>JGI25616J43925_10000745_pt1 | contig 12070 bp, 11 predicted proteins | sample GraSoi2013_100cm_FD_43925 | JGI IMG/M metagenome (IMG submission 43925) | reverse complement strand
TAGCGCAAGTGTCAATGTAGCGCAACCTCAAGAGCAACCGCAAGCGAACTTGCCGCGAAAATTTTGAAATCTGCGGGTAGTCCCGAACCCTCCAGTTCGGCNCTCACTTGTGCACCACCGCCTGCCTTCGGCACAATGCAGCGCTTGAAGCCAAGTTTTGCCGCTTCGCGAACGCGCAAGCCGAGGCGACTGACGGCGCGCAGTTCGCCGGAGAGGCCTACCTCGCCAATCAGCACGGTTTCGGGGGAGATGTGTTTCTCACGATAGCTCGAGGCAATGGCTGCTGCTACTCCCAGGTCAATAGCCGGTTCCTCTAAGGTAAAACCGCCTACGACGTTCGCGTAGACATCGTGATTGTTTACTGCCAGGCCCACTCTTTTGGTGAGTACGGCGAGTAACATCAGGAGGCGGCTATATTCAATGCCGTTAGTAGTACAGCGGGCATTGCCGAAATTGCTGGGAATAACGAGCGCCTGCACCTCTACCAGCAGGGGGCGGGTGCCCTCCATGCTCACTACAACGGCGGAGCCGGTAGCACCGGCGTCGCGGTCGCTCAGAAACATGGCGGACGGGTTGGAGACTTCGGACAATCCATCGCCATGCATTTCAAAGACGCCGACCTCGTGAGTTGCCCCAAAGCGATTCTTCACGCCGCGCAGCAGCCGGTAGGTATGATAGCGTTCGCCCTCGAGGTATAGGACGGTATCGGCGATGTGTTCGAGTGCTTTTGGGCCTGCGACGGTGCCTTCTTTGGTGACGTGTCCGATGATAAAAATGGGAGTATGCGTACTCTTCGCCAGTTGCATGAGTTGGACCGTGCATTCACGAACCTGACTGATGCTGCCGGGCGCCGATGTCAGGTGGCTAGAGAGTACGGTCTGAATCGAATCGATGACCACTAATGCGGGTTTGAGACGACTGACTGCCTCTGCGATCACTTCAAGTTCGATTGAGGCGAGTAGGTAGAGTCGTTCGCCCGTGATATCCAGGCGTTCGGCGCGCATCTTGACCTGCTCAATGGACTCTTCACCTGAGACGTAGAGCACGGCTCCCGTACTCTTGGCGATATTGCCGGCTACTTGCAGCAGCAGGGTGGATTTGCCGATGCCTGGTTCTCCTCCGATCAGGGTGAGCGAACCGGCAACGAGGCCACCGCCGAGAACGCGATCCATTTCTGGATAGTCAACGGTGATGCGTGCTTGCGCAAATGGCCTGATATCGGGCAAGATGAGCGGAACCTGGGTTCCCTGGGCTATAGACGAAGAACCCAACAGGGTTTGACGGCGCTGTTGGGCGGGACTTTGAGGTAGATCAGCAACTTCCTCGAGGGTATTCCATGCTTCGCAGTCTGGGCACTTCCCTACCCACTTGCTCTGCTCACCACCACATTGCTGACAGATAAATTTTGTGCGTAATTTTGCCATCAGAAATTCGACATTCAATTATCGAGATGTCATCAGGTATAGGTCTAATAGATGGGGTGCGGTTGGCCGCACCCCACGTATTGGTATATTATCCCTGCGCTTCGTTTGCGCTGCTTTCACCGCCAGCCGAGAGGGCTGCTTCCGGTGCNGCAGGAGCGGGCAATTGCTCGATGCGATTGCGCACTTGTAGGACAAGCTCGTCGTCGATGACGATCCCTTCCACCAGATCCCCTGGATGGAATTTGCCCTGCAGCAGGCCTTCCGCCAGAGGGTCCTCGACCAGGCGCTGGATGGTNCGACGCAAGGGNCGGGCGCCATACTGGGGATCGAAGCCCTTTTCTATCAAGAAATCCTTGGTAGTCTGGGGAACGACCAGTTCCAGTTGTTGCTCGGTCAATTGCGTACGAACACGCTTGAGCAGCAGCTCGACGATAGAGTACATCTCTTCGATACGCAGCGAATGGAAGACGATTACTTCATCGATACGGTTCAGGAACTCAGGTTTGAAGGTGTTCTTCAGTTCACCGAGTACCTTTGACTTCATCGCCTCGTATTCACTCTGATTGGCTTTGGCCTTATCTTTAGATTGTTTGAAGCCGATGGAGGCTTCCTTATTCAACAAGGTCGCGCCGACGTTTGAAGTCATGATCACGACGGTATTGCGGAAGTCTACAGTGCGGCCCTTGGCGTCGGTTAGCTTGCCGTCCTCCAGGATCTGGAGCAGCATATTGAAGACGTCAGGGTGCGCCTTTTCGATTTCGTCGAGCAGGATCACGCTGTAGGACTTNCGGCGTACGGCCTCTGTGAGTTGACCGCCTTCTTCATATCCGACATATCCGGGAGGAGCACCAACGAGACGTGCAGCCGCGTGGCGTTCCATGAACTCCGACATATCGATTTTGATGAGAGCTTCCTCGCTGCCAAACATGAATTCGGCGAGCGCACGAGCAAGCTCCGTCTTACCGACACCTGTCGGGCCCATGAAGATGAATGATCCAATGGGCCGCTTGGGATCTTTCAAACCGGCACGGGCGCGGCGTACAGCGCGCGCGATCTTCTCGATGGCCTCATCCTGGGCGATGACGCGAGCGTGCAACGCCTCTTCCATCTGGAGCAGGCGCTGAGACTCTTCCTGGGCGATACGCATCACAGGGATGCCCGTCCACATCGAGACGATCTGGGCGATTTCCTCTTCACCGACCTGCGGCTTTTCGCTGCCGCGCTCGCGATGCCAGCCGGATTCGAGCTTGGCAATACGGTCGCGCAGTTTCACCTCGCGGTCGCGTAGTTCAGCCGCCAGTTCGTACTCTTGCTGCTGGATGGCCTGTTCCTTTTCGCGCAGGACTGATTCCAACCCTTTCATGGCCTCTTTGAGGTTGAGGGGAGCGAGCGAGTTCTGCATACGAACGCGGCTAGCCGCTTCATCGATCAGGTCGATGGCCTTGTCAGGCATGAAGCGATCGGTGATGTAACGGCTTGCCATATCGGTTGCAGCCTTGAGCGCTTCATCGGTGATGGTCAGGCGATGGTGAGTCTCGTAGCGTTCGCGGATACCTTTGAGTATTTCGAGCGTTTCCTCAATGCTAGGTTCGCGGACGATGACTTCCTGGAAGCGCCGCTGCAGGGCAGCATCACGTTCGATGTATTTGCGGTACTCATCGAGCGTGGTAGCGCCGATGCACTGCAATTCACCACGAGAGAGCGCAGGCTTCAAGATGTTCGCGGCGTCAACCGCGCCCTCGGCAGCACCAGCGCCAACAAGTGTATGAACCTCATCGATAAAGATGATGCAATCCCGGCTATTGCGAATCTCTTCGATGATCTTTTTCAGGCGCTCTTCAAACTCACCGCGATATTTTGTCCCTGCTACCAGGGACCCGACATCGAGGGTCAACAAGCGTTTGCCTGCCAAAGTTTCGGGTACCTCGCCAGCAACGAGACGCTGTGCCAGGCCCTCAACGATGGCGGTTTTACCAACGCCAGGCTCACCGATGAGCGCGGGGTTGTTTTTATTGCGCCTGGAAAGTATCTGAATGACGCGCTCGATTTCTTGATGCCTGCCAATAACCGGGTCAAGTGTCCCGGCACGCGCAGCAGCGGTGAGATCGATACCCATCTGGTCGATGGTGGGGGTTTTAGAGTGCTTGGCGTCACGCTCGTGCGGAGCGCCGGATTGACTGAGCACCTGAATGGTTTGCGTTCGGACTTTCTCCAGTTCACGCCCAGGCTTTCCAGGACGCCTGCTGCAATGCCTTCACCCTCACGCACCAGCCCGAGCAGGAGATGTTCTGTTCCAATATAGTGATGATTCAGGCGGCGAGCCTCATCTACGGCCAGCTCGATCACCTTCTTGGCACGTGGAGTCAGACCGATCTCGCCCAGGACAATGCGGTCTCCGCGGCCAATAATAAATTCAACGGCGCTACGAACCTTGTTCAACTCCACGCCGAGGTTACTTAGAACTTTAGCAGCAACGCCCTCGCCTTCGCGCACGAGACCGAGCAGGAGATGTTCCGTCCCGATATAATTGTGCTGGAAGCGTTGGGCTTCTTCTTGAGCGAGACTCAGGACTTTCCTTGCTCGCTCTGTAAACTTGTCAAACCTGTCTCTATCGTTCACCTGTTTATCACCCCCCTTTCAGTGGCAGAGGGTGGAACCGAGCCCTCTGTGTGCTCAGGTAAACCCTGTAGTTCATGATACAACACCGAATATATAGCGTCAAGGACAATTTAATATCCCCTCTCTATCGAGACCACGGTCCTATTCTTAACTCTTCCTGAAACAATCGACCTCCTCACTGCTTCACAATCATGTAAACGCAGCAAGGAGGTCGCCCGATCAGCTGTTCAAGTACAAGCGGCCTGTAGGCGAGTATGGCTTACTCTTGAGATGCCTCCGATTCTTCTTTAGAACGCTGGCGGGCCGCAGCGCGGAACGCTTCAGCCATGGCAGTTGTCTCTCCCTCATCACCCGGAGGCAGGTTGCTCAAGAGCGGGTTGTCGTTGTTACGCTCGCGGCGTTCGCTTTTGTTTTCACGACGCGCGGCACTGGTTTCCTTCTCCCCCTGTGAAGAGGTTTCTTCAGTTCGTGATGAAGATCCCTCTAAAGATAAAGATATCATATCACCTGGAACATGGGATGCGCCAGTTTCGGCTGGAGCGGTTGCAGGCACCGGTTCTTTATCGAGTTCCTCAGCCTGNCGCAGACTCAGGCCCAGGCGGCGGCGCTCGGCGTCGATACGCAGGATNCGCAGTTGGAGTTGCTGGCCCTCATGCAAGTTTGTCTTGGGATCCATGCCGGGCAGCAGCTCTGAAAGATGAATGAGGCCCTCGATGCCATCCTCGATACGGGCGAAAGCTCCAAAGGGCGCGATCTTGGTGATGGTCCCTGTGACGACCTGGCCAGGGGTATAGCGTTGTTCTACGGTTGTCCACGGGTCAACTTCAGCGCGCTTGATTGACAGGGCGATTTTCTTCTTTTCTTTATCCACGCTGAGGACCTGAACTTCCACCTCCTGGCCGACCTTGAGGACCTCGCTGGGATGATTGACGCGGCTCCAGGCCAGTTGGCTGATGTGCACCAAGCCGTCTGCGCCTCCCAGGTCGACAAAGGCGCCAAAGTTGGCGAGATTGCTGACCACGCCACGGCGTACCTCACCGGGTTTCAACTCATCGAGGAGTTCCTCGCGCCTGCGCTGTCGCCATTCCTGCTGGGCCAGGCGCTCCGAAAGAATCAGGCGGTTACGCGCGCGATTAATCTCGATGATCTTGAGCTGCAGTTCCTTATCTTTCATGCTTTGCAGCTTGGCTGCAGTCTCCTGGTTTTCGCCGCCAGAGGCGACTTCCTCGCGCTTGAGATTGAGAATCTGCGAGATGGGCACGAATCCACGAATGCCGGACACGTCGACAATCAAGCCGCCCTTATTGAAATCGATAACTCTTGCCTTGAGCAGTTCGTTATTCTTGTACTGCTCCTCGGCGATACGCCACTGGCGTTCTGCATTTGCTCGTTTGAGAGAAAGNAGTGCGTGCCCATCCGCTGTTTCTGGTTGAATGACATACACGAGCACCTTGTCATTCAGGTGGAGATTTTCAAAGGACCAATCGCCGGCAGCTGGAAGTTCTTTGGTTGAAAGAACGCCCTCGGATTTGAGACCAATATCGACGAGGANCTCGTCCTGGTCAATACGCACGATTACGCCATCGACTACATCGCCGCGCTTGATATTGATCGGATTGGTTGATGCCGCCAACAACGCTTCCATTTCGTTGAAGTCGCCCATCTCCTCAGTGCTGTTGTTGCTGCTTTTCCCTTCCGGATCATTTTCTTCGAACATCGTCTGTACCCGTCCGCTTTTAAGATTTTCCGCTGGCATTGTCGAAAGGTCGCCGTGCTGCTGAGCTTGCATGGGTAAAATACCCCCTTCGATCCACGGTTATTGCCTGCCCTAATGAGTTCCTTTGATCCTGTTAGATATGCGCCAATGGACATGGTATCGGTCTTTCATCCAAGCACTAATCCTGACGGAAGGTGACGAAAGACGCACATTACGGGATCCTGGGGATACGTCAATGGACATGGATTTATCGGAGGAGGCTGCCTAGGCTGGAATCGCTTCCGCGTTTTCAGTCTCAAAGTCTTCCGTCATGACTGAGACTGAGATTAATTGAACAACTCAAAATGTCCTATGGAACGGTCATACGAAACAACGCTCACAGACAGGTAAGCCGTGTTACGGACATAAAAAGAGCCTGAGCACAGTATACCCCCACTCGATGCTCTAATTATACCAAAAGCCTTTCCTGAATGCAAGACAATACGTCACCTATTTAGCAGATTGCTCCGACGATACTATTTGCCATATTGTATCACAAGAGAGCAAGGAGTACCAAGAGGTTTTTATGCTACAATACAGGCATGGATTTACGTAAGAGTACAGAGGTTATCATGGCTNTGCGTGAGAGCCTGGAGCCTGTAGAGAGCGCCTCTACGTTGGTGGATGGGCTGGAGGGCTATCAACCTGCCGCGCGTAAAGCGGCTGTGTTGTTAGGGCTTTTTGACCAGCAAAACGAAACGCACCTGGCATTTATTCGCCGGGCAAGTACGCTGCGTGCCCATAGTGGAGAAATTGCCTTTCCGGGGGGCTCGGTTGAACCGGGCGATATTTCACTGGCGATGACGGCCCTGCGGGAGGCTCGAGAAGAGATTGGATTGGATCCATCCCGGGTAGAGGTTTTGGGTACGATGCGACCCATATTCACTGTCGTGAGCAATTTTTTGATTACTCCCGTCGTGGCATACCTGCCACGTGGCCTGGGAACGTTGCAATTAGAGACGAGTGAAGTTGCAGAAATTATTCTATTGCCTTTGCAGGGGCTTGCCAACCCGGCGATTGCGCATACCGAGGAATGGATGAGGGATGGCAGGACGCGCACTGTCTATTTTTATGACTATGGTCCATATCGAATCTGGGGTGCAACGGCTCGCATGCTCAATGCCCTGCTGGAATTGTTGAGATAAGGTCCATAAGTCATGGTTACCTTGATTCTTCCCATTCGTTGACTACAATAGAGGTATACTTGTTGTAGTGCGTTAGATGTACATTGTTTCTTTGAGATGCGGTTGGCCCNTTGGTCCCTAGTGGAGAAAAGCTATGACTTTGCCAACACCTGATGGTCAATCTCCGAGATTTCTGTCGCAACAATCACACTCGAATGCTCCGATCCACTCGATGCCAATAACACCCCCATATGCTTTTCCTCCTGCTTCTCCAACGCCGCCTACATCTGAGACAGAACGCTCTGGTATGATTGCTCGCGAACGTGCTATTAACTTTACGACTCACTCCTGGGATCTGGCCACTGGTGGTTTGAAAACCTTAACCGCGAAGCGAGAACTGCCTACTCGACTGGAGCGGCGTACCACCGATCAATTACCAGATAAGGCTGCTACACCTCGAAGCTATATGTTTCCCCTGGTTATCCTGGCCTGTATTCTAGTCATGCTGATTAGCGGAGGGGTTGTATTATTGATGATGCTACAACCTTGAATAGTTGCTCAGAGGCTGGCTGCTGGCACTCCATGTAGTTCGGTTGCATGACGAACAGCTTTAACAATAGCTCGTGCAAGCGTGATGGCTGCTGCTGCCCCAATCATGCTGACTTGTGAAGCTGCCAGCGCAGGGTTTGTCATGGTCTGTGATTGCGGTCCCAGCGCCAGGGCAAAGATCGTATCGCCATCGAACATCGTATGCGCAGGGCGGATGGCCTGTGCTATGCCGTCGTGTGCCATTTGGGCGACCTTGTTTACCTGCACTTTGGTGAGGGAGGCGTTGGTAGCAACCACAGCTATAGTGGTGTTGCCGAATGGGTTGGTTGCAAGGAAGCCCTGCCCCGATGGATGCCGTGTACCTGCGACTACCTGCCGGGTCTGTGGATCAATCACATCGCCGAGGGCGTTGACGACAACGAGGGCGCCGACCAGCGTGCCATCGGAGAGTTGTGTGCTGGCTGAACCAAGGCCGCCTTTCATCATGAAGGACGGACCCGCTATTTTGCCCACCGTGGCTCCCGTTCCTGCCCCTGCATTACCCTGTGTTACGGCATCAGCCGTGGCCTGTTCGCACGCGCGGTAGCCGGCTGCTGCATCCGGTCGGACGCTGGCAGAACCAAAGGCGAGATCGAAGATAGCCGCTGCCGGGACGATTGGCACGCGCGCGATACCTGTGTCATAGCCAATGCTCCGCTCTTCCAGGTACGCATAACACCGCTGGCGGCATCGAGGCCGAAGGCGCTGCCACCTGTGAGCACGACCGCATTGACTTCTTCGACCAGGTTCATAGGGCGGAGCAGGTCAGTTTCACGAGTCGCAGGCGCGCCGCCACGGACATCGACGCCGCCAACGGCAAGCGTATCGCACAGGATGACGGTGCAGCCGGTGGCCGCCTCGAGGTTTGTGTCGTGTCCCACGCGAATGCCTGGGATGTCGGTGATGTCGTCGTGCATGTGCTGGAGGTCCATAGTTCCGAAAACCAGAGTGATCTCTTGACCGCTCGCTTTTCGTTGAATGTATACGGTTATTGCTAACCGTACAGGCTGAACTACCTAGGCCGCTACTCCCTCTGCTTGCGCATTGGGTCTACGTGAGCACGATAGGGTCCACCTATCTTACTTTACGGTAGTGCTTTTACCCGTGAGACCGCTTTATCACGGAACCGGCAAACACTCTTCTGTTGAAAATGTGCTCTAGCAGGAGTCTAGCAGAGCTAGAACAAAATGTCAATACGTGCAAGCAACGATGAAAAAGGTGTCATAAAACGCTATGGATCGCTAGAAAACGCTAGATTTTCTGAAACTAGTTTCAATACATTACCGTCATAGCCCAGTCAAGCTAAGTGGCTGGAGGCTTTTTTCGGGTGATCATCGTTCCTGCGCCCTGGTCGGTGAACAATTCGCGCAGCAGCACATGCGGCTCTCTTCCATCGACAATATGCACGTTCGGCACAGCAAACAAGGCGTCGAAACAGGCAGAAATCTTGGGAATCATGCCACCGCTGATTACACCCTCCTCTATCAGTTGCTGCGCCTCCGTCTCATTGAGTTCCGAGATCAATGAGCCATCCGTCCGGCAGATGCCGGCAACATTGCTCAGGAAGATGAGTTTCTCTGCATGCAGCGCGCCTGCCAGGTGCGCTGCCACCAGGTCAGCATTGATATTCAAGCACGATCCATCTGCTGACTGCCCCAGCGGCGCAACCACGGGAATATATCCCTGCTCGATCAGCGTTTGCACGAGCGTGGGATCGACCGCTTCGATTTCCCCGACCAGGCCCAGGCTTTCGGAAGCTGGGCGTGCGCGTATCATCCTGCCATCGATTCCGCTCAAGCCGATCGCCTTGCCCCCCAACTGCGAAGCCAGCAAGACCAGGCCCGCGTTCACCTGGCCCAGCAGCACCATGCGCACGACATCCAGTGTCGTGGCATCGGTCACGCGCAGGCCGTTCTCGAAGTGCGTTGGCACATGCAGTTTCTCCAGCCATTCATTGATATATAGCCCACCACCATGGACCAGTACAGGGTGTGCGCCCAACGCCTGCAGCCAGAGAATATCCTGTAAGATGCCCTGCTGGTGTTCGAGCGTACTTCCACCCAGCTTGATGACCAGCGTCTTCTCCTTCAGGAAGTCAATATAGGGAAGCGCCTCGCGCAATACCTGTGCAAACAGATGATGATCATTGAGAGCCTGTTCTTCAGATGTCATAGTAAAAGTGCTAGCTTTAGCCAAGAAAACTCCTCCTACGGGTAAACAGACACCGGTGGTAAGCCGGTCGTTTCCGGCAAACCATAGAGCCGGTTTGCATTCTGTATCGCCTGGCCAGCGGCACCTTTGACGAGATTATCCAGGCAAGAAATCACCAGCAGGCGGCTGGTACGCGTATCCACCATTGGATAGATCAAGCAGTGATTGCTGCCATAGGTCCATTTCGTATGCGGCGGTTGATCGACGATTTCCACAAAAGGCTCATGCGCATAATACTCTGCGTAGAGCGCGCGGACCTCGGCTGTCGTTGAGGCCCGCTCCTCATTGAGATCGGCATAGCAGGTAGCCAGAATCCCGCGCGTCATCGGTACCAGGTGCGGGACGAAGGTAATACGCAGCGGGCGGTTCATGGGGAGCCCCCCTGCCAGCGCCGCCGCCTCAAGTTCCTGCGTGATCTCTGCCAGGTGTCGATGCCCCGTGAGACTGTATGCGCTCACATCTTCATTGGCCTCGGCGTAGTGTGTGCCCAGTGTCAGTGAGCGCCCTGCGCCGCTGATACCCGATTTGCCATCGATGATCACATCGTGGCCGCTGATACCCATCGCCAATGCTGGCAGCAGGCCAAGCAGGGCCGCCGTCGCGTAGCAGCCAGGATTTGCCACCAGCGAAGCCCCCTCGATAGCTGCCCGGTAACGCTCGCACAGCCCATACACCGCTGTCTCCAGCAAAGCAGGCGCGGGGTGCGTATGCTGGTACCACTCTTCGTAGAGCGCGGCATCGCGCAGGCGAAAATCGGCTGAAAGATCCACTACCTTTGTGCCTCGCTCAAGCAGCTTCACCACGGATTCCGCTGCCGCTGCATGCGGCAGGCACACAAATGCCAGGTCGGTCTGCTCTGCTTCCTCCGCGATCACCATCTGTGTATACGTCCTGGCTCGCAGTTGTGGGAAGACTTCATCCAACCGCTTCCCGGCAGCGCTGCGAGCCGTGATCGACGTGACTTTGAACTGGGGATGCTGCGCCAGCAAGCGCAGCAACTCCAACCCGGTGTAGCTGGTCACGTTGACTATTGAAACTGTAATCATCGTCTTTCCCCTGCTTGCAGTCTCTTTATTGTAACTTAACGCAAAATCACTTGCCTCTTCGGTAATCCGGTGTAGAGTGTCTCATGTGAAGTTGCATGGAGCTGGCTGGCCTCACCCCCTGGCCCCCTCTCCATCTTTGATGGAGAGGGGGAAAAGGTGACTGCTCGATCCGCTTTGAGGCTCCTGCAGCAAATTACCCTCGACACCTACCGCGGGCAACAATTGTGCCTGTGCCTGCGTAGTGAGCGGCAGCCCCCACAGTTTGATGAAACCCAGCGCAGCATTGTGGTCGAATTGATCGCCGCTATCATACGTTGCCAGGCTGTGGCTATAGAGCGAATGCTCCGATTTGCGCCCAACGACAGCGCAATGCCACGGTGACAACTTTACGCGCACCACGCCGCTGACAAAACGCTGCGTGCTCTGCACATATGCCGCCAGGTCCTGGTGCAGCGCGCTGTACCACTGGCCATTATAGATCAGGCGCGCGTACTCGCCCGCCACCACTTCCTTGAAGCGCGCCTGGTCGCGACTCAGCGTTAAGCTCTCCAACGCGCGGTGCGCGCTATGCAGCACGGTGGCGGCGGGCGCCTCGTATACTTCACGTGATTTGATGCCTACGAGGCGATTCTCAATNTGATCGATACGCCCGATGCCATAGCTCCCTGCCAGCCTGTTCAGCGTTTCGATCAATGCCACGCCGTCCATCTCCTCGCCATCGAGTGCTACAGGTATCCCTCGCTCAAAGCTGATCTCCAGGTATGCGGGTTCTGCCGACCCATTGGGCTTGGTTGTCCAGGCGTAGACCTCTTCAGGTGGCTCGGCCCAGGGATCTTCCAGTACCCCGCACTCGACGCTCCTTCCCCACAGGTTTTGATCGACCGAATAAGGGCTGGCATTCGTTGCCTGGATGGGGATACCATGCTCTGCCGCGTACGCTATTTCATTGTCGCGCGTCATGCTCCACTCGCGCACCGGGGCAATGATTTTCAGGTCGGGCGCGAGCGTGTTGATCGAGACATCGAAGCGCACCTGGTCATTGCCCTTGCCTGTGCAGCCATGTGCTACCGCTACCGCTCCCTCCGCACGCGCCACCTCGACCAGCAGGCGTGCAATCAATGGCCGCGCCAGGGCGGTTGCCAGGGGATACTGTCCCTCGTAGATTGCTCCCGCTTGCAGTGCAGGCCACACGAAGTAACGCACAAAATCGGTGCGGCCATCGACGACCAGCGCTTTGACCGCCCCGATCTTCTCGGCGCGGGCTGCGATCCCCGCCATGTCGCGCTCGTTGCCGACATCGAT
>JGI25616J43925_10000743_pt1 | contig 12072 bp, 11 predicted proteins | sample GraSoi2013_100cm_FD_43925 | JGI IMG/M metagenome (IMG submission 43925) | reverse complement strand
GTCAACCCCAGCGCGCCGCGCAGGTCGGCGCCATCGAGGTTTGCTCTTTCGAGTTCCGCGCCGCGCAGAATCGCTCCCGCCAGGAACGCGCCGCGTAAGTCCGTCCTTTTCAAATCCGCGTCCAGAAGGATTGTGCCCTTCAATTGCGCGCCGGTGAGATTGGCTTCCTCAAGTTTTGNCGACGACAAATCTGTCTGCTCCAGCACCGCTCTCGAAAGCACGGCCCTTTCAAACTTCGTGTCCCGCAGGTCCGCTCGCGAAAGGTCTGTCCGCAGGAAATGAGTGTTGCGAAGATTTGCGGCGTATAGTGAAGCGCCATTGAGCTTCGCATTCGAGAAAATGGCGTTCTCAAAAGTTCCGTAGGAAAGATCCGCGCCCCGCAGATCCGCCGCCGAGAAATTTGCGCCGCTGCCATCCGCGGAGACCATAATTGCGTGGCTGGCTTGCGCCCGGTCCAGCGAGAAGATTTGCGGCGTATAGTGAAGCGCCATTGAGCTTCGCATTCGAGAAAATGGCGTTCTCAAAAGTTCCGTAGGAAAGATCCGCGCCTCGCAGATCCGCCGCCGAAAAATTTGCGCCGCTGCCATCCGCGGAGACCATAATTGCATGGTTGGCTTGCGCCCGGTCCAGGGACGTCGCATGTAGCAGGGCTTCACGCAAGTTCGCTCCGCGCAAGTCCGCTTCGGAAAGATAAGCGCCCTCGAGGTCGGCCCGCCACAACCGCGCATTTACGAGAACCGCGCGATACGCCCGCGCGTACCTCAGATTCATCTGGTTGAGCCGCGCTCCTGGAACTGCCGCTAGCGCTTCCTCGGACAAACTTCCGCGCCCCGGCAGTGGCGAGAGAGCCGCTTCCGCAAGCTCTGCATAGGGACGGCAACCCGCTATTTGAAGCGCTTGAGAAGCCCACCGGCGGATATCGGTGGATGCAACTTCCGGAGCGATGCTTCGATCGGAAGGAATTCCTCGAATTACGCCATAAGAAAGCAAAGAGAGAATCAATCCTGCCGCTGCCGCCGAACGCAACGTCGCTGCGACAATCCGGAATGTGTTTTTCGATTTTGGGCGGTGCAAATCTCCCTGGCGCAGCACGCGCGAAACAATCGGGGGAAGACACGTGGCCGCCGCGATCGATGCCGCGACCACCAGTACTTGCAGCATCGTTCCCCGAAGATCCTGCCGCACCAGATAGCGCGCCCAGAAAAAAATCAGCGTCGCCGGCACCACCCAGTAGGCCAGCAGCGCGGAAAGCGCCGTTTCCAGCAAGGAAAGCGGCGACCGGGTATCCCGCGACCACCGATAATGGCGCCGCACCAGCCCTATCAAGAACCACGCGCTATCTTTCTCCAGGGTCTGCCCGTCGCGAAAGACCGCTGGAAGAGCGGCCATGTTCCCCCACAATCGCAAAAGCAGAAAATGAAAACGTAAATAGAACAAAAGCAGAAGCAGTGGGCCGCCCAAGTAGAAGCCCGTCATCGGCAGTACATTGCCGATGTGTGGAAGCGGAATCGCGGAAGCGTTGAGCATGAGGCGGGGATCCGTGGTTGTGGAGATGAGCAGCCAGCACGCGGCGCTCATTAGCAGCAACGAGAAATAAAACCATCGCGCCATTTTCGTCGCCTGCGCGATCGTTGTGGGGCCGTCAAAAGTGGAAATAGATTCGGGCAGAATCGCGTCAAACAAATTTGTTCCCCCGAGACGCCCAACCCACAAACCTTCCGTGCCATAAAGATTTGCGCCCATTAAATTCGCGCCGCGCAGTTCTGTTCCGAGAAGGTTTGCGTCGCGAAGGTCGGCGCGCACCAGGCTGGCGCCGCGCAAATTCGCAAGTGACAGATCCGCATGGCGAAGATTCGCCTTGTGCAGGTGCGCTCCCTGCAGGTTCACGCCGGTCAGGTCTGCGTTCGCGAGATCGACACCGCAGAAATCCGCTTTGGTTCCGGAGTCCCCGCCGGACTCGACCCAGATTTTGTGCTGGTCCAGTATCTCCGCAAGTTCGAGAAGCGATTGAGCTCCTGCGCTATTTTCCGCGGAGTTCTCTGCGTGAATTTCTTGCTGAATCTTTGAAGCCATCCCCAAATTTTCCCCCAAAAAATCTCGCCAAGAATTTCCCGCAATAGTTCCCTATCGCGTCCTCACGCCACAATGGGCAAAATGGCCGGCCCGCGCAGAGAACTCGCTCCGCCTGGCGCAGAGCAAATTCTCCGCGCGTTGAACCCCGATTGTTGGCTGCTGGGCTGCGGCCATCATCCCGCAGGAGGGCTGTGGAAGTCGCCTGATCGGAAGTACAGGCGGCGCAGTGGTAACGTCGCTGCGCGGCGTTCATGGAAACGTGCGGGCTGCGGGATACGAAAATTATCGTTTAGGAGAGTGAATCGCGCAACAAAGAAAAGAGCCGGGGGCTCCGCTGAGGGGCCGAGGCACCCCGGCTTATCCCGCCCGCCTCCGCAGTGAGCGAGCAAGGAACTTTTTGGAAAAAACTCAAGGCACCTGCAAAAAAACACAGGTCGGAAAATTTCAATGCCGCGTGCCACAGAAAGTGGGTGTCCGAAAATTTTCCGGTCCGTTGCTAGAAAACGCGCACCGTGAATCCGCGGACGGAAAAACTTTTCGAAAAAGCATCGGAAATTTTCCAGAACAGCGTGCCAACCAAACCAGCGGGCCGGCGGGGAACGGCCTGCTCAAAAATTCTGCTCGCAGAAGAAGCGATTGCAAACTGTTTCCGCAAGAGGCGCTACAGCGCTACTGCCGGATGTCCTCGCTGCCGCGGAGAAATTCGTAGCGCTCGATGGCGGCAACCACTCCAATGGAGCCCTCGTCGCGCGGCTCGGTTCGCTGAACGCGGCCAAGGCAACGCACGCGCACGGGACCTGCGAGGGTGATCTCGTTCGGCAGGGTGAGAAGAATTTCGACGGGAGAGCCTTCCCTGACGTCCTTGGAAAGGAAAAAGTAAACACCGCGGGAACTCACGTCGCGGGATTCGGTGGCGGTTTCGCCCACGGCCGCACCGGTGGTCCAGCGCACGGTGAGGGGCAGGCGCATTTGAAAGCGCTGGGTTGTTCGGCGTTCGGAGCCGGTCAAGGGGAAACCTCCTGCNTGAAGGACAAGTGTAGCCGGGAGCCGGGGTTGTGGACAATAGAACTCCGGGTACAAAAAGGTCTCGCGCTGGAAAAGTACGAATGTACTAGGACGGGGATGGGCCGGAAGGTGGTGCGTAGGCAGCATAAGCGTTGAGCGGCTTCAGTTGACCGTCGAAAGCGAGAGAAGAGAAGCCTGTTCTGACTGGTCGAATCACTCCGACAAGGTCGGAGTCTGTGATTCTGGGAAGGCGGAAATCTTCCACCAGTTGGCGGCGGCTGGAGAGACGAAAGGATTCGATAGAAGAGACGATGTCCCCCTCCCCCCTCCCCCGATGAAAATCGCAAGTGTGGCAAGCAAAGGAGTTGTTGCGAGAAAATGCGCAATTCGTGCGTTCTTCTTGCGCTCGTGGGGCGCACCCCTCGTTCCCGCTCGGGGCAAGGAACCGCGCAATTCCTGCGCTTGCGGGTGGCGGGAAAGGGGGGTACACCTCCACCCCCGTGGCGCTGGAAAGAGTGCGGAAACGATTGAAAGGAAAAGGGTTGTGCAAGCGCCATTCGCAAAAGAGTGCGGAAACGATTGGAAGTAAAGGAGTTGAATGGAGGGAAGGAGTTAGACGATACGTGGGTGGGGAAATCGCTTCGGCAAAGGCCGATCAGGGTGGAGAGCACCAAACTCACAAACGAGTGTAGCATAGAGTCGGCCGGGTGATGCGCGAAAGGATTTTCAAGAGCGTGGTCTTGCCGGCGCCGTTGCGGCCTATGAGGCCGAGGACTTCGCCTTCGCGGACTTCCAGGGAGACGTCCTTGAGAGCCCAGAACGACTCTTCGCGGGAGCGACGGAACACGGAGAATGGCGAACGCGCGAAGCGGGTGAGCGAATCGCGCAAGAGGCCTCGCTCGACGTGCAGGCCGTGGTGATAGCGCTTGCCGAGTCCTTCCGCATGAATAATAGCTTGTGTCATCGTTTGTTCGAATCCGACGTGAAAACCAAATTAAGCATCGCCATGTTTCAGACGTGAATGGTTTGACTCTCGAATTATAAAAGATAGCAGAGAACGAAGTTGGGCAGCGCAAGGGCGCAGAGAGGTATAAACAGGGGGCCGAAAGCAGCTGCAGGCGGGGGCGGGCGGCGCGGTTATCAATAAGACCGTGGGGAAGGGTTTCGGGGCAATCCGGGATACTATTTGATAGGGATTCTTTCCGGGAGCGATTGCATGGGACAAGAAAAACGGCGCTCAGAGAGATATCCGTTTTTTGCTTCCGCCGAACTCATCGAGGATAAGTCGGACGTACGTATAACGACCCGCCTGAGCGAGTTGGGATTGTATGGGTGTTACTTGGATATGATGAATCCCTTCCCCGCAGGAACATCGGTGCTGATCAAAATCTCGGAAAGCCCGGCCACCTTCGAGGCACGCGCGACGGTCGTGTATTCACAGCCCAACATGGGCATGGGAGTGGCATTCCAGAACGTGGAAGAGCGATACCTCAAGGTTCTGCAGAAGTGGATGACAGACGCGCAAAACAGATAGCGAGCTTTCCAAATAATTGAACGGAAGAGACTTGGACGGAGCCTGTCTGCCACGGTTCGCGATTGTTTTGGTCCAGTGATTCACAAGAGGGGGCAGGGAGGAGTTCCCTGCCCTCTGTGGTTTGTAAAAGAAAGTTCAATCAGCGGCGACGGATTTGCCTTCGGAGCTGACAATCCTTTCAATTTTAAGGCCAAGCCCTATTGCAACGCCGGTCCCATAGGCGGGATCAGCCTTGTAGAAGTGTTGGATTTGCAGCTCTTGAATATGCCGCGGAACGGGTTTCATACTGGCCACGATGTTGCCGATTAAGCGCTGGCGCGCATCAGGCTTCATCAAGCGGAACAGGTTGCCGGGCTGCGTGTAATAGTCGCTGTCGAGACGGTGATTGTGGCGGTCCACCGAACCGGTGATGGTCCGGGCACGCTCGCGGAAGGCGGGATCCTGAGTGGGGCCGTCAAAACTGTTGGGCTCGTAGTTCACCGCGGGGCCGGAGTTCCCGTCGAAACGCATCGCACCGTCGCGGTTGTAAGTATGAAACGGGCATTGTGGCTTGTTGACTGGCAGCGAATCGTAGTTCACGCCAAGGCGGTAGCGATGCGCGTCCGGGTAAGAAACCAAGCGCGCCTGAAGCATCTTATCGGGTGAGTAGCCCATGCCCGGCACAATGTTCTTCGGTTCGAAAGCTGCTTGCTCGACTTCCGCGAAGTAGTTCTCCGGGTTGCGGTCAAGAACGAGCTCACCGACTTCTACAAGCGGGTAGTCGCCATGTGGCCAAACTTTTGTGAGGTCGAACGGATTGATGCGATACGTCTCCGCCTCTTTCTCCGGCATGATCTGCACGCAAACGCGCCACTTCGGATAGTCGTCGGTGTGAATGGCCTCGAAAAGATCGCGTTGGGCGTAATCCGGATCCTTGCCCCGCATCTCGTCGGCCTGTTCGCGCGTGAAGTTCTTGATGGCCTGCTTCGTTTTGAAGTGCCACTTCACGTAAAAAAGTTCGTTCTTGGCGTTGATCAGGCTGAAAGTGTGGCTGCTGTAGCCATTCATGTGCCGGTAGCCATCGGGAGTGCCGCGGTCGGAGAAAAGAATCGTGACTTGGTGCAACGATTCGGGGGAGAGCGACCAGAAGTCCCACATCATCGTGGGCGACTTCAGGTTCGTTTCCGGGTCGCGCTTCTGCGTGTGGATGAAGTCGCCGAATTTCAGCGGATCGCGGATGAAGAAAACCGGAGTGTTGTTGCCCACCATGTCCCAGTTGCCTTCTTCGGTGTAAAATTTGAGCGCAAATCCGCGTGGATCGCGTTCCGTGTCCGCCGATCCTTTCTCCCCGCCCACGGTCGAGAACCGTATGAACGTCGGCGTCTCCTTCCCCACGGCCGAAAACAGTTTTGCGGTCGTGTATTTCGTCATATTGGGATTCGTGCAGACAAAATGGCCGTATGCACCAGACCCCTTGGCGTGCACCACCCGCTCGGGAATTCGCTCGCGGTTAAAGTGGGCCATTTTTTCAAACAGTAAGAAATCTTCAAACACCACCGGTCCGCGCGGCCCCACCGTGAGCGAATTCTGGTTGTCGCCCACGGGGCGCCCCGCATCCGTCGTCATTCTCTTGCGTTCTTCTGACATCGTGTACCTCCAGCACCAGAGTAGTCCGCCCGCTCCTATACATCCAATATATAGTTCGCATAGAATGGATAGGCATAGCCTATGGAACTTCACCAGCTTCGCTACTTCTGTGCAATCGCCGAGACGGGGAACTTCAGCCGCGCGGCTCAGCAATCGCACGTCTCGCAGCCGTCACTTTCGCAGCAGATTCGGAAGCTGGAAGATGAATTGGGAGCGCGGCTCTTCGATCGTCTTGGCCGCACCGTTCGCCTGACGGAACTTGGGAGGGTGTTTCTGCCCCGCGCGCGAGCGGTTCTGCGTGACCTTGAAGCGGCGCGCAGCGATGTCGTCGAGCGGAAGACCTCGATTAGCGGGCCGATTTGTGTCGGCGTGATCCCGACAATCGCTCCTTATTTTCTCCCACCCGTCCTCACCTCCTTTTCCCGGAAATACCCGCAAGCACGCGTCACCATCGTGGAGGAGATCACGCCGCTGCTTCTCGAAAGGCTTCGGGCGGGCACCATGGACGTGGCGATTGTTGCGCTGCCGTTGCAGGTCCGCGGTCACGAATTCGAATCTTTTCCTCTGGCGGCGGAAAAGCTGTATGCTGCGCTCCCCAAGCAACATGCGCTCGCAAGGCGCCGCGCGGTTTCGCTTGGCGAGTTGCGAGATGAGCCTTTTCTCCTTTTGCGCGATGGCCATTGCTTCCGCGAAACGGCGGTGGCGGCGTGCAGCCGGGCCCGGCTGAAGCCCAATATCATTTTTGAGAGCGGTCAGTTCAGCAGCATTCTGAGTATGGTGAGCGCCGGGCTCGGTATTTCGATTGTCCCGGCAATGGCGATCGAGAGGCGGCGCGGATGCTGCTACGTTCCGCTTGAGGATGAGCGCGCCGCGCGGACGATTGGCGCAGTCACGCTGAACGGAAGATCCCTGCCGCGGACGAGCGAAGCCTTTCTTGCTCACCTGGGCGCGAGATCGTCAAAGAATGGCGAATCTAGGTTAAAGTGATTGAATCAGGAGGTTCTCATGAGCGCAGTAAATCCTCTCCCCAAGGAAAAAGCCGCTTCCGAGCTGCACCCCGTCTATGACGCAGTGTCCAAGAAATTTGGCAAGGTGCCCAATATTTTCGGCCTTATGGCCCACCGGCCGGACGTTCTCGCCAAGTTCCTCCCGTTTTATTCCGCCGTCATGGAAGGGGGCACTATCGAGGCCCGGTACAAAGAACTAGCCTATCTGAAAACGTCTCTGATCAACGGCTGCGAATACTGAACCCGCGCGCACACCGCTTCGGCGAAGCGGATTGGCATCACCGACGAGCAGATTCGAGCTGTACAATTCTACGAGCGAAGCTCACTCTTCGACGAAAAAGAAAAGGCGACGCTTCTTTACGCGGAGCGCGTTACCCGCGGCGCTTCCGCGATCCGCGCCGGTTCTTTGGAGGAGTTGCGGAAATATTACGACGAAGGTCAGATTGTTGAGCTTACGCTGGTGATCTGCGCCGCCAATTTCACCAACCGCTTCAACGACGCACTGCGCGCTGTTCCGGACCTCGGCGTCTAGGACCGTCCGTTGTGTTCATTGAAAACGCTTGGTGAGCCGGGCAGGACTCGAACCTGCAACCCGCTGATTAAGAGTCAGCTGCTCTACCATTGAGCTACCGGCCCGCAGACAACTTTAGAATTTTACAGTGGACGCGAGAATTTGTCGAACGCGCCGGCAAATTGACTTACTTCCCCTCCTCCGCGCCGAGCAGGCCTTTCACCAGGCGGGTGTAAATCTCGATGGCTTCGAGAAGCTGTTTCTTCGGAATGTGCTCCCCGGCGGTGTGCGCGAGGTGGATGCTTCCCGGGCCGATGAGAAAAGGCCGGCCCCAAGCTCCGGCAAAACTCGGGATGTCGGTCGTGAAAGAGACGACGGTCGTGCGGAAGCCATCGAATGGCTCGAGCCGCAAGGCGGGAGTGTGCACGACTTCGCGAGCTTCGGCGCGGCCGGCAACCGCGGCCGTAATGGCTTTGCGAATCTGGGCGGCATCGCCGACGAGGCGGAACATCAAGTCGGCCTGAGCGTGATCCGCGATGACGTTGGGAGCGCGGCCGCCGCTGAGCGTGCCTATATTGAGCGTACTGCGCCCGAGCAGCGCGTCCTCCGGAAGCGGAATGCGGCGAACGTCCTGGAGCACGTCGAGAAGCGTCTCGATGGCGGAATGGCCGAGCTCAGGATAAGCGGAATGCGCGAGGCGGCCGCGCGCGACGAGCTCATAACGCAGCGCGCCTTTCGAACCGAGCGCCAGCAAATTTTCCGTAGGCTCGCCGTTAATCAGGTAGCGCGAGCCGCGCGGCGTTTTGGAGGCGGCGATCGCGCCGGCACCGTTGCGTTCTTCACCGACGACGAAGAGCAAGGCAAAATTTTTCACGCCGTTTTCGAGGAGAGAGTGTGCAGCAATAACCATGGCCGCGATGATGCCTTTGGCATCGCAGGCGCCGCGTCCCCGGATGAATTCTTCATTCTCGGTGGACGCGAAAAACGGCGGCACGGTATCCATGTGAGTCGAGAGCGTGACGAGAGGCTTTCCCCACGATGCAAAAACGTTGAATCGCCCCGGCTCGACGTCCTGCCGCTCGATCTGTCCGGCATGATCGGCTGCGAGGGAAGAAAGGTGCGCGAAGAGATAGTCGCCGACCTGCTTTTCGTTTCCAGTTACGGACTCGATGTCGACGAGCGCGCGTGTAAGCTCGAAAACATTCATGCTAATGGCTGGGAAAAACGCACCTTCGATGATGGCGACTTATCGGCCGAAAAAGCAAGAAGCCCTGCGGCGGCCCGGCCCGGCCGGGATAAATGGAACCGCTTTAAGGCTGTCGCCCAGTCAAGACAAAGCTCCGCAGGATTATTTCGCGCGAAGGGCAGCAGCTAATTCTCGGGCGACTTCGCGCGCGCGCGGCAAATCATTCGGTTCGAAAGATATGGCGGAGACGCGTGGATGACCGCCACCGCCGAATTTCTCAGCGAGCGAAGCGAGATTCTGGCCGGCGGCAGCCTGGTTCCAGGGGTTGGTGCCGAGGGAAACTTTGGCGCGGACGATGGAAGCGCTGACGCTGACGGAATAAACGCACTCCGGGTGAAGCAGGTAGGGAATGAATTTGTTGTAACCCTCAAGGTCCAGGTCGCTGACGTCGAAAAAGATGACGCCGTCGCGGGCCTCGGAGCGTTGCTTGAGAATTTCGATGGATTTGCGGTGGCGTTCGAGAAGCTGGCCAAGATACTGCGCGACAATGGGCAGCTTCACCATTTCCGCGAGCGAACGATACGCAAGTTCTGGGATGAGGCGCGCGGGGAGACCGTTTTCCGGAGCGGCCTCAATGACCAGCGCGAGCTGCGTGGCAGGGTCCGCCATTTCCACGGCCGATTGCGGCGTGGGGTACTGTGCGCCGTCGATGATGTCACCCCAGCGGATAAGCTCTTCCAGGGGCCGCGCATCGAAGCTAAATTTTTCCTGCGCGACTGTGGCAATGAGTTTTGTGCAGGACTTGAAGTCCGGCTCGTAATACATGTGCGGGCCAGGGTGTTTGCGGAACTTCTCGGCGTCGGAGGGCGTGAGGAAAGCGCTCTGGTGATGGTCAAACCACCAGGTAATTTTCGGGGAATTCGAATACTTGAAGTCGACGATAACATTTTCATCGCCGTCGAAGAGGCCTTCATCCCAGGGCTGCGCGGCGCGGTGCGTCATGCCGGTGAAGCTGAATTGGGCGGCGGGGTCGAAGCGCTCGCGGTAAAAGCGGTAAAAAAGAGCAGCGGAGGCGGTTCCGTCAAAGCAACGATCGTGGAAACAGAGCCGGACCCGGGTCATGATGAAATGATGGCGCCTTTCTATCCTTCGATTGTCCCAGACCGGCAGGGACAAAACCCATAACAATGGGGGCGGGTATCCAGAAAGTCAAGCGAAAATACGCGGATGGAATTCCACACCCGCTGCGGTGCGCACGCGACGCGCACGACTTGACTTGGACCGCAGAAAAAGCCTAACTAAACGGGATACCCCAGCCTTTGGAGTCGATTGCTTTGCCCAGGAGGCTACATGCCGGAAGAAAAGAACTTCTTTGTGGGTCTTTTCGACTTCTCTTTTGCTCAGTCGCTCACTCGCAGGATCGTGAAACTACTGTATGTCATTTCCATTCTCGCAGGGGGCGTCGCCGTGGTTGCCTGCGTGGTGCTGGGTATGCAGCAATCCCCCGCGCAGGGTCTCATCGCACTCGTCGCGGGAGTCGCGGCCCTGTTTGTCGGGATCCTCATCGTTCGCGTGTTATTGGAACTCGCGCTCGTAATTCTCCGCATCGGAGAGGGCATCGACCGAGCCACCCATCCGGGCAATTGATAGCAGCCGAGAAGTAGCGTCGAGAGGCACACTCACGCGCGCCAGCCAGAGAATCCCATTGGCTGTTTTGTGGCCCTGTGGGGACGCGGGGACGGCAACGCAAATGACTATGCTGCGCCCGCGCGGGACTGTGCGCGCTCTCCAGCGGCGCGCAAGGTAAATTTCCTTGCGAAATAGGGAGCGCGAGCGAGAGTCTTCTGAAGCTCGAGATCGTCCCCATAGACGCGTTTCGGAATACGCCGCGCCATGATGCTGAAATCGAGTGGATCTCTGCGGAACGGGTACGGGGCGAGCGTGACGAGGTTGCCCCCTGCTGGCCGCAGATCCCAGTCCGTTTCGCCGCCTGCGTCATCCATCGGAACCTGATCGATGATTGCCACATCCAGCGGCGCGAGGCAGAAGTACAGAGAGAGCCGGTCGAGCGCTTCGAGCCGCTGATAATTAGCCTGCAGCGTTTTTTCATCGGCGAAGTTTTTTGTGGGGGGATTCGCGTGAAGGTCTACTTTCAGGCGCAGTTGTTGAAGCCTCAGCCGTTGCACAAATTCGTTGGCCAGTTGCGATTCGCTGGCTTTGACGTATAGGGCCGAGAAGCCGGGAAGTGTCGCGCGCGTACGGTTGTAGAGTTCCGCGCAGTGCATGCTGACAAGCAGACCGGCATAGTGGTCTATTTTGATGAGGCGTTCGATGCCGCGTTGGTAAAGGGCAATATGCTCCTCAGTGGGAATGGACGTGAAGCTGTAAGGCAGGCGTGTTTTAAGGTCCAGCCCCGGTAGCAGCTCCCATTCGCGCCATCCATTATCGTGCTCGGCGGCGGCAAGGCAGAAGGATGCGAATGGCTCGGGGCGCGTGAACTGCTCGTTTCCCCATTCACGGGCGAAAAAACCCGACAGGACCGCATGATCGGTCTGGCGGATCAAAACGAGCTGATCGCCTTGTTCCTGAATAATCATGGCGCTGCCCTCGCGCAGCGTGCAAACCAGAACGCGCCTTCAACGATAACGCGCTGCACCTCGGCGGGCGGGGTGGCCGAGCTTGACCAGATGTACCACATTATGCACTTTGGGCGCGGAGCAATCCAGAGGGTTTCGCCGGCGTTCTGGAGGCTGACGGGGGGAAGCGGCGAACTTGGCACAGATCGGGGGGCAGGCGGACCAACCATGCCCAAGTATCGCTGCCGGGAGCCTGGAGATTCTGCCCTGAATCCCGGTATAGTGGTAATACCGTTGCGGGAGTGGCGGAACTGGCAGACGCGCAGGACTTAGGATCCTGTGGCCGAAAGGCCGTGGGGGTTCAAATCCCTCCTTCCGCACCAGGAAGTTTGCTTGGAACGAAGCATCTGCGACGTCATCAACCTTTACAATCCAAGTGACCCACTCGATCCTGCCTGGATGATTCTGTCGCCGTGGTACTTCGATCTGCGCGCGGCCCCCGATTCTTACTCAAAAATAATCGTCTTGTTGCGGTAGAGAAGGATGCGGTTCTC
>JGI25616J43925_10000738_pt1 | contig 12086 bp, 13 predicted proteins | sample GraSoi2013_100cm_FD_43925 | JGI IMG/M metagenome (IMG submission 43925) | reverse complement strand
GTCGCCGTGTCGCCGAGCTGCAGTGCTACTGCGGCATACCCCAGCCGCCGCCCGACCGGATGGGCCGGCGCGGCGGGCGGACCTGGAAAGGTTGGCCGGTCCTGCGGCGCGAACTCGTAGCGTGTCTCGGTGGTGGCGCTCATGCGCTTTCACCTCAAAGTCTGCACGTACTCCGCGGTGTCTCTGATCTCCTGCTCACTGAGTGGGAGCTTTGGCATATTGGGCAAGGGATTCCTGATGCGATCGACGATGCTCTCGATGCCTAGGTGGCCGATCCCAAGCAGCGCGGGTCCCACGCCGCCGCCTTCTCCGGCTCCTCCGTGGCAGACTGCACAGCTGCGCGTGAATGTGACCTTGCCGCGAGCGACTTCAGGCGTGGCAGCCGTGGAGGCCGCGGGCAACGCCAACTTCCGCTCGCCGACCGTGACGAGCCTTGGCGCGTCCGCCGCGAGGTCGAGCCCGTAGACCACGAGCTCCGGGGTTCCTTCGGTCTTGAAGGTCCAACGCGATAGATTGCCCGATGTGACCGCGACATATTGGCGGCCCATCACGGAATACGTAACGATGCCGCCCGCGATGCCACCGGCGAGCTTCTGTTGGAACAGCGGTTTTCCATTTTCGCTATCCAACACCAGGAAATTGCCTTGCAAGTCCGCGGCGAACGTTACACCGCCTGCCGTCGGCGTAACGCCTGCAACTACAGGAGCTTGAGCCCTGTAGCGCCAACGAACTTTGCCGTCAGATGCGTTGACTGACGTCACCCATCCGGATGCGCCGCCTGCGGGAGCAACGGAACCACCGTAGTAGCCCGTGCCCTTCCTGTACTTGGGGTCCGCAGACTTGAAGATCATGCAGACATCCACGGCCCCCACGACGATGGTATTGCTTCTCGCGTCCAGTGCGGGACCGTTCCATTCCACGCCGCCCAGCGCACCGGGGCACATATGCGTGCCTTCAGGCGTCGGCCGCTTCCCGGTGTTGTCCCAGACCGTCGTTACGGGTGTGCGGAACANCACTTGGTGCGAGCCGCGGTCAAGCACATACAGGTAGCCGTCCTTGCTTCCAACTGCCACCCGAGTCTCGCCGCTGAGCCCCGGAAAGAGCATAGGCGCTGCGCCAACGTCGTAGTCCCAAGGATCGTTCTGTGCGAACTGGTGATACCACTTCAGATGGCCGGTGTGCGCATCGAGCACCACCAAGGAATCGGTGTACAAGTTGACACCCTCGCGTACACCAGGCTGCACGTTGTAGTTCGGAGCGGGATTGGCGACTGGAATGAACAGTTCTCCTTTGGTTGTATCGAGTGCATAGGAAGTCCAGAACGCGCCGCCGCCTCGTGCTGCGGCCTCGCGCGGTGTCCAGCTATCGGCGTCCTTTTCATCTCCGACGGGTACGCTATACCAGCGCCACAGCTCCTTGCCGCCTGCGATATCGAAGGCCAGCATCCGCCCGCGCACTCCCCAATCGCTTCCGGATATTCCGATGAACAACAGATTGTTCCAGGCAAGCGGCGCGGACGCGAAGAACTCCCCGGCGGTCGGGTCGGCAGCCTTCACCTTCCACAGCAACTTTCCCGTGTCCGCATCGAGCGCAAGGATTCGCCCGTCTGCGGTGCCGCGGAGCACGCGCTTTCCAATCACGGCCGGTCCGCGATTCACGGCATAGACCTCGTCTTGCTCCGGCCGGTACTCGTGCCGCCACCGAAGGGCGCACGTCGCCGCGTGCAGGGCTACAGTCGTATGAGCTGTCGTCACGTATAGTGTGTCGTTGACGACGACTGGGCCAGACTGAAAGGCGCCGTCGTCACCGAGGGCCGCCACGCAAACGCGTTTCAGCGTACCAGCGGTTCGCGCATCGATCTGAGCGAGCTTGGAATAGCGCTGGCCGTCGTAGCCCTTGTTGTACATCGCCCAACCGGAATCATCAGGGTCTGCTGCCTTGACCGGAACGGCCGCGGGCAGCGCGGCGCTGTGCACAGCGGCAAGAAACATGAGAAAGGCGACTAGTCGGGTCATCACTTGAATCTCCAATTGGGGTAATCGAATCGCGAATTGGGACCGCGGTTCGTTAGGGCGGCCGGGCGAGTGATCGGTGAGCCAGCGCAGGCCCGATAGCAACACGTTCTCCCCGCCACCGGTGACATCTCCTCAGCGCTCGCGTAAGCAACCGGCTGGACCGCGAGCAAGTCGGCGTAAGCGACCCAATCGCGCTCGTTCCACGCGCGATCGATCGCGCGTGTCCGGCTCGATGCCATCCGCGAGCATCGTCGGATCGTGGTTTATAACCCGCGGGCACGACGAGATTGATGATTCCCAGCGCTCGAAAGCTTGCGACGTGTGGCGGCGTCCGAGCATGACGATCGCCTTGGCCCGAGCGAGACCTGCCCGCGACACCAGCCGCTGCGTGCCGCCGAGCAGCGGCGGCGGGCCAACAGTCACCTCGGCCTGGCCGATTGAGGCAGTATGGGCGGGCACGATCATGTCGCAAGTCAGGGCAAGCTCCAGCCCGCCACCATGGACCGCGGCGACCGTCGGCACGAGCGCTCCCTCCAAGACGTCCAGCATCTCTGTGATCCGCTTTTGATCCTGCGGGATGAAGAATTCGCCGAACGACTTGAGCTATCACAGAAATGTCGCATCGAGCTGCGCAGCAGAATCGCACGATACCCCTCAGCAAGCACGGCTTCGATCAGCACTAGACCGTGCGTCCTAGGCGAACGTCATCTATTGAATCCACCGACGACGACGGCCATGTCCAAGGCTGACCTTCACTGCAGGTGCGCCCCTTTTGAGCATGTCGCAGCGGATTGATCCTGTCCGACCGCGCGACTGTCAGACCGCCAGGTAGCCGCCGTCGACCACCAGTTCGGAACCCGTCACGTACGACGAGTCGTCGGACGCGAGGAACAATACCGCGTTCGAGATCTCCTCCGGCTTCGCGGGACGTGCCAGCAGCGCCGGCCCGAGGAGCATCTTGTAGAGGTCCTTCAACTCCGGATTGTCGATGACGGCTTTGTTCATGTTTGTCGGCGTGAGTCCGGGATGCACCGAGTTCACCCGTATGCCGTCGCCAGCGACCTCCGTGGCGGTGGCCTTGCTGAGCAGTGTCACCGCACCTTTCGACGCGACATAAGCCGCCGCGCCGGGCATCGCGACAATACCGGTGGTCGAGGAAATGTTAATGATCGAGCCCCCGCCGCTCCGTCGCATCGCCGGGATCGCGGCCTGCGATCCCAGGAAGACGCCCCTCACGTTCACGGCGAACACCGCTTCCCAGTCTTCGAGCGACAGCGCTTCCGTGCTGCCTAGACGGATGATGCCGGCGTTGTTGACCAAGATGTCAAGACGGCCGTTCTTCGATTCGACGTCCGCGATCACGCCCGACCAGTCTTTCTTTGATGTGACATCAAGCGAGACGAAGCGAGCCTCGCCTCCCGTCTCCCGGACTATCTGCGCTACCGCGTCGCGACCGGCGGCCTCGTCGCGATCCGCCACGATCACGCTCGCGCCCTCGCGTGCGAAGACGGTGGCGTGAGACCGTCCCATCCCGGCGCCGCCGCCCGTGATGATTGCTACCTTACCGTTGAGACGACCCATTTTATTCACCTACTCTGATTGTGTTTTTGATGCTTGAGACGCGAGTCTTGATGAAGATCGCCTTACCCTTACCGATCGGCCCGACCGTCTCGTTGACGCGCGCCTCGGACACCTGCGAGATTGCAGTCGACATGCCCGAGGCTACAAAATCGAGCAATCTTCCGGCCGATGCCGCTGCCAGTGATCAGAGCGATCTTGTCTTTCAGGAGCATGTTGTCTTTCCTCCGCGCGCGCCCGACGTTGCGTTCTAGACCCGAAACCGCGAGACCGTCTCGGCGATCGCCTGTTCGGCCGGCAGCCGTTCCATGCTCGACGCACCGAGGAAGCCGTCGAGACCCTCGGTGTTCTCGAACACGTGCTTCCAGTCCTCCGGGGTCGCGATCGGTCCGCCATGGGTGAGTACGATCAGATCCGATCGGATGCGGCGCACGGCGTCGATGATCCGCTGCGTTTTCTTCGCGGCGGCATCGAGCGGCAGCGCGGTGGTCGCGCCGACCGAGCCGGAGGTCGTAAGTCCCATGTGTGCGACGATGATGTCGGCGTTGCCGTCCTTCGCCATGGCCTCCGCTTCGGCAACCGTGAAGACGTAGGGAGCAGTCACGAGGTCGAGCTCGCGCGCGGTCCGCATCATCTCGACCTCGAGCCCGTAGCCCATACCGGTGCCTTCGAGGTTCTCCCGGAACTCGCCGTCGAACACGCCGACGGTCGGAAAGTTCTGGACCCCCTTGAAGCCGGCCGAGCGGATCTGGGCGAGAAAGCCAGGCATGCTGCGGAACGGATCGGTGCCGTTCACGCCCGCGAACACCGGCGCGTGACCGGCCATCAGTATGACCTCGTACGCCATCTCGAGGACGATCGCGTTTGCGTCGCCATAGGCAAGTAGGCCCGCGAGCGAGCCGCGCCCGGCCATCCGGTAGCGGCCGGAATTGTAGACGACGAGAAAGTCCGCCCCGCCCTTCACGGACGCCTTGGCGGACAGGCCGATGCCGGCGCCGGCGCCNATCAGNCGNTNGCCCGATGAGAGCTTCGCCCTGAAAGTCCTCAGCACGATTTCCCGATTGTTGCTCAAGTCTGCGTACTCCTCTTGCTCACGCTCTCCATCTGCGAGACGAGCGCGTCGGCCGCCTCGCGTGCGAAGTTCGCATCGTTGATGTCCACGTCGCGCTCGACGAGCTGCACCGACGGTGACAGGCTCTTTTTTATCGCAGAGAACAGCGCCGCGTCGGCTTCGGGGTCGTGGAAGGGCTTCCCTTCGACGGCGATCGCCGAGACACCCTTTAGCGGCAGAAACACCGCCGCCGGACCTTTGGCCGCGTTCAGCCGCTCGGCGATGCGCTTACCGAGCTCCGCGTTCTCCGCGGGCGACGTCCGCATGAGAACCATGGTCTTGTTGTGCTCCAACAGTCGGCGATTGCGGAACTCGGGCGCCACCCGCTCAGGCGGTCCGAGATTCACCATGTCGATCGCGCCGACCGAGACGACCTGTGGGATGCCGGTTTCCGCCGCCGCCGTGAGGCGCGTCGGTCCAGCCGACATCACGCCGCCCACCAGATCGTCCGCNAGCTCGGTGGTCGTNAGGTCGAGCACCCCNCGNATGAAGCCCGCGCGGATCAGCGCCTCGAGGGATTCGCCTCCCGAGCCGGTCGCGTGGAACACCAGCACGGAGCAGCCGCGCTCCTCAAGCCGCGCGCGCGCGACCTGCACGGCCTGCGTCGTCACGCCGAACGCCGTCACCGCGACCAGCGGACGATCGCTGTCGTCTGCGTCCTTCTCTGTCGCGACGCGCGCCATGCCCGCGATCGCGGCGGCGGCATTGCCGATGATGCGTCGGCTGATGGAATTCAACCCGGAGATGTCGAGGACCGAATACATCAGCGTCAGGTCGCGGCCGTTGATGACCCGGCGCATGTCGCCAGCAGCGATGGTCGAGACGATTAACTTGGGAACGCCGATCGGCAGCGCCTGGAACGCTTCGGCCGCGAGCGTCGTGCCGCCACCACCACCAAGATTGATGGCGGCGTGGATGCGGCCGCTCCTCTCATAGTCGCCGAGCAGCTTCGCCGCGCCGCGCGCCATCATGCTAACGGCATGGCCCCGGTCATTGAGCTTGATGAGCGCGTCGAGACTCTCACCGCCGGCTGCGGCCACTTCCTCGCGCGAGACATCGATGGTCGCGGGCTTCGGGCCGAGGATGCCGACATCGATCAGCATCGTGTCAACGCCGGCCTTTCGGATCTGCTCGGCGAGGAAGGTGTGTTCCTCGCCTTTGGTGTCGAATGTCCCAACAACGGCGACTGTCGGCATTATCGTCTCTCCCCTTCTTTTCCGCGCCGCGGTTGCGCCCGGCGCGGCGGAGCCCTTTGCAAATCATTGATCGACCGCGGCCGCGTCGGCGTCTGGCCGCGGTCCCGCATGTCAGACCGGTTTCCAGCGCTTCACGGAGGTGCGCTTCTCGTAGTCCTGGGGCGACCGGACCACGAGGAGCTCGAGAGTGAGGCCCCAGGGTGTGCGGAAGTACCAAAAGAAATTGCCCTCGCCCGCCTCGTGCAGCAGCATTGGTACTGGACCCATCAGCTTCTTGCCACCAGCAGCTTCGATGCGGCTCGCGACGCTCTGAATATCGTCGACGAGGATGCCGACGTGCTGGAATCCAAAATCCTCCGGGCGCGGGGTCGGCTGCTGGCTCGAGCTGCTGAACTCGAAAATCTCGAGGTTGGGGCCGTTGCGGAGGCGCAACATCCGGAACGCCTTCATTCGCGTGCCGGGCTTCACGCCCAGGATCGCCGCGAAATCGACGCCCTCGGTCGGATCTCCCTTGATGTCAGGAAAGGGGCTGAGATCGAACATATCGTAGATAAGTTCGGCGTCGAGCGCATTGACGAAAAAGCTCGTCGCCGCCGCGATGTCGGGCACGGTGATCCCGATATGCTCGATGCCGCGGGTCGGCGAAGCTGCCATTGGTGTCTTCCTCCTCGATGTTCATACGTTGAGAACGGCGTCGCGCACGCCCGGTGCGCTGACTCTTGCCCCGACGCGTCCCCGGCGAACGTCGTCCATTGAATCGACCGACGAGGACGTCGGCCATGTCCAAGGCTGCCAATATTCGGGTCGGAAACTGCCAAGTGCTACTGCCCGAATCGGTGATCGCGGTCCGGTCGGCGTCGAGGCCCGGCTTGGTAGGCCTGCCCCCTAGTCTTAGTGGGTCATGGACGAGTGCTGTACATTTGTTGACAACAAAGGCGACGAGGCAGTGTCCGGGCGAGCGCACGAGCCATGGCGGAGCCCAGGGTAGCAATGGGAGGTGGCGACATGGCGTTCCGAGCAGCTTGAGAGCGCCTCGGGGTCGGTTGCCTTCGGGTAAGGCCGGCGCCTGGACGGATGGCGGCTGCCGCTCTTCTTTAAGAGGGAATCACTACTCGCTCTGCACCACACCTCCTAAGTCATTTGGCAGTTTCGGACCCGAATATTGGCAGCCTTGGACATGGCCGACGTCCTCGTCGGTCGATTCAATGGACGACGTTCGCCGAAGACGCGCCGGGCCAAGATTCCCAAGCGCCTCACAGGGCCGCCGCAACGATTCGAGGCGCAGGTTCTGCCGACTTACATAGCGTAACTACACATCATAGATTCCTGTGATGCAAACGTGAGATCCGCAAATACAAGATAGAGGAGCCACCGTGAAACCGTTCCCTTCCGTACTACCTTACAGCGTGGTCGCGCCTGCCGATCGGGCAAGCGCGATCGACATCGTCAACCGAGTCAACTGGCTGTTCGAGACCTGGGACGTGGACGCGATGGTCGATGCCTTCATGCCGGAGAGCGTGGTTTATCACTGGCACGGCACAATCCGCGGCCGAGATGAGATGCGGCGCTTCTTCAACGAAGTCTACCCCTACATCATTCCGGGTGTCAGTCGTCACGCCACCAATCATATCGTCGATCCGGATGAGGACGGTGTCGTCGTTCGCTACCATAACCTGCTGGTCCGCTATGCTCCACCGGAAGCCGCGCCTGTGCTCGCAGCTGGCCAAGTTATGGAGAGTCCGGACGATCTTCCCGGCATTTGGATGTACTCAGCGATGGTCGACCGGCTGCGCCGCACGAAGAACGGTTGGAAGATCTTTGAGCGCTATGTGGGCGGTAGCACCACCAACAACCGTCTGAGGCCAGCGCAAACCGATCCCGCCTACTTTGCTCCGTACATGCCGGCGGCAAGGAAGAAGTAAGTTGCGTATCCAGTGCGCAATCGCGGGGCAGGCTTTCGCGTGTCAGGGTTGGTGCTCGGCGACACCGATGTTGACGCGCGTTGGCATGCAGTACGCATTGCGAGTGATGCTTGTGAGGAGGGGACAGCATCTTGAGGCGTTGTCCATACCAGCGCCGACAACGCCTTCAGGGCGCGAGCAGACATCAGCGCCTCTTCGGTTCCTATTCGGAAACCGGCCCCGTGACTCTCAATTCCTCCAAGGTTGAGGTTAGGTGATGACAACATACCTGCAAGCGCCGGCAGAAAGCGTCCGCAATGACGATATCGAGATCTTCTACAGTCGCTCTGGCGAAGGCCCTTTGATGGTGCTGCTGCATGGCTTCCCCGACAATGAGGGAAGCTACGCGGCGCAAGTCGAAGAGCTTGCGCGCGACCATCTCGTCGTGACTCCCCGGCTCAGGGGCTTTCCGCCNAGCAGCACGCCCTCCGAAGTTGAACGTTATGCTCTGCCTCTTGTGGCCGACGACATTGCCGCGCTCGTTGAGCATCTGGGTCAGAGTCCGGCCATCGTTGTTGGGCACGACTGGGGCGGCGCGCTCGCGCAGGTCGTCGCACTGCGACATTCGAGCCTTGTTGCAGGGTTGGTTCTGCTGAATTCGCCGTTGCTCTCTACCTTCAATGCCATGGTGAACAGCAACGCCGAGCAGCAGGCGATGTCGTCCTATACGCTGCCCTATCTTCGCTACCAGCCAGATGACGACAAGAATATTCCGTTCGTCACGAGGAACATCCGCGATCCCGAATGGCGGGCTATCATTGGCACCTACCTCAATGAGAATTCAATTGAGGGGATGCTGGCCTACTACAAGGCCAACTACCCTGCGCCGCCTTACCGTCCGCAAGCACCTGCTGGCCACACCTTCACCCTACCTACTCTCCTCATTTGGGGAATGGAGGAAGAATATTTTGCGCCTGCCGCACTAGACGGTTTGGCCAAATACTATCCTGCCTCGCTGCGGCTAGTGACCGTGCCTGGCGCTGGCCACTGGGTGCATCGCGACGCCGCCGCCCGCGTCAATGGCGAGATTCGGTCGTGGCTGACCATGCTTCCGTTGCTGCGCGGTGCCGAACAAGAGATCGGACCAACCGGTTCGCCATCTCAATCAGAACAACGGACATAGCNGCGCGGGATGGCATCGTGCCTCTTCAATAAGCGTTCGNGGATTACTGCTTGACCGACCAGCACTCATTTCTCCGGGCTCGGGTCGCATTCTCAAATCCTGCCTTTACCTTGCCTGGCGCAGTGGCTTGGCCGGGCTTCAGAGAGCGTGCCGCGCTGGCTGATGGCCACGGCCTCCGGGCTGGTCATCGCAGTCGGCGAGTTCTTCGGCGGCGGGCTCGCCCCGATCATCGTCGGCCGCGTGGCGAAGGCATTCGGTATCGAGCACGTTCTGTGGCTACCCTTGGCGGCGATGGCCGCTGGGTTCTGTCTTTGCATGTTGATCCGCCGGGCGGCCGCCCCGGCGGTCGGTGAACTGAAGGAAGCCGTTTAATGAGCAAAGTCATCATCTCCTGCGCCATCACCGGCGCCATGCATACGCCGACCATGTCGGACGCCCTCCCGATCACGCCGGCGCAGATCGCCGCCGAATCGATCGCGGCGGCGCACGCCGGTGCCGCCATCATTCACCTGCATGCGCGCAAACCCGACGACGGGGAGCCGACGGGCAACCCGGACGTATTCGCGCAGTTCCTGCCGAAAATCCACACCGAGACCGACGCCGTCATCAACCTGACCACCGGCGGGAGCCCCACCATGAGTGTCGCCGACCGCCTGGCGGGCGCCCTGCGCTTCAAGCCGGAGATGTGCTCGCTCAACATGGGCTCGATGAACTTCGCGATCTTTCCCGCGGCCAAGCGGGTGAAGTCGTGGAAATACGGCTGGGAAGAAGGGTACGTGCGCAACAGCGACGATTTCATCTTCCGCAACACGTTCCGCGACATCAAGTACATCCTCGAGACCATGGGCGGCGCCGGTACCAAGTTCGAACACGAGTGCTACGACGTCGGCCATCTCTACAGTCTGGCGCACTTCCTCGACACCGGCCTAGTGAAGCCACCGTTCTTCGTACAGCTCATCTTCGGGATCCTGGGCGGTATCGGTGCCGACCTCGACAACCTGGTGTTCATGAAACGCACCGCGGACCGGCTGTTCGGCCCGCAGAGTTTCCAGTGGTCGGTGCTCGCCGCCGGCCGGCACCAGATGCCGTTCCTTACCCAGGCAGCGCTGCTTGGTGGCAACGTGCGCGTCGGCCTGGAGGACAGCCTGTTCATCGGGCGCGGTAAGATGGCGAGTTCGAACGCCGAACAGGTACTGAAGATCAAGCGCATCCTCGCCGAGATGGGACACGAAGCAGCCACCCCGGGCGAAGCGCGTGAGATGCTGGCGCTGAAGGGAAAGGGAAATGTATCTTTATGAATGTCAGGAAGACAATCCTGACATTTGGTCTTGCGACCGGGCTTCAAGCCGTTCCTCGTGCTCAGAGGAGCACGCTACCGGTTATGAATCGCCGACTTCGGCCCTGAAGGCCCTCCTCGGGGCTGTCCGGNGATCGATCGGAATCACCGTTCGGCTTCCGTCGGAATCTGNGGCCGCTTTGGTCAGGAATACGCAGACAAAATAGCTCTTGCGCGCACTCGTCATACCTCTCGACTGCACAACCATCGAAAGGTACATATCACCCTGGCGCACTACGCTTTGCTCGCCGCCCGGGCAGGTTTAGACCTAATCGTCGCTTCAGCGAACGCCGACACTGATTGCGAATTTTGGCTGCCCGGTCTGGATCTTGAATTGCCCGTGCGAGGGACAGTGCACCAACCATCTCGGCGTAGACCGATGTCGCTAACTCCTCCGCCTCAGTATTCTGATGTCCAAGCTGACGGAACAGGTCGGCCAAATGTTCCTGTAGCTGCGCAAATCCACGCGAAAACGGAGCCTTGATCTCGATGCCAAGTCTCGCGACGTCAGCAGAGAGTGTGGGAAGTGGGCAGCCCTCCGACACCGAGTCGAAATGCCGCGCCGACAAGTAATCATCAATGAAGTAAGCCAGCGCCTCCGCTGGTTCGAGGCCTTCAGTGCGCCTCCGAACCGCGCGGTCCACCGTCTCGAACATTCGTTGAATGGCTGCCGCGATCAGCTCTTCCTTCGAGGCGAAGTGCGCGTAGAAGCCGCCGTGGGTGAGGCCGGCCCTTGCCATGATTGCTGCAATGCTGATCCGCTCTGGCCCCTCCACCCTGATCGCCGCCGCCGCCGCCTGCAGCAGCAGTTCACGAGTTTTCGCTTTATGTTCGCTGTCGTAGCGCATAGTCCGACCTCTGAGTGGCGCTGCTCCCGATTGCTATCATGGGCATGCGGCCCTCCGTCGTGCCCCAGAATTCTCGATCTGCGACGGGAGTTTCGCCTCAGGCAGCCCGGACGTTAAGATATTTCCGCTATCATGCAATCGATGATTGCGTCGTGTGAGAATAAGCACAAAATAGTTTGGTTCGCATGCAGTGCGCACTGGGACACGGCCGCCCACCATAGGCGTTTGATGACCGACATCATATACCAAAGTGGCTGGCGGGAATCATTGTGCCATCGTCGAAAGTCCATGATTTCTCTACAAATCGCGATTTCCGGACCGGTGACAGAATTGCTTTACTCCACGTCCTGCGAGCAGCCCGCCTTCTTGGAACCGTGGAAATAGGATTAACGTTAGCCCCAGCGAAAACACGGCCACGACTAATAAACTAACTTGCACCCAATTCATTAATGAAACCCTCTAAAGCGTAGCTTGCTTCTAGCCGATATTTTGTACATTAGGCGCGCGTCGAACGGGCGCGACCTCAAGCAGCGCGCGCAAAACGTCTGGCTTCTTTAATGCCAGATCCTCGGGCGCAATGTCATCCGTATCCATCTGCGTAAATCTTGCTAGTCGATGCTTCTGCTCTAGACTGAAATCAATAAATTCGTCGACCGCCTACTTAATGCCGTCGCGGTCGCAGAGTATCTCTCGCAAGTTGCGTCACTGACAGAATTAAAGGTACGGGTTGGACACGAAGAAGGGTAATCCACATCCGAGGCCTTTTACTTTCCCACTTTTCGCGACAGCGCAATTTCAATCATTACTGTCAGTTTCATTTAATCGTGTCACTGACATTATTAATTGAAGGGATTGGACAGCAATTGGTGAAACTCACACTCTGGTCGAAGGGGAACTATCATGAGCCGCACAGCCCCC
>JGI25616J43925_10000734_pt1 | contig 12109 bp, 12 predicted proteins | sample GraSoi2013_100cm_FD_43925 | JGI IMG/M metagenome (IMG submission 43925) | reverse complement strand
TGCCCCGCACGTAAATCAGCGTATTGGCCGTGCCGAGGTCAATCGCCATGTCGTCTGAAAAATATCCACGCAAAAAGCCGAACATCCTGCTGATTTCCTTAGGAAAGAGGGTTCTCGAATGCGCTATAATACAACAAATAAATTTCCGTTTTAAGCGATTTTTCATGCCGCTGTCTTTTGACGAAGTCCGCCGCATAGCGGAATTGGCCCGAATCGGCATCAGCGACGCGGAAACCCGGGCCGTCCAGGGCCAGTTGAACGACATCTTCGAGCTGATCGGGAGAATGCAGAAGGTCGACACCGAGGGTGTCGAGCCGATGTCGCATGCTCATGGATCGGCGCTGCGTCTGCGCGAGGACAAAATCACCGAGGGGGACCAAAGGGAACAGTTCCAGTCGGTGGCGCCGCAGGTCGAAGCGGGTCTGTATCTCGTTCCGAAAGTCATCGAGTAAAGCTTGGATGGGTGAAGGCGTGAAGGGTGGAGGATGACGGTGTTGAACGCCTCGCTCAAGGAACTTGCCACCGCGCTCGCGCAAAAAAAAATCTCGAGCGTCGAGCTGACACGGCTTTTTCTGAATCGAATCGAAAAACTGAATCCCGCGCTCAACGCGTTCATTACCGTGGACGCGCACAAGAGCCTCGCGCAGGCGCGCACGGCCGACGAGCGCATCGCGAGGGGCGGCGCGCAGCCGCTCGCCGGAATCCCGGTCGCGCACAAGGATATTTTCGTGACCAGGGGGTGGCTCACCACCTGCGGCTCGAAGATCCTGTCGAACTTCACCGGTCCCTATGACGCGCACGTGATCGAGCGCTTCAACGACGCGGGCGCGGTGATCCTCGGCAAGACCAACATGGACGAGTTCGCCATGGGATCCTCGACGGAAACTTCGTTCTACGGTCCGGTGAGAAATCCCTGGGGCCAGGCGTACGTGCCCGGCGGCTCCTCGGGCGGCTCGGCCGCGGCGGTCGCCGCGCGCATGGCGCCGGCGGCCACGGGAACGGACACAGGCGGCTCGATCCGCCAGCCGGCGGCGCTGTCGGGGCTATCGGGCTTGAAGCCGACGTACGGGCTCGTGTCGCGCTACGGCATGATCGCCTTCGCCTCCAGCCTCGACCAGGGGGGCCCGATCGCGAAAAGCGCCGAAGACCTCGCGCTGCTTCTCAACGTCATGGCCGGGTTCGATGCGCGCGATTCGACCTCGGTCGAACGCGTCCGCGAAGACTATGCTCGGGATCTGGAGAAGCCGCTCGCGGGCCTGCGCATCGGCGTGCCGAAGGAGCATTTCGGCGAGGGGCTGGCCGCCGACGTGGGCAAGGCCGTGGAGGCGGCGCTCAAGGAGCTCGAGAAGCTCGGCGCGAAGCGCGTCACCATCGCTTTGCCGAACAGCGGCCTCTCGGTGCCGGCGTACTACGTCATCGCGCCCGCCGAGGCCTCGTCGAACCTGTCGCGCTTCGACGGCGTGCGCTACGGCCATCGCGCGAACGAGTACCGCGACCTCGCCGACATGTATTTCCGCACGCGCGCCGAAGGCTTCGGTGCCGAGGTCAGGCGCCGCATTCTCATCGGGACGTACGTGCTCTCGCACGGTTACTACGACGCGTATTACCTCAAGGCACAGAAGATCCGGCGGCTGATCGCAAACGATTTCGTCGAAGCTTTCAAACATTGTGACGTTGTAGTCGGACCGACCGCACCGACGGTGGCGTTCAAGATCGGCGCCAAGGCAGCCGACCCGGTGCAGATGTACCTGAACGACATCTATACGATCCCCGCCAACCTTGCCGGATNGCCCGGGATGTCGATCCCGTGCGGGTTTGGCAGAGACGATCTTCCCGTGGGCTTGCACATCGTCGGCAATTATTTTTCAGAAGCAAAGATGCTGAACGTCGCGCATCAGTATCAGAAGGCGACGGACTGGCACAAGCGCGAGCCCGCCGGGATTCGGCCATGAAATGGGAAATCGTCATCGGCCTGGAGACGCACGCCCAGCTGTCGACCGCCTCGAAGATGTTCTCCGGGGCATCGACCGCGTTCGGCGCGTCGCCGAATACGCAGGCGAGCGCGGTGGACATCGCGCTGCCCGGCGTGCTGCCGGTCGCCAACAAGGGTGCAGTCGAGCGGGCGATACGCTTCGGGCTTGCGGTCGGCGGGGAAAAGGTGATCAATCGCCGTTCGGTTTTCGCGAGGAAAAACTATTTCTACCCTGATCTACCCAAGGGTTATCAGATCAGCCAGTACGAGCTTCCCATCGTCAAGGGAGGAGAAATCAGGATCCTGACCAAGAGCGGGGAGAAAGCGGTTCGCCTGACGCGGGCGCACCTCGAAGAGGACGCCGGCAAGTCGCTGCACGAAGCCTTCCGGGACTCGAGCGGGATCGATCTGAACCGGGCGGGAGTGCCGCTGCTGGAAATCGTCTCTGAGCCCGACATGCGCTCGGCGGAGGAGGCGGTCGCATACGCGAAGGCGCTCCACGCGCTGGTGCGCTGGATCGGCATCTGCGACGGAAACATGCAGGAGGGCTCGTTCCGCTGCGACGCCAACGTCTCGGTGCGCCGGCCCGGGGCGCTGCTCGGCACGCGCGCCGAGATCAAGAACCTCAACTCATTCCGGTTCCTCGAGCGTGCGATCGATTTCGAGGCCAAGCGTCAGATCGAGATCCTCGAGAACGGCGGAAAGATCCTTCAGGAGACGCGTCTTTACGACGCAGACAAGGACGAGACGCGTTCGATGCGCACCAAGGAGGAGGCGCATGACTACCGCTATTTCCCGGACCCTGACTTACTGCCTCTGGAAGTTTCGGAGAAGTGGATAGAGGAGATCAAGGCGAAGTTGCCGGAGCTGCCGGAAGCGAAGCGCAAGCGCTACCAGACCGAGTACGCGCTATCGCTCTACGATGCCAGTCTTCTCACCGATGCTCGCGAAAAGGCCGAATACTTCGAACTCGTATGTCGGTCGCTCGAAGGCCCCGCTCCCAAGATGGTCGCGAACTGGATAACAGGCGAACTGTCGGCCCTTCTCAACGATCGCGGCATCGATTTTTCGCGACTCCTGGTAAGCGGCAAAGCCTTTGCGAAATTGTTGGACCGTATCAAAGACGGCACAATCTCCGCGAACGTGGCGAAGGGGGTTTTGCACGGGATGGCGAATGGGGAGGGTGACGCTGATGCGATCATCGCGAANCGNGGCCTGAAACAGATCAGCGACGCCGGNGCAATCGANAAAATCGTGGACCAGGTCGTCGCCGCGAACGCAAAGCAGGTCGAGGACTACCGCGCCGGGAAGGAAAAGGCGTTCAACTCCCTCGTCGGTCAGGTCATGAAGGCGACGCAGGGCAAGGCGAATCCTGCGCAGGTGAACGAGATTCTGAAGCGGAAGCTGGCCGACTAGCCGGAGGAGAACCTACCGCCTCTGGGCAGCACCTTTCCCGCTGGTCAGCTCGATGTAGCGGCGCCTGTCCTCGTCGTACTTGGCGTTGATCGTGCTGATCTCTTTCTTTTTCGCGTCGAGCAGGACGGTCTGGTTCCTGATCTGGATCTCGTTGTTGGCGATTTCCTGTTTGAGCTTGAACGGCATCGGCTTCTTCACGTAAAACTCTTTTTCCGCTTCCAGTTCCTTCTGGCGCTTCTGCGCTCCGGCGATGCTCCTTTCCGTGTCCTCGATCGCGCCCTGCGCTTCCGCGAGAGAGCGCGCGCGCGCGTCCTCGATGTCCTTTTCGCTGGAATAGGTGTTGAGCAGCGCCAGGTTCTTGCGGCGCTCCTCCTTGGATTTCTCTTCGTCCTCGATTTTCTTCCTGCGCTCGNCTTCGCGTGCCTGTTCCTGCGCTGGGCTCAGAGGGATTACGGCCGGGTTCTTGCGTATCAGTGTCCCCGACTTGTTCAGTTCCTGCGTGTCGCGGCCCAGGCACTCCGGAGGCGGCACCTGCGTGTAATAGACCTTGCCTCTCGCGTCGACGCACTTGTACATGCGCTCCTGCGCCGCTGCGGGAGCGGCGGCCAGCAGCGTCGAGCAGAGGAACATCATTGTCCGGCTACGCACGATGAGCGATCCTACTATCACGCTGCCCCTACTGCGGTCTTTTCGGAGAGAATTCGCGGAATGTTACGCATTATCACGCTCAACCTCAACGGCATCCGCTCGGCGCTCGCCAAGGGCTTTCCGCGGTGGCTCGCGCGCCAGCGCGCCGACCTGGTGTGCCTGCAGGAAATCAAGGCGCANGAAGCGGACCTCGTGGACCTCGCGCTCGTCCCCAGGGGGTATCGCGCCTACTACGATTGCTGCTCCACGAAAAAGGGCTACAGCGGCGTCGCGCTGTACTCGCGGGCGGAGCCCGAGAGCGTGTCCCGAGGTTTCGGAAGCCGCGAGTTCGATCCCGAGGGAAGGTTCCTTCGAGCGGATTTCGGCGCGCTTTCCGTAGTGTCCGTATACATGCCCTCGGGGTCGAGTTCGGAGGAGAGGCAGCAGGCGAAATTCCGTTTTCTCGATGAATTCATGCCGGTGCTGAAAGATCTCAGGGCGAGCGGCAGGGAGTTCGTCCTGTGCGGCGACTGGAACATCGCGCACAAGGAGATCGACCTCGAGAACTGGCGCGGAAACCGCAAGAACTCGGGATTCCTCCCCGAGGAACGTGCCTGGCTCACCGAGACTTTCGACGGGGTCGGCTGGGTGGACGTGTTCCGCAAAGTCGATCCAAGGCCGCGGCAGTACACCTGGTGGTCGAATCGTGGCCAGGCCTGGAAGAAGAACGTCGGCTGGCGCATCGACTACCATATCGCNACGCCGGGAATCGCCGNCAAGGCGAGGAAGGCGCGTATCTACAAGACGAAACGCTTCTCCGATCACGCGCCGTTGACGATAGACTACGACGCGAAGCTCTGATGTCTACGTCCTATCTCGAAGTCTTCCGCAGCCCGCGCCTCGCCGTCATCCTCGCGCTCGGGTTCTCCTCGGGCCTGCCGCTCGCGCTGACCGGCGGCACGCTGCAGGCGTGGATGACGGTCGAAGGCGTCGACCTGTCGACTATCGGAATCTTCACGCTGGTCGGCCTTCCCTACGTCTGGAAATTCCTGTGGGCGCCTGCGATGGACCGCTTCGTGCCGCCTTTTCTCGGGCGGCGCCGCGGATGGCTGCTCTTGACGCAACTCGCGCTCGCCGCGGGGATCGCGGGAATGGCGTTCCTGTCGCCGCGCTCGAATCTCACGGCGATCGCCTGGCTCGCGCTCTTCGTCGCCTTCGCCTCGGCGTCGCAGGACATCGTGGTCGATGCGTACAGAACCGACGTGGTGAGCCGCGAGGAGCGCGGGCTCGCCGGCGCGCTGGGCGTCGTCGGCTACCGCCTGGCGATGCTCGTTTCGGGGGCGCTCGCGCTGGTCCTCGTCGCCGGTTCGGGCTGGATCCCCGCGCTCGGCTGGCGCAATACCTACCTGCTGATGGCGGTCCTTATGGCGGTGGGAGTCCTCGCCGCGTTCTGGGGCGAGGAGCCTTCCACCGCGCCCGCGGTGCCGCGGACCCTGCGCGAGGCGGTCGTCGAACCCTTGCGCGAATTCTTCTCGCGGCCCAGAGCCGGCTGGATCCTGGTGCTGCTCGTGCTGTACAAACTCGGCGACGCGTTCGCCGGCTCGCTCACCACCGCGTTCCTCCTGCGCGGCGCGGGGTTTTCGCTGGACGACGTAGGCTTGGTGAACAAGGCGGTCGGCCTTGCCTCGACCATCGTCGGGGTTCTCTTCGGCGGCGTGCTGATGGTGAGGCTGGGCCTCTATCGCGCGCTCCTGGGGTTCGGCGTCCTGCAGGCGGCGTCGATACTGACTTTCATGTGGCTCGCGCTTGTCGGCAAGAATTATCCGATCATGGTGTTCGCGGTGGGCTTCGAGAATATCGCCTGGGGCATGGGCACGGCGGCGTTCGTCGCGCTGCTGATGGCGCTGTGCGACCACCGCTTCACCGCCACGCAGTACGCCCTGCTCTCGGCGCTCGCCTCGTTCGGCCGCGTGTACGTCGGTCCGGCCGCCGGCTATGCGACCGACCCCAAGTATCTGGGGCTGTCGTGGGCGACGTTCTTCCTTTTGGCTTTCAGCACCGCGCTTCCAGGACTCCTGTGTGTGTGGTTCTTGCGCAAGGAGATTGAGCGCACTGAAGTCGCGGCGACCTCCTGAGGGATAACTGAACGCCTATCCTTGTTAGGACCCCCGAGAAATAGCGAGCAGCTTTAGTGCGAGCACAAACTGGGTTATATCTGTTCCGGCTGCGCTCAGCCGCTCGCACTCGATTTCAAGCTCTGACTGCGTGAATTCAGTAGACCGCACGAGTTGTCCATCCTTTTTCCAATAGAAGCATGCTTTTGCCGGTGCGTTCTGCCGAGATCCGTATCCAGCGGCTTCGTGCCTGACCTTCCAAGTCAACTCTTCATTCATCCGGCACTCTCCTATCACTGTAGCTAAGAGGTGACAGATTGTAGCTAGAAATCGACACCAGGGTCGAGAAATCATCCTCTCTCGTGAAGTAATCCAAAGGGACCATAGATAAACGCCGGGTCGCGCTGATTTAACGCTGATCGACGCTCATATGATCAGAAGCGAAAGATCATGAGCATGCTCAGAACGGCCCCATCATCACGGCCCCATCATCAAGACACGCGCAGCACAGCGCGGGTGATGATGAACGTGATCTACAACAGCGACAATTACTACGTGGTCGAGTATTCCGGCCAGCACGCGTACGAGCTGGTAGACAAGCATAGCGCGCGCGGCACGTTCTTCCAGGGGGATGGCGCGGCCAGGTTCATGGAATTCATGCGGATCGCGGTCGGCGAAGACGCCTCCGTCGAGCACGTCGATGATTTTCTCGGCAACTTCGACATCCTGCTGGGCCTCCGGGTCGTCCACTGACCGCGCAAGTCCCCAATAGCAACGAAAGCACCTAGCGACGCCGGAAGTCCCTGAGGATCTCGCGCGCTGCGTTGTGCCCCGGAGCCCCGGTGACGCCTCCGCCCGGATGCGCGCCCGCACCGCAGAGATAAAGTCCGCGCACGGGCGAGCGGTAATCGGCGTAGCCGAGCACAGGTCTTGCCGAAAACAGCTGGTCGAGCGTGAGCGCACCGTGGAAGATGTCTCCGCCGATCAGACCGAAGTCGCGTTCGAGATCGAGCGGGGAGAGGATTTTCCGGGCGATGATGCTCTGCTTGAAATTCGGCGCGTGGCGGTTCACCGTTTCGATGATGGCATCGGCGGCTGCTTCGCTCGCATCGTCCCAGCTGCGGCCGTTCGGGAGCACCGGGTCGAAGTGCTGGCAGAAGAGGCTGGCCACGTGTTTCCCCGGTGGCGCGAGTGTCGCGTCGACCGTGCTCGGAATCAGCATCTCCACGATGGGCTCGAGCGAGTAACCTAGCGTGCGCGCGTCGAAGTAAGCGTGCTCCATGTAGCCGAGCGAAGGCGCGATGATGATGCCGGAGCTGTGGTGAGGCTGCGCGTGTTTTCCGGGGGCGCAGGAAAAATCGGGGAGCTCCGAAAGCGCCACGTTCATGCGGAACGAGCCCGAGGCGCAGCGCCAGCGCTCGATTCTCGAGCGGAACTCGGCGTCGAGGGCGCCCGGCTCGAGCATCTTGAGGTAAAGCAACTTCGGGTTGACCGCCCCCGCGACAGCGCCCGCGTCGATCTCGGTTCCGTCCCGGAGCACGACGCCCGAGACGCGGCCGCCTTTCACGCGCACCGAGATCNCTTCGGCGCCGGTGGTGATCTCGACGCCGCGCGCCCGCGCTTCCTTCGCAATCGCTTCGCTGACCGCGCCCATGCCGCCCAGGGCGTGTCCCCAGGTTCCGCGCTTCCCGTTTACTTCGCCGAACGCGTGGTGCAGCAGCACGTAGGCCGAGCCGGGCGAATACGGGCTCGCGAAATGCCCGACCTGCGCGTCGAACCCGAACACCGCCTTGATGGGGTCGCTCTCGAACCACCAGTCGAGCAGCTCGCCCGCGCTGCGNGTCACGAGATCCCAGAGGTCGCGTTGNGCAGAACGGGTGAGNAGGGCGAGCTTTCCGCCCAGACCCAGCGCATGCAGCCAGTCGCGCCANCCNCCTCCCAGGTTGGGNGGCGTTTTGAGGACCAGACCGCGCAGCGTATCCGCCGCGGTTTCGATCGTGCGGTAGTAATCGGGCAGGCGCTCCGAGTCGCGCGCCGAAAATCGAGCCAGCTCCCTTTGCGTATCGGCGAGCGTCGGTCCCAGCCTGAACGAGCGGCCTTCTTGCAACGGCAGGAAATTCGCGAAAGGACGCTCGACCACCCGCAAGCCGTGATCGGCGAGCTTCAGCTCGCGAATGATCTTAGGATTGAGCAGGCTCACCGTATAGGCGGCCGTGGAGTTGCGAAAGCCGGGCGCGAATTCCTCGGTGACCGCGGCGCCGCCGACGAGCGCGCGGCGCTCGAGCACCCTCACCTTGAGACCGGCGCCGGCGAGATAGCAGGCGCAGACGAGGCCGTTGTGTCCGCCGCCGACGATGACGACATCGTAAGGCACTAGCGCCGTTTCTCGAAGCGGTAGACGGCGAGACTGCCGAAGAAGTTCGCAAGCGTCCTGACCGGACGGCCGCGGTGCAGCGTGACGCGCTCGAGCACGCGGATGCCGTGCCCCGAGCAGAACGACTCGAAATCGGCGATCGTGAAGAGATGCACGTTGGGCGTGTTGTACCACTCGTAGGGGAGCTCGGGCGACACCGGCATTCGTCCCAGCGCTATCTGCAGCCGCAGGTCCCAGCGCCCGAAGTTCGGGAACGAGACGATCGCCTCGCGCCCGACGCGCAGCATCTCGAGNAGGATCTCCTCGGTGTGCCGCACCGCCTGCAGCGTCTGCGACAGGATCACGCAATCGAAGGAACCCGCGTCGAAACCCGCGAGGCCGCGCTCGAGATCGCTCTGGATGACGTTGACGCCGTTCTTGACGCAGGCGAGGACATTGGCGTCGGCGATGTCGATCCCGTAGCCGCGCGCGTTGCGGGCCTGCCTCAGGTATCTGAGCAGGGTCCCGTCGCCGCAACCCAGGTCGAGCACCGTTGAATCCGGCCTGACCCAGGCGGCGATCGCCTGGAAATCCGAACGGCCCGAGAGTGCACCTTGCGCCGGTCCGGTCATAGGCGCNCGAAAATGCCGTCGAAGTAGGCGCGCACCAGCGCGTGGTAGCGCGCGTCGTCGAGCAGAAACGCGTCGTGCCCGTGCGGCGCGTCGATCTCCGCGTAGGACACGTCGCAACGGTTGTCGAGCAGCGCCTTGACGATCTCGCGCGAGCGCGGCGGCGCGAAACGCCAGTCCGAGGTGAACGACACCACCAGAAACCGGGCGCGTGCCGCGGCGAGCGCCTTCGACAGATCGTTGCCGTGCGCCGCCGCGGGGTCGAAATAGTCGAGCGCGCGCGTGATCAGCAAATAGGTGTTGGCGTCGAAATACTCGGAGAACTTGTCGCCCTGGTGTCGCAGGTAGGACTCGATCTCGAAATCGACGTCGAAATGGAACTGGATCGAGTCCGAGCGGAGTGCTCTGCCGAACTTCTCCATCATCGCGTCATCCGACAGGTAGGTGATGTGGCCGATCATGCGCGCAAGGCGCAGGCCCCGGCGGGGCACCACTCCGTGCTCGTAGTAGTCGCCGCCGTGGAAATCCGGGTCGGTGGTGATCGCCTGGCGCGCCACCTCGTTGAAGGCGATGTTCTGCGCCGAGAGCCTGGGCGCGGCCGCGACAACGATGGCATTGCGGATGCGGTCCGGATAGCCGATCGTCCATTGCAGCGCCTGCATCGCGCCGAGGCTGCCTCCCATCACGGCGGCAAAGGAAGCTATGCCCAGCCGGTCGGCGAGCCTCGCCTGCGCGTCCACCCAGTCCTCGACCGTGACGACGGGGAACGAGGAACCGTAGGGCTTCCCGGATCTGGGATCGACGCTCTTCGGGCCGGTCGAGCCGAAGCAGCCGCCGACGTTGTTGACGCCCACGACGAAGAATTTCTCGGTGTCCACCGGCTTGCCGGGCCCGATCATGTTGTCCCACCAGCCGAGGTTGTCCGGGTCATCGGCGTAGTAGCCGGCCACGTGGTGCGCCGCGTTGAGAGCGTGACAGGCGAGCACGGCGTTCGATTTCGCCGCGTTCAGCGTCCCGTAGGTCTCGTAGACGAGATCGTACGAATCGAGCACCGCGCCGCTCCTGAAGGGCAAGGGCTCGGCGAAATGCAGCGTTTGCGGCCTGACCGCACCGACCGAGCGCGGCTCTATGTGGTTTCTCGGCGCCATGAAATAGAAAACCCGCTTAGCCTGCCTGCTAAACGGGTCGCCCTCGCTTTAGCAATATTTGTTTTACGCCCGGTAACGACCCGGCGGCGCCTGCAAGCTGATGATCAAATCGGCGCGAATCAGGAACTTACCCCAGCGGGGCGGCGGCGTCAATTCCTCGGATGCGCCTTGAACCGGGGTTTGCGCTGCTGCCAGCGCTCGCGCCGCACGCGCTTGCGGCCCATTTTCTGCCGGTGCAGTTCGATCAGGTGATCGCGCATCTTGGCGAGGACAAAATCGCGCACGTCGGCAGGTATCTGCGCCGCCTCGCGCTCGAAGCGCGGCACCACGGTTCCCGAATCGAATTTTCCATCGCGTACCAGGATCGGCGCCTGCCCGAGCCCGCTGCCCGTGCCGTCGCCGTGATCCACGCCGTCGTGGTAGAAGCCCTCGGGATCGCTCCATACCAGAGCGCGCTCGTTCAGCTCGACGTCATAGCACAGCTGGAATCTGACGAAGGCCCCGCCCGCGTCCTGCCAGATGAACAGGTCGAAGTAATCGCTCTCGAACCAGCGGCGCTTGAGCGCGGGGTTGTCCTGCTCGACGATAAGGACTTCTCGCAGCATCGATCTACGCGTGGAGGGGCCGCGGGCCGCGACTCAGGCGTTGAGCTTGGCGAGCAAGGCGCGCGCCCTCCCGGGGTCGAGCGCGCGGTAGACGCGCGCGGCCGGCTCCTCGACTTCCCGGACACGGGTCCGCAGGACCTGTTGCTTGATCGCGAGCAGCTGCGCCGGATGCATCGAAAACTCCCGCAGCCCGAAGCCGAGCAGAAGCCGCGTCATGGCCGCATCGCCCGCCATTTCCCCGCACACCGCCACCGGAGTCTTGGCGCGCTTCGCGCTGCGGATGGTCTGCGCGATGAGCTGCAGCACGGCCGGGTGCAGCGGATCGTACAGGTGCGCCACCGTATCGTCGGTGCGATCGATCGCGAGCGTGTACTGGATCAGGTCGTTGGTCCCGATCGAGAGAAAATCCAGCTTACTGATGAAATATTTCAGGGACAGCGCCGCGGCTGGCACCTCGATCATGCCGCCGATCTGTATGCGCCGGTCGTACGGGACCTTCTGGTCGTCCAGCATTTCCTTTGCCTGCCGGACCGCGGCGAGCGTCTGTTCGACCTCGTGCGCGTGGGCCAGCATCGGAATGAGCAGGCGTATCTTTCCGTGGCGGGAGGCGCGCAGGATCGCGCGGAGCTGGGTGAGGAACATCTGCGGCTCGGCGAGACAGAAGCGGATCGCGCGGAGGCCGAGCGCCGGATTGGGGCCGCCCCGGTCGGCGCCGTTGATGGTCTTGTCGGCTCCGAGGTCGAGCGTCCTGATCGTGACCGGCCGGCCGTGCATCGCATCGGCGACCTCCCGGTAGGCCTCGAACTGCTCGTCTTCCGAAGGCAGATCGTCCCGGTTGAGGAAGAGAAACTCGCTGCGGAACAGGCCTATCCCAGCGGCTCCGGCTTCGTTGGCCTCCTTCACGTCCTGCGGCAGCTCGATGTTGGCCTGGAGCTCGACCGAGACCCCGTCCATGGTGGCCGAGCGCGAGGTGCGCAGGTGCTTCAGCTTCTGCCGCTCGGCGTCGATCTCGCTCCGCAGCCGCTGATATTCCTCCAGCACCTTCGCGCCGGGATTGACGATCAGCACGCCTTCGCGGCCGTCGACGATGACGAGCTCGCCTTCCCGGATCATGCCGCGCGCGTGATGCAGGCCCACGATCGCCGGGATGTTGAGGCTGCGCGCGACGATGGCGGTGTGGGAGGTGACCCCGCCGAGGTCGGTCACGAAGCCCGCGTACCGGTGCTGCTTGAAGAGAATCATGTC
>JGI25616J43925_10000731_pt1 | contig 12149 bp, 14 predicted proteins | sample GraSoi2013_100cm_FD_43925 | JGI IMG/M metagenome (IMG submission 43925) | reverse complement strand
ATGAGTCCCGTGCCGGGTCGCGAGGCGGCGATCGATGGCGCCGCGGCGCACCCCGCGCGTGGCGCGCGTGCAACGGGTGCGCGCAGTGCCGACATGTGTCCGGGGCGAGCTCGACGATCACGTCGACGCGCTCGGCAGGGACCAATGGACGATGCCGTCCGGGATGCCCAGGCTGACCGCCTGGCTTCCGCCGACTCTTCACACGCCGGCCGCGCACGCGCGGCTGACCGGCGAGACCATCGGATGAGGGCGGTTTCGAGGTGATGGTGGAATTCTGCTGTCGCAGCGCGAGCTGGCGCTCGAGGTCGGTGATCCGTTTCGCTTGCTCGGCATTCTCTTTGCGGAGCCGCTCATTCTCGCGACGCAGCCGGTCAACCTCTGCCGCATCCGCGCTCGGCGTTGCGGGCGCCGGTGACTCTGGCTTCGGAGGTCGCTGCTCTGTGCGTCGCCGCTTCACGCACGACAGGGTACCGAATCACGCGGTCAAGTACAAGAGGCCTGAACTGTTACCAGGAGATTCTCAGCAGCGTGATTCGAACCGCATCCCAACGCTCGGTCAATCCGCACATCGTGCTCGCGTCGATGCTACAGATGCGAACGCCATACGTCGTTGCTGAGCTAAACTGACACGCTAATCAATTACTTCATTCTTAACCCACCTATGCATGTCATCAAGCGTCACCGAAGAGCAGCGGAGCTGGCTCTGGTCATCGTTTCATCCGAGGTACTTTAATCGCCGGCACAAGCTGCGGCATCGGCATGTCAGGAGGCGAGAACTCGCGGAGCTGCTTCGACTCTCCAGGGCTGCCAGAGGTCGTCTTGAGTGGATGATCTTCTGGGAGAAAAACCGCAAGGACGTTTCGCTCACCGCCCGCCACTTTGGTATCACCCGCAAGACCTTTTACAAATGGGCCAAGCGTTTTGGGCGGTCATTGCCTTTGAGAAACGGTAATACCTTGTTCCGACGCAGCTTTGGCTGAAGACACACGGCGTTCTTAGGCCAGCCATCGATCCAGCCAGGCGAAGACGCGCGCCCACATATCCCGGATGTTCGCAGGGGACTCAAGGACATGGCCCTCTCCCCAGTACCGTACAAAGGAAGCAGGCTTATTCTGTCGATAGAGAGCAGTGAACATCTCCTCCCCCTGCTCGATTGGCACGAAGTCCAGGTCGCCCTGAATGATCATCACGGGCGTGTCGATTCGATCGACGTAGGAAAGCGGGCTATTTCGTAAATATCGTGCCCAGTCCTTCCACGGAGGGCCGCCGAGATCATCCTGGCCAGCCTCTGTGAGCAGCATATGCGCCATCCACTCCCTGGCGGAATCCAGATATCGAAACTGCGGATCGAACACACCGTAAAGAGACACCAGATCGGACGGCCCAGCGAGGGATATAGCAGCTTTGAACCGATTGGTCTGCGTTATCAGACCATACGTGCTGTACCCACCATAACTTGCGCCCATAACTGCTATTCGTGCGGGATCGGCAATCCCGAGTTCGATAGCCTTGTTCACCGCGGGGAGAACGCCCTTCGAAAGCTCGAAGTAATTATCGCCCGGAACTCCGTCCGGGCCGAGGGGCATACTTGGAAAAAGAACAACGTAACCATGAGCGGCCAGGATATTCGCGTTATATGGGCTCGAGTCGTTCAACGCAGACCATCCCATATCTGCCTTCCCGAAAACGGATCCGGCGTACACCATGGTGACCACTGGATACCGCTTCGCCGGGTCGTATCCAACAGGAAGCAACAGTCGAGCGGTCAGTTCCTCGCCGTCCAGACTGCGGTATTGAAATAATCGCTTCTCTCCCTCGGCGAGTCCTTTTAACCACTGGTTGGCATTCGCGAGGAGACGGGGGCCTTGCGCTTCGCTTTTTGATGCCCATAGGAAGGTACCATCTCGATTACCCAGGGTGTAGACCGAAACGGCTCGCACGGGGTCAAACGCTACCAGCTTCGCTTCGAGAGCAGGCTTGTCTAACTGCCTTGCTTGACCGGAGCCAGATGTGACGGCCCAAAGCTCATTCTGGCCCGCCCCTCGCGCGTTGACAATCACTTTTTCGAACCGGCCGGCTTCCGCGGATTCCGCGTCGGGCCAGACGATAGACGCGAGAGGTTGAGCGGTTGGCAGTGCCACGGCCTGGGGCGGGCCACCACGCGGGGCAATTCGCCAAAGACGTCCATCGGCAACTCCCGCGAACGAATTACCGCCGGTTTCTCGGACGAGTTGCGCCGGCGCTTCACGCATGGAAGAAGTTAGATTGCGAGAGGCGCCGTCCGAACTTTGGGCCCACCAATCCACTCTTGCTGAAGTGCTGGGCTCAACTGGCTGTGCCCGGATGAGCAAGTCCCCTTGCAAAGACCAAACAATGCCCGTGGGATTGAACACCGCGATCTTCAAGAGAAATTCCGGTCCCGGCAGGCGCTTCAGAGCATCTGCTGCTACTTCGTATCGATAAACATGCCAGGGAGGGGAATTTGGCGTCCAGCCGATAGCCGCAATGTATTTCGCGTCGGGAGACCAGCGCACAGAGCTTGGCACCACATCCTTAAAATCCGTGGCGCCAATTAACTTGAAGTTGTCGGTCAGCGATAGGACGCGAATCTCGTATTGTTGGAGGATCCTATTCTGCAGGCGCCGCTGTGGGTCGGGATGAAAAACGTCAATCTGCTTCAGCAGCGAGACGAAACGGCCACCCGGCGATAACTGCAGATCGCCGAAGTTGCCTCGCGCAATGGTCTGCTCAGATCGGTCAATCGTGTCGAACACAACCAGATCGCCCTGAGCGCGTTTCTCATACGAGCCGGCTTTGTAATCACCACTGGTAATTACGCTCGCCGTCGGTTCGACACCTCTCCAAGCGCGTGGCCATTGCGATATGGCAACCTCTGGCGATTGCACTTGATACGTGTACCCCACCGGCCTTTCTCCCTCTGGTAATCTGGCATATAGCAGCTTGGTACTGGAAAGCCAGACGGGCTTCGAAAGCCCACGCTGTCCGGCCCTGTACCCAACGGCACGCTCAGTCGTCAACTGCAGCCTGTCCGATAGCCCATTCCAGATCCAGAGCCTCACATTGCCATCTTTGGTTGACATCATCGCCAGACTCTGCCCATCCGGCGACCACACCGGAGCCCAGTACCCAGCACCATCTTTTTCACCGGCCGTAATATTTCGTGGAGAGCCCCCTTCGACTGACCCGATCCATATGTCGGACCGATCGTCTCCAGCCATATCATTCCGCATGTGCATTGTGCGCGATGTCTTGGAGCGGATACGCACATAGGCCACCGATGTTCCACTTGGGTCTATGGCGGCTTCGCCAAACTGTTCCAAACGAAGAGGATCGTCTGGCGCCATCCCCCGCGAGGAAGCAAAGACGACGCAAACGAACGGGATCGCAAGAATGCCAATCCCCAGAGATCGGCTCACGCCGATCGAACCAACCTTAAGCTTCATGATGCCACTCCATCTGACGTTGTTTGTGCGACCCACCAGTTATGGTCTCGCATGAAGTTCCGGTCTCGAAACTGATAGCCGGCACAGCGCAGACTTCGCGAACCCGGTCACTATCGCCGGAGGTCCGTTCGAATTGCGCCGTGAAGGTACCCAGGACCGGGGCACGATAGATCATCGTCAAGCCGGCGATGGAGTGACGACGGTCGTAGGCGCTCGATATCGCGTTCACGGCGTAGTTCAAGTGGGCCTGCGTGTAGACACGACTGGGCAGAGCCAGGCGAACACGTTCCCCGGAGCCATCGATCGCCTCCCCATTCGGAAGACTGAGACGTAACGAGCGGATGCCCGCCTCAAGGTAGAGTTCCGTCACGATTGCCTGGCCAGGATTTTCATGGCTGCGCAGTGCGGCACGAACGCGGATACGTCCAGGTATATGGCATGGCCACCGGCAGGTTGCGGAAACCTCTTCTCTGAGCTCGGACCGGCGGCCGCGGTCGCCTTGCCTAGACTAGCCGGGAAGTCCGAGGTGTCCCTTCAGGGTCGCGATCGCGAGTGCCTTGATGATCTCCATCGGCAGTGAACCTCCTTGGCTGGTGACCTTCCTCTTCACGTCAGTCCAGACAGACTCGCTTCGCACCGAATCCAAGAACTCGTGCCCGGACCATGTCAACCGCACTGGGCAGAACTTGCGATAGGCTGTACCCATTGTCGTCAGGTCTCTTACCGCGACATAACCGGCCTCTGCCAGCATCTCCAGATGGCCCGAAACCTCGAAGGGCTCGTGGCCCTCAACCGCGAGCTCCTCGAAGGAAAACGGGTCATCTCGGGCCTCGACCTCGACGAGAATCCTGCGCACCAAGTCCATGTCACGGGTCATGGTGATACTCCACCGGCCTTATTACCCAGCGATGGGCCGCCGAACGGAGGCGGGGGGTGGTCAATATCGTCCAGGGCAGAGGTCTTGCCGCGCAAACGGCATGCTGGCGAGGCGGTCGCCACCGCATTGCGTCGCTTCTCCTGAGAGATCGTCATCGTTACCATTCTATCCAAGTCAGTAGCGTGGTGGCTCAGAGTCTCACGCGGAGTCTTGAGGACTGTGAACGATATTTAAGGGCTCCGGCCTGTGATCTGCCGAAGGAGCTAAGCGAGGGCAAAGGAGTCCTGCAGCAACACTACAAGCGACCCGCAGGACCTAACCGCTCACGTCGCGCCTATCTTCGTTGTTGAGCCCTTCGAAGAACTCGCCCAGCACTGTCCACGCGTCGCTGAGTATCTCGTCACGCTGCACTCGGGCTCTGGCCTCCTCAGCCTGCCGCCGTATGTTCTCTCCTCCTTCGCTCTCGACGTAGGAGTGGACGGCCCAGGCGACGAGCCAACCGCGTAGGTCTACCTCGACCAGACCGTCGATTAATTCAATCGTATAGTCCGGCAGCGTGACGCTGATTGTCTTTGTCTTCGACTTGCGAGATGTCATAAAGACTTGGAACTTAATTACATTAATATCAGGATAGCAGTACCGCCGATTCCGTCAAGGTGTTGTGCTGGGCGTGAATATAGAAACGACGTCCGGTCCTGACATTGAGGTGAAACCGGATCGGCGCCGGTGAGGTCTTTGGTCGTTGTCCTCGATTCGCGCCTTCATGTTGGCAGTTGTCGCGCTGGATCTGATACGTCCGGCCCTAAAACAAGCCACTCTTGCAACGCCCGGACATTCCTGCGTCATCTCGTGATCTCGACGACCCGTTTCGTCAGAGGTTCAGTCGGGTAGGGCTCGACAATCCGAGGCAGGGCGACGAACGCGGGACACAAAACGACCTCCGGAAGGGAGGTCGTTTGNCGAGACTCGCTGAGGGATGTGCCAGTTCGTTACTCCGTCCCGATGGCGCACAATGAGTCAGGCGGCCTTATCGGTCTTCGCTGCAAGGAGCGCATCGATGCTCTCAGTCCTGAATTCGAACAACAACTTAATGGCTCCCCATGCCGTCACGCATCATGCCTTTGGCGCCGGCCGAAATCTCCAGTCTTGGCGCAAACCTTCGCGATCCGGTCGGTTATCGAAAGTCAGGTCTCAGTCTGAATCACATCGTTGGGTGCCCGTTGGATTGCGCGTACTGCATTCGTCACCGCGACGGCAATTACGAAATGAAGGCACCCCACATGTTGATGACGGATGAGGATGCCGTCGTCCATTTGCAAAAGCATAAGTATTTTCAGCGCGACATTACTCCTCTGCAGATCCTGAACAAAGCAACGGACGGTTTCTTACCGGCCGTCGAGCCCCACTTAATGAGAACGCTCGAACTATTGGATGCCGCCGGACTCAGGAACCACACGCTTATCATCACTCGGTACCGAATTTCCGAGGATGCCTGTCGGCGTTTGAACGCCCTTGAGCACCTGAAGGTAACATTGTTGGTGACGTATTCTGGTATTACCGACCACAGGATAGAGCCGATTGCTAATCAGATACCGATCGCGTCGCTGAAGCTTGCTTACGCTGCCGCGCGACAGTATAGAGTTGTGCTGTATTGGAGGCCGATCGTCCCCGGCCGGAATGATTCTTCTGAAGAGATTGCGACCGCCTGCAGTCTGGGCGAACATGCTCATGCGGTGGTGTTCACGGGGCTTTCTATAACCGGGAGATTAAGCAGTATTTTGAGGATTGCGGACTCCCACAACTCTATAGCGAGTCAGCCAGGCGCAAGATATTGCCGCAGTCCCTGGAGGCCCGCATCTTAACTGCCGCAGTCGGAACGCCGGCCTATGGCAAGATGTTCCGCAAGACCTCTTGCGGCGTAGCGTTCGCGCATGCGGTGCCAGATTACAACGGTCACTACGGCATTCGGGAGATATGCGACATTTGCCCCGAGTCTCAGGTGGAGATCTGCGCTGACGCACTGGTCAGACCGACCGAGGATCAGGTCAGACAAGCGGGTCGTTTGATAGGTCTCACCGATATTCGGTTCAAGATTACGGACCGTGCTGTGGAAACTCAGGGTCTTGACGAGGAACCGCGATACTTCTTGCAACACTCGCTGGGATTTCAGTTTCATGACGCAAGATATCCGCATCACTTGGGCCGGCATGGTCGTGCTGATCTGGGTTGGTCTTAGGCGAGAACTTTCTGACGACGCCGGGACGAGCCCGGCCTTCAGCGATTGGTGCTTAGCTGCGGCAGCGTTCACTATTTCGTGAGCGCACGGAACGCAGTAAGTTTGTCAGCCGCCAAAGCTACCCTCGGAAATCACCCGGCACCGTTCGCCCGACGCGATGTGGTTCTTGTCGTTTCTGTGGCACTCCCGCTTGCGAATTGCGATCGCGTCTCGCCGGGCGCTTTTTGAGCAGGTCCCGACCTCCTGAAGGCCGAGTCAAAGCACTGATTCGGTTTCCGGGATCGCTACAGAGTCGGCAGGGGCGGGCAGCAGGAGTTCGAGAGTTACATCTGGGTTCGAGCAAGTGCCTGGCCACTCGAAACTCTCGAAGGGAAACAGAACGACCTCCGCGAGGAGGTCGTTTGCTCTGTTTATTGGAGATTTTGAATCACTTCGAGAGAGCCTTCTGGTCGGCTAAACAGAACTTCTCTCGAGTTGAGATTGTCCACAGGAGCAGCAACCGTCTCGACGTGAAACGCCCGAGGGCAGCGTCAGTATAGGCGTTGAAAGCTGTCCGTACAAGTTGTGTGTCAAGTCGTCGAGCCTGCCGACTTACCCGTCCGATCAGACGGCGCCCGCGGCTCCAGTCGACAAACGCCGCTCTGGTCAAAACAAGACGTGTCGAGCAGGACCGAAGGCAGCCGGATTCGGTCGCCCGCAGAAGCGGCGACGTGGGTCGGACGGGTTTCGCCCCGGTCGATGCACCGGTGTGCCAGGAACGACGTCAAATCTCGAATCGGCGTCACGATTCCGCCAAAGCAGGGCCCGTAGTCCTGAACGTTCTGCGGTCCCCCCGGAGATTCCCGCTTAATGATTTCGTCGACGGCGAACGAGTCGCGTTGATGCACGTGCTGACGACAGACTTCGAGCTGCGTCGGGATGGACGGTTCCTTGTCTGTCTGACGCTCCGTTCGAGACCCGAGCGTGAACGAGACGGTTGCGTAGCACTGAGGTCAATTCGTCGCCTCATTATTGCCAAGTATGGAGACACGTCCTATAGTTCAGAGAGAAAGCACGCTCTATGAACGTTTTGCAAGAAATACAGATTTGGTCTATCTATCGGCCCGCCTGGCAACGCGACGCCTTTCGACGCATCTTTGTAAACGGCTCATTGAGTGACGCTGACGTCACGGATCTGGCAGATCTCTGCAAGTCGGCGCATGGCTTATCGGCTCACCGCGATCCGGATCCGCTCTCGTCCAAGCACCTGGCCATCGCGGATGCGGACAATACGCCGGTTATTCTGACAAGAATCACGCATCACAGCGGCGTGAATGCGCTTGCACCCGAGCAGACCATCACTTTCGGACCGAACCTCACTGTCGTCTACGGCGACAACGGTGCCGGAAAATCTGGGTATACCAGAATACTGAAACGCGCGTGCCGCGCCCGACACGTAGAGGACATCCTTGGAGATGTTCTCTCCGGTAACATTCCCGTGGCGGCAAAGGCTACGATCGGATTCAAGCGCGGCGGCACCGATGACTCCGTGCAATGGACAGCCAAAGCGCCACCTCGGACCGAACTCGCGGCCTTGAGCGTCTTCGACAGTCACTGTGCACCCGTGTACCTGCGTGATAAAACGAATGTCGCCTTCCGGCCGTTCGGCTTGGACGTCTTCGACAAATTGGCGGCCGCCTGTGCCGCGGTGCGCGGGCGGCTGGAGGCTGAGAGTCAATCTCTCAGTCTATCGACTGTGTTCTCGAAGGACATCCTCGACGGAACACAAGCGAAGAAATTCGTCGACACGCTCACGGCCCTTACCAAGGATACGGACCTCGTTGCTCTCGCAACGCTTTCAGCGACCGAGCAACAAAGACTCAAGGAGCTCCAGGACTTACAGCGGGATCTTCAAGCCGAAGATCCGAAGGCGCGCGCCAAGGAATTGAACTTAAAGGCGAACCGGCTCGAGGGTCTGGCACAGCATGTCGGAAATACGGTAAAGACATTCGGCCTCGCGAGTTTGTCCGCGCTCGGGAAATCCCGGGTGCGTGTTCAGACGGCGGCGACGGCTTTGGAAACGCTTCGCAAAGCGGCGCTGACTCAGGATCTCTTGCCAGGGACAGGTGGTGAACGCTGGCGTCAGATGTGGGTGGCGGCATCCGCATTCTCCACCGAATCCCAACCAGGGAGCGGTTTTCCTCCGGTAGGGACGGATGCTCGGTGCCCAGTTTGCCAGCAGACGATCGGCACCGACTCGGAGAAGCGCTTCAAACACTTGGCGGAGTTTGTCGCGTCGAACGCCCAAACAGAATTACAAGAGGCGGAGAAGGAATACCGAACTCTGCTCAGTGCGATCACGACATTCCACACGCACCGTGCCGACGTGGATGGCGCGCTGGCAGAACTGACAACGGAGGACGCGGCTTTGGCTCAGAAGGTCTCCGCGTACCTTGAGCAAGCGACGTCGCTGCGCGACGCGGTCATTGAAGCGTCCAAGACACCTGGTTCGCCCCTGACAGCGGCGACGTTTGAACCTGGCCTCGACACCGCCGTCCAGACACGTGCCGGAGTGTTGAAGGCGCGCGCTGCCAAATTGCAGAACAGTGCGTCGACACTCACATCCGCACAACAGGCCGAACTGAACGAGCTCCGGTCACGCGTCGCTCTTGGTGAGAGCATTGACATCGTCCGGGGCGAGATCGAACGAAAGAAGCGGCGGAGTGCGTATGCGCAGGCAATCGACGACACCTCGACGAACCAAATCACGCTGAAAAGTACGGACCTCACAAAAGCTCTGATTACTGATCAGTTGAAGAAGACGTTCCAAACGGAGCTTGACCGACTCAAATTCCACCATACGACTGTCGAAATCCATCCCGCTGGGGGCGCAAAGGGAACCCTCTTCCACAGGCTCAGCTTCTCCAACGCCCGAAGCGTCAAAGTGACCGACGTCTTGAGCGAAGGCGAATCACGAGCCTTGTCGCTCGCAGCCTTTCTTTCGGAACTCAGCACGGCGCCGACACGGTCCGGAATCGTGTTCGACGATCCTGTCTCGTCGCTCGATCATAAATGGCGCACGCGCATCGGGCAGCGTCTTGTGGCTGAAGCTAAAGATCGGCAGGTCATCGTCTTTACGCACGATATGTTTCTTCTGTCAGTTCTCCTGAAAGAGTGCGAGAGGGTCGGAGTCCCGTGCCGCAACCAGTACGTTCGACGAGAAGGACATGCGGGTGTATCGTTCGCTGACCTGCCGTGGGTTGCGATGTCCGTCAATCAGCGCCTCGGTGTATTGCGTAACCACTGGGTCGCGGCAGACAAGGCATACAGAGATGGGCATCAACAGCAGTATGAGCATCAGGCCAGTGAAGTCTACGGGATGCTTCGCGAAGCGTGGGAACGCGGTGTCGCCGAAGTGCTATTGAATAATGTCGTCGAACCGTTCCGCCAGGACATACAGACGAAGCGGGTCGAAGATTTGCAGGATATTACAAAGGCCGATTGCATCGCGGTGGAGAACGGAATGGCCGAGTGTTCGAAGTGGATGCGCGGTCATGACACCGCGAGAGGAGCTGGTGAACCGTTTCCAGAGCCGGACGAAGTGAAACAGCGGCTCGATGAGTTCGAGCAATGGGTAAAAGGGATTCGCCAGCGGCGTAAGTGACAGCGAATATGCGACAAAGATGGCTTTGCAGGGATTCGGCTCCAACCGCTAAGCTGAATCCTTCACGTATTTCGGGAACACGGACTGAAACGTCTCCGTTTCTCTTAGCATCCAAGAGAAGCACTCCTCCCAGCGGTCCTTCCGGTCGAAGTTGCCCGTCGAAGTAACCTTTATGCGGCTCGCCTTTTTCTCTGGCAGCGGCATCCATACGGCAGTTTCGCCCAAGTCTCTCTCGATGTCTGTCCTGCGCGCAAATAGCTGCTCGTATAGGGCTTTGTTGTCGGGGATATACAGTTCGACTCCGAAGGCTCCCTCACGTGAGTTAACAGTCAAGGCCAAGTACGCATCGCTGTAACCGATGCTGACGTTCGCCCAGTGCTGCGGGTACGGTTTCTGCAAGCGCAGCTTCGGCGACCGCTGCCGAGCGTACTCCTTAAACTGCGTCCAGAATTCCAGTTGTTTGAGTTTGATTTCCGTCAGCTCCTGACTACCAGTCGTAGCTTCCTTTACAGTCTTCGCCCAGTCGTTCGGCTTACAAACGACGTCGAACTTCGGCGCGTACGGCGACTCGGCAATCTGCCAAAGCTCAATCTTAACAAGGTAGAACTCGATCGTGTCGTCAGTGTGGTTATTCAGCCAGTCAATCGCTTGGCGATGCTCTTCCCTAACGTCCTTCACGACCCAGACGACAACCTCCGCGCCGTACCCAGATGCGTAAGTAATTATCTGGCCGAGATGACTATGATCCGTCCGTTCAAGCTGGTTTTCGATAATGATCTTCCTGCCGGTGTTTACTTCCTCGGCGAGGATATCGGCGCTGAAATCGCCGACGGCGGCCTCGGCCTGAGTCAGCTTGAGCTCAAAACCGATTTCATTTGCGAGAACAGATAGATTCTCCTCTTGCGCCAACCATCTCGTGAAGTCGTTCGCTTCGTGCTTCCACTCTGCACGCAAGTCAATCTTCTTAAGTGTTCCCAATGCCATAATGCAATTCGCCTCTTTAGTGCGCGCAATGTGGCGTGCCACCGTTGGGGCAGCCGCCGCACATCGTACTCCACTCAGCGGCCGAAGGCGCAGGCGAAATGGCAGACGTCTGCAGGAAGGGCTGCGCCCGCGGACGCACCTGCAGCCGCTGCAGGCCGATTGTCGGCTCACCCCGAAGGTGAAGAGCGACGCGCCAGCGCCAGCAGGGGCCCGCCTGGGTTCTACTTGGCCCTGGCAATTCGCTGCGTTTCCGTAACGACACGCGAACCTCGACAGCCGGCGGGGTGGCGTCGCAGTGCCGTTGGGCCGACTCGAAGGAGAGTGTCAGGCCGGGACCAACGATTCGAGCAATGTTTCGGCCGTGCTGTCAGGAGGAATTCTGTTCGCGTTCTGCAGCTCATTAAACGGTGGGTTCAGGGAGAACCCGAGGATACCCTCGGGCGCCAGCACGACCGTCTTGAACACGGCCCGAAGAAATTCGCTGCGTCGGAATTCATCGAGCGGCTGGTACAGATCCCACATGGACGTCGCAACGTCGAGCGACTGTCTGATACGGGCGATGACCTGTTCATCGGGTAGACTCGGCCGGGCGACCAGTCGTTCGATTTCCACTCGCCGGCTGCGAAGCTGTGTCGCTCGCTTTCGATACGTTTCGGAGGGCAGGTCTCCCCGCGTGAAGGCTTCCGTGAGTGCCTGTTCTCGGTTCACGATGTTTGCACGCTCGCCGGCGAAGTTCGTCACCTGTTTATCGCGGTCGGCGGATCGAGCGGCAAGCACTTGCATAGCCGACTGACGAATTGCTTCAGCGGTGTCGCGTCGAATCTGGAGCTGTCGACAAATGCGTTCGACATCGGCGTGGGCGACCTTCGCATTGCAGAAGCGCGCATCGCACTTCTCCCGCTTGTACGACTGTCTGCTGCAACGGTAGTAGTTAAGGCTTGCGCC
>JGI25616J43925_10000727_pt1 | contig 12169 bp, 12 predicted proteins | sample GraSoi2013_100cm_FD_43925 | JGI IMG/M metagenome (IMG submission 43925) | reverse complement strand
GCGACTCCGTAGTCGAGCTCACGCAGAATCTCCATAACCTTCAAACCGGGCTTTGCCTCGATATCATGTTCTTTCCCGTCCCGGTCCACTACGATCATCCGCGCCATTGAACTCTCCGTTAGGTATCCCCTCGTGGGGTTCGTAGTGTGCCGGAACTTGACCGGTTCGACTACTTGGTTGCATGGAGGCGTGCCGCGAGCAGTCGGGCGCGGGCTGCGATGCCGTCCTGCAGTTCGTCACGGTGCCTACTGAGGTAAAGTTCGCTCCACAACAGACAAACATAGTCGTACAGCCAGCCCAATAGCTGTAGGCGCAAATATTCATTGCGGGTCGGCGGCCGGCCGGTATAGCTTGCCAGCAGATCGCGCTTGAGGTTGTCCTCGAGATCGTTGTTGGCGCTCCAGCCCGCCAAATCCCATAAAGGATCCGCGGCGTGCGCGTACTCCCAGTCAAGCAGCACCAACGAGTTGCCGCGGTCGACCAGATTGAGGGTGTGCAAGTCGCTGTGGCACACCACCGGATCGACGCCCGGGAGCACCGCCAGTGCGGCCAGCCGCCGAGCAGCGGCGGCTGACAGGTCCCGCGTACCCCGTGCGTCGGGCGGCTCTGCCGACGTTTCCGCGGAAACGTTTCCCCCCGAGTCGTGAAGGTCCCGCGTCTCCGGCGGCTCCCCCGACGTTTCCGCGGAAACGTCCTCCTGCCGGTCGTGCTGGTCCTGCCGTTCGCGCGAGTCCGGCATGTGCCGGCTCGAATTTGCGCTCCGCCGAGTCAACGCAGCGCCGTAGTATTCGATCCATTGTGCCGGACTCATCGCACGCGCCGGCATCGGCATCGGCAAGGCGTGGATCCGACGCATGAGCTCGGTCACCCTCGCGATATTCGATTGCCGCCGCACGTCCGCCGGGCTCCACAACCGACCATCGACCCAACGCGCAATCAGTATTCCGCGCTGCGGATCGTAGTACGTAAGCTCAGGCGCCAGATCCGCAGCGACGGCACGCTCGAGCACGCACGCCTCCCAGGCACGATCGAGACCGAGATCGGAGGAATTCGTGGCCGCTACCCGCAAGGCGTAGGCCCTTCCGTCGCGCAGCACCCGATATGTCTCATTGACCAGCCCGTTACCCAGGCGATGAATATCGAGCTTCCCCTCGCCCGGCACATGGCGGGAGACCATGCTCTCCAGTTCATCCGACGGCATATACCGGCCGCGGCAGGGTGCGGCGCCATTGCTGCATGCCGATCACGATCAAGACCAGGTACAAACCGAATAGCAGCATCGTGAGATACAAACCGCGCGTAAAGTAGAGACACAAACTGACCGAATCAATCACCAGCCACCAATACCAGTTCTCGTACACCTTGCGCGCGACCAGAAAGGTGGCAAACACGCTGGACCACGTCACCATCGAATCCACGAAGGGCCATGCGGCCGGAGTGAATCGCCGCAAATAGTAAGAACTGACCACCGACAGGGCGACGACGCCGAAGGCGCCCGCCAGGTGGCGCGCAATCGGCCAGCGACACACCGCAAGAGCCGTGCCGTCACTGCCCTGCTGCCACTGCCAAAATCCATAGGCCGCCATGGCGGCGTAGAACGCATTCAGTGCGGACTCCATGTACAGGTGGGCCCCAAAAAATACCCACACGTATAGACAGGAACTGACGAACGCAGCAACCCAACACTCGATTCGCTGGCGAATCGCCAGAAGCAGGTACGCGACCGCGAGCGCTGCCGCGATGATTTCGACCCAACTCGTGTCGCGCCATGCACCCACGAGCTGGACCGAAAGATCGCTGATCACCGGAGCGCTGGACCTAAGGGCTGGCTGACCCCGGGCGCCGAGTCGGGCGGGTCCAACCCCGGGAGCACCTTCATGACGAATACCAGTTGCGGGGCGCCGGTGGCGGCCGCGGAGCGAGTCATTTCCTCCGTCAGAGTGGCCATGATTCGATCGAGCGGACCCCAAATCTGAGTCGCCAGCGTATTGGTCCGCACGGTCAAATCAGGATGGGTGTTCAGGCGATCGATAAAGGCCTGGATGGGCGGCCGGTAATCGCCGGCCAACGGGTACATGCTGATTTCTACAGCCGCGCGCATTTTACCTACTCCCTACGCCGGCATTAACCGGGTCAGGTTCAACGGGTTCGCAGGTCAATCGAGGATTCGATTTCCCGCGTCTCAGGCCTCTCGAGACCACCCCAAGGTTCACGGAAGTGTAGCCTGGCGCGCGGTTGCGTGCAAAACTCTAGGAGCCTGTCAGGCTCCTACCGATAGTCTGCGGAGACACCCTTGCGCATTTTCCAGGTAGACGCATTTACGGCCACACGCTTCACCGGCAATCCGGCGACCGTCGTGCTCGACGCGGACGGCCAAAGTGATGCCACTCTGCTCGCCGTGGCACGCGAGTTCTCACACGCCGAAGTCGCTTTTGTGCTCGCCGCGAGCGGCCCCGACCACGATGTTCGTGTGCGTTTCTTCAATGCCCGCAAGGAAGCGCCTTTTGTGGGGCACGCGACGGTGGCTGCCCACGCAGTGCTCCTCGCCTTGGGGAGGCGCGGCGCCGGCGCGTACCGCCAACATTCCGGTACCGGCATCATCGAAGTCACGGCCCGTGCCGAACAGGTCGCGGCCGCCCCGGATACCCTCATAGAGTTTCGCCAGACGGTTCCGGAACTCGATACGCCGCTGCCGTTCAAAACCACGCTGCGCGTCGCCGAGGCCCTGCGTCTGCCGGCAACTCAGCTGCATGAAATCATGCCGGCGCGAATCGCTCGCAAAGGCAGTACCCGGCTTCTCGTGCCCATCGCCGACCCGCGGCAACTGGACACTCTCGCACCGAATACCGACACCCTCCTATCGCTCGGCAGCGAACTCGGCACGGACGGTTTTTTTGTCTTTGCCTTGAATCGGAGTTCGGACGAGTGGTCGACTGAATCGCGCATGTTCTGCCCCGCGCTCGGCATCCCTGAGGATCCGGTCAGCGGCAACGCGCATGCCATGCTGGCAGCCTACCTATGGGATCTCGGCCAATTTGGAAAAAACTCCACGGCCTTCATCGGCCGCCAAGGCCGCCAAATGAAGCGGCCGGGACAGGTGAGCGTGAAGCTCGAAGTCGATCAGGGCAAGCTGGTGGCCGCGCACATCGGCGGCACCGCCGTCATCGTCAGCGAAGGCACCTTGGCTTTTTAAGGCGCTACGCGCCGAATCTACGGGGTCGAAGCGACCCCGACCTATAGTTGCTCGCTGCGCGAGCATCGAAGCAAACCTACGAACGCCTCGTTTGCGCACCTCTCGTTCGCGCACCTAACTTCTACGAAGTCGGCGATGCGGCCGTCGGCGCCGGCAGATTCATCTTCAAAGACGCCGCCAGGGCTTCAATCTTTGCCTTTACGTCTTTGGCGGTGCTCACTGCCTCGTCCAGATTACCTGCGGCAAACGCCGCCTGCGCCTTGGACCAGAGCGAGGCCGCGTCACCGACACCGGCCTTCGCCGCGTCGAGATCGATACCCGCAGCCAGTTTCTTGCTGGATTTCTTGCTCAGAAGGTCGATGCGGTTTTGCACCGCGGTGACCGCTGCGGGCAATGCCCCGGCGAGCCCCGTCCACTGATCGTTGAGCGCCTTCAGGATCTCGTCCTTCTTTGCGGCCGCGGCCGTCGCCAGATTCTGCGCCGCGCTCAACACCGCGGGTGCCCCCGTCACCACTGCAGCGTAGTCCTGCTTGTCGAAGGACGTCTTCAGGTCGCGGAGCTTGCTTTGAACGTCAGCCAGTTGATCGGGCACATACTTCGCGGCTTCGGCCGAGGCGGCAGTCACCGTTGCATCTATGTCGCTGATTAGTTTCTGCGCAGGACCCTTTTGGCCGGCGCACGCCGCCATGAGGATCGCCGCCATGGAAATCAACGCGTACTGACTGACTCGCTGGACCATGTGCATGGNGAACTCCTCCTGGTTGCGGAATACGAGGCGTATTCTAGCCCAATTCGCGCCTGGCGCGGTCCAGCCACGGGGCCTGCGCCTTGCGATAGTGAGCCGGACCCAGTTGGGCGCCATCCAGCAAATCCTTGAGGACGCGGTGCGCCTCCGCCAGTTTGCCGCGACGCTTGAGCAACACGCCGTAGCGCAGACGCGCTTCGGCGCCGGGATATCCGGAGGCGATCGTTGCATAGGCGCGTTCCGCCTCGTCGAGCGCGTCCTGTTCCTCGAGCGTGCGGGCATACAACAATTGCGCATCCGCCGATTTGAAATCGGGATTGTGTTCGGTCAATCGTTCGAGCATCACTCGCGCGGACGCGAAATCCTGCTTGCCGAAATACGCCCGCGCCAAGCCCAGCAACAACGTCGGATCGTGTTCAAAAATGCCTTTCAATCCGNCTTCATAGACGTCGATGGCAGCGTCGTACTGGTTGCGCTCGAGCAGCTCTTCGGCGAGCCGGCGGCGNGCATCCACGTTGCCGGAAATCTCCACCTCGGCACTGGCGCGGCGCAACCCACGGTCAGGATCGATGATGCGCTGTACTCCCGATTTGGCGCGGCGCGCAGTTCTGCCGCCGAATAACTCCGGCAGGATCTCCATCGCCACATAGACGATGGGACCAACGGGCGGCAGCAGAGCGATGGCCCAGATCCAAAGCATATTTCGTCCGGTCTTGATCACATGCACGATCAAGCCGGCTTGGACGGCGAGGGACAGAATCGGAATCAGGTACAACGGCNAGTCTCCGGATACGCGAAGCCAAGGGCTTCCGGCAGGGTATTGTAGCGAGAACGGAACGGTTCCCGCATATTGAGTGCCTGAGGGCTCCTAGCGCTCCGCTACGCGAATCCGGCGCTCCACCTCTCGGCAGTTGGACCATCCGATATTGGACAGGGAATAACCCAGCACCCGCTGGGAGCGCGCATCGACGGTGACTTCCATCTCGCAGCCATGAAAGCCCGTCGGAGCGCCGGGCGGCTTCTGCGGAAGAAACCAGACGTACACCCACTTCGTCGACGTCTGGTCGATTTTGCGCGGGTCGCCGAACGCTTCCTGCAATCGGCTCACCGGCTTCCCGACATTGTCCGCGGCGATGCTCGGCACCGAACGCACGGCATACCCGGAGTGGCTGCAACCGGCCAAGGTCAAAAGCCCAAGGGCTATCGCGACGCCCGTGACACGCAACATAATCAAGCACCTGTTCCACGCGTAGGGATCGCAGTCTTGCCGGCTACGCAGAGTCTTGCCGCAGACTCAAGTCGCAGAATAAGGATCTGACGGGTGCGCGCGCCGATTATGTAAACGCAAGCCGTGCGTCATGCCGCGCGGCAGATCTTCGGCGTGATGCACGGCGACGATCAGGGTCAGGCGATTCATCAGGCGTTCCAACAATCGTTTCATGATGGCGCGTTGCGCGGGATCGAGGCCGGTCAGGGGCTCGTCCAGCAGCAAGATACGCGCATCGGCGGCCATGGCGCGTGCAATGAGCGCGCGTCGCAATTGTCCATACGACAGCTCCCGGGGCCGACGCTTGGCGACCGACACGAGGCCAAAGAATTTGAGCCAGTCTGTCGCCACCCGGCGATCCGCCGCCGTCGCCTCATCCAGGAGACCGATACTGGCGTATCGGCCGCTCGCCACCAGGTCGAACACACTGACGTTGACCGCGTAGTCGGTTTGCAGCTCCGGCGAAACGTAGCCGATGTACCGCTTCCACTCCGCTATGGGTGTTTCCCTGGGAAATCCGGCGCGCTCGATCCGTCCGCCCAGCGACGGCGACAGATCGCCGTACAGAAGCTTTAGAAAGCTGGATTTTCCGGCGCCGTTCGCGCCGAATATCGCCCAGTGCTCACCTCTCCGCAATTGCCAATCGAGATCGCGCAGCACGGGCCGGTAGTCGACGTGCAGATTGACGCGCGACAACCGCAGGAGCACGGGAGCGCTCGACGCCGCAACGTTCCGCGCTCGCGGCAGTTTCCCCGCCCGCACCGATTTCCCCGCTCGGGGCGAGGTCCTCGCGCGCGGCGGATGGCGCGGAGTCTCACCGGCCCGCTCCGTGAGACGCGCCAGGTCCGATGGACGAATGCGTTTGATCACATGCATCCGCCCTTCCGCAAGTTCCAGCATGCAGCGGGTTCCCCGCGGCACATCGCCCGCCCGATGTGCGGTCGCCACCCAAGACTGGCCTCGGCGCACTGCGGCACCCAGCACCTTGTCGATGCTCAGCCGATAGTCCGAGTCGAGCCCGTTGTAGAATTCGTCCAATAACAGCCAGTCCGGATTCTGCACCAGCGCGCGTGCCAATAGTGCAAGACGCTTCTGTCCGTACGACAGGGACAGGAATTCACGGGCCGCATGACGGCTCAAACCGCAAAGCCGCAAGGTGGCGGTCACCCGCTTGGCCTGCGGCGGCGTGACGGGCAGCAGCAGCAGATCCGTGCGATGGAGTCCGGTCGTGACCAGGTCACGCACGCGCAGGTTCCAACCGTAGCGGGCGTATTTGTCCTGAAGTTCGGCGCCCACGTAGGCAACGCGGCGCTTGGCTTCGATCAGATCGACCGGGTGGCGACCCACTCGGTAATGCCGCCCACCGGTATTGAGTGCCGTGCCGCCCGGCTGCGCGCCTCTCGGCTCGCGCCTGACCCCGGCGTTTCGCGCCGCGCGGGCGCCGCCCGGGGTCGGCCACACATCGCCGCTCAGCAGCTTGAGCAGCTGCGTCTTGCCGGCGCCGTTGTCGCCCACCAGCGCCCAGCGCTCCCCGGGCCGCAAGGTCCAGGAGATGTCGCGCAAAACCCATCTGTCGCCACGCCGCACGCTGATCGCGTGCAGCAACATCGCGAGCCGCTCGGTCATGGCTGAGTGAGCCGCCAGAGGCCGTCGCGTTCGCCGGCGCGGTGCTCCCGTGCCAGCTTGATCAAGTGCGCCTCCAAGGTCAGGCGCGCCCAGCGGTGCCGCTCGACCGCCACGTCGTCGTAAACCACCGGAGTGAGCTCATCGAGAGTGGCGGCGGCCAGCCGGCGCAGGCTTCCCAAGACTTTCTCCTCGCGTGCCAGGCGATGCGCGCACAACGCGGCCAGGATTTCCTTACCGCGCCCCATCACGCCCCCGTGTCCGGGGGCGATGCGATCGAAGTCATGAGATTGCAGCTTGTCCAGGGAGTGCAGATACGCCGACATGTCGCCGTCCGGCGCCAGAATCACCGGCGACACGCCCTCGAGCACATGATCGCCGGTGAACAGCAGCCGCTCGCGTTCCAGCAAGTAGCACACGCAATTGGACGCGTGTCCGGGCGTGTGGATGGCAATCAACTCACACTCGCCTATTGACAGGCGCTCGCCGTCACTGGGCATGTGTTGGGGCGCGAAGGTCGCGTCTTGCCGGCCGTCGCCGGGGGGCGGCAATCCCAAGACTTGCGCGCCGGTGAGCCTGGCCAGCCGGCCGGCGAGCGGCGAATGATCCGGATGCGTGTGAGTCACGATGATCCAACGAATGGCGGGGCCAGCCGCCGCCAGAATGGCTTCCAAGTGCCGCGCATCGTCGGGCCCGGGATCAAGTACCGCCACCTCGCGCATTCCGAACAAGTAGGTGTTGGTACCGGGTCCCGTCATCAAGCCGGCGTTGCCAGCCACGATCCGGCGTACGCCTGGGCCTAAGGACACGCACTTCTCGGCAACGAGTTGAGATCTGGATTCCGGTGAATCATCCATTTAGATTAAATTTTTCCGGCGGGTCGGCGGCTGGACGCGCGCCAACGGCTGGCACGCTCGTTTTTGCGCATATTTGGCGAGTCAGTGATGTCGGTCGCATTTTGACATAGTTGCGATGAGCAGCGGAGCCGCTACACTGGGCGACATGTCAAAGTCACCGAACGCCAGACGAATTGGTGGTCCTCTGTCTTGGGAACAATTGGCACGACCGGATACGGAACAGTGCCAGCGATTCTTGGCCGAGTCGCTATCTCTATTGCTTGCCGATTTGCTGCGATCGGTGTTGTCCGACGCCAGCCCGGCCTTGCCGGCGGACGAATCAGCGGTCGAACGCTACCGCAATCTCGCGGACTCCCTGGCGGACGGAGAGTCGCGACGCCGCACCAGCCTGGGAATCACACGCGCCGGGCTCGCCAAGCGCTGTGTGACCTGGCTCAAGCTGTTGCTGACCCCGGCGCCAAACGCCCCATCCACTGCGGCAATGCGTGAATTCGTGGACGCGTTGGGGCTTTTCCCGGCGCTTTTCGACAGCGAGCCTTCCGCCCGTTCCCGGCGCGCCCGGCTGACCTGGCTCCTGACTCACGACCGGCGGCTGGATGCCAGCACGCGAGAGGCCGCCACGGCCCTAATCGAGGCCTGCGAGCACTTAGGGGTTCTCCTCTGGCCCGATGCGGAAACTGCCTGATCGCGGTTTGACGCATTTCCGTGCCAATCGCCTGAACAGGCGTATAATAGGGAGTTAACCTGTCGACCGTGCGATCCTTAGAATCTAGGTGATGACCGGAGTCTTTGAATGCAAACACCTCCCACACCTGAAACCGAAGTTGAAGCTGAAGCGGCATCCTCTCCCGATAAGTCGCGCTTCAAGCTACAGAAATTGCTGCAGCCGTTCACGATCGAGCGCAGCGTCGCCGCGCCGATCATTTGGTTTTTGCTCGATTGGCTGGTGCTCGGCGTGTCGATTGCCAGTCTCATGTTCGTGGAAACCTGGTGGGTGAAGGTATTCGCGTCGCTGGTGGCGGCTCTGTGGATCGCGCGCCTGTTCGTGATCGGTCACGACGCCTGTCATGGCTCCTACACGCCCAACAAAACGCTCAACAAGTGGATCGGTAGAATCGCGTTCTTGCCGTCGCTGACGCCGTACAGCCTCTGGGAAATCGGCCATAACCTCGCGCATCACGGCTTCACCAATCTCAAGGGCCGTGACTACGTTTGGACGCCCTACTCGCCCTCCGAGTTCGCGCGCCTGCCCTGGATACGGCGCGGTCTGGAACGTATTTACCGCAGCGGCGTCGGTCAAGGCGTGTATTACATGATCGAGATGTGGTGGAAGAAACTCTTCTTCCCGGGGCGCAAGCATGTGACCACTCGACGCATCAGCTACACCTGGGACAGCCTGCTGGTGGCCGCCTTCGGCATCCTTTGGGTGGGCGGCTTGGTCGTATGGGGCATCTACAGCGGCAGATCGATCGGGTCGCTGCTGGTATTCGGATTCGTGGTGCCGTTCTTCCTATGGAATTGCTTGATGGGCTTCGTCATATACGTGCAGCACACTCACCCCCGCGTCGCCTGGTACGAGCGGCGTGACGAGTGGTCGGCGAACGCGGGCTATGCAACGACCACGGTGCATATCAAGCTCATGCGCCCGCTCGACGGTTTGATCCACTACATTCTCGAGCACGGCGCCCACCACGTGAACATGGGAATTCCGCTCTATCGTCTCAAAGAGGCTCAGGCCCGCCTCACCGCCACCCTCGACGAGCGGCTGAATTCTGAAGTGTTTACCTGGCGTTACTACTGGAACACCGTGCGGCGCTGCAAGCTGTACGATTTCGCCCAGCATGTGTGGACCGATTTCGACGGACGTATCACCTCAGAGCCGTTCGTTCAGACTCGATAGCAGCTCCCGTCGCGCCCGACGCTAACCGGCGATATCCGAGATAGGCACCCGTCACGCACGGCACCGTGACGACGGGGGACGCTGACGCTGTCGGTCGCGCTTTACATATCCCGTGCTCAGCTGACGGGCCACGACGCTCGGTCGGGCCTGAGCATCAGGCGTCCCTCACCCCGAGACACCGATCGTCATGAACGATTCCGGACTTTCCAGGTACTCAAGTATGTAAACGCCGGGTGTAAAAGGCCCGACCGCGCGTCCGGGGCCGTTGAATGGTGCAATCCCAATGTTGCCGATTTTCTCATGGAGATGATTCGGATACTGCTGCGGCCACTCCATAGCTGGGTCTGGCTCGACACGGCGCGGCGAGCGCGCAAGCTGCTCCGCTTCGCCGAAACCGAGGCAGAAGGCGGGCGCGATCTGGTGCGCGCTGCCGAAGTGACGCCCGATCCCTTGCTGCGTAGGCTTTTTCTGTTCCATGCGCGCGACGAGCAGCGCCATGCGGAGCTGTTTCGCCGGCGCGGCGCAGCTCTAGTCCACGCTCTCTCTCTGCCTTCCCGATCCGGCTATCGGACCGACTGGCTGGCGCCCGGTGAGCGCGGCCTTGACGATTTGCGAATCGAGGCGCTGGAGGATGGCGCTCTGCTTGCTTTTCTCCACCTATCGGAAAAGTCCGCCGCGACGGATTTCGCATCGTATCGCGAGGTACTCGAGCGCGATCCGTCGACGCGCGCGGTCTTTGACGAGGTTCTTCGGGACGAGGCCTACCACATGAATTACACGTTGTCGCAGCTCGTGCGCGTGTCACCCCGGCGCCACCGTCTTCTATTGTGGCGCGCCCGCTTGAGTCGCCTGTGGAAGGGTTATTTGCGGCTGGCGATCGCGCTCGCGGGCGTCATCAGCGGACTGATCTTGACGATCTTGTATTTTGCCTTGTTGCCGCCTTTTGCCTACCTCGCCAAGCGCGCCGCTCGGCAGGAGCCCGCCGGCTGGTTGCCGGTCTCCTCAGAGCGCAACGCTTCACTCGACAGGCAGTATTGAAGTGAAGATTCTTGGAATCTCGGCTCACTATCATGATTCGGCGGCGGCGCTCGTCATCGATGGGATGCCGATTGCAGCAGTTCAAGAAGAGCGCCTGTCGCGGCGCAAGAATGACGCCGCCTTTCCGCTGTTGGCGATCGAGTGGTGCCTGGATCACGCTGGCATCGGGCCGGAAGCTCTCGACGCCGTGGTGTTCTACGAGCGTCCAATGCTGAAATTCGATCGCATTCTAACTTGTGCGTTGCGCGCCTTCCCGCGCTCCTGGCGTGCATTCCCGAAGGCGATGAAAAACTCGCTCGGGGAGAAGGTCTGGGTGCGCGGGGTGATCTCATCGCACTTAGGCCTACCGGGTCGCAAGATTCTTTTCACGGAGCATCACCAATCGCACGCGGCCGCCGCTTTCCTCACGGCGCCCACGCGTCGGGCGGCGATCTTGACGACCGACGGCGTCGGCGAATGGGCCACGCTGTCGATCGGCGTTGGCGCGCGGCGCCCCGACGGTGCCGCCTCGATCACTCTCCTGCGTGAAGTCAGGTTTCCTCATTCGCTCGGAATGCTCTACTCAACCTTCACGGCCTATCTCGGCTTCGCTGTGAACGAGGGTGAGTACAAAGTCATGGGGCTGGCAAGCTTCGGCCGCCCGACTCTCGTCAATAAGGTCCGTCGGCTCATCCGCCGCACGCCGGATGGCGCCTTCGCGCTCGAACTCGATTACTTCGAATTCCACACCACCACCGAACGCTCCTATTCATCGCGGTTTATCGATCTGTTCGGTCCGCCCCGAAGCCCGTACGAACCGATCGATCTTACGACCTCCGAGGGAAGGCGATTTGCGGACTGCGCCGCCAGCGTGCAGCGGGTGCTCGAAGACACGCTGGTGGACATTGCCCGAGCGCTTCGCCAGGAAACGGGTTTGCCCGATCTGTGCATGGGCGGTGGCGTGGCGTTGAACGGCGTCGCCAATGCACGGATCCTCGCTGAATCGGGCTTCGAGCGTCTATTCGTTCCGCCGGCCCCCGGTGATGCCGGCTGTGCGCTGGGCGCCGCTCTGTATGCCGACCGGATTCACTTCGACAATCCGGATCGCGTGGTCCCGGACCATCCATTTTGGGGACCGGCGGTGGACGGATCTGCGCTTGCGCAACTGGCGCGTGAGGATGGCCAGTCCTGCGATGAATTGGACGACTCGGAATTGATCGATCGGACTGCCGATGATCTCATCGCCGGCCGTGTCGTCGGGTGGATGGATGGCGCTCTCGAATTTGGACCGCGTGCGCTGGGACATCGCAGCATCCTTGCCGCGCCACACGCAACCGAAATGCGCGATCGGCTCAACCGCGACATCAAATATCGCGAGGAATTCCGGCCATTCGCGCCGGTTGTGCCCATCGAGGCTGCGGACCGCTATTTCGAGTTGCCGCCCGGTGGGGCGCGTCTCGCACGGTTCATGTCGGGTGTTTTTCCCGTGCGGCCCGAGTGGCGGACCAGGCTGGCCGCGATCACGCACATCGACGGCACGGCCCGATTGCAGACGCTCGAGCAGAGC
>JGI25616J43925_10000725_pt1 | contig 12181 bp, 16 predicted proteins | sample GraSoi2013_100cm_FD_43925 | JGI IMG/M metagenome (IMG submission 43925) | reverse complement strand
CTGCAGCGCCGTCGACATCCTGCGAAATAGGCCCATGTCAGGACAGCGGACCCTCAATCAAATCCGCTCTAATCGAATCTCAACGAAGCTTTTTACAATGATGGCTCTAAAAGTGTTTGATTGGCCATTTTTCGTTTTGCTCTTTGTTGTAGACATCACTGGCGTGTGCGCCAGGCGTTTTAATGGTGCCTATCCCGAGGACCGCCCATCGTGGGCTAGAACGGCCCTAGGTGATACCATCATTACGTTGATTAACCTGCCATTTGCATTCGCAGACACTATTTTTTTAGTCTGCGGATTTTTTATGCTGCCTTGGTATACAGTCCTAATCTGTGGCACCGCCGCGCTGCTGGCCATGTTGTTGTTTTGGAATGTGCTTTTTAGAAGACTAGTCAGGCGATGCGGATTGTTTGTTGCTATACTGATTTCCTATCCGGTTGCAATATTCACCGCAATTTGGTGCTTCCAAGAAGAGTANTTAATTTCACCTAGCCTGTTTTCCTACATCCTGATCGCAATTGTGCTATGTGCCAGGATTGTGAACGCTCTTTACGCAAAAAAGATGTTTACTCAAAGAGGACTGTAAGATAGCCGGCCCCCTCATCAAAGCCGCCNTAATCGAATCCTAGAGCGTTCTTTTAGGAACCATGGTGGACATCTCCGCCTTTCGACCGAAACCCCGAACAAGGGAAACCGCTCAGAGCTTTGAGAATAGAAAGCCCAAGAGCGAGCGGCCCTTTCGCAGTCAGAATCGGCACCCGTAACTATGCCGGCATCGACGAAAGAATTTTGGTTAATTTCGCCCGGGAGACGAGCTCACCTTTTTCAACATCGATCGATTGAACGATATCGACCACTAACGAAACCTTTGCCCCTGGGGTAAGTCTCTCAAGCTGTCGAGAGTGTGAGCTATCACCAGTCTCCACCAATAACCAACGGGAGTGAGAGTCGTTCTTGTCTCTCGTCGCGGAGTGGCAAAAAGAAAATCTGAGCTAATTTTTTGAGAATGCGCCTCGACGAGTTAGCGCTACGCCGGACTCTCGGGACCATTCCAGCCACCGGCGTTCGGGACGAATCACTTGTGGCAGAGGTCGGTGTTGGAGCCAGTCCAGAACACATCGACGACTCCAGCGCTTGGACTGATCGGATAGGGGTCGGAGCCCAAGGGGCCCAGCACTCAAACTCTCGTGGCCCTGCCAGCCACCGGCGTTCGGGACGAACCACTTGTGCCAGAGATTGTTGTCCGTGCCCTTCCAGAACACATCGATCACTCCAGGGCTTGGACTGACCGGATAGGGACGGGAGCCCAAGGGTCCAGCACCCAAACTCTCGTGGCCCTTCCAGCCACCGTCGTGCATTTTGTGCCAGAGATTGTTGTCTGTGCCAGTCCAGAACACATCGACAACTCCAGCGCTTGGACTGACCGGATATGGGTCCGAGCCCAGGGGCCCAGCATGCAGAGGCTCGGGAGCATTCCAGCCGGTGCTCGGAGTGAACCCCTTGTGCCAGAGATCGTTGTCGGTACCTCTCCAGAACACGTCCACCACCCCTGAATTTGGACTCACAGCAAAGGGATGGCCAGACGACTGAATAAATAGGATGACCCGCCTTGCTCGTTTTCTGATTTTTCTAGCCAATAGGTTTCGTCGTTGGCCGAAATCGGTATCTGGTGCTGAACTCGGTGAGCTGGCAACCAAAATCCTGCTACGAGATGAGTGACATTCACTTTGGTGACGTATTTGGCGCCCGGTCTAATGTCTGCCGTTGCAGAACGGCTCCTTTTTTTCGTTCGCATCCTCAGCACGATCCTAGCTAATGACCACTAAACTGAATCTCGAAGCCCTCCAATCTGCCGTCGCCGGCTCTGCCGCTGCGTTTCGTTGCCGCCGTCGTCTCCAACCTGCGGGAGGCGAAGGCGACAAGGTCTTTCCACCAACCTTTGCCGGTGCTGTTTACGCGGTTGAACAGCGCCGGGTTCCTGGGCGGGATCAAGCGGTGACGTGTGTACTCCTCGATAGTGTGCAGAGCCAGGCGAACCGAATGGAGCTAGCTCTTCAGGATGCCATCGATGATGGCAGGATCAGAATGCCGATCGTGATCGTGGATTTCTCGGCTCACGCGCCGACGGGCGACGTGCAAGCCGATGCCGCGGCCGGCCGGTGCTGGGACGCGGGTGGACCGCGTAACACGGCTTAGAGGGCGACCCAGCGAACTGGCTCCTTGACTCGGAGAGGCGGCGTGTGCGTCGAGATATCAAAATCATCGGCACCTATAGTAGTTGCCGGCACTCCAGTAGCTCTGATATGAATATGCCATGCCGTCGCTTCGTGATCGGCTTGAAGCCCTGCGAGAGCGGTTACTCGATTTGGGTTTTAGAAACCGGCTCTTGAACCATAGCGATCTCGGTCGGCGAATCCTAAAAATCCGCAGAGTCGCACTCGGTGAGCTCTACCAATTGCTCGTCGAGGAAAGCAGGGTATTCACGGTTTCCTCCTCCTTCTCCGACTCTGCCAGTTCGCCGTCGGGCGAATCGGAGAGTGAGCCACCCGCTAGCGATATCACCATGGAACCGTTTGAGGATAACGGCATTGATCTGACCCCTTGGTTGCAGCAGCGTAGGCTGCCGATAGCGCTGCCGCCGGTAGGGCTGGAGAACCGGCTGCGCGCAATGCACTCACAATTTAGGGCATTAATCGAGGCGACGGGCTCCAATTTCCTCTACCTCGCGCTAGGCTTTTTGGAATGGTACGATCCTGACCGCGAGCCGGACAAAGCCCGTCTCGCTCCACTGGTGCTCGTACCGATTGAAATCGAACGCCATCTGGAACGCGTTGCGGGAAACGGTCCGGAAGAAGGTAAGGAAGCGCGCGGACAGAAATTGCGTATCGGCACGAAGATTTATCGGTACACTATCCGGCATGACGGCCAAGACGTAAGCTCCAATTTGGCTCTCATTCTGCGACTGCGGCGGGCGCCGTTCTCGCTAGAGCTCGAAGCCTACGAGGCCGCACGTGATTCCGAACCCACGGACGAAAGCACCCGCTTTAGCGACATCGACGACTATTTTGACGCAATCGAGAAAGGTGTTGCCAGCCTGNCACATGATGTTGCTGTGAGACCTTGGCGTGTAATCCGAGCAGCACGAGTCGGATTTTACACGTTTTTTAAAGAGGTTATGTGGCGAGATCTCGATCCGGAACGATGGCCGGAAGGCGCACCACTGCTCAACCGCCCGTGGATCACGGCGGCACTCGCGGGGCGGGAGAAGACGAGCGAACCAAGGATTTCCGACTCGGACGTCGAGCGGGCAATGCACGAAGAACCCCTGCCGACAGTGCTCGATGCTGACGGCTCGCAGATGAAGGCGCTGTTACGGGTCACCCGTGGCGAATCCCTGGTTATCCAAGGCCCTCCTGGAACCGGTAAAAGCCAGACAATCGCAAATATCATCGGGGCAGCACTCGCGCAGGGTAAAACCGTGCTTTTCATGGCGGAAAAGTTGGTTGCGCTGAAGGTCGTAAAAGAACGTCTTGACCAGGCATGGATTGGCCAATTTTGTCTCGAGCTTCATTCCCGTCAGGCGAGCGTGACGGCCATCCACGAGCAGGTTAAGAGACGGTTGGCTTTAAGAGCCAAGCCGGTAACTCCGCGCGATCGTTCAGAATTGCTCAGCCGGTTGTTACGGCACCGAAACAGTCTGAACCTAGGTTGGGCAGTGCTGAAGCAGCCGATTGCGGGCCTTGGCCGCAGCTGTTGGGAGATTATCTGGGCGGCTGTCTGGTCTCATGAAGAATTCGATGAGCAAACTGAAAATCGCCACCGCGGTTTTAACCTTCCGGGATTCTGGCGCGGCGGCGAGGCTCGCCTAGATCGACTCGACTCTGTATTAGAGAAAGGACAAATACTCTGCCGATTGGCTGCAGATGGTATCCCCGAGCGAGCTCGAATTTGGGATGGCTTCCATCCTACCGGGGTTGTTTCACAGTACCGACTGAGCGCTATTCGGGAAAGCATCCAAGCCGCCCTTGAAGCTGCAAATGCGTGGCGCGAAAAAGACGAAGCCATTTTTGACAAATCACTATCGGGTATGACTGGCGACGCAATACGGCGATTATTCGCCGCTTTGCCCGAGACCCTTCCTGAAGCATGGCAGCAACCGCTCGTCTCCGGACTCGCCAGAGGGCACCCGTTGGGTGACTATGAAGAGTATGTTGCGGCGATGGCCGAATGGCAATCGAGTGCCGCCAATAGAGAACACCTGTTGGCTGAGCAACAGGACCTCTCAGATGCTCAGCTTGCGGACGCTGAGTCGGCTGTTAACCTCATTCGTGAGAAGCTGCCATGGCTTTCTAAGGCCAGTTACGCAGAACTTCAGCGTGCGGGTGACGATTTGCGCGAGGCGCTAAACCTTGTTCAACATCGAGACGAACTGACGGGGATTTTGGCCAGTAAGCTAGGGCTTAGTGAACCGCCAGCAATGCTAGCCGAGGATGATCACCTAGTGCGTGTTACCAGGCTTTGGGGCGAGTTTGCTCGGAAGGGCGACTGTTATCTTGACGTATCCCTTGCGTCGGCTGCCAGCGAGGAACAACTAGATTTAGTGGAGGTCGAGGCGCGGAAGCTGAAGGCGGACGAGCAACAACTAGAAGCGATGTTTCGAGTTCTCGACGTTCCGTCCGGGGACCGTCTTGCATGGATTCGCCGAACGCTCAGCGCAGCAGAGGGCACCTGGAAGGCGTGGTGGCCGTTCGGCGAGACCGCTCGAGCGCGACATGCGGTGAGGGTGTTCCTTAAATCCAAGAAGCTTCTGAAAGACCCTACTTTATTAGAGCGTCTAGCTGACTTAGAAGCCTGGCCGTCGCGACTAGAGTCATTTGCTTCTAACACCTCTTATCGTAATGCGTTGGGTCCAGGATTTCGCGGCATCGAAAACTGATTGGAAACGTTTGCGAGAGGCGGCGGCCCTTGCTCGCGATGTGTTTCACTGGCTTGGTGGTCAATTGGCAAGGACCCTTCTTGGTCAGGCCGAAATGATAGGGGAATCACTAGGCTTGACTGGTGATTTGGCAGATNAACTCGAGGTCTGTATTCACGATTTGGCAGATTTACTCGGTCGAGGAGCTGCGGGGGCATCGAGCGGCGTCCTAGCGTTGTCTAGAAGCGCGGCGAAAGAGAGACTTGCAGCAATTTGTGGTCATGCGGCTCGCTCGTTAGGAGCGCTGGAACCTGTACGCCCCACGAACAATGACACGCTGGATACAATTGGAGATCTCATCGGTCGAGCCCGCAAGCTGCGCCGATTTCGGACGCGGATCCATGAACTGGTCGGCGATTCAGATTTTCTAGGAGGACTCCATATCGGGATTTACAACACCCAACTAGAGCCGTTCCGCGTGACCTTACGGGCAGTTATCACCTTAATTAACATACCAGAACTCCCGGCCCGGGTTAGTACATGGCTCTTGTCGGCCGATAGCTGGGCGCGTCTGCTCCAGCTTCGGCAGGCTATAGGCTGCCTAGCGGATGCATTAAATTTGTGGCAAAAATCTGCGCAACGCCTCGAAGAATTTGGATGGATCAATCCTTCGTCTGTGCTCGCCTCGGAGAACCTAACCCGTCCAGTGCATGCCATCGTCGAAGCGTTTTCGAAAGCGAGTGAAGACGTAGAAATATTTCCCCTATGGGCGGAGCACCTCCGCGTCAAGAGGTGGTTCGCCNAAAACGGACATGAAGATCTGATCACGTTCATGTCAGCGCACTCGTTACCAATCGCCACATTCGCCTCCCTTGCCCGGGTAGCTTTTTGGGAAGGATGGCTTCGGCGCGTCGAGGAATTGTATCCCGACGCATTCGCAGTTTTCAGGCAGGAGAAGGAGACCGCGCTTGAGGCTTTCCAGCTAGCGGACCGAGAGCTTCCGGTGTTACACAGGCTGCACATTGTGCATGAAATATACCGGCCACTGAGGGACATTGCGCCAGGGGTACAAGTCGGCCGCGCAGCGGATCTCACTGACCTTGCCTTGATCGAGCGCGAACTGAACAAAAAAAAGCGGCATGTCCCTGCGCGGGAACTAATCCGGCGCTCGGGGCAAGCGCTACGACAGCTCATGCCATGTTGGATGATGGGACCGGCAGCCGTCGCGCAATTCTTGCCTCCGGGTCAGATTGAGTTCGACCTTCTCGTCGTCGACGAAGCCTCGCAGGTCCGACCTGAAGACGCGCTTGGCTCGCTGGCCCGAGCAAAGCAAGTAGTCATCGTTGGAGATTCTAAGCAGATGCCACCCTCAGATGCTTTTTCGATCCAAATCGAGCCGGATGAAGAGCGCGAAGATGAAGCTGCTCCCGCAGAGGAACTCGAAAGTATCCTTGATGTATTCGGCAACTTCCTCTCGGCTGTGTCTCTCCGCTGGCATTACCGCAGCCAACATCATAGTCTGGTCCTGTATTCGAACGAATTCTTTTATGACAGAGATCTTCTGATCCCGCCTTCCGTTCAGCTGGGGGAAGGCCCGCTTGGCGTGAAGTGGCACTATTGTGCACAATCCGCATATCGGGCCGGCCGAAACGCACCTGAAGCCAGCGAGGTGGCCAGAATTTTAGCAGAACATGTCCTTGAGAACTCGCTTCGGCCTGAGGAGAAACAGGATTCCGTTGCTGTGGTGGCGATGAACCGACAACAGCAGGACTTAATCGAGGAGCTCTTCGATCGGCTAACGAAGGAGAGCGCGGAGCTTGCGGATGCGCTTGAACGCTTTAGGCCCAAGGCACCGATCATCGTTCGCAACCTCGAGAACATTCAGGGTGATGAGCGAGACGTCGTGATCATTTCGTTTACCTATGGGCCCGATGTGGCGACTGGTGTCGTCGCCCAACGCTTCGGTCCCATTAACCGGGCCGGTGGGTGGCGCCGCTTAAACGTGCTATTTACTCGTGCGCGGATGCGGACAGTTGTTGTGAGCAGCATGCGATCCGAGCAGGTACTTCCGCGCATACGACATGGCGACGATGGTGTCATGCATCTCAGAAATTACCTGAAGTTCGCGGAGACGGGCCTCCTACCTGACGCACCCGATGGTCCGAGAAGTGAACCAGAATCAGAGTTCGAGCTCTCGGTGGGACGCTTCGTGCAAGGTCTCGGTTTCCAAGCGCATTACCAAGTAGGAAGCCAAGGCTTTTTAATCGATATTGCAATTCCCGATCCCGGTTCTCCCACACGATACCTTTGCGGGATCGAGTGTGACGGTGCGCCGTATCATTCACATCCTACGGCACGGGATCGTGACCGCCTGCGAGAAGAAATCCTCCGCGCCCGTGGATGGGACATTTACCGGATTTGGTCCACCGATTGGTATCGAAACCGCAGCACTGAAACAGAGCGATTGAGAAATTACCTGAAGCGGCGAGCGGCTGGTGAACCTTAGTGATGATGACGCTTGGTTTTATGTCGCCTGTTGGTGCTATGAGAACCTTCCTGGGAAGGTGCAAAAGAACAACATCGTCTGGTGTCTGACGCGAGGAGGCACGTGGATGAAAAAGAGGCTTTTGAGGCCGCGTGCAAGCGTCTAGAGGATTTGGGTTGAGAAGCATCCCCCATATTGCGGGCCGGGAAAACTGGGCAGCGTTGCCCGGTTTCGTGCGTAAATTGCACATTTTCCCTAGGCGATACTAGGACTGAAAATCCTCGTGCAGGCGGTGAAGATGGCGGAATGGTGTCGGCCATCAGACCTCCCGGTTAGCACTCTGGTTTGTTGGTTGAGGCACAACAGTTAGGTTTTTTCCGTGTTCTCCTATTTTAGGCTGCGGCTGCGGCTGCCTTTCCCGTTGGCCGCAGTGATTCTCTAATCCAAGGAAGTGTCACTTCTGCAGCAAGGACCTGACCGGTTATCGAGTCCTGTCCTTCGGAATTTATCAGCCTTTCGATCTCCATTAACTCCTCTCTGACAAAGGACTCCATCCTTATGATTTTGTGGGCCCAAACCGGGGTTTCCGGCGCAAGTCTTTGGCGATGCGCAAGGCTATTGAAGTTTTGGTACACCGCATCAGACACTTCTTCCGAAGCGCGGAATAGAGTAGGTTTCGTTCCTTTATCCTGTTTATATCTAGGTTTTACTTTTGTTTGCATAAGATTTTGGTAATTAGTTAGTTTTCTGCAGTAACTCGCGCTCCTGCTGTCGAAGCGCTTCAACCTGTTTCTCAGCCTCTTTAATGTGACTTGTCAGAACGGGCATGAACTTTTGTTTGCGCGAGGCCTTAGCAGACAATATTAGGAACGTATGCTCCTTCACTGGGTCGAACCGGTCTATCGCGTGATTCAGGTGGGCATCGTTCAATGCATTCTCGACTTGATCGAGAATTGCTAACTCGCTCCGCAGATTCCCTAAGGTGGTCTCGATCTTGCCTATCTCTTCGCGGATCGGCCTGTGTTGTTTCTCGAGTTCGGCCTCCGCACGTCGTTGCTCCCGCTCATGTGGCGATAGAAAATCTTCCGGGCTGATTGGGCACGGTCTTATGTGGAGAAGATGGCCCCACCGGCCCCACCGGTCGCGGCAGTCTTCCTGGTACTCGAGGTCCCTAGAGCGAGGGTCCGGGCTATGCTTTAGCATCCAGAGGAGATTTGGGTTCAGCCGATTTTGGTATGCCCAAACGTCGCGGTTGTAGACCTGTTCGGCAATCGCGCGCTCATGGCCAGGGAGGCGATGCCCTCCGATTGGATTCGGGTAATGATCGGGGACTTCAAGCTTGACCCATTCCGGGCCTCGTCTTTCCCCGGACGGATACGGATTAGTGATATGTTTAGGAAGAGGGAGCCCTCGTCCTAGGTCGCTCGCTCCCCTAATGCATATCTCGCGGGCCGATTCCTCTGTATTGGTTTGTGACATAAGGTTAATACCTCCGGTCGAGTAGATCGTTGTGTTGCCGGGCGATTCCGTTTGCGCCGGCGATCATGGCAGCGCCCTTTTCTTGTAGTGGGGTTCGCGCCCTGCCGTACGTTCTCTCTCGGCTATGGCGAGCCTCCACGATCTGGTTGCGCTCAGGATCAAATCGCTGTTTGCCGTCTCCTGGCGCTGGAACGATCCGTTTGCCCGTATCGGCAAAGACCCAACCCGTTCCGCCACACCGTTCACAGAGAGGGGTTTCGCGATCCGAGCCGGCTGTCGAGTTTCGATCGTAGCCAGTGGCGTCGCAATCGGGACATGGCCGAATGGTTCGGACCGTTTCTTCTTCGTTCCTTGCACCTCGAACGGTGCGGAGTGTCGCTGTTATCACGTTTTGTGTTCTCTTTCTGGTTTTAGGCTTCAGGCGTGCAGGCTTCGTTTCCGAACAACTCGGTTTTCAGCCGATGGAACTCGGCGATCGCAGATGGCTCGACCCGAAAGATAGGCAAGCGTTTACCATTGGCGGTCTCTAAGACTGCGTCTGGAGGCCGGCTAATAGAACGACGACCTCGCTTGAGGAGCGCTGAAAATCGATTCTTCGTGACAAACACGAGCCCAGTTTCATTTGTGCTCATACTTACCAATTACCATTCAGCGGATGACGTTCCGTTCATCGGGCACGAACAGGCAATTTCTGCTAAAGATGTGGCCAAACTTCCAAAATGTTTGTAGTTTGATGTGATTATTGCGTTTAGGATACAGTCGCGCCGGCGGCGGCCGCATCCAGTCCCCGCCGTTGAAGCCCCGTCCGCGAAGCGGATCCCACCTCCGGGCCAATAATCTCCCGCTTAGGCGCCAGAGAATGCAGAGCTCCTGAAGAAAGCGCGGAACTCAGCCTACGACTGAGCTGACAAATCGATACCTAGCGGTGCGGCAATCTGAGAAACAAAGTTTGGAACGCTTTGTTGAAGTGTGCGTAGGACCTGTTCCATCGACTTTCCCCGACGATGCGAGATTGCAGCTAGACGACTTGTCACGCCTACAGCATCGAGGCCCCATAAGGACTCAAGAAAAACCTGCGGATGTCGAGCCTGAATCTTCCAGGGGCGCAAGTGCTCCTCGGTGAAGTGCTTCAAATTGAATGTGACAATCACTTCGGCTTTCCCAACGATAGCGGCGGCCAGCACGTGGCGATCCTTCTGGTCATTACTGAGCACGGTTAGAAGCTCTGGTGGAAATCCAGTAAGCGCCTCTGGGAAATGCTCCCTGATTTCAGACTCGCGTCGTTTGGCGAGATCCTCAGGCCACTCCAGGTGCTTTATTAGCGTTCGCGTCGTCTCGGCTAGTATTTGGTCGCTCCAGAGCGGCAGGTACAGCCGCGGCGACTCAGCTAGCCTCAACAATAAGTCTGCTAATGAGTGATTCGCTAGGACGCACGCGTCGAGGACGACCGGGAAGTCTGCGTTCACTCTTCAGGGATATGGACCTTGTCGTAAAGCCCAGCCCTTTCGACTTCTTCAGTCAGCCGGTCCATAGCCTCACGTCTGGCTCGGTCGCGATTTTGCATGTAGACAACAAGATCCTGCAGCTTCACACGCCGGTGTGATCCTGCGAACGTGCACGGAATCTTGCCTTGCTCTATAAGCCTCACCAGATAAGGACGCGATACGCCAAGAATGTTAGCAGCAGCTTGGGTTGTAAGATTCTCGTCGTGCGGTATAAATGTCACGCCAATGCCGCGTTGCATGAGCGCCAGCACCTGAGAAAAGAATTGGAAAATCGGATCGGGCAAGTCGATACGGTTACCGGCGGGGTCCAACAGCGCCGGCTTGGCGTGCGCCCTACGTACGCGAGCAAAAAAATCCTGTTCCTCCGAACTACTGGGCTCGGGGTCGAGTACCGTCATGTCGAAGCGGGATTGTTTCTTGAGAATCATGGTGTCCTTATTCGAAATAAACGAAACCATGCCTGGAGGACAAGTCAAATCACATTCTTGTCAGAGCGCGACACCGCCCTTGCCGTCAGGGCAGGAAATAGCCACAAGATTTGTTTGCGCTGGCCGGAACGCCGCCAGCCTTCCAAACTCCCATCATATCGATTATTGGCCAAAAGTGTTTTTACGTTTTATACGGAAAAATTCGGGCCTTCGCGGGCTCAAAACCATGGTGACCGGGGAAGAACCTACTAAACCGGTAGGGTATAGACAGACCGTTCTTTCTTGTTTTTGGCGCATTGCCACTGCTCCCTTAATTGGGGTTAGGCCAAACTTCGGCTGTGGCTCCGGTGACCTCGAGTACCGCTTCCAGGACGAAGTTAAGGACCTCTTCCGTCTGTTGCGGTGTTAGGTGTCTCGCATTAGGCGTCCGATTCCAGAGCGCCATCACGTTAGAGGTAGCGGGCGCTCTGTTCTCGGCTTGGGCATCCTTCCATTCAGCCATAAAACAGTCCCCCATTACAATTCCGTTGGGACGCAGCTTCTTAGTATTCGTTTTCATTTTTCATCTTTGATTCATTTCGGGTGTAATCCCCTTTCCGCCCACAGAGCCGCCCGGGATTTAGCTGCGAGGAATAATCGGTCTTCAGCGTCTATTCCTCGCGAAACGTGACAGGCTGGCCCGTTCCTGTCTCCGTCGCCAAACCCGGACGGGTCGGTAAGCGCAAAATGGGTTCTAGATAGTTCATTCGTCGTCACTGTGTGCGGCAGCTCGTAGCCGGCGCACTTTTGCAGCGTGTTTGTCAGCCGCTTGGATCAGTTTATCCAACCGCTTTCGGTGAGCGCGCATATGGCTTCCGGGCGGTCCGCTATAGTTGGCGAGCCGGAACATCAAGGCCGCCAACTTGATCCGTTCGATTGGTCGCAGCTCGGCAATATGATCATCGTCTGGGTTTTTCGTTGTGTTCATTGGTTGCTGTCAGATGAAGGTGGTTTTTAATTGTCGATGATCTTCTGGATCGCCGTCATGACTTTGAACCCGTCACGTGCAGGAAGCACCGTGGCTTGGAGCCGCCAGCTCGCTTGACCTTCTTCGACGCTCAAGAACGGGGCGACTGTCGCGATGAACAGGATGTTTTTATGGTCAGCCGCGGCAGCGCGAATAAGCGGACTGAGTAAAGCAGCCTGGTCTTCGGTGAGCGGCAAATCGATCAGCTTGGAGTGCGCCTCGATGTTCTTCATTGGTTTTGGGTCAGTTTCAAAAGCGGATGTCCAGTGTGTGTTAGTTGGGTTGGGACGGTTAGGACGGGGTTTTGCCACTCCCCCGCGTGACGCACGCGCGCGTCTGCGTTAGAGTGAGGAATAAGCGTCC
>JGI25616J43925_10000723_pt1 | contig 12186 bp, 23 predicted proteins | sample GraSoi2013_100cm_FD_43925 | JGI IMG/M metagenome (IMG submission 43925) | reverse complement strand
CGCGATAACCACGCCTGCTATGCTGAGTGCGATGAGTGCGTAGATCATACTTCCTCCTCCTTGTTGATTTCAGCGAACCATCGGGCATGGTCTTTGACATCTTGTCGTAAACGTCCTATCTCGAGTTGCTGTTCGTGAATTTCTCCCTGAAGGCGTTGTACCCTGTCTTCTAGCGTTGCAATTCTTTTGGCGTGTTCTTCCCCTACCACGTCAAACAATTCGATCATGGCTGCTCGTGCATTGATAAAGCGCTCCCTCAAACCCTCGCTCATGATGTCTCCTCTTTCTTCTGTGCTCTGGTAAAGTCCGGTGCCCAGTATGTCAGCTTCCCTGCCGGTCTGAGCACATGCGACAGTTCGTCGCGCGTGAAGACCGTTGCCACGCCATTTGCGTACATGACCAGGTAGCATTCCTGGTGCAATTCGTACAGGTGCGCAATCCAATAAATGGCCCAGTCTTCAGTACAGAGATCAACGCGCACATTGTAGGCGTCGATCTCAGCGGCGATGGCCTTGACTTCTGCGGGTGTCAGTTCGTCCATGTCACCTCCCTATAGCACGGAGCGCGTTACCGCTCCATATGAACGCGGTTGCTAGCAGGTTCAGCGCGCCCCGGATGAAATCAGCCAGGCCACTATGCGGCCAGACGACAAACAAGATGATCAGGAATACGGCGATGACGATAAGCCAATCAAGCCAGCGCCATTTAAGTTTTGAGACCATTAGATCACTCCTTCTATCAGGTACTGGATTGCTGTTTGTAGAATAGTGATGTCATCGTGACACATGCCTAGCAAATTGTTGCAATTAAAGCACAGTAAGCCGCGTACTTTCCCAGTCTCAGCATGATGATCTACTACGTACTTCCTGATAGCTAAATCCTTTGAACATATGGCACATGTGCCATGTTGAGCGCTGAACATACCTTCTATGTCAGCTACACTTAGGCCGTATCTACTTCTATAATGGTCGCGCTTCCTTTGGGCAAGCTTTTTGTCTTTATGCTGGCGATAATATTCTTCATCGTAAGCCTGTTTTCTTTCCACTTTATCCACTGGATCCAGTGGATTAAATCCTCTTGCTATTGCGCTTGCTAAACCAGCACACTTGGGGGAACAAATCTTATCATGACCATGTGTGACCGCGTACTGTCTTCGTTTAAAACCTTGTCCACAAATCTTACAGACGCAATCGACAATACCAGCCTGCCTTTTCCTGTTTTCGGCGTTATACTGTCCCTGTTTTTCACGAATGCGCTCCTGGTGCTCAGCATAATATATGCTTGATTGCGCATTTATACACATTTTGCATCTTGCGACAAAACCAGATTTTGTGCGGTAAAAGAACTCCGCTGTTACAGGAAGTTCTCGTTGACAGGGGCCAGTGCAGCGTTTTAAGAGGTTGCTCTCAGGGGAATCAGAGCGTAGAATATCCATGATATGTCTCCTTGTTAGACGTATCCGGCTCCGGGGTGCGACCAACACCGCCGGAGCAACAATTTTAGTACTTCCATTATACCACATTTCAAGCTCCCGCTGCTTCTGAAGCGGATTCGTTAGGTACTTCTTCCACAATTGTGAATGGAAATTGCTCGTTGTTTGCAGCGCAAAATGCAGAGAGTTGATTCACAAAGTCGCGCCGATCTTCCAGGTACCACTCCTCTACATTTGTAACATTGGCAACGGCGCCCGCAAGCGTCCAGAACTGCTCTGAAGTAGCATCTTGCACATTAAGAACTTGCTCGCCGTCGAGACTGAAAGTCAATCGGCTGAGATCCATCAGGCTGAAGTACCGATTTGACTTTCCGGCGGCGCGGCCTGTTCTCTGCTCTGAGGCGGTCGGCTTTCTGCTGATTGGCTTCCCGTCTTTGTTCTGCTCGCTTCCCTGCTGTGAAGTATTCTGGATAGGCTCCTTTGTAGTAGTTCTGCATTCCTGGTTTGAGTCCACTAGGCCACGCCCCTTTCTCTCGCCTGAAAGCGAGCACTTCAATCGTTTCAAAAAATGTTCTCTCCCGTCCAATGCCTCTTCCTGCAAAGTCCATTTTTGTTGGAAACTTTGTTGAAACTGGCCCACTTGCTATGGACGGCGGTAAATTTTGTGGAACCGCTTTATCGGTCGGTTCGGGCTTCACCAAATTCGATGCCAAATTTGGTTCGTCTAAATTTGGTTCTAAATTTGGCGGTAGATTTGGCTTTGAAATTGGCGTCAAAATTGGCGCGTTTTCCGTTTGTCTCGATTCCGGCCCAACCACCAGTTCCGGATGCACATAGGTGACCGGATGCACATGTCGGGCGTGGTATTCGTGTATCGGTTCCATCGACACTGGTTGTATTGGCACGATTGGAACATTTGGTCTTACTGGCTCAGGAATTGGTACAGACGCTCTGCCAGGTGAGTGATCTTTACCTGTAATCGGAGAGACGGGCGGTAGATGTAGATCAGTGTCAATCGTACCGCGAGGTCGTCCAACTTCCGGCATTTCTGAACTATGCTCAGGCTGAATTCTCCAAATGTCATCCACAGTCCTTTCAGGTTCGTGAACCCCTTTGTGTTTGTCCACTCCTGGTGGACGTACAAAGGAGTCGAACCGTGGCTCCGGTTCGGGTTCAAACGAAGCGCCAGGATCAGACCGTTGTCCTGGCTCCGGATATTCAGGGTAGGGCGCTATTTCTGGCGTCCGTTCTGTTGGGCGTCTCGGCTCAGAGTCTCGGTCTGGTTCGTCTGAGCGCCGTGAAAAGGTGGCCAGGAAAGCAACTGACTGGTGACACCCTTGCTTTTCTCTCTCTGCTTCTCAACCTCGTCTTCGCGTTCCTTGCGCTTGCGGTCAGATGTCAGGCGCTCATTTTCTTTCACATCCTTGACCTCGCCAACAACCGACACATCGCCGTTGAAAAAGCGCCGTTTCTGCTCGACGGTCATCTTTTTGAGGTAGCGCATACTATCCGAGATGACATCACGGCCGGCGGTATCAATAGCGCGCTGTGCCATTATTTCATAGGGCTTGTTGGCTTGCGCGTGAATCACTTTCCCCAACACAAACGACAAGCGCAACAACACCAGGCCAACGCCAACGAGCACAACACCAAAGAAGGACCAGTGGAGCGTATACCATCTGAACAGCAGCGAGAAGACTTCCAGGCCAACAACCCACCATTTCAGTTCCTTGAACGCCTTGATAAACGAGCCATCCCCCTTGTGGACTTCGTAGGCTTCCACATCTTCACGCGTATACTCGCTATAGAAAAAGCCAAAGATCACGGCAATCGACATGATACTAGCGGCAAGAGCGCCAAAAAGCCCCGCGCTGCGGGGGATGTCCTTCAAGAATGTCGAACCGAACCATTCACCGAAGGGATAGAATGACCAGGCAAAGTACATGGCAATCGCCAGCGCGAAGCCAACAATCAATACTTTGCTGAAAAACGAATTATGAAAAATCTTCACTTGTTGGAACCCCTTTCTTGCCCCTTGCCCGTTGTAAGAGCAAGGAGTGTACTGGCTGCTTTTTGAGACTGGGAGGCAGCCTGAGCTCCCTATTTCGTCCTAATGTGGCCCATACTGCGCAATGAGCAGAACGAGCAGGATAAGACACCCTGCGCCAAACACGAATGCAACGAGTAATCTTCCTAAGCCATCACTCAAGATCACCCTCCCTAAATCGCGATACAATGCCACCCACGGTGGATTTGCCCATGCCAGCGATGCACGTGGCCGTGCTTGTCCACGCACACAACTCCGCCGCCCGTGCATGGAAAATGCACCAATGGCTGACAGGCAACCAGCGCATGCGCACGGCCTACAGCGACCGGCGACAACAGCGCCAGCAGTAGAACCGCCGCCAACACGACACTTGCAATAAAATGTTTCATGATCGATTCCCTTTCTGAACGTTCCCGGCTATCGGGAACTTGATATTCAACGGTTTGTTGCGACATGCTTCACACAGGCCCTTGCCTGGACTGTACAAATACGGTGAAGGCCAATCCGCGCAGACACCGCATAAGGGCCTGCCACATTCTCTACAAGAGTTGCGGCTACACCAGAAGTTGCAATCCACGCATCGCCTGAACAATTTCATGTCTTACTCTCGCTTTCATGCTTGATCTCGGCATCAAGTTCTCTACCCGCTTCACGGCATCCTTTGCACACGGCTCGTAGCTTCCCACCCCATGCTTCAGAGCGCGTGCATTTCGGGCAGGTCACACAGCCGCAAAAGAAGCAGGTGGCAGGCTTACTCGTCGAGGTGCCACATTCCCGGCAGCGCGGGTGTTGTACTTTTTGCAACCACCGTGGATCTCCGAACACTGGTACGTCTGCCATCTCACTGCTCTCCTGTTGCTCGACTATCGTCTCCCCAGCCCTTACCACAGCAGTACCAGCATAGCGGTACACTCTCATCGGGTGTCACCTCAACCGCGCAATTGCCGTGTGTCTCACAGACTTTGTGGTTGCAGCCAATCATGCAACACGCAATCGTTGCAGGCTCATAACAGCCGGGATACTCACAAACACCTTGCATCTCAATTCCCTCCGCGTATCGGCGTGATCGTGCCCTCGACGGGCTCCATGCCCATGCGAAAATCAGCGCCATTCATCGGAACGGCGATTTGACCGATTGACAGCCGAGAGCACACCGCGCCGCCGACGTAGTTCGCCAGGTCTTCCAGGCGGTTGGTGCTGATAGCGATAGGCAGGCCGCGCTTGGTACGCTCGTCGATGATCTCAAAGTAAATCTCTTCCCGAAACTCAGATGCCTTGGCTTTGTCGATATCGTCAATGACCAGGAGCGGCGCATGTGAGGCATAGTGGATAATCCCGTTATAGTCCTCGTTGTACTGAATCTTCTCCTGGATGGCCTTGAACAGCTTGGGGGCTGTAACAAAGTGGCTCCCTATCAGGCGTAGGCGTATCTCGTTGCAGATGGCAGCAAGCAGGTGTGTTTTGCCCGTGCCGTAATTTCCATGCAGTACGAGCGTGCCCTGTGGTTCAAGGGCAAACATCCGTGCCATGTCATAGGCGTCCTGCTGGCGCTCTGCCCTGAAGTTCTCAAAGGTCTTCTGCACAAGTGGCGCATCCGACCAGCCGCGCCCTAACCACTCGTACGTTCTCCGCGCAAGAAAGATCATCTCATCCTGGCGACGTTTTTCTTTGAGGAGCCTTTGCTCTTCGTCGATCTCACATTGGCAGCGCTGGCGGATATAGTGCCCGTTGATCGGCCAGAACTTTGGCTCGATGAGGCCACAGGTTTGACAGACCCAGGTAGCTTCTGCTTTCGTCTCGCTGCCAATCCAGGCAAAACGTTTGTGCGATAAGGCTTGATCTAAACTGTTCATCGGGGATTCCCTCCTGTTTGCGCTTGCTTTTCGGCAATGCGTTGTTTCATGCGTTCGATGTTGCGTTGATTGCGTTCCGGGTCGAGTGACGCCTGGGTGTAGATGTCCATCGGCTTCTTATCGTCAAGCGGCGGTTTCTTGCGCTGCAAGAAGATGATCTTATTGTCCCATTGTCGATCAATCCAGTACAGGTCAACACCCACTTTGTGCTCTTCAAACCACTTATCGCTATCCAGGATGGCCGTGACGTTCAGAAAGTCATCCTTGCTCATCGTGCGTTTGCCGAGTGCCTGCAATGCCGCCACGTTGCGCTTAGAGAACGATACTTCCACACCGCGCAGTTCCTCGTACCACTGCTTGATCTCCTGCTCATGCAGCGTCAACTGCACTTCGGTCGGCTTCTTGCGCCCCCGCCTGGGCTTCTCTTGTGTACGCTCTACGGCCGTGTCCTTCTCCCGAGCCATATCAGAAACAGCACGAAGAGAATCGCTACTATGTCGGCTGCTATCATCACCAGCACGAACAGCCAGATCGGCATGGGTATCCCTGGCATTGCTTGCTCCTTTCACGACTTGCTTGAATTGCCTGCCTGCCACAATCGGGTACGGCTTCGTGTCTTCTTCACCAGCATCTTTTTCTGAGAGATCGTCAAAAGCGTGTGGCGTTGAAGCGTTAGCGGAAACGCGCTCTCTCTCTTCTTCTATCTTCTTCTTAATATCTTCTTCCCTCTTCTTAGGGAGTCGTTTTTTACCCCGTAAAGGCACATCAGCGCTAAGCTTACGCCCTCTCTGCTGATTAGAAAATTTTCTATTCTGAATTAGAACCTTTTCTAATCCAGATTGGAAAATTTTCCTATTAATTAGAAAATTCTCTAATTCATCTGAGGTGATAAGAAATTTTTCTAATTGCATATGCTCAATAAGAAAATTCTCTAATTGGGGCTGTTCTTTCTTGCCTGGAAGATAGAGGCTTAAAGCCTGCTGTACCAGGTCGACATGCAGGATATAGCAGTTAGCAATCATGTGTTCTTCCAGGTCGAGGAAGCCTAGCAGCTGCAGCATCGGTACTGCTGTATCGTGCAGCGTCTTTTCGGTGATTTCTCCGCACATATCCTCAACCAGTTGAGCCTGTGTGCGGAAGATGCGCACCGAGGTGTCCTGGTCTGGTGATTCACCTTTAGATGCTTTTACGGCGTTCTGGTTTTCTGCATCATCCTTGTTTTCCATGCGGAGGTTATAGCGGAAAAGCAAAATGCTCAGCAGATTCGCGGCTGGGCGATTGCCCATGCAAATAGCCACCAGGCAGGTACGCACGGCCAGGAATTTATCTTCAGGGAATTTGACGCACTGTTTCATCCCTCACCACCGCTTTCTAGCACCGCCGCCTTTGCGAACAGGCTGCACGCCGCAAAGAATGCCGGGAGCGTCACTGCGCACCTGCATGGCACACATGTCCAGCCACCGGGTGTATGCATCCAGCAATACTCGTCGTTGATGCCGAGCAGCCAGAGTTCGTTGCCTTCCTCGAAATAGCGCTCGCTCTTGTGCTGTATGTTCATGCCGTGGCCTCGCTCTCATGGCGCTTCATGCAGCGAAGGCGCGTTTTGCCAATCTCTAAAGGCTTCTCACCTTCCTGGATGTGTTGCGCCCATTCCTGTGCTGTATAGCCGTGATAGGGTTCCCATAGATCGGTATGACCGCATTCCAAGGAAACTGCCACCATGCCGTTGTGCGTGCCGATAGCGGTAATCTTGCTCATCCTGTAGCCTCTGTGGCCTGTATTCCCTGGATTCACGCTGCACCTCCCTCTCGCTTGCGTGCAGGGTGTGTGCCCTCGCTTTCCTCAAAGAGCGGTAGTTGTCCTGTGAGGCGACTTTGTTCCTGCTCTCCAAGCTCGATATAGACGGCAAGCACGCGCAAAACATCCTCCAGGTTGACAATGCGCAAGAGAAATTCCGGTGCCTGGCTGCGCTCAGCAGGTGAGCCCTGCTCGTACTTTGCCAGCAATGTTTGCATCGTGGCCAGGTACGTTTGCGTGCTCTTCACCTGGCCACGCATGTTGATAAGGCCGCGTGCAACGACCGAAGCACGGTCGAGCGGATAGGATGGATTGCTCAAGCAGCACCTCCCTTAGGCTTGCGTGCAGGGTGTGTCCCCTCGCCCTTTTTCATGTGGTTGGTACTCATGTCGCGCCTGCCTTTGGGCTGCACTGGCTTCGCATCGTCGTGCAAATCGGGGTGCGCCTCGCCCAGGATGTCCCGAATGGCGTGCATGTCGCCGTGGCCTATGCTGTGGCCCAGGTAGGCGATGTACGAAGCGATCCTGTAGGCGTTCTTGTCGCCACGATAGCGCGCGATGGCCTCGGCTACGAGTTGCTCAGTGATCATGCGGGCACCTCGCATTCTGCCAGCGTCTTGTTGAGTTTGTCGGCAATCTGGTTGTAGAGGTGTTTGGTCGCGTCGTCGGTATCCTCCCAGGAACGGAGACTGAGAGGGATGCCTGCCTGTGTATATCTGTCTCTTAATTCTTGCGGCCAGAGCACATCATTGTAGGCTTTCTGGATGTCCTGGCCGGTAACAACGATGCTAGGTGTTGTGCTCACACTGGCACCTGCCTTTGTGCGCAAGGCTTGCGTGCGCGAGCGCGGTATGGTAGAGTAACAGGTGTAATCGTAGAGTGCGTTACAATAGGGTGTATCATATGCTCCCCTTTCTAAGGGATGTGTGATAGTTCTCTTGCTGTGTATGGTATAATAGATGGCAAAAGAACTGTACTGGGCCGGGAAGCTTAGCTGATCAAAACTTAGGCTTCCTGGCTTTCCTCTTTTATTCGCCTTTTTTGCGCGCATCGCGTTCGATGAACGCCTCCAATGCGCGCTGCGTTATGCGATACTCAACCCCCACTTTGAACGCATCCAGCTCCCCGGAACCAATGAGCTTCCATATCGTACGCTTGGTAGTGCGGAGGATTGCAGCGATTTCTTTGACCGTGAAGATTTTCTCTTGTGCCATAACTGATGCGCTCATGGAGCTCCTTTGTTGCGTCAAATAACGCTATCCGAGTACATACAGGTACTATAGTGCAAGAATAGCACACTTCCTTAATAATTGCAAGTAGTCTGAAGAATCTGTAATAATTCGTTTTGAACGTTTGTCGCAGGTAATTTTATGTAAAGTCTGGTATACTTCTCTCAGCGGTAATTCCCCCATTGCCCTGCACATAGATCGGTATCTGATCTGTAGTGTCTCTCCTAATGCAACCCTGTAGGTGGAGGCGGCATCCATTGCCGCCGTTCACACCCGGGAGTCTCCATGCCCAAAGACTGGCAAGCGTGCATCGACGCATACCTGCAATCGATCTACGACATCTCCGGCTCTGAGCAAAGCCGCGAAACCTACCGCTCGAATCTCTCTCGATTCTTCAAGCACTGCAACAAATCACCGGATGACGTTTCTCGTAGCGATGTGCTTGCTTTCATCCAGTCGCCGGCTACCGCACGCTGCAATCCTGGCGGGCAAGCCTCGGCCAGCACCAAGAACCAGCGCCTCTGCGTCCTGACCTCGTTCTACAGGTTTGCCTCTGCCTACGAGATCAATGGCGCGCCCATCTACCAGAAAGTCATGCCAACCCAGGGCTTACGCTACCTCAAGCCGGATGCGCCCTATCGCTCGATGTCCACCGACGAACTGAAGCGCTTTTTCGCGGCGATCGCAACCGATACGATCAAAGGCAAGCGCGACTATGCTCTGTTCGCGCTCTACTTCTGGACGGCTCGCCGGCGCAATGAGATTGCGGCTATCCGCATGTGCGACATCGAAGCCGCTGTCATCGTCGAGCGCGATGGGACCAGGCGAACCGGGCATGTCTATCGCTATAAGCCCAAAGGTAGGCATCGTGAGATTAGGACGAAAGAACTGCCGCCGCGTGCCTGGCAACTCATCGAGCGGTATCTTGAAGCCTCGGGCAGGCTCTTCACCATGCAGCCGGACGATTATATTTTTGTCTCAACAAAGCCCGGACAAGGGCGAGCATCCGGCGCGCCGGGTGAGCCGCTGCATGACGATTACATCAATACGCTCTTCAAGCAGTATTGCGAAGCTGCACACCTTGATGTCAACCGGCTTAGTTTACACTCGCTCCGCCACTGTGCAGCCCACGAGCGCCAGCAGGCCGGACAAGATATCCTGTTCATCAAGGAGCTGCTGGACCACGAACGCCTGGATACCACCTATCGCTATTTGCAGCGTATCGGCGGCGTTGCCGACCCAGGTGCAAGGCTGTTGGAAGCGCGCTATGGGCTGTAGGTGGCTCGCTTATCTTTCATGATACTCTCTTACTGGATGGCTCGCTCACATGAACTGGTACTCTCGTGTTATGTGGCTCGCTCTTGCTTTTTGATACTATCCTTGCTTTTGGCTCGCTCCGCGAGGTTGGCGCTCTCATCCAGAGTGGCTCACTCGTACCCCCTGGTACTCTCTTGGAAAATGGTTCGCTCGCAGATGGTGGTACACTCTCGTGTGATGACTCACTCAGACACATTGGTACTCTCACGATCGATGGCTCGCTCGTCCGTCTTGGTACTCTCATGAAAGGTGGCTCGCTCGCGCGTTCTGGTACTCTCGGCGGATCTGGCTCGCTCTTAGTATATGGTACTCTCGCTCTGGTTGGCTCGCTCATAAGTCATGGTACTCTCCAGACTGTTGGCTTAGTCGTCCTCCATCGGCCAGTTCGGCGGCTTCAAGAGGTCAACATGTCCCATGTGTTCAAGCACATAGGGCTTGGGTGGCAGTGTGCCATATTCTGTTTCATACCACACCCAGTGCAGATGTGACAAGAACAGCTTGACGGCATAGCGTTTGGCGCGCTCGTTGATGTGCGCAGGCGGTAGCTTGCCTTGCGCGTATGCTTTATAGGCTTCGGTATCCTTGCCAACTTTCTTGACAAGCAGCGCCGCCTGATCAGCAAATGCGCCCGCTTCGTTGCGTTCCTGCTCTTGTTGCTTACGTGCTACATACAGCTTGCCATACACATCGCGCTCGTTATTCTGGAATTTGACAAAGCTCTCCCCGATCTTCCAGCAGATCACCTTGAGGTCTGCATTCCAGGGGCGTTTCTGGCCTTTCTCCCAGTTCGCATTCGGATTCAGTCCGGCAAAGCTCCAGATGTGCCCAACGGTCGGCGCTTTCGTGATATCGATGTGAGCCAGCAGGCCAGCAGCCAGCACCGGGCCAATCCCGATGATAGACCGCGCCCATTTGCCGACGACATTCGACTTGCTGTACTTATCCAGAGCCGATTGAATGTTCTTCTCCAAGCCATCAGTGTTGGCATACATCCAACGAATGAGATCGTGCGGTTCGCCTGACTCCGACAAGGCGCGTATCTGATTGCCAAAGCGGATACGGTAGCCTTGCACCTGGTAGTAGGCATCTACCAGGTAGCGTGCTTCATTCGGTGTTAAGGTGGTGGCCGCCTTTTTCAAGTCCTTGTCGAGCTTGACAAAAGGCTCAAGTCCTACGGTGTCTAACATTACGATTACTCCTTTTACTGGGGATGTTGCAACATCCCCACAATCTCTTGCGCCACTCGCGGCTTCACAAGATCGGCCTTCAGCACATCGGCCCCTTGCCCGCGAAACGTCAGATTGATGCCTCCGCCCAGGCCGAAAAACGACATGGCTCCAAGTTTGCTGTCGATGCCAACCAGGCTGGCGCGGTACAGCGTTTGCTGCTTCATCGCAAGCCCACCAAGCTTTCGCTCGATGGTAATGGTTTCGTCGGTAATCACCAGTGTGCCCTGCTTGCATCTGGTTCTGATAAGTTCTTGCATACGAAGTCCTTTCTACGAAAACGATTTCAACGAGATGCGCGGCGCAACGACGTTCACGGATGGTCGCTTGCCGGTATCTTCATCGGAGACAATTAAATCACCCGGCTTTACATCCAATGCCCTGGATATCTTCTCTAAGGCATCGAGCTTTACCTCAGTAGTGGTGCTGTTCCAGTAGCGTGTGAGCAGAGGCAGCGTTACACCGCTTTTTAATTGCAATTGATTGCGGTTCAAGCCTCGCGCCTCTGCAACCTCCTTCACTCTCAGCTTGAGCATATCACCTCCTTTTATGGGAATGGTAACATATCAACGTATTTTTGTCAATATCTCTATAAACATGGATATTGGTACAAGAATGTATTGACAACGACGTGAATACATGCTATAATTAGTACATGAAGAGAGGCACGGAGCCCCTCGAAAGCAAGGAGAAACAGAAATGGCAACCACTCTCAAGATACAGAAGCAAGCAGACATCCGCTTTCGCGTCGAACTGAAAAGCCGCCCGCGCATCGTGATCTACCAGGTGCGCTCAAGCGACGACACCCAGACCTACGACGTGACGGTCGTTTCCGGCAAGGTCAACAACTGCACGTGCAAGAGTTACAAGCCCTGCTATCATATGCATGATGTGCAGGCCCACGAGGATGCGCGCAGGCAGGCAATCGCGGCGCAAGCCATGAACGAGCTGGCTGCCGAGATGAAGCGCGAGCGGCCCATCGACGAGCGCGGCAGCCTGAACCACACTGCACGCGGCTTCCAGTTGATGCGCTGAGAAGAGCAAGGGCGGGTAACCACTCCCGCCGAAAGGATAAAGACCATGCAAGATCACGTAAATTATGCTCTGCATTTTCACCGAGAAGAGACCGGACATGATGTCCAATACAAAGAAGAATGGGTGTATGATCAGGCGGCGCGTTGCCCACATCTCCCGATAGAGGCTACGGTCAAGGTGCATCTCTATGGTGCAACTCGCTTCCAACAGGCGCATGCAGCGATTGAATTTCCTGACGGCTCGCGGTGGAT
>JGI25616J43925_10000722_pt1 | contig 12194 bp, 10 predicted proteins | sample GraSoi2013_100cm_FD_43925 | JGI IMG/M metagenome (IMG submission 43925) | reverse complement strand
GGTCGTGGCCAGCCTGCAGGACGGCCGCGAGTTCGCCGGAGACGAGATCCTGGTGGCCGTGGGCCGCCGCCCCGCTACCGCAGGCATCGGCCTGGAGGCCGTTGGCCTGGAGCCCGGGCGGCCCGTCCTGGTCGACGGTCAGCTGCGCGCGGTCGGCGCCAGCGGTGGCTGGCTGTACGCGATCGGCGACTGTAACGGTCTCGCGCCGCTCACCCACATGGGCAAGTACCACGCGCGCATCGCCGCCGCCGCGATCCTCGGCCGGGANGTGAGCGACGTGGCCTCGCACGGCGTCACTCCGCGGGTCACCTTCACTGATCCGCAGGTGTGCGCGGTGGGCCCGACCGAGGCTGAGGCGCGGGCCGCCGGGATGAGTGTCACGGTCGTGCGCACCCCGACCGGCGACGTACCCGGCGCCTTCACGCAGGGCACCAACATCCGCGGTACCAGCCAGCTGGTCGTCGACGACGCTAGCCGGGCGGTCGTCGGCGCCACCTTCACCGGCCCGGGCGTGCAGGAGCTGCTGCACTCGGCCACCGTCGCGATCTGCAGCGGCGCGACCATCGATCGCCTGTGGCACGCCGTGCCGTCGTTCCCGACCGTCAGCGAAGTATGGCTTCACCTGCTCGAGGCGTGCGGCCTCTAACACCCGGAGAAAGGAATCGCGATGAGCAGCCTGCCGATCGGCGACTACGCTCTGCTGTCGGACTGCCGCTCGGCGGCGCTCGTGAGCCGGGTCGGCTCGGTGGACTGGCTGTGCTTCCCGCGCTTCGACGCGCCGGCGGTGTTCGCCCGCATCCTCGACGATGACGGCGGCCACTTCTCGATCCGGCCGGCCGGCGAGTTCCAGGCCAGCCGCGCTTATGTCGACCAGACCATGGCGCTGGAAACCAGGTTCAGGGCGGCAACCGGCGCGGTGGTGCTGACCGACGCCATGGCGCTCGGAGCTGCCGCATCTGAGCGGCTGGCGGGCCAGCCGTCCGGTCCGGATCGGCAACGGCGCCTGGAATCAGCGCCAGCTTGACGTGTACGGCGAGCTGCTCGGCGCCGCGCAGCGGCTGGTCGAGCAGCTGGGTGAGCTCGACCCGGTCACCCGCCGGTTCCTCGCCGCCGCGGCGGATGCCGCCGCGAGCCGCTGGAAGGAGAAGGATCAGGGCATCTGGGAGATCCGCGGTGAGCCGCGCGATTTCCTGCACTCCAAGCTGATGTGCTGGGCGGCGCTCGATCGCGCGATCGCCCTGGCCGCCCAGCTCGGCGCCCGGGAACGGGTACCGGGATGGGCCGCGGCCCGCGACGAGATCCGCGCGGCCATCCTTGAGCGGGGGTGGAGTGACCGGGCTGGCGCCTTCACCCAGGCCTTCGGCAGCGAGGACCTGGACGCGTCGAACCTGATGCTGGCGATGGCCGGCTTCCTGCCCGGGGATGACCCGCGGATGAAGGCGACCATTGACGCGACCGCCGCCCGGCTGACCGACGAGCGCGGCCTGGTCTACCGCTACCTGGCTCACGACGGCCTGGAGGGCGAGGAGGGCACGTTCCTGCTGTGCACCTTCTGGCTGGCGCAGGCACAGGCGCTGGTCGGCGAACTGGACCAGGCCACGGCGACCTTCGAGCGGGCGGTGGCGGCGATCAACGACGTCGGCCTGCTTGCCGAGGAGGTCGACGTGGGCAGCGGCGAAATGATCGGCAACTTCCCGCAGGCGCAGCCACATCGGCCTGGTCAACGCCGCCTGGGCGATCACCCAGGCCCAGGAGCGCGCCGCCGGGCGCGATCCGGCCGAGGCGGATCAGCGGTAGGAGTGCTCCTCGTCCGGGAAGCTGCCCGCCAGGACGTCCTCGGCGAACGACTGCGCGGCCCGGCGCAGTACCCCGCCAACGTCGGCGTACCTCTTCACGAACTTCGGCGTCCGCGGTGCCAGCCCGGCCATGTCCTGCCAGACCAGCACCTGGGCGTCGCAGTCCGGCCCGGCGCCGATGCCGATCGTCGGGATGGCCAGGCTGGCCGTCACCCGGGAGGCCAGGTCGGCGGGCACCGCCTCGAGCACGACCGAGAACGCGCCCGCTGCCTGCATCGCCTTGGCGTCGTGCAGCAGCCGCTCGCCGTCCTCGCCCCGTCCCTGGACCCGGTACCCGCCGAAGGCGTTGACCGACTGCGGCGTCAGGCCGAGATGGGCCATGACCGGGATACCGGCCGCCACGAGATCCTCGACCTGCCGCAGCACGCGGTGGCCGCCCTCCAGCTTGACCGCGTGCGCCCCGGCCTCCTTCAGGAACCTGGTGGCGGCGGCGAGCGCCATCTCCGGCGAGCCCTGATAGGAGCCGAACGGCAGGTCGGCGACCACCATGGCCCGGCTGGTGCCGCGGACCACGGCGGCGGTGAGCGGGATCAGCTCATCGACGGTCACCGGGATCGTGGTGTCGTGGCCGTAGACGACCATCCCGGCCGAGTCCCCGACCAGCAGCACCGGAATGCCGGCGTCGTCGAAGACCCGCGCGGTCAGCGCGTCATAGGCGGTGAGCATCGGCCACCTCTCGCCGCGGGCCTTGGCGGCGGCGATGTCGCGGACGGTGATGCGCCGGGGTGCGTGGCCCCCGTACAGCGGTTCTGGTGTCGTGGTCCGCGTGCTGGTCGCGGCCATGCCTGAGTCACCTGCGTGCGCAGTCATCTGGGCCTCCATGTCTCGAGGCGCCCCTGCGGCGTCCCCGGACACCTCGATGATGCCACGCGCGGTGCCGGCAGAACAGCCGGGCCGGGCCGCGGGTCGCACCGTCGGCCAGTAGCGCCGGAGAGCAGAACTGTCCGGCGGGAACCCAATGGGGACAGCGAAAACCGCTGGCCAGGCGGAATCTTTACCGATACGGTGCCGTTCCGTATCGGTAGTTGCGCTACCTGAAGATCCCGCAGCCCTGCGAAGGCATCACCGCCGACCGCGCCCGCCTTCCGGCTCCTGACTCGAAGGGTGACCCATGGACCGGCAGAAGGTCTACCGGCGCCGATGGATGATACTCGGCGTCCTCGTCATCAGCCTCATCGCCATTGTCTTGGACAACACCGTCCTCAACGTGGCCCTCAAGACCATCGCCCAGCCCAAGGGCGGCCTTGGCGCCAGTCAAAGCCAGCTGGAGTGGGGCATCAACTCCTACACGCTGGTGTTCGCCGGCCTGTTGTTCACGTTCGGCGTGCTCGGCGACCGGATCGGCCGCAAGCGCATGCTGATCGTCGGCATGGCGATGTTCGGCCTGTTCTCTCTGCTTACGGCCTACTCTCACAGTCCGGACCAGCTCATCTTCGCCCGGGCGGCTATGGGCCTGGGCGCCGCCGCGGTGATGCCCCAGACGCTGTCGATCATCTCGAACGTGTTCGAGCCCCAGGAGCGTGCCCGTGCCATCGGGATATGGGCCGTGGCGGTGGGCATCGGGGCTGCCCTCGGCCCGATCGTGGGCGGCCTGCTGCTCGCCCATTTCTGGTGGGGATCGGTCTTCCTGATCAACGTACCGGTTACCGCGATCGGCGTCGCGGCGATCGCCAGGCTGGTTCCGGAGTCCAGGAACCCAGATCCGGGCCGGATCGACTACGTGGGCGTGCTGCTGTCCATCGCCGGGCTGGTGCTGCTCGTGTACGGCATCATCCAGGGGGGCGACAAGGGATCCTGGATCCACTGGGACGTGCTGGGCACGGCACTGGCCGGAGCGGCCGTACTCGTCCTCTTCGGCTGGTACGAGGCCAGGCTCAGTCATCCGTCGCTGGACGTGCGGCTATTCCGTGACCCGCGCCTGTCGTCCGCGGTCGGCGCGATAGCGCTGGTGTTCTTCGGAATGCTGGGGGCGTTCTTCTTCATCAGCTTCTACCTGCAAAGCGTGCGCGGCTATACCGCGCTGGACGCAGGGCTGCTGACTCTGCCGTTCGCGGCCGGGCAGATGCTGGTGTCGCCGCGGACCGCGACGCTTGTCCGGAGGTTCGGCGCCAAGGCGGTGGGCGTGACCGGATTGCTCACGGTCACCGTGGCGCTGGCCGGCTATCAGCTGCTCGGCACGGCCACCCCGATCTGGGTGCTGGGCGTCATCTTCTTCATCCAGGGCGCGGGCATGGGCAGCGTGATGCCGTCGGCCACCGAGGCCGTGATGTCCGTGGTGCCGAGGGAGCGGGCCGGCTCGGGCTCGGCGCTGACCAACACCGCTCGCCAGCTGGGCGGGGCGCTCGGCGTCGCGGTGCTCGGCTCGATCATCGCGCAGGCCTACCGCGGCCAGCTCAGCCCGCACCTGACCGCGCTGCCCGCGGCGGCCAGGAGTGCTGCGCCGCACCTGACCGCGCTGCCCGCGGCGGCCAGGAGTGCTGCGACCGGGTCGATCACCGCCACTCAGGCTGTGGCCTCACGCTTCGGATCGGCCGGCCTGCGCCTGGACGGCTTCGCTGACACCGCGTTCGTGCACGCCATGCACGTCACGACGGTGATCTCCGCGGCGATCACCCTGGCCGGTGCGCTGGTGGTGCTCGCCTGGATGCCGGGCCGCCCAGCTGCGCGTGGTGAGGTGAGCGAGGAAGTAGCCTCGGCAGTCGCTCCCGCGAANACCGCTGATCGCGACGCGGTCGGTATCGGGGCCGCCGGGACGGAAGCGGCGGAAGGATAAGCGGGTGCCCGCNGCAGAGATCAACACGGTCATTGACGCGGGGTCCGGGCAGGCGGCCCGCCCGGACCCNGTGCACCACCGCCGTCCGGGTCGGCCACGCAGCGAGCAGGCCGACCGGGCGATCATCGATGCTGCGCTGACCCTGTTCGCTGAGTCCGGCCCCGATGGCCTGTGCATAGAGCAGGTGGCCGCCCGGGCCGGTGTGGGGAAGGCCACGATCTACCGCCGCTGGCCGGGGAAGGAAGACCTGCTCCTCGACGCGCTGGCCGCGCTGAAGACCCCCCTGCCCCGGCCCCGCGGCCGGTCCGTGCGCGAGGATCTCGTTGCGGTGCTCGACGCCATGTGCCGCGATACGGCCGACCCGCGGCGGGCCAGGCAGTTCGCGCTGCTGCAGGGAGAGGGCGCGCAGTACCCGCGGCTGATGGCGCGGTTCATCGAGACGGTCGTCGAGCCGCGGCGTGAGGTGGTCCGGTCGGTGCTGCGCCGNGGCGTCGCCACCGGCGAGCTCCGCGAGGATGCCGACATCGAGGCGGCGCTGTACCTGCTNCGCGGCGCGGCGCTCGCCAGCACCTCGCACCAGGAACCGATCCCGCCCGATTACGCCCAGCGCGTCGTCGATGCCCTGCTGCACGGCCTCGCCTCGCACTGAGCAAGGCATTCTCCGACATCAAATGTCTCGCCGGCCGGCCGGGCCCAGCGTCAGCCGCGTCAGCCAGCCGGGCCGGTCTGGCTCGCCTACGTTCCAGCAGCGTCAGGTGCCCGGTGTCCCGAGCGCCGTTATCGTCGTGAGCAACGGGAAACACCCGATCGCCTCCACGCGAGGGGATGTGCGGCAATGATTAGCGAAGACGCGTTGCGCCAGATGTCGCGCGAAGACAGAGCCGCCCTCAGCCGCAGCCTCGCCGCGCTCAACGACGAGCTTCCGTCGCTGCGCGCGGGCGATGAACGGCGCAGACGGTTTGTTGTGCTCTTGACTGTGGCCTCGGTCGGCCTCATCCCGTGGATCGTGCTGCTCGCGATCACCCTGCCGCACCGCTACGTCGCGGGCCATTGGACGGTGACCTGGGTCGGCTTCGACATCGTGCTGCTCGGCTGCCTCGCTCTCACGGCGTGGCTCGCGTGGCGCCGCCGGCAGTCGGTGGTGATCTTCGCTTTTACCACCGCGACGCTACTCAGCTGCGACGCATGGTTCGACGTCACGACCGCATCAGGACGCCCCGACACGATCATCGCGATCGTGTCTGCCTTGCTCCTCGAACTGCCACTCGCCGCGCTGCTCTTCGCCGTGGCCCATCATCTCCAGTACCTCACATTGCGCCGAGCGCAGGCGGCGCTCGGCATCCTTGATGCGCCATCCGCACTGCATAAGCTGCCGCTGTTCGGCGTGCCGAGGGAACGCGCGACGGAAAACCGGGCCCGCTGACCCGAAGTTACGCGCCTGGGCGCTGGTGAGTCGGCATCGTCCGCCTTACCTGCGCCCAGGGAACCGGTGCGGCTTGGAGGCTGTCCGGCCGCTATCGCCTGGTCGTGCGCTGGGGAACTGGGCGGGCGGCCGTTTGGGTGTGTGAGCGGCTCATCCGACCGTGTTGTCGTGTATGGCGGCGAGGCGCGCGAGCTCGACGCGTGAGGTGACGTCGNGCTTGGCGAAGACGTGCCGGAGATGGTTGCTGACAGTGTGCTGGGACAGGAACAGCCGCTCGGCGACCTGCCGGTTCGTCAGCCCTCTGGCGACCTGCCGCGCGACTTCGAGTTCGCACTCGGTCAGCCCGGACCAGCCGTTTCGCGGCGGGACCATCCCGGCGAGGCGGCGGCGGACACCGAGGGCGCGAAGTCGCTGCCGGACGCGGGCGGCGTCCCAGGACGCACCTGCCCGGTAATACAGCTCAAGCGCCTGGCCGAGCTGGGCGACGCCTTCCTCCTGGTCTCCGCGCCCGGCCAGGACCTTGCCGGCGTCCTCGAGCGCCGAGGCCAGGGCGAGCGGCCGCGGTCCTTCTTCGAAGCACTTGGCCGCGAGGGCGAGTTGATCGGGGTCACCCGTTACCAGGCCTTCTGCGTGAGCAGCGGTGCCTGCGATCGAGGCGACGGCCGGGTTCAGCCGAAGACGCTCCCGGGCAGTCGCCACTGCGGAGGCCGCGAGCTCACCGTCGCCGGCCGCCATCGCGATCCGGGCCAGCGGCACCTCATCGGTGGCATCCATGGGGTTCAGCGGCACGATGGTGAGGCGCTCAGCCTCGCCCAGAGCGCACAGATGAGCCCGTGCCGCGACGGCGTCACCTTCCCACAGGGCCATCAGAGCCAGGAGCCACGCGCCGGCGCATTGTCCCCGCCGCGCGCCCGTCTCAACCAGCGCCCGGGCGATGGCAGCGCATTTGCGGATCTGCGGCCCGTTCCCGGTGTGCATCGCCACCCGCCCGGACGCCACGGCAGCCTGGACGTCGAGGCTGCTGGCCGGCGTCGCCTTCTGCATGGCGGCGACGACCCCGTCCAGCGCCGCGGCTGCCTCGCCAAGCCGGCCGACCTGCAGGAGCCGGCAGCCGCGCCCGCCCTCCCATTCCCGCACGGCCCATCCCTGATGGTCTCGCTGGCCCGCGACCAGGCCGTCAGTAGACAGCCGGAGTGCCTCGTCATAACGGTCGAGAGCGGCGAGCAGCTCCGTACGCAACCGGGATGCCAGCAGCTCGCGTACCGGCTCGTTCAGCCCGGACCGCCGGCTGACCGCCTCGATCCTGTCCAGGCCGGGACCGAAGCTGCCGCGCGTGTAGTCCAGCAGCGCCTCGGAGACCGTGAGAGTGAAGGTGGCATCGGGGTCGCCGGCTGAGCGCACGGCGTGACGCGCCTTTCCCAGCAGCTTCCGGCCATCTTCCGGGCGGCCGGCCGACACCAGGTTGTGCACGAGCCGGGCCAGGTGCCGCGCCCGCAGATCCCTGGGCAGGCCTGGCAGCGCGAGCGCGCGGCGGCTAGCCTCGGCTCGTACATCAGCCGAGACCGCGATCATCCAGGCAATGCTGAGCCGGACCTCCGCCTCCTGCTCCGCCGAGAGCGCCTCGCTTAGGGCATGGTCGGCGAAGGACTTGCCCTCCTCGACGCGCCCGGCGGCGTGCAGCAGCAGCGCGGTCTCGGCGGCCAGCGGACCGCGCAGCGGGTTCTCCGGCCCGGCCAGTTCGAGCGCGCGCCGGGTCAGGTCCGCCGCCGCGCCCGGATCGGAGGAGCCCAGGGCGCGCGCGGCCTCGTGCAGCGTGCGCACGGCCACCCGGTCGCCGGGTTCGGCGCTGGCCGCCAGCTGAGCGGCGACCTCCACCGGCGGGGAGCCGGCCGCCAGCAGCGCGTCGGCGGCCTGCCGCTGCAGGGCGCGCAGCGCGGTGCGCGGCAGGGTGTCCCGCACGGCCTCGCGGATCAGGTCGTGGCGGTAGGTGAGCAGTCCGTCGTCCTCGGTGAGCAAGTCGGCGCGCAGCAGCTCGTCGACCCGCTCCAGGAGCGCCGACGGCGGCTCGCTCAGCATCGCCGACAGGTGGCCGAAGGAGAAGCGCCGTCCCAGCACGGACGCCACGAGCGCGGCCTGCCGCGCGGGCTCGGACAGCCGGGAGAGCCGGTCTCGCATGCTGTCGGTGATGCGGGCGGGCAGCCGTGCCTCGACCAGGGTGGCGTGCCCGGAGTCGGTCCGCACCAGCGCATCCTCCTGCAGGCCGCGCAGCAGCTCCACCAGAAGGAACGGGCTGCCGTGCGCGCGCCCGGCCAGCTCCAGCAAGCCCGGGTCGGGCTCCGCCCCGAGCAGGTCCCCGGCGACCTGCCCGACAGCATCGCCGTCGAGCGGGCCGAGCAGCAGGGTCTGTGCTCCGATCTCGTCCAGGCTCTCTATCGCCACCCGCAGTTCGGCCCGGGCCTGGCTCTCCCGGAAGGACACGAGCCACATGATCGGCAGGTGGGCCAGGCGCGGCGGCAGCGTCCGCAGCGCGGTCAGGCTGCCGCCGTCGCCCCAGTGCATATCGTCGATGCAGACAAGGACCGGGGATGCCAGCGCCGCTTCTTCGAGCAGGGACTCGAGTTCCTCCAGCAGCCAGTAGCGCTGCTCGGGCAGAAAATGCAGCGAGCGCAGCGCGCCCGGATCGACCAGCGGCTCGCGGCCGTCGAACATCGCGGCCACCAGGCCGCCCATCGGCACCACCTGGTCACTCGCCTGCACGGCACCGAAGCCTGCCCGGACCCCGGTCCGGCTGGCCATCGCCGCAGCCTCGGCCAGCAGCCGCGTCTTGCCAAAGCCCGCCCGGCCCTGCACGAACAGGACGGCACCGCGCCCTTGCCGCACGTCGGCCAGCCGTTCGCCGATCACGGCTAGCTCCCCGTCGCGCCCTCGCAACGAGGCTCGTGTCACCGAAGAACGTGCAAGCTGCCTGATACGGCGACTCTAAGCGGTTCGGTCCGATACTGTCACCAGCCGATGCGCAGCCGCTCCCGCGTCCCTATCCCAGGCACCCACAGAACCCCAGATTCACGTGCCGTCGGCCTCGAAGCCATCTGCACACCTTGTGCTNACCCAACGCGTTCGAGCCCAGCCGCCGGCCGGCGAAGCCTTTAGTAAGTCATCCACGACAACGCCTGGCGAGCGCATGGTGCCGCCACGAGTGTCGGCCCTCCACAGAGCCGAGCGCCGGTCAGTTTACGAATGACTTGTTCGTGTCATGCCAGCAGGCGCCAGAGGGGGAATCCTGTGGTTCCAGTGCCTTCGACGGAAGGTCGCGCATTGGGTCCAGTGATTCACAATCCCGGGGCCAGTGCGCCGACCACCCGTCCTGAACAGGCCCGGGCCCAGCTTGCCGTGCCTTCCCATCACCATTACGCCACCACTGAGGAAAGGAAGCCGGCGAGTTCGATGACGAGCCACATTGCCGCGATAACGGACCCGCGCGCTCCGCGCCCGGCGGCCCCGCCCGGGCTCAGCCACAGCCGCCTGGGGTAAACCCATGACTACAGCGATCATCGGCGTGGGGAAGATCGGAAGCGGGCTCGCGCGAGATCTGGTGCGAGGCGGTGAGCACGTCGTCCTCGCTGCCCTGGATGAGTCGCAGGCGGAGGCACTGGCGGACGAGCTGGGCGACCTGGCCGCCGCCGCGCCGGCCCGCGATGCGATCGCCGCCGCCGACGACGTCGTGGTGCTCGCGATCTGGCTGGACCAGGATAAACAGCTGGTTCCGGCGATCGCCGACCTTCTCGACGGCAAGATCATCGTCGATCCGTCTAGTCCCATCGGCTTCGGCGAGGACGGCAAGCCCGTCCGCGCGCTTCCCGAGGGAACCTCCGCCAGTTCCATTGTCGCTGGGCTGCTGCCTGCTGGCGCTCGCTACGTGAAGGCGTTCGGGACGCTCGCCGCTCCCTCGCTCGCCGCCGAGGCTTATCGCACTCCCCGGCGCGCCGTGCTGTTTTATGCGACCGACGATGAGGCTGCCGGGGCGGCAGCCGAACGTCTGATCACTGCTGCCGGGTTCGAGCCGGTCAAGGCGGGCGGCGCCCAGGACGCGGCCCGCCTTGAGATCCCCGGGGGCGACCTGCACCAAAACGGCGGGCTGAACGGGCGGGTCCTCGACCTCGACGAAGCGCGCGCAGCCGTCGCTACCACGTCTGAGGTTGGGCCAGGTGCGTGAGGGAACGGGAGGCGAAATGGCGGAAGCCAGCGCAGCGCGCGTGTCGGAAGAGTCCGCGCTGCAGGACGCGATCGCGTGCCGGGTGCCGCACATCGTGGCCGAGGGGGAGATCTCGGGCATGCCGGTGATCGCTCAGCCACAGCCGCCTGGGGTAAGCCATGACGGCACTACCTGACGCCAGCGCGGCGGCGAGCCGCCGCGCCTTCCTGGCCGGCGCGGCGGCGGCCGCCGCCGCGCCCACTGCGTTGGCTGTCCTCGGGGCCGCGGCGCCGGCCAGCGCCAGCGCCGCCACCGGATGTCCCCCACCGGGCTACGCCCCGGTACCGCCATCGGCGCTCGGGCCTGCCCTCAACGCCGACGGCTACTTCGTCGGGCGCATCACTGACACCCTCTACTGGGTGACCGACTCGTTCTACCAGGCCATGTTCCTGACCACCCGCGACGGCGTGGTGCTCATCGACGCCCCGCCCACCATCGGCCACAACCTGCTGCGCGCGATCGAGGCCATCACCACCGCGAACGGGATGCCGGGCACGGTCACTCATCTGGTCTACTCGCATTCACACGCCGATCACATCGGCGCCTCGTCCCTGTTCGGCCCGGATGTGATCCGCATCGGGCAGGCCGAGAACCTCCGCCTGCTGCTGCGCGACGATGACCCGAACCGGCCGCCGCCCACGGTCACCTTCGAGGACCGGTACGTCCTGGAGGTCGGCAGCGAGTTCCTCGAACTGGCCTACCACGGCCCGAACGTCACGCCCGACAACATCTTCATCCACGCCCCCGCCCACCAGACCCTGATGGTCGTCGACATCCTCTTCCCGGGCTGGGTGCCCTTCAAGAGCCTCGCCATCGCCCAGGACATCCCCGGCTGGATCGGCGCCCAGCAGGTGGCCATGAGCTACCCGTGGACGACACTGGTCGGCGGTCACCTCGGCCGCCTCGGCACCCGCGCCGACGGCCTTACCCAGATCCAGTACATCGCCGACCTGCAGGCCAGCACCCGGGCCGCGATCGCATCCGTCGACCCCACGCCCTTCTTCCAGCAGTACTCGCCGAACGCCTGGGCGATCTTCAAGGCCTACCTCGACGCCGTATCCACCCAGGCCGCCGGCCCGGTCACCGCCAAATACACCGGAGTGCTCGCCGCAGCCGACGTCTNCACCTTCCTGAACGCCGCCGCGATATTGGACTCGCTCCGGGTCGACGCCGGTGATCTGGGACCCTTCAGCGATCACCCGTAGGCCTGCAACGTGCTCACAGGCATCCTCGGCGCACAGTTGAGCTGGCATTTTGCTAACGGCTGGGTCTTCGAACAACCAGGACCCGGCGTTCATCGAGAAAATCAGGAAGCTTACCTCACGGGGACCGGGCTGGCCTCGGCGGATCCTGAACGATGACGGCTACTTCGAGGCGATCTGATCGTCTTGAACCGGGAGGCTTGGCACCTTGATCTCTGACCTTTGACCCCATCTTCCATCGGCAGATCTCGGTGCCATACGGAGGACCAGTGACACCATTCGCTGCAGATCGCGGACAGGGCCGAACTCGGCGGTGAGGCAGACCGTGACGCCGAAGGCCGAGGTAGAAATATGCATGACGATAAGACGGAAGGCTGCCGACTTACCGGCCGGTTCCCGCAAGAAAGGGAACGGAGTCAATGAAGATTCATCTCGGAAAGCTGAGGATTTCGAGCCCCTCGTTCAGCCATGGGGAACGAATTCCGGACCGTCACGCAGCGGGCGAGAAGCCGACCTCGCCGCCACTGGCGTGGTCGGATCCCCCCGGAGGCACACAGTCTTATGCCTTCGTCGTCCATGACCCGGACGCGCCCCTGACCTACGGCTTCACCCACTGGGTGCTCTATGGCATTCCCGCCAGCACCACCGGTATTGCCGAGGGCGGCGGCGATGGCTTCGTGCAGGGCTT
>JGI25616J43925_10000719_pt1 | contig 12233 bp, 8 predicted proteins | sample GraSoi2013_100cm_FD_43925 | JGI IMG/M metagenome (IMG submission 43925) | reverse complement strand
CCCCGGTCGCAGCCGCGAACCCCGGCTACGCCGGCCCGCGATTTGCCCCCACGAGGTCGATGACTTATCCTTCGCACTTTTTTGCTGAAGCATGACGATACACCTGAAGACCGCCGAGGAAATCGAGCGCATGCGCGTCGCAGGGCAGCTCGCCGGGGAAGTGCTCGACTTCGTCGCCCCGCGCGTCAAACCCGGAGTCACAACCGGCGAACTCGACCGTCTTTGCCATGACCTGATCGTCGAGGAGCAGAAGGCAATCCCCGCTCCGCTCAACTACGCGCCGCCCGGTTATAAGCCCTTTCCGAAGTCGATCTGCACCTCGGTCAACCATCAAGTCTGCCACGGGATTCCAGGGGAGCGCGTGCTCAAGGCGGGCGACATCCTGAATATCGACGTCACCGTGATCAAAGACGGTTTTCACGGCGATTCCAGCCGCATGTATTACGTCGGCGAACCTTCAATCCAGGCCAGACGGCTGTGTGAGACCACTTACGAGTGCATGTGGCTCGGCATCCGCGAGGTGCGCCCCGGGGCGTTTCTCGGCGATGTCGGCGCGGCGATCCAGCAGCATGCCGAAACTCACGGCTACAGCGTCGTGCGCGAGTTCTGCGGCCATGGAATCGGGCGAAAATTCCACGAAGAGCCGCAGGTACTGCACTACGGGCGCTCCGGAACCGGCACGCGCCTCCAGCCGGGAATGACCTTCACGATCGAACCGATGATCAACGCCGGCAAGCCGGCGATCCGCGAACTTGCCGACGGCTGGACGATCGTCACCAAGGACCACAGCCTCTCGGCACAGTGGGAGCACACCGTCTTGGTTACCGGTACGGGATACGAGGTCCTGACCCTTTCCGCCGGCACACCGTCCCCGCCAAGGCACTGACTCCATGTTGTCCCCTCCCGCGACGCTTGCGGACGGCGGCGCCACGCTCGCCCGCCTGAAGGCCGAGGTACAAGCCGAGCGCGCCGCACTGCAGGCAGGATTTCGCGAGACGGCAGACGGCACCGTGGTGCTGCGAGAGCATCGCCGCCTGGTCGACCGCGTCCTCAAGGAAATGTGGCGGGAACTCCGACTGCCGGCACCCCTTGCGCTGCTCGCGGTGGGCGGCTACGGGCGCGGGGAGCTCTATCCTCATTCCGACATCGACGTGCTGGTGCTGCTGCAGGACCCGGCTTCCGCCGGCCTGGCGACCCAGATCGAAAAACTCGTAGGACGACTGTGGGACACGGGGCTAGAGCTCGCCCACAGCGTGCGCACGGTCGCCGAGTGCGTCGAGGAAGCGAGGAAGGACGTCACGGTGATGACCAGCCTCCTTGAAGCAAGACAACTCGCGGGAAACCACGACCTTTTCGCCCGTTTTGATCGCGCGCGGAGGGAATGCCTCGACGCCGAGGTGTTTTTCAAAGCAAAGCGCCTGGAGCAGGAACAGCGCCATACCAAATTCCAGGACAGCCCCTACAGTCTCGAGCCCAATCTCAAGGAAGCACCTGGCGGCCTTCGCGACCTGCAAGTGATCCTTTGGATCAGCCAAGCCTGCGGACTGGGAAATTCGTGGACGGAATTGGCACAGCGCGGCCTGATTACCCGGGAGGAAGCGCGCCAGGTGCAACGGCATCACAGATTGCTTCAAAACTTGCGGGTGCGCCTGCATTACGCCGCCGGGCGCCGCGAGGACCGGCTGCTGTTCGATTACCAGGATAGCCTGGCGCGCGATCTAGGGTATTCCCCGACCGCACACCGGCGCGCCGGCGAGCAGTTGATGCAGTCTTATTTCCGCACGGCGAAGGCGGTCACTCAGCTGAATACCATACTGCTCCAGAACATAGGCGCCGAAATTTTCCCGGCGCGGGATTCCGATGGTGCGAAGATCAGCGAAAAGTTCAGGCGGGTGGGCGAATTGCTGGAAGCGCATCCTGCCGACCTGTTCGAGCGTGAGCCCACCGCGATCCTCGAGAGTTTTCTCGTCATGCAGCAGCACTCGGAGCTGAAAGGAATGACGGCGCAGACGCTGCGCGCACTCTGGCGCGCGCGCACGCGCATCGACGCTGCTTTTCGAAGGGATCCGCGCAACCGCGCGACTTTCCTTTCTCTGCTGCAGCAGCCACGGGGGATCGTGCACGAATTTCGGCGAATGAACCAATACGGCATTCTGGGAAGGTATCTGCCCGCCTTCCGTCGCATCGTCGGGCAGATGCAGCACGATCTTTTCCACGTGTACACCGTAGACCAGCACATCCTCACCGTCGTGCGCAACGTGCGCCGTTTCACGATGCTCGAGTTTGCGCACGAGTATCCGCTGTGTAGCCGCCTCATCGCCAGCCTCGAGCGTCATTGGCTGCTGTACATCGCGGCGATCTTCCACGACATCGCCAAAGGCCGCGGAGGCGATCACTCGCAGCTGGGCAGGCTCGAGGCCCGGCGCTTCTGCCGCGAGCACGGCCTTCCGGCCGAAGACACGCAGCTCATCGAGTTCCTCGTCGAGCACCATCTCACCATGTCGTCGGTGGCACAGAAACAGGATCTGTCCGATCCGGAGGTCTTGCGACGCTTCGCCCGTGTCGTTGGCACCGAGCGGCGGCTCGTCGCGCTCTATCTGCTCACGGTCGCGGACATCCGCGGCACGAGTCCCAAGGTGTGGAACGCTTGGAAAGGCAAGCTCCTCGAGGACCTTTTTCGCGCGACGCAGCATTTCCTGAAGGGCGGAAAGCTCGAGGCCGACCAGTACATTCAGAGCAAGCAGGAGGAAGCCAAGCGCCTGTTGCGGCTCTACGGGCTGTCGGACACCGTCCAGGATGCCCTGTGGCGCCATTTCGACGTGCCGTATTTCCTGCGACACCACGCCCAGGAAATCGCCTGGCACACGCGGCTGCTGCACCACCGCGAGAGCGCGGAAAAGCCGGTGGTGAAGGCGCGCCTCTCCCCGGCAGGCGAAGGGCTGCAGGTCATGATCTACGTACCCGACCAACGCGACCTGTTCGCGCGCATTTCAGGCTACTTCGGGTCGGTCGGCTTCAGCATCGTCGACGCCAAAATCTACACGACCCGGCACGGGTACGCGCTCGACACATTCCAGGTCATGGACATCGGCAGCGTGCCGCATCCGCGGGACATGATCGCCCAGATCGAGTCCGAGCTGGCAGATTGGCTGGCGAACGAGGTCCCCCTGCCGCAACCGGTCCAGGGTCGGGTGTCGCGGCGCGTCAAGCACTTCCCCATTGCACCGGAGGTGCGCATCGTCCCGGACGAGAAAGGGCAGTACCACTCGCTTTCGGTCACCGCCGGCGACCGGCCCGGCCTGCTCTATGCCATCGCGCTGGTGCTCAGCCGTTACGGAGTCAGCCTGTACACAGCCAAGATCGTAACGCTCGGCGAGCGCGCCGAGGACGTGTTCGTAGTGTCCGGCGGCGCACTCGCCAATCCGAAAACCGTGCTCCAGCTCGAAACCGACCTGCTGAAAGCGCTGCAGGCCTAGACGCAGCTCTCCGATTTTATTCGTCGATCAGGTCCTGATCGGGGAACAGAACCTCGACGAAGCCGAATTGGGACATGTCGCGGATGCGCATCGGGTACAGAATTCCGTCGAGGTGGTCGCATTCGTGCTGCACGACTCGCGCATGGAATCCCTCGATGCTCCGATCGACTAGATTGCCCGATTCGTCGAAGCCCCGGTAACGCAGCCGCTTGAAGCGCGGCACGACCCCGCGCATCCCTGGCACCGACAGGCATCCCTCCCACCCATCTTCCATTTCGTCGCCCAGGGGCGTCACCACCGGATTGACGAGCACCGTGTCGGGGACCTCCTCGGCGTCGGGGTAACGGGGATTGCGCGTGACCCCGAAAATCACCACCCGAAGCGGCACGCCGATCTGAGGGGCGGCGAGGCCGGCGCCGTTCAGGTGCGCCATGGTGTCGCGCATATCGGCGATCAGCTCGCGCAGCTGCGGTGTGCCGAACGCCTCCACGGCTTGCGATTTAGCGAGCAGCCGCGGATCACCCATTTTCAGGACTTCGCGGATCATGCCGCCACCAGCGCTTCGATAATCTTTCGCACCCGAGCCACGGCGTCATTCAGCACTTCTTCGATTTTTTGGAGCGGTACGCCGCGGACGCTCGCGCCTCGGCCTGCAGCCTGATTCACGACCACGGCGATCGCCGCGTAGGCCAGCTCGATCTCGCGCGCCAGGGTCGCTTCGGGCATCCCGGTCATGCCGACGACGTCGGCGCCGTCACGCTCCAGCCGGTCGATTTCCGCAGCCGTCTCCAGTCTCGGCCCCTGGGTTGCGGCATAGACCGCGCCGTCGACGGCAGCCTCGCCGCAGGTTCTCGCCGCGGTGAGAAGCCTGCTTCGCAGTTCGCCGGTGTACGGCTCGGTGAAATCGATGTGCTTCACCGGGGCCTCGTTCTCGAAAAACGTGCTCATCCGGGCGCAGGTGTAGTCGATGATCTGGTGCGGGACGACGATCCTTCCCGGACCGAGGTCCGCGCGGATGCCGCCGACCGAAACGACCGAAACGATGTCCCCGACACCCTGCTCCTTGAGTGCCCACAAGTTGGCGCGGTAGTTCACCTGGTGGGGCGGGATCGTGTGGCCGTAGCCGTGGCGCGCGAGGAACACCACCGGTACACCGCGGATTGCGCCGAAAGTGAGCGGTCCGGACGGCTCCCCATAGGGGGTTCGCACGACTTGGCGACGCGAGACATCGAGATTGGAGAGCTGTGTCAGCCCGGTGCCGCCTATGATTGCGAGCATGTGCGCTCAGGAATCCTTGACCGCGTAGATTTCCGGAAGGTTGCGCCAGGCCCCGGACACGTCCATCCCGCAGCCGAACACGTAGCGGTTGGGCAGCTTCAAACCGACGAAATCGGGGACGATGGGCTTGTCGCGGCCGATGTCCTTGTCGGTGAGCACGGCGCAGTAGAATGCGGCCGCACCGAGCGAGTTCACGCGGTCGCGGATCGCCGCCAGCGTTTGGCCGCCGTCGAGGATGTCATCGAGCACGAGCACGCAGCGGCCTCTCACGTTCTCCCGCGGCTCCACCTTCCACACGATCTCGCCGCCCGAGGTGGTGTTGCCGTAGCGCGATGCATGGATACAGTCGAATTCGAGCGGAAAACGCAACCGTGGCAGAAGGTGACCGGCGAAAAAAAACGAGCCGCCCATGACCGCGAGCACCAGAGGATAGCGGCCTTTCAGGCTCGCCGTGATCTCCGCGGCAAGGCGCGCGATTGCCGCGCGCACCGCGGCCTCGTCGCACAGCAGATCCGCGCTTTCCAGAATTTTCCACGCCTCGTCCGGTGTCATGGGCCGGAAGTATATCCAGCCCGGGGCGGCATCACAGTGACTTCAGGAATTGGTCGAACGCGTTTCCGACCTCGGGATGCTTGCGTCCGTACGCCACCGTCGCCTGCAGGTAGCCGAGCTTCGAGCCGCAGTCGTAGCGCGTCCCCTTGAAGCGGTACGCGAGCACACGATCCTCCGCGAGCAGCGCGCTGATCGCGTCGGTAAGCTGAATTTCGCTTCCCGCCCCGGGCTTGGCTTGCGCCAGGTGGTGGAAAATTCGCGGCGTCAGAATGTACCGTCCGACCACGCCGAGGTTCGACGGAGCCACTTCCGGTCTGGGTTTTTCGACGATCCGCATGACGCGATCCAGACCCGTGGTCACGGGCTCGACTTTGACCACGCCGTACTGGAGGCTTTGCTCCGGCGGGATCTGCTGCACGGCAACCATCGGCGACTGGTGGCGCTCGAATATCTCGGTCATCTGCCGCAAGGCCGGAGGAGTGCTGTCGATCAGATCATCGGCCAGGATCACGGCGAACACCTCGTCGTTGACCGCAGGCTGAGCGCATAAAACCGCGTGCCCCAAGCCCAGAGCCTCGGGCTGCCTGATGTAGACGCAGTTCACCGATTTGGGAATGATGTTCTGAATCAGTTCCAGCAGCTCGCTCTTCCCGCGCGCGGTGAGCTCCGCCTCGACCTCGTAGGCCTTGTCGAAGTGATCCTCGATCGCGCGCTTGTTGCGCCCCGTGATGAACACCATGTCGCGAATTCCCGCCGCCACGGCTTCCTCGACTGCATACTGAATGAGCGGTTTGTCGACGATCGGCATCATCTCCTTCGGACTCGCCTTGGTCGCCGGGAGGAAACGGCTGCCCATGCCAGCGACGGGGAAAACGGCTTTCGTTACTTTTCTCAAGACTTGGGCTCCTCGAACATTTTTCGCAGACCCGTTTCGTCGAGCACGACGACACCGAGCTCGTGCGCTTTTTCAAGCTTGCTCCCCGCTTCGGCGCCCGCGACGATATAGTCGGTCTGCCTCGACACCGAGCCGACCACCTTACCGCCGCGGCTTTCGATCAGCTCTTTCGCCTCGTCGCGCGTCATGTTCGGCAACGTTCCCGTCAGGACGAAGGTCTTGCCGGAAAATCCTTTGTTCGTCGCGGAATGGGGTCGGCTTTCCACCCGCACCTGTACCGCGTCGCGGCCGGAAGTCAATTGCGCGATGACCTCCCGATTATGCTCCTGAGAGAAAAACTTCCTCAAGCTTTCCATCAGCTCCGGCCCGATGCCCTCGAGCACCGGGGCAAGCGGCGCTTCTCCCCGTCTTTTTCGCGCCGCGTTCTCCTTCTGGATTTCTTTTTTCTTTTCGGCGATGCCGGCCCACTCGGCACCGAGCAAGGCGTCCAGACTGACGAAGTGCTTCGCGAGAATCTTGGCGACCTCCTCTCCGACTCCCGGAATCCCCAACGCGTGGACGAAGCGGGCAANCGCCGGGGTCTTTGATTTCTCGATGGCCCTGATCACGTTTTGCGCCGACTTCTCGCCCATTCTGTCGAGTTCGGCGAGCGCGCCCACCTCGAGCCGGTAAATATCTGCAGGGGTTCGTACGATTTCCAAGTCCACCAGCTGATCGACGAGCTTTTCGCCGAGACCTTCGATGTCCATCGCCCGGCGGGACGCGAAATGCAGCAGGGCCTGCTTCCGCTGGGCTCGGCAAAACAGTCCCCCGGTACAGCGCGCAGCAGCCTCGCCCTCGAGACGAACGACCTCGGAACCGCAGACCGGGCACCGCGCGGGCATCTCGAATCGATCCGAGGGCGCCCGGGGACCGGCCTTGGAGACGCTCACGACTTCCGGAATCACGTCTCCCGCCCGTCGCACGACGACGGTGTCCCCGCGCCAGACATCCTTTCTGCGCACTTCGTCCTCATTGTGGAGCGTGGCGTTGGTGACCGTGACGCCGCCGACACCCACGGGTTTGAGNCGCGCCACCGGCGTGAGCACCCCGGTGCGGCCAACCTGGACTTCGATGTCGAGCACNTCGGTGATTGCTTCTTCCGGCGCATATTTGTGAGCCACGGCGAACCGTGGAGCGCGTGACACGAAACCGAGCGATTGCTGGTAGTCCAGGCGGTTCACTTTGTAGACCACCCCGTCGATCGCGTAAGGCAGCTTATCCCGCTTCTCGCCCATGCTTCGGTAGAAGCCGAATAGTCCGGACAGCCCTCTCACCGTTGCACGCTCAGACACCGGCAACCCGCGCTCGGCGATCCAATCCAGAACTTCGCTGTGACGCCGGAAGCCGCGGGAGTCGCCCACGCCGTAAGCGAAAAAGCGCAACGGACGCGACGCGGTGATTTTCGAGTCGAGCTGTCGGAGGCTTCCCGCCGCGGCGTTGCGGGGGTTGGCGAACTCCTTTTCTCCTCGCTCGCGCTGGCGTGCGTTCAGTCGCTCGAAATCCGCCTTGTACATGACGACCTCCCCGCGCACCTCGACCGAGCCGGGAGGTCTTGCGTGGCGCAGCTTGAGCGGGATCGAGCGAACCGTTCTCAGGTTCGCCGTCACGTCTTCCCCGGTATAACCGTCACCCCGGGTCGCACCCTGCACGAAGCGGCCGCGATCGTACAAGAGGCTGATCGCCAAGCCGTCGAATTTCGGCTCCGCCGCGTATTCGATCTCCTCCTTGCCCAGNCCCTCGCGAACCCGTCGATCGAACCCGATCACGTCTTCTTCGGTGAAGGCGTTGTTGAGCGAAAGCATCGGCGTGCGATGGATAACCTGTGGGAACTCCTCGAGCGGCATGCCGCCGACCCGTTGGGTCGGCGAATCCGGCGCAACGAGCTCCGGGTAGGCCGCCTCCAATTCAACGAGCTCCTGGAACAGCTTGTCGTATTCCGCATCCGGGATGGTCGGTGCGTCAAGCACGTAATAGCGGTGGCTATGTGTCTCGATGTCGCGCCGAAGCGCATCCGCACGCCGGCGCGCCTTCTCCGTGACCGCCATCAGGAAAAAAGCCGCAGCGCGAGCGCTCCGCCGGGTGCGATGCCGCGCGCTTCCATGCTCCCGTGCACTGCCTGAAGCTGCGACCCGATCGCCTCGAACGCGGCGGGCCCCACGGGCTCGCGGTTGTCGTCGACGATACGCGCCTTCAGCTCCCGAGCAAACATGTGCGCGGAGTCCCGGAACCGGGAGAACGCTCCATGCGGGGTCCGCGGGACGTCGAGCTCGAGCGTGACTCCGCGCGTCGAAAGCGCGTTCAAACCGTCGACGTTCAGAGGGGTCGGCTCGAAATTGGCAACCGCGCAAATGACCCTCCCGGCCTCGTCCCGAAGCCTGAATTTGCCGTCCGGTTCGTCGAGCCGGAAACCCGCCGACTTCGCAAGTCCTGCGAGCTGGGTCCCCGTAAGCGGGGCCGCATCGGTGATGATATGGACCGCAATCCGGATATCGATTTCTCCGCAAAAGCGATCGAGTTCCCTGGCCCTCGCCAAAGCGAGCGCCGGGTCAGGCACGGTCGCAACAGCCCCGATGGACGCGGCAGTTCTCTCCATTGCGGCTCCAAATGCCGCCAGTTCTTCCTCATCCGCTGCGCCCCGGCGGTCCACCAGCTGCATGCCCGAGCGCAGCCGCGAATAGCTATGATCGGGATCGAGCGGCTCCCACGACGACGCCGTCTCATCGAAACCCTCCCAACCGATCGACTTCGAGCAGCGCTCGAGCGCAGTGGCAGTCGCCCCGATCAAGGCGGCTCCGGAAACCTCCTCCGCCGCTTCAAACGGAACGATGAAGTCCAGAAACTCTGACAGCCCCGGGCTCGAATCCCCGGCACCCTCCTGTTCCGCCTCGAAAGATACGAGCGCGGGTTCGAACCGATCCGACCCTGGCGCGAGCGGGATCCGTTGACCTGCACCACCACCCGAGCGCATCAGCACGTCCTCATGCTGCGCAGCAAACCCCGCCTCGGCCTCGCGCCGGTTGCGTCGTTCCTGCCAGATGTTGTAGAGAAAGACGGCCGCGACGACCGCGACGCCTACGACCAGGAGGCCGACCTGCAGTTCGCTCATGGTCAGGCGGCGGCGGGTTCTTCCCGCAGCTTCAATGCTTCCTCGATGTCCACCGCCACGACCCGCGACACGCCTCGCTCCTGCATGGTGACACCGATCAGCTGGTGCGCCATCTCCATGGTGATCTTATTGTGGCTGATGAACAGGAACTGGGTCTGATGCGACATTTTTTCGACCAGATCGCAGAAGCGTTCGGTGTTGGCGTCATCGAGGGGTGCATCGACTTCGTCGAGCAGGCAGAACGGCGCGGGGTTGAGCTGGAAGAAGGAAAACACCAGAGCGATTGCGGTGAGCGCCTTCTCCCCGCCCGAGAGCAGATGGATGGTCGTGTTCTTTTTCCCCGGAGGGCGTCCCATTACCTGCACGCCGCAATCGAGAATTTCCTCGCCGGTCATGATGAGCTGGGCCTCGCCGCCGCCAAAGAGTGCCGGGAACATCTCTCCGAAGCCGCGATTCACCGTGTCAAACGTGGTTTGCAGCAATGCTCGCGTCTCACGGTCTATACGGCGGATGGCGCTCTCGAGGGTTTCCAGCGCGGCGGTGAGATCGGCTGCCTGGGCGTCGAGAAACTGCTTGCGTTCCTGGTTCGCGGTCAGCTCCTCCAGCGCCGCCATGTTGATCGCGCCGAGCTCTGCGATCACATTGGTGAGGCGCGTGATCTCTCCCTGCAGCGAGGGCGCCCTCTGGCCTTCTTTCAGCGCTGCCGCCAATGCGGTTTCATCGGCGCCCGCCTCGCGAAGCTGCTGCGCAAACTGCTCGCCCGTGATTCGCGCCGCCTGCTCCTTCAATCTGAGTTCCGCGATGCGGTCGCGCAGCGGCTGGAGCTTCTGCTCACGGGCAAGTCGCGTCTCTTCAGACGAGCGCAAGCTGTTGGCGATTTCCTCCTGGCGGCTTCGCACCTCCGCCAGGGCTTGTTCTCGAGCGATCCGCGTCTCGAGACCGCGTTGAAGCTGGGTACGCAACACCTGGTCATCCAGTCCGGCCAGTTCGACCTGGAGCTGTTCAAGGCTTCGGTCGGCGTTTTTCACATGCTCCAGTAATACTTTAGATGACCTTTCTATATCGTTAATTTTACTTATATAATCCTTCTCACGGTAACCTGCTTCCTGGACCTCGCGCTCCGCCTGCAACACGGTCTGCCGCTGCATTTCCAGACTGTGTTCCGCGGTGTCTTGGTCCTTCTGAGTCAACTCCAGCTTGCGGTAGAGCGCATCGATCTCACTCTGGCGGCGTTCCAGGGCGGCTTCCATCGCCGCCTGGCTGGCTCGTTCCTGGGCCTGCTGGGTCTTAATTTCACTGAGTTCTCGGTCGAGCTGCTGGCTCCGCTCCCGGTATCGCTCCTGCCCCTGGGTCAGCTTCAGGCTTTCCAGTTGACGCTCGTGATGGCGCTGTTTGAGCGCCGTTCCCGCCGCCCGGAGCTTGGCGAGGCCTTCGTCGTGTTCGGCGAGCGAGCGATCGAGGCCGGAGAGTTCCGCGCGCCTTTTCTCGATCGAATCCTTATGCCCGCGCGCTTCCACCTCCAACGCTTCGATTTCGCGCTGCCGAGCAAGAATTCCGGTGTCCGCCGGATCGGCCGCGTGAAAGCTCACGCCAAAGCGGCTGAACTGGTGGCCCTCGCGGTTGATGAGCACTGTCTGGGGTGACAATCCCATGCGGGTCAGCAGCCGCGGCACGCCCTCGACGACGTAGTAGGGCGCAAGCCACGCCGCGACGACACCCGTCACCGCGGGTTCAATAGCTTCGACATGGTCGGCAAGCGGTTTCAGGCCCGCCTCAAGGCGCAGCTTTGCATCGGTTCCGGGGAGAAAGGCGCTCACCCTTGCCGGAGGCGGGTCCTCGAGCAATCGTTGCAGCAACTCGGGGTCGGACATCTCCATCGCATGCAAGCGCTCGCCCAAGGCCGATTCCACGGCCGTCTCCCAGCCGGCTTCGACGCGAATTTTCTGCCACAGCCGCGGTTTTGACGCCAGCTGATGCCGATCAATCCAATTCTGGATTTTGCTGTTCTCCTCGACTTGGTTCTGGATTTTCTGCAGCGTGAGCAACCTGCCCTCCAGGGCAGAAAGCTCGCGCTCGAGCATTTGCAGACTGTCGACGCAGGCGCGGCGCTGCCGGTCCAGGGCTTCCCGCGCTGCNTCGAGCTGGGCGAGCAGCGCCTCCTGGCGGGAAAGNTCGGCGCTGCTTTGCGCCAGCTCCTGCGCGAGTCGCACCAGCAGCTGTGCATCGGGCGNGGTCAACTCGGCCCGCTCGGCGAGCAATCTCTCCTCGCGCTGCTCCAGCCCTTGTAGCGTCCTGCCCGCATGTTCGAGGTGCGTCTGTTCCACCTGGAACGCCTGCTCGGCCTGGGCGATGCGCTCGCGGTCGCCCGCGATCCGTCCCTGGAGCAGGCGGGCCGCCTGCTCCGCTTGCGGCAGCTTGACCTGCTCCTCGGCGTGTTTGCGCCTGGCCTGCTCCAGAGCGTCTCGCGACTCCTGGAGGCGCGCTTCCCATGCCAGCCGCGCATCGCGCTGCTCGACCTCGCTCTGCCGCCCGGCGTCGCGCTGCGCGCGAAGTTGCGCAAGCTGCGCGTCGAGACGCTGCCGGGTATCGGCCACGAAGCGTATTTCGGTTTCAAGGCGGGAGACGTCGGCGTTGATGCCGTAGAGTTCCCCCTGCGCGGCGCTCAAGGCGTCTCCCGAAGCATAGTGCTCTGCCCGCGCTTGCTCCAGATCGCGCTCGATCTCGCGCAACCGCGCCGTCTCGGATTCAAGCTCGATCGTGCTGCGTTCGATTTCGCGCGCATGCCGCTGCGCCTCCGCTTCCGCGTCATTGCGGCGCAGGAGCGACAGCAGATTCTGCTTCTGTGCGCGATCGGTCGAGAGCTCGTTGTACCGTCGAGCGACCT
>JGI25616J43925_10000717_pt1 | contig 12246 bp, 8 predicted proteins | sample GraSoi2013_100cm_FD_43925 | JGI IMG/M metagenome (IMG submission 43925) | reverse complement strand
TGGAAAGTGCGTATCCGCCATTCCTCGACACTATGGTTTCGCGGCCGACACTAGCGGGCAGTTCACGGCCTACCATCATTTGGAATTGCCGGCGCACTTGGGTAAGGACAACTTCGTGGCCGTCGATCACCGTGCCACCTCGTGCCAGCGTGCCCGAAACCAGCGGGGTTGGGCGAGTTCCATATGCCAGGTCGACCACCACCGTCTCGCTGCCGAGCGAGTCAATGGCAAAGGGCAGCGAATCGTCCTCTTGCTGACCAATCGGCGTGGCATTCACTAGCAAAGTGAAGCCCCGCGCTTGAAACTCTGAGAGCAACACAAAAGGCAAGCCAAGAAGTTTGACGGCACGCTGCCCACGCTCGGGGCCCCGGTTGACCAGAGTGACCTCCGCGCCGGCTTGTTGCAGCGCGGCAGCCACAGCACGGCCGGCTCCTCCGCAGCCAATCACGGCAGCTTTGCAGCGTGACCCGTTGCTGTACTTTCGATTGATGCCGGCGATGCTGTCAGGATCAGTCGTATGCGCTTCCCATCGGCCATCCCTGCGGAGAAAGACATTGCTCGAGCCGGCTTTGCGGACCATCGGACTGTGCATTTCCGCCGCAACGAGCGCCGCCTCTTTGTGGGGCGAGACAACCGTGAGACCCTGGATTGGAATTCCCAGAGTTTCCAGGGTGGAGGACTCAATCATCTGCTGCCAGAAATCCTGGAAGCACTCCACATGGAAAGGCAGGAAAAATGCCGGATAGCCAAGGTCCCGGTATCCAGTGTTATGCAGGCACGGAGAAGGCGACTGGAAGATCCGGTTCCCGACAATGCCATAAATTTCGTTGAAAGGATGGAGAGCGGGGAATCCGTAGTCGTGAATGAGCTGCTGGATCGCCGGCTGGCTTGCGGAGATTGTCTGGGAGCCGATCTGCCCGAATACTAATGGAGATCCGAAGTGTGGCGCCACCAGTTGGCTCCAACATCCGGAAGGTCCTTCAGAAAATGCAATCACGTCGTTCCGGCCCAGCGTTTGTAGCAATAGGAGTGGCTGTAGTCCTTCACTGGTTTTCGATGCCGTGGTACGCAGACAGTAATATCGGGCCGGCGTGCAGGCCATGGCTTTGAATTTGGAGTGGAGATGAGCCATGCTACCGGCAACTCCACTCCAGGAGAGCAAGCGGCGGTCAGCAGTAATGGCAGCGAGTAAGGTCGACGACAAGTCGGACTCAGCTTCCAATTCCACAAGATCGTAATCTTGTGCTGCAGCAAGGATTCTCTGTTGCCGCTCAAGCGGTGGATCTGCGAAGGCCCCGCCGGAGCGGCCACCTCGCAGGGTATACAGAAGTTTTCCCTTGAAGTAACTACGCAGCCGGCCCACGGATACGTCGCCAATCAGATCTGCTCTTACCTGCAGATACGTGACTGAATCAGGAAGCTTTTGTATCTCGTGGAGATCAGAAGACAAGGGCGCTGTCAATGTGGCTACGAGCACTACTTCCGCCATAGGGCTATCTCATCTCGTCAGAAAAACTTTGCCAACCCTTGCATGTCCCGTCAAACGCACGAAACCTGTAGCGTCCACATCTGACAGGCTATAGGTTTCTTGCTAGTGGAAGGCTAAACGAGGGAGGCTATTACCCTTCTGGACGTCTGTCAAGTCAATTCTCATTTTGTTGAAGGAGGGATGGTATTAGCTTTGCCAACGCTAGGCGAATTTCCAGAATGGAACTATTCATCCCGCAAGCTTTAAACACCGGCTTCTTTAGCTCGATGCGCGGACAGTGCTTCCGTAAACCAGAAAAACTCGGAAAAATAAGCCTGTGCCTTCCGGTGGAAACCAGGGTCAGCAGGATTGCCTTCGGGATCAAAGGCTTCCTGAACCTTGGACACCATTAAACTGGCCGGAATGGGCACGCCACCCATCTGCAGGATGACCTGCCGTAGTGCGTTCAGGCACAGAATCCCACCCGTAAGGGCCGCCGAGACGGTGATGATTCCAAAGGGCTTACGTTTGCACTCCGGCCGCAAATAGTCGAGGGCGTTCTTGAGCACTCCCGGATAGCCCCCACTGTACTCCGGAGTCACGATAAGTATGGAATCGGCGCGGCTGACTTTGGCGCTGAATTCCAGTAAGCTGGGGCCCGCATCGTTTCGAAATCGCAGCCGTTCTTCCATCATGGGCAGGTCCAATTCTCGCAGATCGAGCAGCTCGGCCTGAATGGCGGTGTTCTCCTTCAGATAGCGGAGTACGAACTTAGCCACCTTGATGCTTTCCCGGTTCCTTCGAATACTACCCAGGATTATCGGTACATAAAACATATGCGCGCGTCTCCAAATCTTTATGCGTATGGTGGATTGCAAGCGCTTGACCAACCCATCATAACTTACGCGAAAGTATTACCGGTTCACTGCGAAAGGTTTCAATTTGACGGCATGAGTTTACTGAGATTTCCTGAAGGCCAGGACAGCGTTGAGCCCGCCGAAGGCGAAGGAATTTGAAAGAGAGAATTCAACCTCGGCCGGCCGTGCCTGGTTGGGGACAATATCCAGATCGCATTCCGGATCGGGTGTGGTGAAATTTGCGGTTGGCGGAATTATCTTTTCCCGCATCGCCATTACGGTGGCGACGGCCTCCAGCGCTCCCGCGGCGCCCAGCGTATGACCGTGCATGGATTTGGTAGAACTCACTGCCAGCCTGTCGGCATGCTTCCCAAAGACTTCGCGCACGGCGTGTGTCTCCGTCACATCATTGCCTGCAGTGCCTGTGCCGTGAGCGTTGATATATCCGACCTGCTCAGGTGCGAGCTGGGCGTCAGACAAGGCGGCCCGGATTGCGCTTACCGGACCTTGAAGCGTAGGCGAAGTAATGTGTCCTGCATCAGAGGACATTCCAAACCCAACGATCTCGCCGTGGATCGTGGCGCCGCGCCCCAGGGCGCTGTCCATGGGTTCGAGCACCAGCATGGCGGCTCCTTCACCCAGAATCAGTCCCTTGCGATCTTTGGAAAACGGCCGGCAAGTGTCGGGAGAAACAACTCTCATGGCCTCCCACGCCTTCAGCAGGCCGAGGCTGAACGGCGCCTCGCTGCCCCCGGTGATCGCGGCGTCCACTTGGCCGCTACGGACCATCCAGAATGCTTGTCCCATCGCGTGATTGGCTGAGGAGCAGGCGGTCGAGACCGTGTAAACAGGCCCCGAGATCCCAAGCTCCATTGAAATATGACTGGCTCCCGCATTGGCCATGGTTCGGGGGATGAGCAGCGGATGGACCCGGGGAGAGTTCTTTTGGTAGAGGTTCAGGAAAGCCGAGTCCTGGCTGGACTGGCCGCCGACACAGGAACCAGTGACCACGGCGGTCCGCCCGGCGATTTCGGGCACGATCTTGAGGCCGGAATCCGCCAGCGCCTGGCGTGCAGCAATCAGTGCGAATTGAGCAAAGCGATCGAGCAAGCCAAGCTGGCCGGGCTCGAAGTGTTGTTCAGGATCATACCCGCGCACCTCGGCGCCGTTCTGGAAACGCAGTTTTGAAATATCTACTGACTGGATTGGGCCAATTCCGGACCTGCCTTGAACCAGGGAAGGCCAGGTCTCCGCGAGATTGGCCCCCAGGGAGCTGATTATCCCCATGCCCGTGATAGCGACTCGACGTGGCGGCATTTCCTATTCCGGCGCGCCTTGCTGAGACGATGAAGCTTCCGCCAATAGCAGTTTTAGTTTCTCGATCAACTCCGGCACGCTGTGGATGGAGTTTGCAACTTCGTTGGAAACAGAGACGTCGAATTGACTCTCAATTTCGAAGATCAGGTTGATGGCNTCCAGTGAATCCAATCCCAGCTCGGCAAAGGAGCTGTTCACCGACACTTTCTCGCGAGGGAGCCGCTTGGTGGAGGCTATCAAATCCAGCACTTTTTCTGTAATGGCGTCAGGCATAGGTGGTTAACGGGCAGAAAGAGTATACCGAAGAGAGGTCCCTTGCGCCCGATGCAATTTGCCCGATTGTCAATTGAGAAAATCTATGCCTGGAGCGGTGATGGGGATGAAGATCCCACGCAGAACAAGAGCGGGAGGTGAGAAAGACTCCCAGCGTGCTTTCTCAAAGCGCCTATGCAACAATGGCGCGTGTCCTATGAGCTCGGAGCGCTTTCACTTCGGTGTTTTTGAATTCGATACGGCGACAGGACAGCTGCTGCGCAATGGCACCCCGATTGCCTTGCAGGCGCAACCTGCTCAGGTGCTCGGATGTCTGCTGGAACGCGCCGGTCAAGCCGTTTCGCGCGAGGATTTGCGCCAGGCGGTGTGGGGCGCCGAGACGTTCGTGGACTTCGACCGCGGGCTGAACTTCTGCATCTCTCAAATCCGGTCCGCTCTCCGGGACGATTCCACTCAACCGATTTACGTTCGAACCATTCCGAAGTACGGATACCAGTTCATAGCGCCGTTGGAACGGATTCACGACCGAGCCTCAGACGGGCAAGCGGCCATTCCAATCGAGCGGAGTAGTCCCAACCGAAAACTCAGGCTAGCCGTGGTTTTCGGCTTGATCGCGGTGTTCGCGCTCGCGGCAGGATACCTGGTCCGGATGCGCCAGAACGCAAAGCCAGTCCCCATTGTCGCAGTCCTGAGGTTCGACAATGAGACCGGGAATCCCGCGCTGGCCCAGTTCTCAGATGCTCTGACCGACAACACAGTGGAGCAACTGATGTCCCAGAGCCGCGGCCGGTACAGCGTGATCGGCAACGCGCAAATCCTCAGACTCCCCCGCGATCAGCGCGACTTGAGGACCATCGCTTCGTCGCTGCACGCGTCATACGTGGTGTTGGGCCAGGTGCAAGCGAACAACGGCCAAGTGCGAATCCTTGCCCATCTGATTCATTTGCCGGAACAGACACACATCCGGGTGGCGCGAATGGACCGCGCGTTGAATGATCCGCTGAGCGTTGAGTCTGACGTAGCGCAAAGGATTGCTGCTGAATTCTCCGCACCAGTGTCATCAGATCCCTCATCTCGTACCTCACTCTCCCTCGCAAGTCACTGAAAAAAGGTCACATCCTGTCTAATATTTTCCTAATGGCCGGAGGCCGGAATTTTACTTGCGTTGCGCGAATGCTGTGGGAGATTCTGCCTGAGAAAGGAAGGATTCATGACCAGCATTTGCTCGCGTCGCGGTCTTCTGCAGTTTGCCGCTGCCATGCTTCCTCTAAAGGCAATCAATATGTCGAATAGTCTGCTGAGTTTTGAGGGCTCAACCAACGAGGGGCAACAGGTATCTGTAGCTGATGTTTTTCCCTCGCAACCGCCCGAGATGGTGCGCGAGATGGTGACCGTCTCGCACTTCAATCTCAAACGCGTCAAAGAATTAGTCGAGGCACGTCCCTCGCTGGCCAAAGCGGCCTGGGACTGGGGCTTTGGTGATTGGGAAACGGCCTTGGGCGCCGCTTCGCACATGGGCAATAGACCCATTGCCGAGTACCTGATCGCGAATGGCGCCCGTCCTTCACTCTTCTCCGGGGCCATGCTGGGTCAGATCGAGGTGGTGAAAGCGTTCGTAGCCGTCAGCCCCCATGCGGAACGCATTCGCGGACCACACGGAATCAGCCTGCTTGCACATGCAAAAGCTGGCGGTGATGGGGCGCGTCCGGTAGTCGAATTTCTACAGTCGCTGGGGGACGCCGACGCGGACCCGACAGCTCCCCTCAGCGACGACGACGCAGCTGCGCTTGCCGGGACCTATTCCTTCGGTGTGGGCGTGACTCAACAAATCGACCTGACCATTGATCGACGCCAGGGTGTGGCCGCCATGTACAGTCCTCTTACATGGACGCGTAAAGGCACAATAGGCCGCCCGCTGGTACATCTCGGCGATCACACTTTCTATCCGGCGGGTGCTCCGTCGGTGCGTATTCGTTTCAGTCAAGACAAAGATGGCGTGGTCATGACCGTCCATGATCCAGCGCTGGTGCTGACTGCAAGACGGAAGCAACTAGGAGTTTGATTGCAGATGCTCCTAGCGATTCTCGCCAATTGAACTCGCTTGGGGCGGAATTTCCCGGGTGACGAATTTCATAAAGTCTGATTCCGCAAGCCGCGAGGGATGTACTTCGCCGCCCAGACCAAAGAAGCGGCAGAAGCTCATGATGAGCGGACGCCAGCGCACCGGATCAATGTGGGGTCGCGGGCCGTCGCCCACCAGCAGCTTTTCCTCGACGTGGAGTTTTGTGATGTGTACTTCGAACACGTTGGCGCCCGCGTTTTTGCCGAAGGGACGGAAGTCGTGAACGATCCCCTCCATCTGCACTGGACACTCGCCCACACGCGGCGGCCCAACCGATTCCGACTTCACAGAGGTGAACCCGGCAATGCCGAATTTGTCCTGTTCATGGCGGTAACCCCACTGGCGTTTCTTCTCGGGCACTGGGTCTTTGCCGGTAGTGAGCGCGAGACGGTCAACCTGGCTCACGAGATCGTCCGAAGGCAGATTGATTACACACTCACGGGTGCGGATGAGGTTGTCGGAAGTCTGGCCCATCTGGCCCAGACCCAGCATGCAGCTCCAACCCAGCCACCAGGCTGAAGACATTGGCGCGAGATTCGCGGAGCCGTCAGGGTTCAATGTGCTGATGAGCGCTACAGGCGTGCCGAAATAGAGGATGGTCGGATCGATTGTCTTGTGCATGCATTGACGATAGCGGCTCTCGCGCAGAGGCCGCTATCCGTAGGTTGCGGCCAAAGTCAGAGCCCTGCGGCGGTCCGGACACGGTGTTACTTAAGTCACCTGTGCACTGGGGTCCAAGTTACTCTCGTTATATATCGGTACACGCCATCGTGGATTAATCTCCTCTCATGATGAACAAAGTCAGTTCGTATTCGGAGACGGTGAGCACCGGAATGGCGGTTGAGTTCGTAGACAAGAGCTCGGTAGCCCAGGTCCAACCCAGGTCCACAGTGGAAGTGTTGCTGGCTGCGGTTGAGTCATGGTTTGAGCGACAGAGCTACGACGACCACGCGCCGTGGCTGTAGCCGTCAACGACCCTCTCCTTTAAACAATGGTTATGCTGGGCGCTTTTGCCGCCGAGGGAGAACACTGCGCAGCAGGGCGGGAACCGCGTTTCAGGCGGCAACGGCTCGGGCTGCGGGCTAGTCAACCCGGACGGGTGAGGTGCGATTGCGCACCGGCACCCCCGTTGAACTTGGCTGCTGGAAGCCGATGTTTACTACCGGGTTTGCGCGTACAGAACTGATGTTGGACATTTCTAACACACGATCTGCTTGGTTTTGCGGGGAGCCCCGAATGAACCCCACAAGCCTTGCGAGAACGGAATTTGTTGATTGAAGAAGGGTGATTTCATGGGCGAAAACAGCATTAACCTGTCGCAGTTGACGNCACACAAGGCAGCCCTGCGACGCAAGCTCTGGAAGGCCGCTTTGTCAGTGTGTTTCCTGATGACGGTCCTGACGATTCCACCACTGCCCGCCTTCGGCCAGCAAACCACTGTCCTGGTTGGTTCCGGATCGAGCGTTCCGCTTCCGCTTTACACCAAGTGGAAGCAGGAGTTTAACAAGCGGAGTCCCGCCATCCAAACGCAGTACCAGCCCATCGGCACNAATGAAGGCCTGAAGCTGATCGCCAAGGGAGTAGGCGACTTCAGCGCCGGCGAGGTGCAACTCACGCCCCAGGAGCGTGCCGACGGCAAGTTGACCGAGCTGCCTACGGCATTGATCGCCATTGTTCCCATTTATAATTTGCCGGGTGTGCATGAAGAGCTCAGGTTTAACGGCGAGCTGTTAGCGGAGATCTTTCTGGGACGAGTCAGGACATGGGACGCTCCGTCAATCGCGCGGCTGAATCCTAACGTTAAGCTGCCTAGTCTTCCCATCAAAGTGTTTTACCGGCCTGCAGGAAAGGGAACCAACTACGTTTTCACTGAATTTCTTTCCAAGACCAGCCCTGCTTTCAAGACGCAAATTGGCCGCAGCGCGTCACCCGCATGGCCAGTAGGAACCCCGGCCGAACGAAGCTCCGATATGGCCGATAAGGTGAGCAAGGAAGCGGGCGCAATCGGATACGTGGAACACCAGTATGCCGTCCAAAATCAGATGACATATGGTCTGGTCCAGAATCCCGCGGGCAAGTTTGTGAAGGCCACGCAAGCGTCCATCACAGCTGCTTGCCAGGCTGTGGAGGCGCCGCAGTGGGACAAATTTGCGGCGTCGCTGACCAACGTTCCCGGAGTCGATTCGTTCCCCATAACCAGCTTTACCTGGCTCTACCTGCGGACTGGACCGGCAGATCCTAAGCGCGCCGCGGCTTTGAAAGAATTGCTGACCTGGATGTTCTCCGACGGCCAGCAGCTGGGCTCGCAATTGGGCTACTCCGCGCTGCCCGCGCCGTTATTGGCCAAAGTGCGGGCCAAGGTTGCTGCTTTCTAGTTGGAAGCTAGCGCCAGGTCTATCAAGGAAGGGGAGCGCGCAATGCGCTCCTCTCGTCTCTCAGGGTCACCCGCGGCGAGGGCGTCGGTTTCGGCAACGTGCATTCATCCCTGTACGGCCCATTCCCAAAAATTCCGCAGGAATGATTATTTTTCATTGACAATACCCCGATAAAGACTAGTCTAATTGCCCATTAGAGTTTTAAGGTGTTTCTCGTTGCCGGCAGAGTACTGCCTGCGGCGGTTTTGCCGGAAAATTGACCCTCGGCGCTTGAAATGTTTGATGTCACGCACTGATATCGCAAGGCAGTGGCGGTAACCATATTCGAGGACCGGCGAGGATGAGCCGTGGTCTTCATCAGGAGGCGGTAAATGTCCAGCACACCCGCGGCGATCACCTCGTCAGATCAGATCTCTACTTCGAAGATTTGGAACGTGATCCTGGCTTCATCTGTCGGGACCATGATCGAGTGGTACGACTTCTATATTTTTGGCAGCCTTGCGGCGGTCCTTTCCGCTAAGTTCTATCCGGCAGGAAATAACACGTTCGCTCTCATCGCGTATCTTGCCACCTTCTTCGTGGGTTTTGGGGTACGGCCATTTGGCGCACTCTTCTTCGGAAGGATCGGGGATCTCATAGGCCGCAAGTACGCCTTCCTGGTTACACTCACCGTGATGGGCGGAGGTACGTTCCTCATCGGCCTGATGCCGACTTTTAAGACTGCCGGCTGGTTTGCTCCCATCGCGCTGATCGCCATCCGTGTACTGCAAGGCCTGGCGCTGGGCGGCGAGTATGGCGGGGCAGCGATCTACGTGGCTGAGCACGTTCCAGACAACAGGCGAGGCTTCTGACCAGCTTTATTCAGATTACGGCCACATTGGGGTTGTTCCTTTCTCTGCTGACCGTGCTGGGTCTTCAGTTCTATATGACGCCAGCAAATTTCCAGAGTTACGGCTGGCGCATTCCCTTCCTGGCTTCGGCTGTCCTGGTTGTGATCTCGCTATACATTCGCCTCAAGATGAAAGAGTCTCCCATCTTTCAACAGATCAAAAGCACCGGCATGAGTTCGGCGCAGCCGCTCAAAGACGCCTTCATGCGCTGGGACAACCTCAAGCTGGTCCTGATCTCACTGTTTGGAGCGACTGCCGGACAGGGCGTGGTCTGGTATACGGGCCAGTACTATGCGTTGTTTTATCTGCAATCGATTTTGAAAGTGAACCTGCGCACCGGCTTCATCATTGTTGCGGCGGCCATGCTGTTCGGGATGCCGTTCTTTACCATCTTTGGCGCGCTTTCCGACAAAATAGGCCGTAAGAAGATCATTCTCGCTGGGTGCCTGCTCGCCGTGTGCACCTACTATCCCATCTACCACGCCATGGAGACTGCGGCGGGCAATCATGTGGTCACCTTCAAGTCTCAGAAAAACCCGGTGACTGGTGCAATCACCTTGACACCTTTGACCACAGATCCCGCAGATCCAACCAAATTGGTACCGGCCAAGGAGGCACCGAATCCTAACGTCCCCATGCTCGTCCTGCTGGTCTTTATTCAAGTGCTCTACGTGACCATGGTTTACGGCCCGATTGCCGCGTACCTGGTGGAGGCATTCCCGGCGAAGATAAGGTACACGTCATTTTCCTTGCCGTACCATATAGGGAACGGAATTTTTGGCGGGTTGGTGCCGCTCGTCGGACTCTCCATGTGTGCTGCTACCGGCAATATCTATGCTGGACTGTGGTACCCCATGGCTGTGGCAGCCTTGACATTCGTCGTCGGATCAATCTGGCTTAAGGAGACCGTGCACAAGAAGATATGGACTGAAGTCGCTTCCCCTGCCAAGAAGTAAGGCGTCACATCCGGACGGAGAGCGCTACGCTTTTCAACGAACCAAAGCAGCGGGTGGCTTGTCCAGTCACCCGCTCGAATCATTTACAACCGCGCCTTGGCGGGGCTATGCTTCTTTCGTCTGAAAATCGGGAGGGCCAGTAACCATGGCTGACGTTCGTGCTGCAAAGGAAAGAGAACAGGAGACAGAGGTAAATGAGGCGCAGATAGCCGTCCATTGGAAAGAAGAGCAGTATTACTATCCCAGCCCCAAATTCATAGGACAGGCAAATCTTTCCGATCCGGCGGTGAACGAACGGTTCAGCGAAAAGAATTTTCCCGAGTGCTTCCGCGAATATGGCGACCTGCTGAGCTGGGACCACTACTGGCACACCACGCTCGACACCAGCGACGCCCCTTTCTGGAAATGGTATGTCGGCGGAAAACTCAACGTAAGTTACAACTGCGTTGACCGCCATCTCGCAAAATACCGGAACAAAGCAGCCTTCATTTTTGTCGGGGAACCGGAGGAAGACCCGCCGGTCGCGATCACCTATCAGGAACTTTATTACCGCGTAAATGAAACGGCGGCACTGCTGCGCGATTTTGCCGGATTGAAGGCCGGTGATCGCGTCACCATTCACATGCCTGTGGTGCCGGAGCTGCCCATCACCATGCTGGCGTGCGCGCGCCTGGGAGTGATTCACTCTGTCGTCTTNGGCGGATTCAGNGGCGANGCNTGCGGACTGCGCGCCGCGGACTCCGGCAGCCGCGTCCTGATCACAATTGACGGCTACTACCGCAGTGGCGCGCTGACCGACCACAAGGAAAAAGCCGATCTCGCGGTCGCATTGGCGGCAAAAGAAGGCCAGAAGGTTGACAAAGTGCTGGTCTGGCGGCGCCATCGCGGACAGTATGCTTCTGCCACTCCTATGAAAGAAGGCCGCGATTACTTTGTTGACGATGTTCTGAAGAAATATGCTGGCCAGAAAGTCGCGCCGGTTTCCCTGCCTTCAGAAGCGCCGCTTTTTCTCATGTACACCAGCGGTACTACGGGCCGCCCCAAGGGCTGCCAGCACGGCAGCGGCGGATATCTGGCGTACGTCGCGGGAACCTCAAAATTTATTCAAGATATCCATCCCGAAGACGTGTATTGGTGCATGGCCGATATCGGCTGGATCACTGGACATTCGTATATCGTTTACGGCCCTCTCGCTTTGGCTGCAACCAGCGTTCTTTATGAAGGCGTACCGAACTATCCCGATGCCGGACGTCCCTGGCGTGTTGCGAAACAGCTTGATGTGAACATCTTCCATACATCGCCCACGGCCATCCGTATGTTGCGCAAAGCGGGCCCGGAAGAACCGAAGAAATACAACTACCACTTCAAGCACATGACCACGGTCGGCGAGCCGATTGAGCCTGCCGTGTGGAAGTGGTATTACGAGGTTGTCGGCAAAAGCGAAGCCGTGATCGTGGACACCTGGTGGCAGACCGAAAATGGCGGCTTCCTGTGCAGCACCAAACCTGCGCTCGATCCCATGAAGCCTGGCAGTGCCGGTCCGCCGGTTCCCGGAATCTATCCCGTCATCTTTGATGAGAACGCNCAGGAAGTGAAGGCCGGTTCGGGCAAAGCAGGAAACATTTGCATTCGCAATCCATGGCCGGGAATCTTCCAGACGATCTATGGCGATCGTGAGCGTTTTGTCCGCCAGTACTATCAGAAATACAACAAGAATCCGCAAAGCAAAGACTGGCGTGACTGGCCATACTTCGCGGGTGACGGCGCCGTGCAGGCTGCGGACGGCTATTTCCGCATTCTGGGCCGTGTAGACGACGTGATCAACGTCGCCGGGCATCGTCTGGGCACCAAGGAATTAGAGTCAGCGTGCCTGACCGTCACAGAGATTGCAGAAGCTGCCGTGGTTCCCGTGGTCGACGAAGTCAAAGGCAGAGTGCCCGAGGCTTACGTCTCGCTAAAACCCGGCGTGCAGCACGCCCCCGGGGCCA
>JGI25616J43925_10000716_pt1 | contig 12248 bp, 13 predicted proteins | sample GraSoi2013_100cm_FD_43925 | JGI IMG/M metagenome (IMG submission 43925) | reverse complement strand
TTCTCCGCCACGCTCCCCGCCCCGATTCGCCGCATAGCGTCGAAACATCTGCGCTCGCCCATCGAAATCACCATCAAGAGCAAGACCAGCACCGCGACCAACATCCGTCAGCGGTACTGGATGGTCAGCGGCATGCACAAGCTGGATGCGCTGACGCGGATACTCGAGGCCGAATCCTTCGACGGCATGCTGGTATTCACCCGTACCAAGCAGGCGACGGTCGAGCTGGCCGAAAAGCTCGAAGCGCGGGGCTTTGCCGCCGCTCCGCTCAACGGCGACATTCCCCAGCCCCAGCGTGAGCGCACCGTTGCCCGGCTCAAAGCCGGTCAAATCGACATCGTGGTGGCCACCGATGTGGCCGCGCGCGGCCTGGATGTCGAGCGCATCGGCCATGTCGTGAACTACGACGTGCCGTATGACACCGAATCCTACGTGCATCGCATCGGCCGTACCGGCCGGGCGGGACGCAAGGGCGAGGCGATACTGTTCATCGCTCCCCGGGAACGCAATATGCTGCGTGCCATCGAGCGCGCCACACGGCAGGTGATCGAGCCGATGAACCTGCCGACGGTCGACGCGGTCAACGCGTTGCGAATCGCGAAATTCAAACAGCGTGTTACCGAGGCCGTACCCACGGCCGCGGCCGGCGCCTTCCGATCCGTGTTGGAGCAATTGGAGGCGGAAACCGGTATGCCGCTCATCGACATCGCCGCCGCGCTGGCGAGCTTGTCGCAGGGAACGACGCCGCTATTGCTGACCGGCAAATCGGAGCGGCCTGCGGACACGCATTCGCCGGCTGAGCGGGCGCCCGGCGTGCGCGATGACCGGCCGCCTCGGGCAATCCAGCATGAACGCGAACCGCAACGCGATCGTGCGCCGGACCGATCGCGCGCAGCGGTCACGGCGCCCCCGGCCGACGGGGCGCGCAAGCCCCGCGCCAAATCCGCCGCGAGCCTCATGGAAACTTTTCGGATCGAAGTAGGGTCGGTACATGGAATCAAGCCCGGCAACATCGTCGGCGCCATTGCCAACGAGTCGGGCATCGAGGGAGTACACATCGGCCGCGTCGATATTCGGGAGGATCACAGCTTCGTCGACCTGCCGGAAGGCATGCCGAAACAGATATTCAAGGATTTGCAGAAGGTGCGTGTGGTGGGCCGTGAGCTTCGCATCAGCCGGGTCAGCGAAAAGCCGCCCAAGCCGCCGCGTGATACGAGCGGCCGGCATCCCGGTGGCCGAAAGCCGGGCGATCGGCGCCCCGATGGCGGGCACGCCGGCGGTCCGCCCCCCGACGGCCGGCATGCGGGACGCAAGATGTTGAGCCGGCGCAATGCCAAGATATGATGTTGCTGGTGGAATGACATAGAGGAGTGAATCATGAGCAAGGGCATGGATCGAAAGAAAGAAGGCAAAAAGAAGCCGACCAAGACGCTGGAAGAAAAGCGGGCTGCGAAGAGAGAAAAGAAGCAAGCCAGGGGCTGAGTGCGAGCGGCGGCGCCAACGCTCTCGACCGCGACCGGATCCGCGGGTCGTCAGACGACCCGCGAGCGGCGTCCGCCGCCTGCGAAATCAGTGATATTGGCGGCCATCTCGTCGAGGCAGCGCTGCCGGGCTTCTCGCGCCGCCCATGCCACGTGCGGGGTCAAGATCAAATTCGGTAGGTCCCGATCGAGCAACGGTTCGCCATCCCGCGGCGGCTCCTGCGGCAGGACGTCGATTCCCGCGCCGCCGAGCCGGCCCGATCTGAGTGCGGCGGCCAGCGCGTGGCCGTCCACCAATGCGCCTCGAGCCGTGTTGATCAGCAGCGCGTCAGGCTTCATGAGCGCGAGCTCGCGCGCGCCGATCAGGCCGCGCGTCGAGTCATTGAGCGGACAGTGCAGAGAAACGATGTCCGACATGGCGAGCAGCCGCGGCAGTTCCACTCGATCAGGCCTTGGACTCTCGCCGCGACGGTTGGCGATGACGACGCGCATGCCGAAAGCTTCCGCCACCCGGGCGGCGCCGCGGCCCAATTCGCCCCAGCCGACCACGCCGAAGACGCGGCCGTCGAGCTCGCGGATCGGGTGGGAAAACACCGTGAGCAGTTCATTCTGGTTCCACGAACCGCTGCCCACCAGCCGCGCATGGTCGGATACATGCTGGGTGAGGCTCAAGATCAGTCCCCATACGTGCTGCACCACCGACGAGGTGCAGTAGCCGCGTACATTGCANACGCCCACTCCGAGTTCCCGCGCCGCGGCCACATCGATGTTGTTGGTGCCCGTGCCGGCGACGGCGATCAGCTTGAGCTTGGGGGCGCCCCGGAGCAACGCGCGCGACAACTCGACCTTGTTCAACAATACGATCTCCACATCCCGGATGCGCTCGGCGGTCTTTGCATCGTCCGACGCGCATAAAGCAAGATCGCCGACGGCCGCGCTCAAGGCGGACGTGTCGAGATCGCCGTTCGACACGGTGTCGTAGTCCAGGAATACCGCCTTCACGAGAACGCCGCTTTCACGAGGATTGCGCCTCCATCACGGGTAGAATGCCGCATACATGAAATTTTCCGCAGTCAAAATATTGATCGCCGCGAACGTGCTGGTGTTCTTCCTGCAAAGCCTGTCGAAGGGTGCCCTGGATGACCTCTTCGCGCTGTGGCCGCTGCAGCCCATCGACGGTCAGTCGTATTTTCATCTATGGCAAATCGTCACGTACGCGTTCTTGCATAGTACCGATAACATCACGCATCTGTTGTTCAACATGCTGGGTTTGTGGATGTTCGGCGCCGAAATCGAGCGCTACGTCGGGCCGCGCCGCCTGCTGGCATGCTACTTCGCATCGGTGGTCACGGCGGCGCTCAGCCAGCTCTTCATACCCACTCTATTCGGTGCGCCGCCGGCCCCGACCATCGGCGCTTCGGGCGGCGTCTTTGGCCTTCTGCTTGCCTATGCCTTCCTGTTTCCGAGGCGCAAAGTCATTCCCTTGTTTCCGCCCATACCCATGCCGGCATGGCTGTTTGCCACTTTCTACACGGGCGTCGAGCTCTTCCTGGGAGTCACCGGGACTCTCTCCGGAGTCGCGCATTTTGCCCACCTGGGAGGCATGGTGGGGAGCGCCCTGGTGATTACTCAATGGCGTGTTGCGCGCGCCCGCGGCTGAATATCGCGCCGTGACATGTTCCATTCCCGGCGCCGCCGGAAACGACTAGGCTACGCCCATGAAGCTGAAATTGAAGAGCATCGCGTATTTGGCGGCATTCGTCTGCCTTGCCGCGCCGGCGCAGGCGGACTGGGTGCGGCGCGTCACCGACGGCATCATGGGTACGCGGATCACCGTCGAATTGTGGGCGGACGATGAGACGCAGGCCGGTCCGGCGATCGACGCGCTGCTCGAGGAAATGAGGCACATCGATGAATCGATGAGCACCTACAAGCCCACCAGCGAGGTTTCCCTGGTCAACGCCAAGGCCGCGGATGGTCCCATGCGGATCAGCAAGGAGCTGTTCGATTTGCTGACCACCGCCAAGGAGTACTCGGTCATCACCGACGGCGCGTTCGACATTACTTACGCCAGCGTCGGCTATATGTACGACTTCCGCAAGCACATCCATCCGGACGAAGCGCAAATCGACAAGGCGTTGCCCGCGGTCAACTTCCGCCACGTGCTGCTCGATCCCAAGAATCAGACGGTGCAATTCTCGCAGAAGGGGGTGCGCATCGACCTCGGCGGTATCGCCAAGGGCTACTCGGTGGACCGCGGCATAGAGATATTGAAAGCGCGCGGTTTCACCCGCGCCTATGTCTCCGCCGGAGGCGACAGCCGCATCATCGGGGATCGATTCGGCAAACCCTGGATGGTCGGGATTCGCGATCCGAGAAAGGGTGCGGGGGAAGTGATCACGCGGATTCCGTTGGTCGACGCGGCGATATCGACCTCGGGCGATTACGAGCGGTACTTCGAGGAGAACGGGGTGCGCTACCACCACATCATCGATCCGCGCACCGGCCATTCCGCGAGCAAGGTGCGCAGCGCCACCATCATCGGACCGTACGCCACCCGCACCGACGGCTTGTCCAAGACCGCGTTCGTGCTGGGTCCGGAAAAAGCCATGGAGATCTACAATCGCATCGACGACATCGACGCGATCATCGTCAAGCTCGACGGCACTGTGATCTATTCCAAGGGAATAGAGCCCGCGCGGAGCACTGCTCCCGCGAAGTAAAGCGCAGCGCTTCCGCCCCGGCGGAACTATGAGGCCCTTTGGTCGAAGCGTTGCGGCGCGACGGCGTGAGACAAATCGAATTTCAGACCGACGGCGAAGCGCCGCGAACTATACGGTGTGCAATACACCACTTCGGCCCGGGCTCGAAAATTCACCAACGAATCGCTGACGATGACCTCTTTTCCCTGAGACCAACGTCGGCCAGTAATGAGGCGCGCTCCGTGTTCGCTGATGTTCGCAAAAACCGCCGTCTCGTTGATCGAAGGCTCGTCGGCTGCCTCGAGATTCGCCACAGCATTGGTGGCCATGCGTGGCTCGGCTCGTCCGGTTTGCATCGCTTTCACCCCCTTGGCATGGTCGGTTCTATAAGAGGTCCGGGCGTCATCAATGCGAGACTCCCGGATGGGTTCAACTCGGGCGCCGCCGCCGATAGCCGTCGGCCCTTCGAGGCTGCCACGCGGTCCTTGCGTTTGTGCTCGTATAACTCGGCATCGGCCTGCTTCATCAGCTCTTGCAGGGTCACGGGCCTGTCGGGATCGAAGTGCGCCACGCCGATGCTCATCGACAATTTGTACGGGCTTTCGGCGCCGGTGCAATCGGCCAGATTCATTTGCAGACGGCGGCAGATAGTTTCCGCACTGCGTCCGGGTTCCTCCATGATCAACGCCACGAATTCATCGCCGCTCAAACGCGCAGTCACATCGAATCTGCGAAAAGTCTCCTTAATGCACGCCGCCGCGAGCGCGATCGCTCGATCACCCTCACCGTGGCCATAGTGGTCGTTGATCCATTTGAGGCCATCCAAATCGGCGAAGAACATCACCATATGCTGCCCCGAGTCGCGGGCCCAGGTGAGTTGCTGGGTGGCAAGCGCAATGAATCCCCGGCGGTTGTGCAAGTCGGTCAGGTCGTCCCTCAATGCCATTTGCAGCAGTGTGCGCTGCAACCCAAGGCGGCCGTGCGTGTAAAGTATGGTTCGCGCGATGGTGTCGGCCGCAGCCAGGTCGCTGCCCGTAGCTCCGGTATCGGCGCTCCGTATCAAGGCACCATGAATGTCGGGGAGCGTAAAAATCGGCAAGTTCGGCATTTTGTCGCGTACATGAACGGCCATCCTCGCCACAAAGGGCGACGACAATGTGGAATCCAGCAGCAGCACATCGGGTGTTTGCTGCACAATCTCGCGCAGGGTCGAATGAAAATCGCGCATATTCACTCGCAGCGCCCTCACGTCCATGTGGTCAGTCGCTTCATGAAAACCCCCGTTTAGAAACCAGGAATTCTGCCGTTCGTCCGACACGACGAGCGCTTTGAGGAGTGTCATTTTTTTCTTCATAACCTGTTTCCGCCTCGTTGGCTGATAGACCGCACGGCCAGCATAGACTGCGCATCGAGGCGCACAATCAGGTGATTTATCGATGGCCCTCGTGGAAAGACCGGGTGCGATGGCCAAAGCAAGAAGCAGCGATGCGGGGCCCGACGGGCCTAATCACGCGACTAGGGCTCTATCAGTCCATTTCGAATGGCATAGCGGACCAGCCCGGCGGTCTGATGAATATCGAGCTTTTCCATGACCTTGGTGCGGTGCGTATCCGCCGTCTTGACGCTGATACCCAGCAATGCCGCGATCTTCTTGGTCGAATGTCCTTCGCCGACCAGCTGCAATACCTGGCGTTCACGCACGCTCAGCTTGCTGTTGGGCGCGTCGGTGTTGGTCAGATACGCCTGTACCACCGCCTTGGAGATCTTGGGACTCAGGTATACCTCGCCTCGATGTACATGCCGGATGGCGGCCACTAAATCCGTGCTTGCCTGTGTTTTGAGCACGTAGCCTCGTGCGCCAATGCGCAATGCCTCGACCGCGTAAGGTTCTTCCATATGACGAGTAAGAATGACGGTGCGCGTTTGAGGGCAGACCCGTGCAGCTTCGCGCAATACCGCCAACCCATCGAGACCGGGCATATCTAGATCGAGCACGGCAATTTCCGGGCGCAGCTCCTGAATCAAGCGAATCGCCTCCAGTCCGTCGGAGGCCTCGCCCAGTACGTCGATATGTTCCCTCTCCAGCACGAGTCTCAATCCCTGCCGGACAATGAGATGATCGTCCGCGAGAATCACACGAATGGGCATCTCATTTCTCCACTGGAATGGATATCACCAACTCTGTCCCGCGCCCTTGGCCTGAGTTGATTTGCATCTCCCCGCCGACGACACTGAGTCGCTCGCGCATGCCGATCAAGCCGAAGCCTTGTTCCCCGCGCCGGACCGAGATCGACGCCGGGTCAAAGCCCACGCCATTGTCGCGTAGGTGACAGCTGATCGAACCCGTCTTCCGTTGAAAAGTAACCCAGACGGCAGTTGCCTGAGCGTGCTTGATCACGTTGTGCAACGCTTCTTTGGCAACGTGGTACAAGGTCGTTTCAACGCGCCTCGACAATCGCTGCTCCGGCACCGCATCGATGCTGATCTGCAACTGGGAACGCTGTGCGAGGCCCTCGGCCAGGTACCGCAGGGCTGGAACCAACCCCAAGTCGTTCAACAAGGCCGGCGCGAGCTCGTGCGACAATCGACGCAGCTGAACTTCGATCTGATCGAGCAGTTGCGTCACCTTGAGAACATGCGGCTGGACCGCCGGCACGTCGCTGCATAGGTTTTGCAGGGCGATGTACACCGCCACCAACAATTGGCCGGCCTCATCGTGAAGCGCGTTCGCGATTCGCTTTGCCTCGTGTTCCAGCACCTCGTTGAAGTGGCGCAACGCCGTGTTGGCTTCGCGAAATCCGCCGTACGTCATCTCGTAAGGCGAGACGCANTCCGAAAAAAATTGCGCGGCCCCCGTCAAGATGCGCTCGCGTTCCTCATTGGCGACGTCACGCGCCAGCAGCTTCCGCAGACAAGCATGGTGAATATCCGCGATCGCGACCAACCCAATGCCGGCGTTGAGTGCGCTGCGCCCGATCTCATACGCCTGCTGCAATGCGGATTCGCCCGCGCCGCCCAGGTAGTTCTGAAGCGACTTGGGATAGGCGGTAGCGACCTCCGTCACGTCCGGGTACCTCGATACCGCGCAACCAATACCAGGGCGTCGTCGGTGCCTTTGCAGGCATTTGCCAGTATCCCGTCCGCCATCGACTCGATGCGGTCGTCCATGGAGACGCGCTGGGGACCCTCGGCAGTCACTCCGTCGGTCGCCATCGTCAATATATCGCCGGATTGGATCGCCAGTTCTCCCGCTCGAAGAATGGGCAGGTGAATGCCGACCACGCCGTTTCGGAGCAATAGCTTGTCGGATGGCAGCCCGGCGTTCCGGCGCAGCAGGGTGCCCTCGACATTGCCGACACCGATCCACGTGAGCATTGCGTTCTCGGTATTGAGCACCGCGAGGCTCATGGCCACGCCGCGCGTTCCGCGCAGCGACTCGTGGCAGCGACGCAGTAAGTCGATGAGCGGGTCGCCGACGCGGCGTTCCAACGTCGCGATTGCGATGTCGGATGCCGCGGCCGCCTCCCGTCCGTGCCCCAAACCGTCTATCACCGCGAACATCATGCCGTTCGCAACGACACCGGCCCAATATCGATCGCCCGATTCCGTCTCGCCGGGCATCGTGGCGGCGGCCGTGCTCCATTCGATGCCGGCCGCCTTCACTTGAGCCACTTCTTGACGGTGACGGTCGTGCCCCGTCTCAGTTCCGATTCGATGGCGAATTCGTCCATCAATCGCCTGACGCCCGGCAGTCCCAGGCCCAACCCGCCGGAGGTCGAGTAGCCGTCGCGCAGTACGTCTTGAATGCTGCGAATTCCCGGTCCGTTGTCGCGAGCGACGATCAGGATACCTTTGGAGTTGGCCGTTTCCACAATGCACATCATCACTTCGCCCTTCTGCGCGTACATGACGATATTGCGTGCCAACTCGGAAATTGCCGTGGCAATCAAGGTAGCGTCGGTCGCAGCGAAGCCGATGGTGGCCGCCATGGTCCTTCCTTGTTGTCGCGCCAAGACGATGTCTACGTCCGAGCGGATGCTCACTAGAATATCCTGTGGCACAAGCATGCGCTCTAGGAGCCTGTCTGACTAATGGGCGTCGTCACGAGGGCGACCCCCATCGAGCAGATTTCTGCGATCGTTTCACGAGCATAGTGGGTACTATGTGAGTGAAACGATCGCAGAAATCTGCCGATGGGGGGCGGCCGCAGTAGGCGCATCATTAGTCAGACAGGCTCCTAGGTATTGCGGGCCGCTCGTCGTTGCAGGTGCGCGAGACCTTCCTCCAAATCGAGCGCCGTGGCCACGCCTTCCATGGTCAAGCCAAGCTGCACCATGGCAAACGCAACCTCCGGTTGTATGCCCACGATTACCGTATCTGCGCCGCGCAGACGTATCACATTGGTGATGTCGCGCAGTGTCCGCGTGGCGAATGAATCCATCACGTCCAATGCGGTCACGTCGACGATCACACCATGCGAACGGAAGCGAATGACTTTATCGATCAAGGCCCGGCGCAACTGCAAAAGGTCCGCATCCGAAAGCGCAGCCTGGATGGTGGCTATGAGAAACCGTCCTTGTTTGAGGATTGGGACTTCCATCGTCTGCCCTATGACAGGGCATTATCCGCGACCGGAACGACCTTGTAGCCCAGCAGGCGCTCGGCCTGTTCGATGCCGCCTTGCAGATCGCCGACCGTATTCATCTTGCCGAGATCGACGCCGATCGTGACGATGGTCTGGGCAATTTCCGGAGACAGACCGGTCACGATCACGGTGGCGCCCAGCAGCCGCGAGGCTTCCACGGTTTGCACCAAGTGATTGGCGACGGTCGCATCCATTGCCGCCACGCCGGTGATGTCGATGACCACCACCTTGGCGCGGTTCGTGCGGATGCCCCGCAACAATTGCTCCGTCAGCTGGCGTGCCCGCTGGGGATCGATGACGCCGATGATGGGCAAAATCAGCAGTCGCTCGCGGACCTGCAGCACCGGCGTGGACAGTTCGCGGATTGCCTCCTGCTGCTGGCGAATGACGCGCTCGCGCTCCTGTACGAAGCCGACGGCCACGGTGTTGGCAATGCGATTCGCGGCCGGCTCATACGCATCCAGGATGCGATTGAGCATCGTGAAATCGCCCTGATACTTCGCGAACAGTGAACGCGCCAGTACGTCGCGCAGCAGCAGCACGATTCCCACGACCTCGTGGGTTTCCACGCCCCGAGGGATGATGCGCTCGGAAAGGTTGCGCGAATAGGACTGCAAGGCCTCGAACGTCCCGGTCGCGAGCGTCTCGACGTAGTTGTCGTACACGGACGTTGCTTCGGTGAATATTTCTTCCTTGGTCATCGCGGTCAGCAATTGCGCTTCGGTGATGCGGTTGGCCCACTCCTCGCGCAACTGAGTGCGATTTTGCCGCAGGTGTGCCACCAGTTCCTGCAGCAACTCGGTTGACTGCGCAACGGTTCGTTGCATGTGGTTTGCAGATCGCTTGCTCGACGACATGAGAGTGGCTCCTGAGGCGTTATGTTTATCGGAAGGAGCCTTCCCGCTCCCACGGGGATATCCGCCTACTGTACAGGTATGGGGATGATTGCCTCATCGGGAAAATACCCGATCCCGTTGCTGCCGGCCGCCTCGGGCATGGGCACTTGCGAGGGTGGGCGGCCCGGTATCGCGCAAGGCCTTGCGCGCGCGGGCTCAAGTCAGGCCGCGGCTGCCGAATCCGCCGAATGCACCACCGGCTGCGAGGCCGCGTCGACCGTCTTGAGCAGCACGGGCCGACGCCAGACGCGCTTGACATACCCCAATACCTTGCACGCCCGTTCGGCATCAAGGCCGCGCCCATCAAGCTGGCTGTCGTGCTCCAGCACCAGGGTACCGTCGCTGCGCACCTCCGCCACCGAAATGCGCGGGGCGCCGAAATTGAACTTATCCATCAACAAGCTCTCCTGGAGAGCCTCGATGTCCCCGGCGACCACTTTGACCTGGCCGCTCTGCTGCCGCTGAAAGCGAAACAACCCCATCTCCGTGGCAATTTCGCGTGTCAGGTGGTTGCGCAGGAAGCTGAAATCATCATCCTCGCGCATGATCTGCCGCGCCGCATCGATACTTGATTTCTTTACGATCTCCTCCCACAGGGTGAAGCCCAAGTGATAGGGGTTGACGCTGAGAGCGACCTGCTCTCCCGCCGCAATCGGCCGCACGACATCCGAATGGCATTTGATGGCATCCAGGTACGCCGCCTGAGGAATGAAATCCGCTTCGCGCAGCAGGCGCGCATGCCAATAAGACGCCCAGCCCTCGTTCATGATCTGCGTGGCATACACCGGATAGAAATAGAACGACTCTTCGCGCACCGCCAGAAAGATGTCGCGTTCCCAACTCTCCATCTCCGGTGCATAGGTGGCGATGAACCACAGCAGGTCGCGCTCCGGATGCGGCGGCAACGGTGCACGGATCTTGCGCGGCGAATGCGTGGTCACCGCGACGTCGGCGTCGAGCGCCGCAAAGCGGGCGCGAAACGCATCATCCGTCGGATGCGGCGCCGCAGGCAGGTACTCCGGGTAGCGCTCACGGCGCAGCACTTGATCGACGTCAATGTATTGTTCCAACGACAGCGCCGCGTCGAGCACCTGCTCCACGGCATTCTTCCCATAGGACTCGATGTGCTGCTCGATCTGCCGTGCATGGCTCGCCGCATGTTCGACGATATGTTCGCTGCCCTGATCCTGGCAGCGGCGGAACAGCAAATTGTTGTTGGAGAAATCTGCATGGCCCAGCACGTGGGCGGTCACCAGAATATTGTCGGCCAGGCCATTGCTGGATGCGAGATATGCGTGGCCCGGATTGCCGGGAAACACTACCTCGAACAATCGCGAATACCCCATGTGCCGCTGTACGAGCTGATAAATGTAGCGCGCACCGAAGGACCAGTGGGGCATGCGCACCGGCAGGCCGTAAACGGCTATCTCGGTCATGAAGCTGTCGGGGACCGATTCGAATATGACCGGCGACCATTGCAGCCCGAGCTTGCGTGCCAACTCCTCGATTTGCGGCACGTGGCTGCGCCACGCGCGTTTCATGGCGCCGCTCCGGGCGCGCCGCCGTGGGCAGCCGTCTGCGCCTCGGCTGTAAAGAAGTGGCGTACGGCCGCGGCTACATCATCGGGGCCGGTAACCGAAATTTGGCCGCTCGGCAGGCCGGTCGCGGCAATCTCTTGAAACAGCCGGAACGTTTCACTCTGCGTGCCGCGCGTCGAAGCGGCTGATATCTCGACATACCCGGCATAGCGCGCCACCTTGGCGATGCCTTCGAGTTCGCTGCGGGCCGCGACTCGATCATCTGCGGCATTGTCTCCATCCGACGCATAAAAGAGGTAGACATTGTAATTCGCCGGGCTGAAGCGCGATTGCATGACCTCGTGCACTTTGGCAAACCCGGTCGATGCGACCGTGCCGCCGCTGCCGGTGACCTTGAAGAAATCTTCTTCGTTGAACTCCCAGGCTTCGGTCGTATGCGCAACGAAGACGATGTCGAGGGAGCGGTACTGACGCCGCAGTCCTGCTGCCACCCAGAAGAAAAACGTCTTCGACACCTGACGATCGCGTTCCGTCATGCTGCCCGACACGTCGAGCAGAAAGAACACGGCGGCGCGCATCGCGGGCTGGCGACGGCGCGTCAGTTGCCGGAAGCGCAGATCCTCGTCGGTGAACGCCGGCGATGAAGAATTCATCGCTCTGCGCTTCACCGATTCCTTGAACGAGCGGCGGCGGTCGAGCCGCGAACGCGCGCCGCGCTTATCCCAGCCCTCGCGTTTCCACTCCGAGTCCTCCGAAGGACCAACGCGCGGCTGAAGATTGGGCAGCTTCAGATCTTCCCACAGCCAATCGATGACGTCGTCAACCTTGAACTCGAGCAGCAGTTCCGTGCCGCCGCGTTCCTTACCTCCGGCACCCTTCTGCCCGGGACCGCTCTGCGGGTTGCCCTGACCGAGCACGTCGCCCGGTTTGGCCTTGCCTTGACCGACCCCCTCTGACTCGCCGGTGTCCCGCAGCCGAAATCGATA
>JGI25616J43925_10000715_pt1 | contig 12260 bp, 8 predicted proteins | sample GraSoi2013_100cm_FD_43925 | JGI IMG/M metagenome (IMG submission 43925) | reverse complement strand
GGGATCGGCGCTGTATGAAGGCGGGATTCTGGAGATCAAGAAGCGCTTCAGCAATCACTTCGCTGTGATGGCGAATTACACTTTGAGCAAAGCGTTTGATACCACTACCGACTTCAACAGCGACTTCGGCCCGCAAGACCAGACCAACCTCTCCGCGGAGCGGGGCCTCTCTACGTTCGACCAGCGTCACAAGGTTGTAGTGGCAGCCATTCTGGAAACTCCGTGGAAAAACAAGGTCCTGTCCGGTTTCCAGGTCGCGCCTGTTGTGCGGTACAACAGCGGGCATCCTTTTACTCTTCTGGCTGGAACGAACGTAAACAATGACCGTCACTCCACGAATGATCGCCCGATTGGTGCTGCGCGTAACACTGGCCAGGGTCCTGATTTCTTCTCGACCGACCTGCGTGTGACGCGGCAGTTCTCCTTGACCGAGAGGACTAAGTTGAACCTCATTGCTGAAGGATTCAACATCTTCAACCGCTCAAACATGGGCGCTGTCAACAACGTGGTTGGGCCTAATTTCGGTCTGCCCACGACAGCCGGTGGAGCGGCGTTTGGGGGTTTTGCGAACTTCAACGTGAGCGGTCGGAACACGGGAGCGAACACCCCGCTGGGATTCACGTCGGCGTTCCCAACCCGCCAGTTGCAGTTCGGCGCACGTTTGGTCTTCTAGAGCTGTCTGATTTGAGCGGGGACCACAAACCAGTGGTCCCCGTTTGTTCTTTTACGATGTTTCTTCGACGCGATTACACTCGCCGCAATGCGCTGGCGCTAGGCATGTCCACAACCCCAACCACATCCACAACGCCGCAAACAACACCCAGGTCTGGCGGGCAGGCCGTGGTGGAGAGTCTTCTGCGTCTGGGAATCGCGTCCGGCTTCGGCATACCCAGCATTCACAACATCGCGATCTATGACGCGCTCCGCAAGGCGCCGAAGTTCCAGCATTGGATCGTACGCCATGAACAGGCGGCGGCCTTTGCGGCTGACGCCTTCTTCCGCGCGTCGGGGAAGGTTGCTGCTGTATTCGCGTCTACCGGTCCAGGCAATCTGTTTACGGTAGTGCCGTTTCTGGAGAGCTTGCAGACGAATACTCCCGTCCTGCTGATTGGGACCAACGTCGCCACGCCTCTGCTGGACAAAGCATGCAATGCGCTGCATGAGACGCCTGGACAGCTCGACATCTTTACTCCCCTGACGCGTTTCGCCGCGCGCATCACGAATCCGGAAGAGATTCCCGCAACCGTGGCTGCGGCTGCGGAGGTCCTCTACGGTCCCGCTCCGGGGCCGGTTTTCATCGAGATACCGCATGATCTATTGCTGGCTCCTGTTTCAACGGATTTGCCCNCAATGTCCAGGAAAGCCGGGGACGCTTCTGCGGATGCGAAAATTGCCGACGTAGTCCAGCAGATTGAGGCTCGCCAACGGCCGGTCGTTCTGATTGGCTCCGGTGTAAAGCCCGAAGCNGCTGCCGGCGTTCGGCGCTTCATAGAAACCGTGCAAGCTCCGTTTGTCACAACNACCACCGGCAAAGGCGTGATTGCGGACGATCACGCTCTCTCCATGGGCAGCATCTCGCGTCTGGGCGCCGCGCAGGAATTGCTGGCACAGGGCGATCTGCTGATCTCGTTCGGAGCGCGGCTGACGGAGTTCGATACTGGACGCTTCGGACTGAAGCTGCCCGCGGCACACATCAAGATTGCTGAAGATCCAGCGTATTTTGCCGGTATCTTTCCGGCAACAGCACAGCTTGCAGGGAGCACTGGACACATCGCGACCGAGTTGGCGAAGCGTGTGAAGCAGCGCAAGATCTGGTGGAATGCCGCCGTGGCTCGCACGCAAGAAAAATCGCAACTCGAAACCCTCAACGCCGATGGCTATGCTGCACTGGCCCTGCTTCGCAGTGCGCTCTCACGCAATGACATCGTGGCGAACGACCAGTCGATTCTGAATTATTGGGCGTCGGCGTTTTTCTCAGTGCTGGAGCCAAGAAGCTTCATCTATCCGTCAGGATCGGGGACCCTGGGTTATGGCCTGCCCGCAGCGATTGGCGCAGCCTGTGCNGTACGCCGCAATCAGCAAACGCGAAGAGTCATCTGTATTGCCGGGGATGGNGGGTTCCAGTACACCTCGCACGAATTGGCGACTCTGGCGCAGTATGATCTTCCAGTGAAGATTCTTCTGGTGAACGATAATAAGTACGGCATTATTGGTTTCCTGCAGCGCTCGCTTTTTGGCACGGAACACGAGGTCGAATTGAAGAACCCGGACTTTTGCCGGCTGGCCGAGGCTTACGGCATTCGCGCCGATCGCGCGAGAGATTTGCAAAGCCTGAGCGAAAAGATCGGNCCCTGGCTCGATTCGCCCGGCCCGGCGCTGCTCGAGTGGCAGACAGAATTGAAGGCCCCATGGGAAGTGGGCGCGATCCAAAGGCCAGCCATGCCTCCGCTGAGGACGACATAATTTTATGAATATTCCTCTTACTCCCTTACGTTTTTTGCGTTACGCACAACAGCAATTCCCGGAAAGGACCGCGGTCGTGTGCGGCGAAACAAGGCTCAATTACCGGCAGTTTGCCGAGCGGACAGCGCGTCTGGCAGGCGCATTGCGCGCGATGGGCGTGCAGCCGGGAGATCGTGTTGCATTTCTCAGCGCCAACTGCCACAGACTGCTCGAGTCCTACTATGGTGTGCTGGAAGCGGGCGCCGTCCTGCTTCCGCTGAATATCCGTCTTACCCCGCAAGAGCTGACGTACATCCTGAATGATTCGGAAGCCAAAGTTCTGTTTCTTGAAGAACAGTTTCTCGGTCTGGCGGAATCTTTTCCAGCCCAGGCGAAATCTGTAGCATCTTTTGTTCTTCTCGATGCCAGGCCGTCCGCTTCCTGGCTGGCGCCAAAGAATTATGAAGAACTCTTATCGTCCTCAGCGCCGTTTGTAACCGACTTCATGCAAGTTGACGAGAACTCGCTGGCCGAATTGTTCTATACCAGCGGGACCAGCGCCAATCCTAAAGGCGTGATGTTGACGCACCGCAACATTTACCTGCACGCCTTGAATGTGAGTATCGCGTTTGCCAGCACGGCGGACAGCGTTGAGCTGCACACTATTCCGCTCTTCCACGCGAACGGCTGGGGCGTGGCCCACTCGCTCACCTTCGCCGCCGGGAAACATGTGATGATCCGCAAGTTCGATACGACTGAGGTCTTCCGGCTGATCGAACAGGAACGCGTACAGTCGCTGGCCCTGGTACCGACGATGGCTACCGCGCTCGTCAACTGTCCGAACCGTCACCGCTATAACCTGAGCAGCCTTGCAAGGATCAGCATCGGCGGGGCGGCTTCGTCGCCGACACTCGTGCGCGAAGTCGAGCAGAAGATGGGCTGCCTTTGTTACTCCGGCTACGGCCTCACGGAAACCGCGCCCGTACTTACAACCGCGCGCATGAAGCTCGGTATGCAGTGGGAAGGCGCGCAACGCTACGAGAACCAGGCACGCACCGGCTACGCGATCCCTGGTGTCGAGATACGGGTGGTTGATCCCGAGGGCGAGGACGTTCCACGTGACGGCAAGTCCATTGGCGAGATTGTGGCCCGCAGTGACGGTGTAATGGCCGGATATTGGAAGCAGCCGGAAGCCACCGCCGCCGTGATGCGTGGCGGCTGGTTCCACACCGGCGACATGGCGACCCTTGACGAAAACGGCTACCTGCTGATTGTGGACCGCAAGAAGGACATCATCGTAAGCGGCGGTGAGAACGTGTCGTCACTGGAAGTGGAAAAGGCGATCCTTGCTCACCCGAGCGTCTACGAGGTAGCGGTCATTCCCGTGCCCGATGAACGCTGGGGCGAAGCGCCGAAAGCGCTGGTTGTGTTGAAACCCGGTGCGCAGGCCACGGAAAATGAGTTGCTTGAATTCTGCCGCTCGAATCTTTCTCACTACAAGTGTCCGCGCTCGATTGAGTTTCTGGATTTGCTGCCTAAGACCGGTACGGGAAAAGTGTTGAAGAAAGAGCTTAGAAAGAAATATTGGGCGGGCCAGGAAGGGATCAGGCCTGGGATTAGTACTTAGCCACGGCTTTGTTTCTGCAACCCCGAAGCGCAGCGAGCGGTCATTATCGCCAGAAGAATTTGGATTCAAGAAGAGAATGCCGTCACGTTTTCGAAATTGCTGCCGTTTTTGTAACGGCTGGCGCAGCTTGGTCGAGGATGTAGGGACCCCTCGCTAAGCTTCGGGGTTTCAGAAAAAAGCTGGCCACGGTATTCGAAGACTTAAATCACTAAATCACTAACATGCTAACCCTCACCTCACTCGATCAGCTCAAAGACAACGCGGGACAGGAGATCGGCGTTTCCGGCTGGTTTACAGTTTCGCAGGAACGCATACAGCAATTCGCCGACGCTACGCTGGACCACCAGTGGATACACATCGACCAGGAGCGGGCCCAGCGCGAGTCTCCATTCAAGACGACCATCGCTCACGGGTTCCTCACACTGTCACTGCTGCCGCAATTTGTGCCGCAGGTGCTCAAGATTGACGGCATCCGCATGGGAATCAACTATGGCTTGAACCGGCTGCGCTTCGTGTCACCGGTGAAGTCGGGATCGAAGATCAGGGCGCGATTTACTTTGCAGTCTGTAAAGGATGTTTCGCCGATGGGCATTGAGGCGGTCTATCTTGTGACCATCGAAGGCGAAAGCGGCGACAAGCCGTGTTGCATCGCCGAATGGGTCGTGCGCTATTACCGCTAAAACAGCCGACTAAATCGAATTTCTCTCCGCCGCGCGCAGTCCGGCCCGCAGCAGCATCTTCGCGACCTCTCCCAGGCTTGCGAAGCGCTGGTCTTTNGTAAAGCCGTGGTGGTAGCGGTAGTAAATCTGCTGGATGATTACCGCCACCTTGAACAGCGCGAAAACATAATAGAAGAGCATGTGCGAGACGTCGCGTCCGGTCTTCTTTGCGTAGCGCTCGATCAGTTGCGTGCGCTTGAGCATTCCCGGCAACACGGTTGGCCCCCAGCGAAGCTGCTGCATCTCCGGCGGGTCCTCGGCGTCGACCCAATAGGCGATTGCGGTCCCCAGATCAGTCAGAGGATCGCCCAGGGTGCACATTTCCCAATCGAAGACAGCTTTGATGGTGGTGAGGTGAGCGGGATCGAGCGCCATATTGTCGAACTTATAGTCATTGTGAACGAGAGTCCCGCCATTCGAGGGCGGCATGCGTCCGGCCAGCCACGCGGTGATCTGCTCCACTTCCGGAAGCTCATGCGTTTTGGAGCCATGATAGCGCTCCGTCCATCCCTTCACCTGGCGCTCAAGATATCCGTGGGGTTTTCCTAAATCAGCCAGCCCGATGGATGCATAGTCCAGATTATGGAGCGCCGCCAGATTGTCAATGAAAGCTTCGCTCAAACGGTGTGCGACGTCGGGTGTAAGCATCAGCCCATCCGGCAGCTTGCGGCGCAAGATCACTCCGTGTACGCGATCCATGAGATAGAAGGGCGCGCCCAACACTGACTCATCCGCGCAATAGAGCAGCGGCTTCGGCGCCGGATACACCGCGTGGAGCTTGGAGAGCACGTTGTACTCCCTGCCCATATCGTGCGCCGACTTGACCTTGCTGCCAAAAGGCGGGCGCCGCAGCACCATCTCCCGATCGCCGAGGTTGACCGAGTAAGTCAGGTTGGAGTGGCCGCTGGGAAATTGCCGGACCGCGAGCTCACCATCCTGATCGGGAAAATGACTGCGAAGGTACGCTTCCAGGCGCGCAACATCGAGCTCCTCGCCCGGACGCACGCCGCTCGCATGATCTTCAAAGTCCACAGTGTCCCTCATCGATAAGTCAGGAATGCCGGGTCGGTCAAGTGCGGACAACAGTTGTATGCGCTCAAAGTGAAGCGATCACCGGAAAAAAGAAATTCGCTGTAAGCTCCGTTGCGGACCATCCAGGCCGTCCGCAACGCGGCTTGCGGCGTCAGGCCGAGTGCGCGCTGCATGGCGATTCCCACTGGCCCTCCGGAACTGAAAACGGCGACGTTTTGATCAGAGTCTCCATTGGCCGCGATTTTTGTCAGGCCCTCGGAGACGCGGGTGCAAAACACCGGCCACGGCTCGATATCGGGCAGCACGATCTCTCCCGCGACCCACTGTCCAATCACGATCTCAAAGAGTCGCTGGAAGAGCTTGAACTGCTGCTCCCTTGAATCAGCGGCTTTAAATGTTTCGTGAATCTTGCGGATTGCTGAATCCCGTTCCACTAATCCCGGCAGGCTTCGCTCCATGACCGCTTCGGCCTGAAACTCATCGAACTCAGTCATCACAGTCGGTTGAGGCCAGTTCAATCCCGAGGCGGCATACGTTTGGCCGGCCAGCCGGGCACTCTCCGCCTGACGTACGCGCGGACCGGAGTAGACGCGGTCGAGGACGGTGTTGTGCCTGGCCCAGTATTCGCCGAGCATCCGGGCCTGATCTTCACCCTTGGGGGAAAGCCGATCGTAGTTGGCTTCAAGAAACGACGCTTGACCGTGGCGTACAAGAAAAAGGCGGCTCATGAATTGTTAGAGGACTGACCGCAGAGGATATCACGCCGGGCCTATTTCGGGGGCCAGCGGCACAAAACGATGAATTATGGCTATCTCAGTTAGTACCTGGAGCCGCCGGCGGCGGCACCGTGACTTTCGCATTCGCGGTACCTATCGCCCCGGTCTGGTTGTCGCGTACTCCCAGCCGCAGAATGTAGTTGCCCGGCCCGAGGTCGAGTTTCTGCTGACAGGGAAGGTAACTCTTCATGACTTTCTGGTAGACATCCGGGGGCAGGGCCGCCGTGATGCCGTCGACATTCGATTTGAGCGAATCGCCTTTCGGGCTGTAGACCTCCACGGCGCAATCCAGGGAGGCATGCTGCAAGCCGTCCGCCTGTTCCTCAAAGCTGATGCTGTGCGGGTTTATCCCGTAGTTAATGACTACTTTGTTATTAGTCTTCTCGGAGGGAGGAAGGACCATGGACTGAAAGAGCAACGCGGTGGAAACCGGGACGTCAAGACTGAGTGCTACTCCGAGTTCCTGGGCCCGGTTCTTTGTGGTGACCTTGGCATAGCTCTGCGGATCGTTCGCGAAATATCCTGCGCGATAGCGTAACTTGACGCCATCGCGGTTCGTTTTTACGTTGATCTTGCGGAAATTACCGTCCCAATTCTTGTTGTCCGGCGAGTAGGCCAGGGTGTAATAAATGGATCCGTCTTCCATGCTTTGGCGGATGGCGCCGTCAAGCTCGTTGCGATTGTAAAAAGCCTTACCGCCGGTCCTGTCCGCCAGGTCATTCATCGTGGTGTGCGCGGCAATAAGTTCCTCGGAGGTGCGGTCCAATTCTGATCCGATTCCCGCATTGCCGGCTCCGCCTCTTCCCGACATGGTGCGGCCCATGTAGTCCCCGCTGCTGGAGGTGTTGTTTAAGTTTGAGTAGACGCCGTTGCTGACCAGCCCGCGCGCATCGATCGGATATACCGCAACCTGCGCGTTCGTGAGATTGTTTGCTGTCTTCGCCACTGCGGCGGTATAGTCCCGCTGGGTCGAAGTCGATTTCACAGAGCTGGCCGTAATGGGCGTTATCTGCAACGGGAAAGTTTCTGAAACCCATACCAGGTTTTTTCTTCCCGGATACCCCGCCAAAGTCCGGGCCAGAGAATCCAGCATCTCCAGCGTAAGCGCAACTTGCAGATCAGTCTGGTAGGAGATGTTCTCCGCCTGGAATTCACGCATCTGCTCCGCCATGGCCGGCGGCATCTGCTCCATCAGGCCGGGCGGCGCGTAGGACAAATCAGGTCCGCCGGTCCCGTTCTCAAGGACTTGTGACGGATGGTTTTTTATATTCTTGATCGCGGCTCTTAGCGACGCGGTGTCAGTGGTGAAATCCTGAATCAGGCGGAGTTTGGTTCCCATGGCGTAAATGGCAACCGGCTGGCCGTTCGGCACCTTCTCCAGGAACTTGATCATCTCTTCACGGGCATACTTCTGGTTCGTCAGCCTGGTGTTCAGCCCGTCCAGCAAAACGATGTTCAGCGCCCGGTTGGCGTTATAGCGCGGAACATTCGTGAAGTAGTTGGCAGGCATCTTCGCTGGTTCCGCGATCACGGGAGCACCTGACGCTGCTGCCTCCTGTCCCGCGGAATCATGAAACGAGAAGGAACGGAGCTTCTGTTCGCGGCCCTCTTCCAGCATGGTAAAGTCCTCGGCCTTCAGGTCCTTGACTGGCCCTCCCTTACGATCGAGAGCCACTACGTCCACCAGTACAAGCCTTGAGGTGACCTTCAAGACCGGAACTTTTTCCTGGCCTGAAGCCTGAGCGTTGGCCTGCGGCGCTTGCGTCTGTTGGGCTGCGGCGATGATTGCCAGCGCGGCGGCGAATACGGCGAGGCCGAGCACGAAGCGGAAATGACTGCGCATGATTTTGCCTGTACGAATGAGATACCGCATGTTTGCGGGGCCCTGATGAGCGCCATAGTAGCAGCTTTGCCCTGGCCTTTGCATCTAGAATAGTAAAGTCTTGTTACATAAACCCTGTTCGGAGTGATAAAAAACACAAATGTCGACACACAGCCAGCTTCTTCTGGAAATTGAACAGATGGCGGGCACGGCCACCAGCGCGGAAAAGCTTATGCAGGAGATCTCTGATCGCCTTCACGCCGGGCTGGCCCGCTATAACTGGGTCGGGTTTTACCTCGTCGACCCGAAAGAACCAGGAGTGCTGGTTGTGGGTCCGTACACGGGAAGCTTCGTGCCGCACCAGAGGATTCCTTTCGGGCAGGGAATGTGCGGCGCGGCCGCGGCAAGCGGAAAGACGCTGGTCGCGAATAACGTTGCCGGAGAGCAGAATTACATTTCCGGTTCGGAAATGGTGAAGTCGGAAATTGTCGTCCCGATCTTCGTGCGCGGAAAACTAGCAGCGGAAATCGACGTCGAGAGTTACTTTACCAACACTTTCAGCGACCCGGCAGACCGCGGGTTTGTGGAATCGATTGCCGCGCTCGTGGCCAGGTTCATGGAAAAACATCCCTCCTGAACTACATTCCTCCCCACAGGATCGCGTTGAACAGCATCTGGAAAGTGCCTTCGGTCTGGGCGCGGTGTTGCACCCGGAAACCGAACATCACGATCTTTCCTTTACCTTTGGTGAACGACACCGCGGCCGCTTTGCGCTGAAGCCGCTCCGCGCCATGGGCATAGCCGGAGAGCAGGATGTCGCGCGCGTCGTCGGGATACCAGGCAATGATCGAGCGCTGCATGTCCGCCGGCGGAGCTGAGGTCTGGAAGGCGAGCGGGCCGTCCACGAACGCGGCAACTTCGTTGGGCATTCCGTAGCCAACGGGGTGGTTCGTATCAACGTAAGTGCGCAGGAGCGAGCCCGGGACATTGAACTCTCCTACAAGCGTCGCTCTCGTTCCGCCGCTGGTGGTCGCGCCGCTGAGCGCGTTGCGCACGGGAAGATTGAAATCGTCGCCGAACAGGACCTCGGATGCGCGGGCCAGCGTGATCAGTGTTCCGCCTTTTTCCACAAAGTCTTTCAGAGCACGTACGCCGTCTTTTCCAATGCCGCCGCTGTATTCCGGTGGCATCTCTTCTGTGTAGCCTTCGCGACCCTGGCGGCCTTCCACGATGACCTCGCGGCTGGAATCAGGAATGATGATCACTTCATACGAGGCGTTCAGATTGCCGGCTTTCACCTCTTTGTTCTCGATGTTCTTCACCGCGACTCCATACTGCTCGAGGACAAACCTGGTCCAGCCTTCGTCCAGAGACGGTATGAAGGACTTGTACAGAGCCACTCGTACAGGCTTGAGCGGCGTGGCATCTTTTGGCAGTTCGGACTGCGCCTGAAGTTGCAGATGAAGCTTTTCCGCATTGGCGGCAAGCTGCGGATGCGCGGCAAATACAACGAGGGGTGGATGGTCCGCTGGTTTGCTGACAAAGGCCGCGCCGCCGGCTTTTTGCATCGCGTTGATCAAAGCGAAGACGTTGTTCTTGTCATCGGCGACAGAAAAGTAGGCCGCCTTTCCACTGAGGCCCGCGGCCGGCCAGGAAACATTCTTGAGGATCGCCGCCGACTGCTGCTCGGCGAGAGAGAGATGCGTTTTTTCCGCATGCACCCCCATCATGAGCGGCAGGGACCACGCAGCTACGTCGTAAGGCTCGAGAATTCCGCTGTTGGCCGCAGGCTTGACCTCAGGATAGCGCTGGATCCCCAGCATCTCGTCCACAAAGCGTCCGTAAGGCTGAGATCTTGCAATGAGGAATGATTTCTTGTCGCCGGACAGGCGCACTTCCACTCCGTGGTCCAGCATGAGCGCCGCCAGCCGCGTTGCCACAATGGGATCACGCTGCTCCTGGATTGGAATCGTCCAGAACTCGGTTGGATCGGCCGTCTTTATGGCTTCTGTAGCCATGGTGGCCACACCGCGCAAAAGCTCTTCGCGATACTTGCTGACGGTTTCAAGCGCGGCGCTGGAAACAAGCAGCTCGTAGTCCATGATGTCGCGCAGCCGCCAAGTGCCTCCCGGCCAGGGGTTGGGGAAGTTGATCTGCTGCTCATATTCGACCAGTCCCTTGCTTCCGCCCTGCAACTCCGTCGGCGAGACTTGCAGCGGGGTGGCAATCTTCGCCGACGCGACTTCGGTCAACACGCCGTACGTATTTTTCCACCAGCCGGTATTGCGTGTGCCGCCGGGCCAATATGCGTCGAAGGAATATCCGAAAATCACTCCGGCTTTTCCCGCCTCTTCCAGACGCCAACCCATGGCCGCGCCCATAAGGTTGTTGCCACGATGGATGAGCGGATTCACCAGTTTCGCTACCGGATCGGCGTTCGGCGGAATATAAATGCGCGGACCATAGGAGCCCATCTGGTGCTCGTCGAGCCAGAATTGCGGGTACCATTCGTGGTAGACCATGCGGTTGGTGTTCTTCGTCTCGATCTGCGTGAGCATGTACCAGTCGCGATTGTTGTCGTGCCCCACATAGTGGTGATAGAGGTACGGCATCGATCCGCCTTCGTATTTTGTGCCTTTGTACTTGCGATACCACTCCGTCACCATGATCTGTCCGTCGGGATTGAGCGAAGGCATCAGGAGCACGATGGAATCGTTGAGCCGGCGTTTGGTTTCAGGATCGTCAGAGGTGATCAGCTTGTAGGCCCACTCCATGGCCATCTGACTGGAGCCGATCTCAGTGGAGTGAATGTTGCACGTCAGCAGGAAAATCGTCTTGCCTTCTTTGGACAATGCGTCGATCTGATCTTTGCTCAAACCGCGCGGGTCAGCGAGCTTGTGCGCGATCTCCTGATATTTGGATTTGTTGCGCAGGTTGTCTTCACTGGAGATCACGGCGATGAACATCTCTTCGCCCAGCGTGGTCTTGCCCAGGTTCTCAATCTGCAATTTGTTCGAAGCCGCGCTCAGTGCCTTAAAGTATGCGGTGATCTGATGATAGTCGGCGAGCTGGCGGTCGGCGCCAACCTCAAAGCCAAGAAATTCCGACGGCGTAGGAATATGGTCTGCGGCTTTTTTCTGGGCAAGAAGGGAACAACTCAACAGGTGGCAGAGAACAAGGACCAGGGTGAACTGGCGAAATGTGCGCATGTGTGACGACTCCGGGCGGTGAAAAATGGAAAGCGTAACAGTATGCACCCTGGTGCGGATTTGCGGAAGTCAAGATTTCTGAAGCGATTAGTGCGAAGCTGACGCGCCAGGAAGATGAAGCTCCACGCCATTGTCGTCGTTCACGCGCTGAGTGGCCGCAATATCCAGATCGGATAGCGGCACTTTGCGCGCGCTGCGGTCGCTCAAGATCCAGATGGTGCTGCCGACGATGGCATAGTTCTTTATCGTGCTCCTGTGCCCGTCGCGGAATACCAGCGTTACTAGAGTGTCCGGTTCGGATTTGGCGCGTGGGCCGGTAGCCGCCACCGGAGAAGATGGCTGCGCTTGATAGTCCGTGCGCTGGCTGGCTTCTTCATCGCGGAGCTGCTCCACTTCATCCGACAACCGCCCAACCTCGTATGCCAGGTCGACATTATTGTTGTTGCTCTCGACGGCCACAGGCTGTTGCTGCGGGGCGTAGGAGTTGTCCGGGTAAGAGTAGTCCGCGTAATAGGGAGCGTATCCCCAGACGAAGGCGTTGTTGAAGAAGAAGTTACGGCAGGGGAAGCCGCTGAAGAATGGCCCATGAATGCATCCGCCGGAAAAGATGAAAGGACGCCCAAAGCGGCGAAA
>JGI25616J43925_10000713_pt1 | contig 12265 bp, 8 predicted proteins | sample GraSoi2013_100cm_FD_43925 | JGI IMG/M metagenome (IMG submission 43925) | reverse complement strand
GCCTGGCTAGGCGCAGACATGGCGGGTGCGGTGGCGCACGCCTACGGTTGGCGCGCGGCATTTCTTGCGCTGGGGATTCCGGGCGTGATCATGGGAACGGTCATCTATCTGACCGTTCGTGAACCGGCGCGCGGACGCCTGGACGCAGTGGCTGACACCGGCGCGCCGCCGCTGTTGGAGTCCCTGCGATTCCTGTGGCGCCAAAAGGCTGCATTTCATGTGGTCATGGGCTCGGGTGTGTGCGCTCTCTGGGGTTGGGGTCTGGTCTGGTTCACGCCCACCTTTCTCATGCGCACATACAACCTCAATGTCGGCGAAGCGGGTGCGGTGACCGGACATATTCACTTGGTAGGCGGCATTGTCGCGACGGCGGGGACCGCCTGGATCTTATCGCGCCCCTCCATGGCCGATCCGCGGCGCGTTGTCTGGCTGCTGGCGGCGGGCGTCGGATTAACCACCATTCCGTCGTTCGTCGCCTACTGGACCCAATCCCTGTGGATCGCGAAATCGATGTTCTGGATTTTCATTCCCGCCATCTATTTCTACATCGGCCCTTGCATGGGCTTGATGCAAAATCTCGCGCCCCCCCGCATGCGGGCCATGTTCACCGCATGGTCCTTGGTCGTCGGCAATGTATTCAATCTGATCATCGCGCCACAGGGCGTCGGACTGTTGAGCGACTGGTTCGCGGGCAGTCGCGGTGCGGACGCGGGATCACTGCGCCTCGCCCTGCTGGTACTCGCCCCCACCGGGTTCTGGGCCGCCTATCATTTTTGCATGGCCGGGAGAACGGTCGTCGCGGATCAGAAACGCGCCATAGGTTATGTGACGACCGTCTAGCGCGCCAACCACCCGCCGTCGACCACGAGGTTCGAGCCCGTCATGTAGGTGGCGCGGTCGCTGGCGAGAAACACCGCGGCATTGGCGATATCTTGCGGCAACCCCAGGCGCGGCCAGGGCGTGCGCCGGCGTGCGTTTTCCAGCAGCGCCGGGTCCATGGGCAAACCGGGCTGACCGGTCACGATCTTGCCGGGCGAAATACAATTGCAGACGATGAGGTCCTGCGCATAGTCGACGGCGATTTGCTTGGTCAAATAGATCGCTCCCGCCTTGCTCACGCCGTAGGGCGCGTCGCGAGGCGACGTGACGATCCCCTGCTGCGATCCCAGATTGATCACGCGCCCTCTCACCTCATGGCGCGGTTCCTGGGTGACCATCTGCTGGATGGCGCGCTTGCAGCCGTTGAACATGCCGGTCAAGTTGACCGCCAAGACTCTTTCCCATTGCGCGGCAGTGGTGTCGAGCAGAGCCGTTCCCGAGTAAATCGCCGCATTGTTCACCATCACGTCGAGCCGGCCATGGCGCGCGACGGTCTTGCCGATCAGCGCATCGACATCCTCCCAGCTGCTGACATCGGTTTTCTCGAAAGACGCCGCACCCGAGGCCGCACCGCCGGATCGCGCTATGAGATCCAGAGTCGGCTCGCCGCCCTCGAGCGGCTCCGCCACGACATCGGCAATGACGACGATGGCTCCCTCGGCCGCAAAGCTCGCGGCGATTGCCCGGCCGATACCTGAGCTCGCTCCGGTGACGACGGCGACTTTTCCCGCAAGTAAATTGGACATCCGCGTGCATCCCTTGGGTTGGGTTACCATTCGCTCACCATGGAACCTGATCTTAAGCTGGCGGCGGCGCTGTTCGATAGTCTCGGCAGCGCGACTCGGCGCGGACAGGGCATCGTGCGCGACAGCTACGGGCCGGGCGAGCAGGCCGGGCATGACATCATGCGTGCCGCGGCCGAAACCATCGGTCTCGACGTCTCGATCGATGCCATCGGCAACCTGATGATGACTCTCCCCGGGCGCGATCGGCTCGCGCCGCGCATCATCGTCGGCTCGCATCTCGACAGTGTGCCGCAAGGCGGCAACTACGACGGCGCCGCCGGCGTGGTCGCGGGCCTTTGCGCCATGTCCGCACTCAAGCGCGCCGGGACCGCGGCTGCTTGCGATATCACGGTGATGGGTATTCGCGCCGAAGAGTCAGCCTGGTTCGACATTGCGTATCTTGGCAGCGGCGGCGCGTTCGGATTGCTCGACCCTGCCTGCCTCTCGATACCGCGCTCCGACAATGGCCGCAGTCTTGAAGCCACCCTGATCGAGCGCGGCTTCGATCCAGAGGTGATTCGGGAGCGGCGGCCGCTTCTCGATCCATCGCGGATCCGCGCCTATTTGGAGCTGCACATCGAGCAGGGTCCGACGCTGGTGGCGGAGCGGCTGCCCGCCGCGGTGGTGACCGGCATCAGAGGATGCAAACGGTTTCGCAACGCCCGTTGCGTCGGCCAGTACGGTCATTCCGGTGCCGTCAATCGGCCGCATCGCCGCGACGCGGTTGCGGCCACCGTGGCGCTGCTGCACCATATGGAGACGATCTGGGTGCAGCAGGAGCGGGCCGGCGCGGATCTCGTGATCACGTCGGGTGAGCTCTATACGNACCCTGTCATGCATGGGCCCAGCAAGATTGCCGGCGAAACGCATTTTGTCATCGACGTGCGCAGCGTGTCCGAAGACACGATGAATGCCGTCGCCGCCGAAGCGCGGCAGGCGGCGGCGCGGATAGGCGAGGCGTATCGAGTCACCTTCGACCTCGGCGCGACCAGCGACTCGCCCCCGGCCGTGATGGACAGCCGGCTGTGCGCCGCCCTCCTGAATCAGCTCGAACGCCCGTTCGAAATGCCGAGCGGCGCCGGCCACGACGCGGCCGTATTTGCCAAAATGGGCATTCCCACGGGTATGATCTTCGTACGCAACGAGCATGGCAGCCACAATCCGGATGAGGCAATGACCTTGGACGACTTCGGCGTCGCCACGCGAGTCTTGCTTGGGTTGCTGCTGAACTTTCCCCCGTCATGACATTGCTGGTCACCGGCGCGACGGGTTTCGTCATGAGTGTTCTCGGGCGGCATTGGTTGGACGCCTTCCCGGGCGAGCGCCTGGTGGTGCTCGATGCCGCTGCGCCGGATGCGGCGGCCGTGCGCTACTTTGCTCCCGTGGCGGATCGGCTCGACGTCGTGGTGGCGGACGTGACCCGACCCGATACGTGGCGGGCTGCGCTCGGCCGCGCCCACATCACTCACATCGTCCACGGCGCCACGATAACGCCGTTGTCGCGCGGCACCATGCTCGAGGCCAAGCGCGAACCGGAAGCGGAAAATCCCGGCCGCATCATCGACGTCAACGTCATGGGGACGGTGGCCGTGCTCGATTGGGCACGCACGCTGCCCGAGCTCCAGAGATTCATCTACGTGAGCTCGGGCGCGGTGTACAAGCATCACGGTCCGGATCGTCCCGGCGAGCCCTTGCCGGAAGACGGTTATGTCATGCCGCGGCGGCTGTACGGCATCTCGAAGCTGGCNTCCGAGCTCATCACNGAGCGTTACGGAGATCTTTTCGGCCTGTCGACCGCGTCGGTGCGCCCCTCGTCGGTATACGGNACCATGGACCGAATCACNTCGACCCGGAATTTCCGGCATGTTCCGAATCGAATCGCACACATGGCCCTGGAAGGNGNAAAGCGCGTGCGGGTCAATACGCTCGCCGCGGTGGGCGACTATATTCATGTCGAGGACGTGGCGCGCGCAGTGGTCTCGCTGCTGCGTGCGCCGGCGCTGCGCTACTGCGCCTACAATGTCGCAGCCGGCACGACGGCGACGGTGGGCGAGCTGGTAGGTTGGGCGGCGGAAAAGGTGCCGGGTTTCCAAGCCGAGATCACCGCGGCCGCCGATGCCGATATTCTGCAGGACGCTACCCTGAGCGGCGGCATGTGGGGCGCGTACGACATTTCGCGCATCAGCGCCGAAACCGGCTGGAAGCCTCGCCCGGTGCGCGAGGCGCTGCATGCCTACATGGACTGGATCGCCGCACATGAAATCCTCTGATCCCTATCCGCGCGACCTGATCGGCTACGGCGCCCGGCCGCCCCATCCGCGCTGGCCTCACGAGTCCCGCGTCGCTGTCTCCATCGTCCTGAATTATGAGGAGGGCGGCGAGTACTGCGTACTGCACGGCGACGCTCATTCGGAATCGGTGTTGACGGACATGGGCGCCGATCCTCTACGGAACGCGCGCAACCTCAATGTCGAATCGAATTTCGAATACGGCAGCCGCGTCGGATTCTGGGAGATCATGCGAATCCTGCGTGAACGCCGGGTGGACGCAACCATCTACGCCGTCGGAATGGCGTTGGAGCGCAATCCCGAAGCCGCCGCCGCGATGGTGGACAGCGGCTTCGAAGTCGCCTGCCACGGGCAGCGCTGGATCGACTATCAGTCCGTTGGCGAAGAGGTGGAACGCGCCGACATGCTGCGTAACATCGAGGTAANCACGCGCCTCATCGGCCAAAGACCGCTCGGCTGGTACACCGGCCGGCCCGGCCCCAACACGCGTCGGCTCGTGGTGGNGACCGGCGGCTTTTTGTACGACAGCGACGCATACAACGACGACCTGCCCTACTGGGTTCGAGTCGGCGGCCGGCCGCATCTCGTGATTCCTCATAGCTTCGATAACAACGACAGCCGCCTGCAGCGCGGCGGCGACTTCGCCACCGGCGACGATTTCTTCACCTATTGTCGCGATGCCTTCGACTGGCTGTATCGATTGGGCAGCGAAGGCCGGCCGCGCATGATGACCGTCAGCTTGCACGCTCGCATCATCGGGCGTCCAGGCCGCATCGGCGCATTGGTCCGCTTGCTCGATCACATGCAGCGCCATGAGGGCGTTTGGCTGTGCAAACGAGAAGCGATCGCACGGCATTGGACCCTGCATCATCCGGCCTAAACGCTGCGGATCATCCCGCCGTCCACCCGAATGACCCCTCCCGTCATATAAGACGCCCGCGGGCTGGCTAGAAAAGCGGCGACGGAAGCGAATTCGGCGGCGTCGCCGTAACGGCCAACGGGGATAACCGCCCGCGACTCTTGTTCTACCCGGCTCACGTCGATTCCTTCGCGCTTCGCGCGGCCTTGATCCAATTCGGCGACCCGGTCGGTGGCGATACGGCCGGGGGCGACGCAGTTGACGGTAATGCCGTCGCTCGCCACTTCGCCTGCCAGGGTCTTGGCCCAGCCCACCAGCGCCGCCCGCAGAGCGTTGGAAATGCCCAGATTGGGAATCGGCTGAATCACACCTGACGAAACGACCGCCAGAATCCGGCCGAATCCACGCTGGCGCATGCCGGGCAACGCCAGTCGTGTCAGCCGGATGGCGCAGAGAAACATCGCCTCGAATTGCTGGCTCCATACCGCATCCGACGTGCTGGAGACTGGCCCCGTCGGCGGACCCCCGGTATTGAGCACGAGAATATCGGTTTGCTGCAGCAGTGCGCCCAGGCTCTCGATCGCCGACGCATCGGTGAGGTCGCAGGCGCGCGCGGCGATCGTTCCGCCCCCTGCGGGGGTTGCGGCCACGAGTGCGTTCAGCCGCTCGAGATTGCGCGCCACGGCCACGACCTCCGCGCCTTCCGCCGCCAGGGCCGAAGCGATCGCCCGGCCGAGTCCGCGCGAGGCACCCGTCACCAACGCGTGACGCTTCGTGAGTCCCAAGTCCATTGCGCGTGCCCTCGAGATAATACAAACTTGTTACCGACCTGTAACATCCTATCATACGCCTCAGTCGAGTCCCGTCATGCATCCCATAACAATCTGGGCCAGAAATCGCTTTCACTACGCGTGGATCGCAATCGCAGTGACGTTCGTGATCATGCTGGTGACGGCGGGAATTCGCGCGACGCCCAGCGTCATGATGGTGCCGCTGGAGCGCAGCTTCGGCTGGTCGCGCACCACCATCTCCCTGGCGCTGGCCATCAATCTTGCGCTGTTCGGATTGATGGGGCCGTTTGCGGCCGCAGCCATGCAGCGTTTTGGGATGCGCCGCACCGTGATCGGCGCGCTGGCAATCCTGGCCTGCGGCGTCGCGCTGTCCAGCAGAATGAACGAAGCCTGGCAGATGGTGCTGATCTGGGGCGTGCTCGTCGGAGGTGCGACCGGAGCGACTTCGATGACACTCGGCGCCGCGGTCGTGAACCGTTGGTTCACGCAACATCGTGGCCTGGCGATGGGCATTCTCACGGCGAGCTCGGCGACCGGACAATTGCTGTTTCTGCCCCTGATGGCGTGGGTGGTGGAGCATCAGGGCTGGCAGTCCATCGTGCTGTTGGTCGCGGCCTCCGCGGCAATCGTGTTGCCCATCGTGGCGCTGCTGCTGCCGGAGCAACCCTCCTCCATCGGACTGCGTCGCTTCGGTGAAACCGCCGATGCGCCGGCCGATTCCACGCCACCCCAAGCCAATCCCATCTCCATCGCCTTTGCCGCGTTGAGCAAAGCCGTGAAGCTCGGAGATTTCTGGTTGTTGTTCGCCACCTTCTTCATTTGCGGCGCCAGCACCAACGGCTACATCGGCACGCACTTCATCGCGATGTGCGGCGACTATGGGCTGTCGGAGGTTCGCGGCGCAGGCATGCTCGCCGCGATGGGCGTGTGCGATTTGTTTGGCACGACGTTGTCAGGCTGGTTGTCGGACCGCTTCAACAACCGCGCGCTGCTGTTTTGGTATTACGGCCTGCGCGGACTGGCGCTGATGTTCCTGCCGTTCGCTTTTGGCTACCAATATTACGGCCTGCCGCTGTTCGGCCTGTTCTACGGACTGGATTGGGTCGCCACGGTGCCACCCACCGTACGCATCACCACCGATGTGTTCGGCAGTAAAGACGCACCCGTGGTATTCGGGTGGGTAGTCGCCGGCCATCAACTGGGCGCCGCATTCGCCGCGCTGGGCGCAGGCATGCTGCGCAGCACGCTGGGCACTTACACCGTCGCGACGATGATCTCCGGCGGTCTTTGCGTGATCAGCGCATTGCTGATCTTACGGGTCAGGCCGGCTTTTGCGTCTGCCCTGGCAGGCGGCTAGGCTGAAGATCCGCCGTTAGAATCAAGCCACACGGCGGAGTGAGTTTCGCATGGATTACATCCGGTTCGGGCAGACGGGCCTCAAGGTGTCGCAGCTTTGCCTCGGCACGATGTCGATGGGCAGCTCCACCTGGAAGGGCTGGGTGCTCGACGAGAACGATTCGACTCCTATCCTACGGCGCGCCCTCGACCTCGGCATCACCTTCTTCGACATGGCCGACTGGTATTCCACCGGCCGCAACGAGGAGGTCGTCGGCCAGAACCTGCTCAGGATGAGCGCACGCGAGCGTCTGGTGCTCGCGACCAAGGTCTACTACCCCATGAGCGACGACCCGAACGATCGTGGCCTGTCACGCAAGCACATCGCGACCGCGATCGACCGGTCGCTGGCGCGGATGGGTACAGACTACGTCGATCTCTACGTGATCCATGCCTTCGATGCGGACACGCCCGTCGAGGAAACGATGGAAGCGCTGCACGACACGGTCCGCGCCGGCAAGGTGCGTTACCTCGGCGCCTCCACGATGTATGCGTGGCAGTTCGCGAAGATGAACCACGTGGCGGCGATGAACGGCTGGACACCATTCGTCAACATGCAGTGCCAGTACAACGTGCTCTACCGCGAGGAAGAGCGGGAGATGTTCCCCTATTGCCGGGACCAGGGCATCGCCGTCACGACCTTCAGTCCTCTCGCGCGCGGCTTCCTCGCGCGCGACGCCGGCACCGCGCGCACGACCCACGACATCTATCAGGAATTCTACGGCGACGAAATTGACCGCGAGATCGCGCGCCGCGTGAGCGAGGTGGCCGCGCGCCGGGGCGTGAGCAGGGCGCACGTCGCGATGGCCTGGGTCGGGGGCAGCTCCAACCACAATATTCCGATCGTGGGTGCTGCGAAGACGGCGCACCTCGACGTCGCCGCGGAGGCGCTGGGGCTGCGGCTCGATGCCGCAGAGAGGGACTTTCTTGAGGCGCCTTACCGGCCGCGCGACGAGATCAGCGACCAGAACCCGGTGCGGCGTCCCCGCGCGCTGCATCCGGACTGAGCCCGGTGCAACCGTCGCGAGCATGCTGTGAAGTCGGCGGTCGCGTGGATCCCGCCGTCGGCTATGGCCTGAGCCACGGGCTGTCCTGTCGAACTTCGATCAGGGTCGGACGATCCGCGACGAGAGCATCCCGCACGGATTGCGCCAAATGTTCAGCGCTCGCCGCGCGAGTGGCATGACAGCCGAGGCTCTCCGCCAATCGCAGGAAGTCCGGGCTCCTGGGCTCCACGCCGATACGCGGAATCTGCCGCCGGTCCATCTGGTCCACGATCTCCTTCAGGGCATCGTTGTTCCACACGATGACCGGAAGCGCGAGGCGTTCTTCCGTCGCGGTGGCCAGCTCATTGACCGTGAACATGATCCCGCCGTCGCCCGCGACCGCGATCACCGGCCGATGCGGCGCGCCGATCTTGGCCCCAATGGCCATCGGCAAGGCGACGCCCAAGGAACAATACGTGCCGGAATAGTACCAACAGCGCTCCATTTCCATCGGCATTGCAAAACTGCCGGTGTAGACAATCTGCGAGGCGTCGCCCATCACGATTGCATCCGTAGGAAGGGCCGAACGCAGTATCTTCCATACGCGCGCGTGCAGCTTTTCGAGGTCGGTGATATTCGCGAGGTTGCCCGCGAGGATATCCCGGACCCGCATCTCGCCTTGCGACCGCTGCGCCGTCGGCTTCCGGCTGGCGAGGGTGGACGACAGGGCGAACATCGCGGCACGGGCGTCGGCTTGAATGGGCACCGCCGCGGAATACATCGATGTCAATTCCGTGGGATCGATGTCAATCCGAATGATATCGCCCGAAATATCGAGTTTCGGCAGGAAGTGGTCGCCTTGGCCGACTTCAGAGCCAACCAGCAGCACCAGGTCGGCGTCGGCTAGAGCCTGCTGACTCGATTTCTGCAAGATCGAGCAGCCTAGGGACAAGGGGTGGGATTCCGGAAGGATCCCCTTGCCGGCGTTGGTGGAAAGAACCGGAGCCCCGATACGCTCGGCGATGGCGGTCAGCGCCATGCGCGTACCGACCGCGCCGCCGCCGACGAGAATCAGAGGGTGCTTTGCCTGCGCGAGGCGATCCGCGGCCTCGTCGATCGCCGCCGGATCGGGCATCGGCAAGGACGGGGCGCGGCGGGTCTTCCAGTCGTCCTCGACGGGTTCCGGGAGGACGTCCCGAGGTAGCGACAGATGAACCGGACGGGGCCGGCTGCCGCGAAACACCGCATAGGCACGAGCAACCAATTCTGGCAGCTCTTCCGGATATCGGATCATGGCGCTGAACGCGGTGAACCCTGCTGTTACCGCTGCCTGGTCGGCGAGCTCGTGGATCGCTCCCCAGCCTTTCCCCTGCGTGAGCGTGGCACACGCTCCGGATAGCACGAGCATCGGCTGCGAATCGCAGTAAGCCTGGGCGATGCCGGTCGCCGCGTTGGTTACGCCAGGGCCGGCAATGATCGTGCAAACGCCGGGCTTGCCGGTCGCGCGCGCGTAGCCGTCGGCCATGAGGCTGGCGCCTTGCTCGTTGCGGCACTGCACGTGGCGGACCCCTGCGAGTGCGATGCCGCGATACAGCTCGACGGTCATCGTCCCGGCCATGCCGAACACCGTGTCCACCTCATAGGCCGAGAGTAATTTCATCACGGCCTCACCGCATGTCATGGCTTCCACGTGCTTACTCCCGAGTTCAGCTGATTCGCTTGGGCTCGCTGGACGTTCGTCGCGACGCGCCGAAGGTTATCACACGGGGGGGCTGTTCCAGGCGGACGCGTTTTCCTCGGTGCCGCAAGTCGATCATCTGTGACTGTCAGTTGAATCTATGGTAACAAGTGATTCTGCCGATCGACGGTAGGCGGACAGCATGGAAACGGGATTAGCGGCTAAAATTCGCTTTAGATGGAGCACCGCGACGATACTTCAGGGGGAATGTGCTTACTCGTAGGGTTCCAACGAATAGAACGGGGAAACACCATGCAGCCACACTCAAAGTTGTCTTACGCAATCGCCGCCGTGCTGGGCGGCGGCGCGTTTGGGTCTGCGGTCGCGGCCAGTTCGACGGACGCGAGTGCGGCCGGTGATCAAATTCAAGAGATTATCGTGACCGCACAGCGGCGCACCGAAAACGTACAAAACGTGCCGATCGCCATCCAGGCGCTCACCGGCGAAACCCTGAAACAATTGAACGTTTCGACGTTCGATGATCTCATCAAATACCTTCCCAACGTGACCGCACCGACTGCCGGTCCGGGTCAAGCCCAAATCTTCATGCGAGGCTTAAGTGCCGGAAGCAACGGTACCCAATCCGGGGGTTCGATCAACGGCTTTCCAAACGTCGCCATCTATCTGGACGATCAGTCCGGCCAACTGCCGGGCCGCAACCTCGATGTCTACGCGGCAGACCTGGAACGCGTCGAAGTCCTGGAAGGTCCTCAGGGAACCTTGTTCGGAGCCGGCGCTCAGGCGGGCGTCATTCGCTACATCACCAACAAGCCGAAGATCAACGTGACGGAGGGCAGCGTGACCGCCGCTTACAGCACGACCGCGGGCGGCGACCCCAATGCCGATGCGACCGCGGTCATCAATCTGCCGCTGATTGCGGATACCCTCGCGGTCCGTGGCGTCATTTACAACGACCGACGGGGCGGTTACATCAACAACGTGCCGGCCACTTTCACGCGCAAGGCGAGCGATCTTGGCATCGGCAATGCTCATTATCCGACGGGCTGCGGGCCTACCACCACCCCCTGCCAGGTCCCCCCGGACAGCGAGGTCATCAACAACTACAACATCGCGGCAAGGGCGATCAACCCGGTCACCTATCAAGGGATTCGCGCGTCGGCTCTCTGGGAGATTAATTCTGATTGGAATGCCCTACTTACCCAAAGCTACCAGAGCATGGACGCGGAAGGGGTATTTTACCAGATGCCCAATTCCTCGGACGGTGCGCCGCTGCCCAACCAGTCGGTCACGCTGTTCAACAATTCGTTCAACAAGGACAAGTTCGACAATACCGCCTGGACGATCAATGGACGACTCGGCGACCTCAAGGCGGTCTATACGGGAGCGTATCTGGTGCGCAACGTGAGTCAGATCCAGGACTACACGAATTATGCGCGTGGTGTGTATGCGGACTATTACCAATGTCATGGCGCCGAGCCGGCGAACGGATTGGCGTCGAAGTGCTATTCGCCGAGCACCACATGGAACGAGACGGAACACAATTCCCATCAGAGTCATGAGTTTCGACTCAGCACCCCCGACGATTGGCGGTTTCGCGGCATCGTCGGCGCATTTTGGGAACAGCTGAAGATTGAAGACCAGCTGAACTGGCTCTATAAGACCTTACCGGCGTGTACCACGACCGTTACCGTGGGGTGTTTGACTAATATTGCGCCCGCTCCCGGTACGACGGTATCCGATCCCACTACGCGCAATGACAATGTCGCCTTCTTCAATGACGTCCACCGCGGATACAAGCAGTTGGCGTTTTTCACGTCGTTGGATTTCGACATCATTCCTAAAGTGTTGACGGTTACCGCTGGAACTCGCCATTACGATTTCGACAATACCGAGAAAGGTGCGGTCACCGGCAGCTTCTTCTGTTACGAGGCGGGTCCGGCTCCCTGCTTGAATTACGCAACCAACATCGACGCCGAAAACTTGCACACGAAATATAAGGGTTTCAAGAGCCGCGCCAATTTGACATGGCACATCTTGCCGGATGTGCTGGTTTACTATACTTGGTCGCAGGGTTTCCGCCCCGGTGCTTTCAATCGGAATTTTGCCTGCTACATTCCGGGCACACAGGGTGTCAACCTGTACTGCTCGCCGTTATCGTTCACCTCCGACAATCTGACCAATAACGAGCTCGGCTGGAAAACCCAGTTCTTCGATCACCGCCTGCAGTGGAACGGAGCGGTTTATCAAGAAGACTGGAACAACGTGCAGGTCAACTTTTTTGACCCGGGAGTGCTCGGTAATGTCGGCTTCGGCACGAATGGACCGAACTACCGAATTCGCGGTGTGGAGACATCCTTTATCGCGTTAATTACCCAAGGCCTGACGGCGCAGGGAGGTGCTTCCTGGAACAGCAGCAAACAGACCAACTCTCCTTACCTGATCGCCAACAATCCCGCGCTGTTAGCAAACCCGGCGACCAAGGCCGAATTCGGACAGCCAATCCTCAGCGTTCAGAATCCGTATGGCCCCCCCGGCAGCCCCAGCGCCAATTCTCCGCCGCTGCAGTTCAACTTGCGTTTGCGG
>JGI25616J43925_10000706_pt1 | contig 12304 bp, 9 predicted proteins | sample GraSoi2013_100cm_FD_43925 | JGI IMG/M metagenome (IMG submission 43925) | reverse complement strand
AAGAGCGGCCTCTCGAAAATAACCGGCAAGTGCGACCACCAATGTAATAATGCCAAGAGCACTAACTGTGAGTCCGCGCCCTGGGGAGGGAGTGGGAAGCTTGGCGGCTATGGTTGGCTCGGACAAACGCTCCCCTCAGTCGAAGGTTGATTTCGGCAGTTCCCTTTTTTCGCTAAAACAAGAGTGTTGGTCCTGCCATAGTGCCGTCCCAGCAGCATCCGCCTTATCAGGTATGCAGGTATGTTGCGGCGGCCAATTGAGCGCCAGCTTGGAAGGAATTGNTTCACGAGGGTTACTTGAAAACCACTGGCTTTCAACATTGTTTGAAGTAATCGGCTTGGATAAGGGCGAACGTGGGTGGGATCCAGCCAGAAAATTTCTGAGATAATGGTGAGGTCCTCAGGGTTAGGGGTAAGCAGTAGGAGGGTGCCATCCGGAAGCAACGCAGTGTGGCACAGTTCCAGGAAGCTCATGGCTTCGTCGTATGCCATATGCTCGATCACGTGACTGCAAAATATCCCTCCGAATTGCGTCGGATTGCGGGCCAAAAAAGCCCCAGCGTCTTCCTGATGAACGTCTAATCCCTTCGCGCGGCAGAAAGCAACGGCTTCCTCAGAGCGGTCGATCCCACTGACACGAATTCCCGCAGCTAACAACAATTCGAGGAAAATTCCACGGCCACAGCCAATATCCAGCACCGACCCAGTGTTGCGAAAAAACTCTACGAATCTGGATTGTATTCGCCTAACCGCCTCTTCGCTGTCGCCGAATTCATACAAGCTAATCTTGGACATCACTCTCGCAAGAGACCGCCGAGCGAACAAATAGAGGCGGAAGTCGTATTGAGTTGCATTAATTTAGCAGATTTGTATTATAGGGACTGCCCTTGTCACGCGCAACGTCAACACGCTTCCATGGACATGGAAACACCTTATTCTGAAACACTTCACTCCTGCAACCTCTGTGCCAGCACTGCTCTAGAACTTGCAGATCCGGAAAGCAACATTGCGCGATGCGCCTCTTGTCATTACATCTTTGATAATCCTCGTCCGTCTTTAAAAGCGCTGACCGGATTTTATTCGAGAGCTGCCAAGTATGATTCCTGGTTAAACGATCTTGGGGCAAGAAACCGGCTTTGGGAGCGCCGGCTCCGAAAACTGCGCTCGGAGCGAAAACCTGGATCGCTCCTTGATGTGGGAACCGGGATCGGGCAATTTCTCTCGCTCGCTCGCCCTTTATACACGGCCGTCTACGGAACTGAAATCTCAACAACTGCGGTTGCACTCGCACGCGAAAAATACGGCCTCAATCTTTTTCAGGGCACTATAGAGAGCCTGCTTGGGCAGGAACAGACATTCGACAACATCACTCTGTTTCACGTACTGGAACACGTACCGGATCCGAAGATGACGATTGAAGTTTGTCACGCTTTGCTTTCCGCGGATGGCATTCTGGTGATTGCGGTACCGAACGAAATAGCCTCTCTTAGAGGACGTCTACGGGCCCTGCTGAGAGGATTGGGCCTCCGGCAAAGCCGCTATGGCATTCCGCGGATATCGCTCGATGGCAGCATTGACGAGATCCACCTCTCGCACTTTACGCCGGACGTTCTGCGACGCGCGCTGGAACATGCCGGCTTTTCTGTCATTTCCAACACGCCGGACCCTTATTTTCTCCGGACGGGATTGCGACGTCTTAAGGCGGAGGCATTCTATTTCGGTTGNGTCGCTTTCCAAACCGCGTTCCGCATTAACCTCTTCGATGCAATGTTTGTGATCGCCCGTAAGGTTTCGAAGTAAGCTGACCTCGATGAGACGCCTGCACATTGCGTGGGACAACTGCTTCGCCCGGCGAAATCAGACGGGGACCGGAGTGTATGCCTCTCGCTTGCTTGAGCACATTGCAAGCTCCAACGATATTCAGTTAGAGGTCTTCGCCGGGTGGCCGGACGCCTCCAGCCCACAAGGACGCATAGCACGTGCGATGCGTTTCGGCGGTTCTTTAGCCTGGACACATGGACGTTTGCCGTTTCTCCTTCGCGCAAAGCCTTTTGACTTACTCCACTCCCCGGCGTTCATTAGTCCTTTGAAGGCGCCGTGCCCTAGAGTCGTTACCGTTCATGACATTACTTATCTTCTCTATCCCTCTCACTTTGCTCCATGGTGGGTTCGATATCTGAACTTGACAATGCCACGCGTTCTCGGATCTTCGGCGGCAATTATTTGCGGCTCCGAACACTCCAAGCGCGACATCGTCAACGCCTATGGGTTGTCCTCCCAAAAAGTCCACGTTGTGCCATACGGAGTTGATCACTGCAAATTTCGCCCTAACGTCGACCTGGAGGCTAGCTGGGCACGCTCATTCGGCATACGGGAAGGCTACGTACTACACGTGGGAGAGTTATCGCAACGCAAAAACATTCCGTTACTCTTACGCGCGGTTGCTTATTTGCGCGCCAAAGGGAGATGGGAAGGCCGCCAGCTTGTCCTCGCTGGGGCGGGATCTCCCGGCATGCGCGGTGCGGACGAAATTCAGGATGTGCTGCGTGAATTGGACCTCGGAGATATTGTAGTTGCAACTGGGCGAGTACCAGACAGCCAATTGCCTGGCTTGTATCGGTACGCGAGCTTGCTAGTGATGCCTTCTTTGTACGAAGGCTTTGGGTTTCCGGTACTGGAAAGCATGGCAATAGGCACACCCGTCGTGGCGAGCAACATTTCGAGCCTGCCAGAAGTCGCGGGAGATGCTGCCATTCTTGTTTCCCCGGAGGACGTTGCCGAACTGGCAAATGCGATCGACACCGTCTTGAAAAATAAAGCCATTGCTGAGGAACTACGACAAAAGGGTTTTTCCCGCGCACGCGAATTCAGTTGGGAGCGCGCTGCTGCTAACACGATTGCCGTCTATCGGTCCGTAGCTGGCACGTAAGTTTCCTTCAAGGCGGTGTCACTCTCAGTCGACCGAAAGGCCTGCACTATCTGTTCTGCGAACCGCTCCCAATTGTATTTTGTTCTAACTAATTGCATGCCCGCTTCCGCGATGCCGCGTCTCAACTCGGGATAGGACAGCAGCATCTCAATTTTTACGGCGAGGGCGTCCGGTTGTCGTGCGGGAAACAGGACTGCGGTTTCATTGTCCGTAAGGATTTCATGTACGGCGGCTCCCTCGGAAACCAGCACCGGGCAGCCGCAGGCCATGGCTTCCAATACAGCCAATCCCCAAGTTTGCAGTTCGTTAGGGAAGACGAAGGCGTCGCAAGCGCAGTAGTAATCCCGGATCTCTTCATCATCGACTTTCCCGGCGAAAGTCACGTCCTCTTGCAAACCGCTTGCCTGAACACGCTCTTTGAGCGACTGGAAATAGGATGGATGAGCATCACCCGAACCGGCCAGCAGCAGCTTGGTTCTGATTCCTCTCTGTTTTAAGTGCGCCACAGCGTCTATGGCATCTTGCAAACGTCGGTGCGGCATGAAAATGCCGAGCCAAAGTAGCACGAAATCTTCGGCTCGATAGCCATACCGTTTCCGGATTTTCTCCCGATCTCCGCCGGCGCGAAAGCGATCAGGATCAGCGCCACTGCGCACGACACCCGTCTTTGCCGGGTAAATAAGCTTGAATTCGCTCTCCGCCCAACGGGAAAGGAAAAGAGTGAGATCCACTTTGCGGTTTTCCCGGCGGTCATAGAGATAATAGAGACGATGGACCAGCCTTCCGAGCAGACCTGAACTTGGGCCCTGCTTCTGTGAGATTTGATGGAAGGTCGGTACATCATTGCACATCCAAACAACCCTCCCGCCCAGTTTATGTTTGAGCCACACTGCTCCCCACTGAGCGGGCCAATGATGAGGATTCCACAAATCGTGCTTGGTTCCAACCGCTGCAGCTAGCCGTCTCATGTCGAGGTAACAGCGGACGAAACGCGGTTTCCTGAGCCAGGCGAAGCGCCCTCGCCCAATTTTTCTGATCGTAAGTTCTTTGCAAATGTCTGGGAAGCAGTTACCGCGGTCATAAGCGGAAGTGTAAAGGGTTATCTGATGGCCTTGGCGATTCAGGGTCCGGGCAAGAGACAGGCACTGCCGCTCGCCTCCCCCTTCGACCAGCAGTTCATGCATTATGAGGGCAATATTCACGATTAATCGCTAAAAATCTGGGATATAGATCCACTACATCAAGCAAAATCCCAATCGCGCATCGATTGAGTCTACTCGATCATTTTGCTAACCTTTAAGCGAGCGAGCGGTAAACTGAGAGGGCTTTAGCAGCCAACTCTCCAGATTTGAATTCCGCACTACGGCGAAGTCCGCGCGTGACGAGCTGCCGCCGCAAGCCTTCATCTTCGAGGATTCGGCGCATCGCTCCAGCGATTGCATCAACGCTGCGCGGATCCACCAACAACGCTCCATCTCCTGCAACTTCCTCCAGGGCAGATCCGTAAGATGTTACTGTCGCCACGCCGCTGGCCATGCTTTCGACTAGAGGCAGCCCAAATCCCTCAAAAAACGACGGAAAAACAAAGAGCTCCGCTGCGTTATAAAACAGCGGCAAATCCTCACTCACAACATATCCTGGTGAAACAACTGCATCCGACAACCCCAGTTCACGTATGCTAGCGAACAGCCGCTCAAATTGCCAATCACGCTTACCCACAATTACAAGCTGAGTATTACACCCTTGCTTCCTGATTTTCGCGAATGCGTTCACAAGTGCCGGAAGATTTTTTCGGCCCTGAATCCTGCCCACATACAGAATGAAAGGCGAGGCGATTCGATATTTGCGGGCCAGATGTTCCTGGCACACTTGCTTATCCCGGGGCTGAAAATCACTGGAAGCGCATGGATATGCCACAGTGATTTTCTCTCGCGGAACTCCATATCGTTGTGAAATGTCATCCGCACAGAAATTCGAAATCGTCAAAATATGGTCGGCACTACGAGCTGCAATCGGAGTCAATTTCCGCAAACGCAACGCTTGTAGCGGGGGGAAATGCTCGGGGAAATGCTCATACGCAAGGTCATGTATGCTTATGACCGTCTTGATCTTGCCGATGAAGGGTCTAACGTACTGACCATGGAAAATGTCGGGCTTGGCTCTTCGCACAGCAAGAGGCAATGAGAAGCATACGCGTGCGATGGAGTTTTTTGGCACTGGTACCAAGCTAAAGCGTTGATCATCTGCGGGGCCGGGCGCAGGTGCAGAGCTGGTATGGAAAAGGACATACTGGTTGGCGGTCTTGTCTGCAGCAAGTCCTTGAAGAAGTTGCCGAAAATAAGTTTCATTGCCCCCGGCACGGGATCCCAGAGTGTGAACGTCAATGGCAATCTTCATGAGATAGGAATGTGCCAGGACTTGCGGGAAGTCGCGGGCGCGTTGCCGGGTGCGAGGACAGATCCGTAGAGCAAATGCTTACCCATACAGTATCTCTCCCTGTGACGATTGGCCGTTTGGACTGAATTTCACCCCTAATCTTTGAAGCAGTACGAGCAACAAGTAGGGCGAACTCAAGATCAGATACCTTCGCCACAGGCGCCTAGGTTCCTTGCACAGACGAAACAGCCACTCTAAACCTCTGTCCTGCATCCATTTGGGGGCCTGGCGTAGGGTTCCGGCTAGAAATGGGAATGCCGCGCCCACAGCGATAATGGGCAAGTTTAGCCGTGACGCAAACTCATACGCCCACACCTCTTGCCTGGGACACCCTAACCCCACAAACACGATACTGGCTCCGGATTGTTTGATTTTTCTGGCGGTCTCGTCCGCCGTTTCCTTGCTGACTCGGCCAAACGTTGACGGAGCAGCCCCGGCGATGTGCAAACCCGGGAATCTCTGGCGCAAGTTGGTGCAGAGCCGATCTAGGATCTCTTGCGTTGTCCCGTGAAAATACACCGGTAGGCCTTGCTCTTCTGCACGTGCGAGCAAATCTACAGTCAGGTCTGGCCCGTAGACACGCTGGCGCAATCCGGCGGAATACAGGAAGTTCAGGGCCCAGCGAACAGGCTGTCCATCTGCAAGGGCGAGGTCAAGGTGGTTCAATCGGTAACGCTGAACGGGATCAAATACGCCGGTCATGACCGCGTGCACAGCCAGTGCTGATACGGCATAACCACGCCGCTGGCGGGCCGCCTCCACGATCATTTCGGTTGCGGTTGCACGATCCACCGGGTCTATCAGGACGCCAATTATGTTTTTCTTTTTCCGGGCGTTCATACACTCGCAGCTTTGGGAGTGCTACCCCAGCGCTCGAGATTTCCTTCGAGGATTTCGCGAAGAATGCTGCCCACGTCGTGTTTCAACTCGTAGCCCGGAAAATGCGACTGAAACTTTGTGATGTCGCTGATCCACCAAATGTGATCCCCGATGCGATTGGACGAGAGGTATTCCCACTGGAGTTTCTGTCCTGATATCTCCTCGCACTCGCGAATGGCTTCCACCATGGAGCAACTTGACATCCGGCCACCGCCGATGTTGTAAACCTCGGCCGACCTTGGTTCTCCGAAAAATCTGTCAAATGCCCGGACTAGATCCAGACTATGAATGTTGTCACGGACCTGCTTCCCCTTGTAGCCGAAAACCTGATAAGGAGTTCGAGTGACGCTGCANCTCATCAAGTAGGCGAGGAAGCCATGCAACTGCGTTCCTGAGTGATATGGGCCAGTCACGCATCCCGCCCGAAAGCACACGGTCTTCAGACCAAAGTAGCGGCCATATTCCTGCACCATGGAGTCGGCAGCCACCTTCGACGCTCCAAAAATGCTATGCATGGAGCGGTCAATGGACATCTCTTCCGTAATTCCCCGGGCAGCGAATTTNTGGGTCTGATCCAACTCCCAGCGTGACTCGCACTCCACGAGCGGCAGGTAATTCGGCGCGTCCCCGTAGACTTTGTTGGTAGAGGTAAAAATAAACACTGCATCGGGACAAAACTGGCGGGTTGCTTCCAGCATGTTCAGCGTGCCGGTCGCGTTCACGCTGAAGTCGGTCATCGGCTCGCGGGCAGCCCAGTCATGCGACGGTTGAGCAGCCGCGTGGATCACCAGGGATATCGAGGATCCAAAACGACGGAACAGCTGAAACACCGCGTTCTGGTCGCGGATATCGGTGCTGTAGTGCTCATACGAGGGGACCGTGGCTATCAATTGNTCACGCATCCAGTGCGTGGAAGCCTCAGGCCCAAAGAAGTACTTACGCATGTCATTGTCGATTCCGACAATATGCAGACCCTTTTCGGCGAAATACCGCACTGCCTGTGAGCCAATGAGTCCGGCTGAGCCTGTGATTATCGCAATACTCACGCTTTCCTCCAGAGCGCTGTATTCCTGCGAACGTCTATGAGAATCTGCCAATAAGTTGGGAGACTAAGACTTTCCTTCGAGAATAGCATGTAAAAGTCGAATGTTCGCAATCAAACTCACCGGCGCCAGGGGTACCGACCGCAGAGTGCCCCAATGCGCTATTTTCAGAATGGCTACTATATTTCAACTGGCATAAAACCGTCTACTTTTTCTGCGACATAGCTGCCTGCTGTTGTTGCGCTCTGCGATAGACGGAAAGCAACAAATCCGCATTCGCTGGGCCAGCGTAGTGGGATTCAAAACTGGCGCGGGCGTCCGGACGCATTCTCCGTACTTTACTCAGGTTGCACGTGTGCGACTCGAGCAGCCGGCGCAGCGTGGAGACGTCTCCCGGAGGGAAGTGGAATCCGTTTCTCTCTGGAACCACCATGGAAGCGCCGGCGCCAATGTTGGAGGCCATGACCGGCGTGCCTACGGCGAATGCCTCAATCACCACACGCGGCATGCCTTCATACCACTCGGAAGGGAAGACCAGGAATTCAGCCCGGCGCATCGCATCCAGAACCTGCTCTGGCGACCGGCTGCCCAGGTACTGAATGTTCGGACAAGCCGCCGCAGCCGCTCGCACGGAATCCTCGAGCGGGCCTTCTCCAATAATTCTCAAGGGAAGATCGATGCCGGGGTTCTTCCATGCCTGCAGTAGCGTGGAGACACCTTTTTCCGCGCTCAATCGGCCTACGAAGATGGCGTATCCGCCTCCACCCGGTCCTGGCAAGGGAGAGGGATGAACAAAATTCGGCTTCACCACAATCTTCTCCGCCGGCAATCCGCCGGCAATGTACTTCTGGCGTGCGAATTCCGTGAGGGCGACATAGACGTTCACGCGATTTGTCCAGGTACCCATCATCTTGTGTAGCCCAATCATCGCTGCCACCACAGTGCTTCCCAGCCGGCTTTCCCTGTAGCAGGCATGAACGATCCCGGACCACGGCACGAATCGCCCCAGGCAATCCTCACAAACGCGCCCATCGCGAAAAAATGAATAGTTCACGCACATGAGGCGGTAATTACGCAAGGTCTGGACAACCGGGATCCCGCATTTGGAGGCAGCGTAGTAAACGGAGGGCGACCAGAGCGGAAAAAAATTCTGGACATGCATTACGTCGAACTGCCGGTCACCTAGCTTGCTGTACACACGCTGATACGAGTCGGAGGACCATAGCGTTCGTGCCGCGGTCCTTGCTTTCCCCAGGCTCTCGATCTCGCGGTTGTCCTGCTCCAGCAGCTCGACCTGATGGCCGTAGTCCGTGAGCAGCGCGACTTCGGCGGCGGTGGACTGGTCCTCGCCGCCCGGGGCCAGATAGCGGTTGTGCAGCATCAGGATTTTCATGGCTGCGGTCCCAAGAACAGCTCAAAGGGTCGNTCGCCCAGCCGGAATGNCGCCTGCCACCGCATGTTTGGATTGTCAGCCAGATTATATAGGCTTATCCTTGGCTCCCACGGAGATTTCTGTCCACATTGGTCTAAGGAATTTAGCGCTAGTTGGTGTATCCTAGGGTTCCGTTTTCCTTGGACAAGCGCATAGTGGGCTGATTGTGTGCCCTCCGCTCGCGTGGTGTCCACACAAGTTGATTGGAGTTAATAAGCGTAGGTATGCGGAAACTCATTAGCCATATTCTGCTGTTTTCGTTGTTCTTGAGTTGCGGACTTCTGACCCAGCAAGCTTTCGCCCAGCAATCATCCAGCGCGAAGCGCGACTTAGCCGAAAGCAGGCAGTCGGCCGTGGATGCGTCAATCTCGATTGATCCGAACAAACTGGTTGAGATTCTGCAGAAAGAGCCCGGCCTGACCTTCGCCGTCAAGAAACTGCTGGCGGATGCCGCTTTGCAGGAAGGCCGACTGCTGGACGACAATTCCTTTCCCGATTCCACGCTTTACTACCTGATCCAGAGCGACGAGAACATCCGCGCCATGGTGACGGCCGAACTGATCAAACGAAAATATATCCATGTAAATCCGACCGAGCAGGAATTAACAAATGAAGCCCTGCGCCGGCGACAGCGGCAAGCCGAAGTAGCGAAGACAGCGCGCGATCGCGACCAGGAAGACAACCCCTATTATTCGGCCAGCGATCCGGAGCGCAAAATCAAGCCGCCGTCCTACTGCGACTCTTCAGACAACAACGCCGACGATCGCTGTCCGCCTCCTCGTCCACAAATCAATATTCCGACGCAAACCACGCGAGAACTGAACCTGGAGACTCCGCCAACGCCTGTTCAGGCAGCAGAATTGCCGAGCTTATTCGCGAGGAACAGGGCGCCCAATGATCCGAACAATTCCAGGAGTATCTCGGACAATGGTTCGTCCTACAGTTCACCTTTCGGTTCAATGAACGCGTCCGTCCCGCAGCCGGCGCTGCCTTCGGAGCGGGAGATCCTTAATGCGGTCCCTGACACAAATACCAAGCCGCCACGAAATGAGCGCGACCGCAGCGGCGACGTCAGATCAGCGGATGATGAATTGGTGCTTCGACGCAAGAACAATCCCTACGACAGCGTACCTTCACTGATCGATTTTTACTCTCAGGTGGACCGTCGCTACCAAACCATCCGGCGTTTCGGTGCTTCGCTCTTCGATGGCTCGTCGGATGGCACGAAGGAACAACTGCCCATCGACATGCCCGCGGGGCCCGACTATATCGTTGGGCCGGGCGACGGACTCAACGTAGAGATATGGGGAAGCAGTGCGGCACAGCGCGTCCAGCGGGTTGTAGACCGCGAAGGCAGGGTCTCATTACCTGAGGCTGGACTGGTTGAGGTGGCAGGGAAGTCTCTCTCGCAGGTGCAACAGCTCGTGCAGGGGGCCCTGCGCCGCGAATTCCGCGACATCCAGGCTGACGTTTCTCTGGCTCGCCTTCGGACCGTCCGGGTTTATGTCGTAGGCGACGTGAGAAACCCCGGAGCTTACGATGTGAGCGCGCTTTCCACTCCTCTCAACGCCGTGTTGGCGGCCGGGGGGCCCAGCAGCCAGGGTTCGTTCCGCACCTTCAAGCACTATCGCGGCAAGCAGCTCATTCAAGAAATCGATTCCTACGACCTGATTTTAAACGGCGTCCGCAGCGATATTCGAACGCTCCAATCCGGCGACACCGTCCTGATCCCGCCTGTGGGGTCAGAGGTTACGATTGAAGGCATGGTGCGCCGGCCGGCCATCTATGAGCTACATGGAGAAAAAAACCTGTTTCAGGCGCTGGCTCTGGCTGGGGGAGTTCTGCCCACCGGCACACTGCGCCATGTAGTGGTTGAGCGCATCCAGGCGCACCAGGCGCGCACCATGTTAAGCCTGGATATACCGGACTCAGCCGACGATGCCGCCGCCACCAAGGCCCTTCAGGGCTTCGCCGTTCAAGGCGGGGACAAGATACGGATTTCTCCGATCCTTCCGTACAGCGAGAAAACCGTTTTTCTGGATGGACACGTTTTTCGGCCGGGTAAGTATCCTTACCGCGACGGGATGAGGGTTGCAGACCTGGTCAGAAACTACGACGATCTGCTGCCCGAACCGGCCAGACAGTATGCCGAGATCATCCGCTTGAATCCTCCGGATTTCCGCCCGGTCATTTTGTCCTTCAACCTGAGCAGCGTGCTCGATAAGACCGGAGCGCAGTCGCCCTCACTGCAGCCATTCGATACGGTACGAGTCTTCAGCCGGTTTGATTTTGAGGATCCACCTACGGTCATGGTTCATGGCGAGGTGCGTGAACCCGGCGTACACAAGACCAATGGTGATTTGACGTTGCGGGACGCCATCTTTCTCGCGGGCGGTCTCACGCCTAACGCCGACCTGGGAGATGCGCAAGTCTTCCGCAACTATCAGGGCAAGGCCGAGTTCTTCAACGTAAATTTGTCCCAGGCGCTGGCGGGAGACGCCACTGCCAACCTTCATCTGCTTCCGCGGGACCGCGTGTTCGTGCACAAGAGTCTCATCAAGGTGGATCCTCCATCGGTCAGCATTCGCGGGGAAGTCGCTACCCCGGGAAGGTTTCCGCTCGCGCCGGGAATGACAGTCAGCGAATTGGTGCGCGTGGCCGGCGGACTGAAACGTGGCGCCTATACCGGACAGGCTGACCTGCAACGCTACGACTTTGACGGAACCAAGCCCATTGCCGGGACCCACCAGCAACTGGACCTCTCAGCCCTCCTGACCGGATCTGGCGACATACCGCTGAAGGATGGCGATGTGCTCACGATCCGCCAACTCAATGGCTTTGAGGACATAGGATCCAGCGTTACAGTGCGCGGCGAAGTGATGTATGCGGGCACCTATGGCATCTCCAGTGGAGAACGGCTCAGTTCCGTGTTGCGGCGCGCCGGAGGCTTCGGGCCACTGGCGTATCCCTACGCCATTGTTTTCACGCGGGAAAATATCCGTACGCTCGAAGAAAAGAACCGTTCTGAACTGGTGCAGCGTATCCAGCAGGAAGTAACGGCAGGGAAAAATATCGCGGATTCCCAGGCGGCCCAGAACCAGGCTGTCCTGCTGCAACAGAACCAGACGATTACGCGTCTGCAGTCCGCGCCTGTGCTTGGGCGTCAGGTCATTCGCATCAGCGGCGACATCGCTAAATGGGCCAATACTAACGATGATATCGTCTTGCAAAAAGGCGACGGCATTATCGTGCCGCGGAAACCGAACTTCGTGATGGTCACTGGACAGGTATATAACCCCAACGCGCTGACCTATGCCCCCGGCAAGAACGTAAAGTGGTATATACGCCAGGCCGGCGGTGTGAGCGAACTGGGCAGAGCGAAAAAGACCTTCGTGATCCGTGCCGATGGCTCGATTGTCAGCAGCGCTTCCAGCGTATTTCTGGGCAGCGTGATGAGCTACACATTGCGGGCGGGGGACACCATCGTGGTTCCAGAACGCCTGGTGGGCAGTACGACCTTGAAGAACTTTACCGACACTGCAAGCCTGTTGTCATCACTGGCCATAGCGGCCAAAGTCGCAATCAG
>JGI25616J43925_10000705_pt1 | contig 12305 bp, 3 predicted proteins | sample GraSoi2013_100cm_FD_43925 | JGI IMG/M metagenome (IMG submission 43925) | reverse complement strand
GGGGGGGGGCTGCTCGCAAAGCGAGGCAGGAGTGAGGGTAGCTGCCCTTTAGGGTCTCCTTTGGAGAGCGCTAGAGCTGTGAAAAATAATTTAAATTAATATCAAACAGTAGTCTTTAAAAGATTATTTTTTCTAACCTTGTTCAGCTGCCCCACCCTCTCCCTAATTAAATTTCTTTCTCTGCTTTGCACCCACCCCTCTCGAGCCCGCCCTCCCATTAACCATTAGGGGAGGGCGCGCGAGAGGGAGGCTTAAGCTAATCTAATTTTCCCGATCTAAGCAGGGCATCCTAAGATTCTAACTCCTTTTTATTGTTAATTTAATAATAAAACTAATGGCGGAAATAGCACAATCCATCCCCTCCCTCCCCACTCTACCCTAGGGAGGGTAGGGAAGGGAGGGGCGCCCTCTCAAATCTGCCAAAGGAAGAGAGGAGAGGGCGCCCGGCTTGCTAGCCAAAAAGTGTCAGACCCTGCTTAGGCAGGATGGATCTCAATAAAAGATCTAAGGGGGTAAATAAAGAAAGCTAGGACTATTATTATTTAGAATAATTTTAATCTATTTAATTAAAAATAAAGTAAACTATGATAACAACAATTGTAAATTTATTAACTTTTGGTATTTTATTTTCTAGTATTATTTCTATAACATCTAATAATCCTATAATCTCAATAATTTTTTTAATTACTGCTTTTGTTAATGCTGCAGGTTATTTAATTTTATTAGGGATAAATTTTATAGGTATTTCTTATATTGTTATATATGTTGGTGCTATTGCTGTTTTATTCTTATTCATTATATTAATGATAAATATAAAATTAACAGATATTTTAGATACTGGATATAATTTTACTAAAAATTTACCTATAGGTCTTAATATTGCCTCTTTATTATTTTTCATTTTTTTTTCAGTAGCTGCACACCCTTCCCCTCTGTCTCTCTTTTGGAATGGTGAGGGATATAATTTATTTCCTTTTTCCCCAAATGCTTCGATAGGAATTGGTAAAGAGGAGCAGTTTACAACTAAAGCTTCTCTCTATCGCCTTACCCCTGACGGTGATATTATTAGAGAGGGATTAGCTAACTTAAGCGAGGCGAGAGAGGGGGGAGCTGTATCTGATTTTCATTTATTAGAGTTTACTCAAATAGAAGTATTAGGGCATTTTTTATATACTTATGCATCTATTTTTTTAATAATATTAAGTTTAATATTATTATTAGCAATGTTAGCTATTATTATTATCTCTAAAAAAAATATAACAAATATTTAAATTTCAATTTTTATTACTCTCACCCCCCCCCGCCCATAGGCCCTATCTTTTGGACGCCTCGCTTTTTATTCTTAACTCTCCCTCTGCGCCGGCCTCCCTAAGAGCGGGCAGCCTAACAAGGGCGCGGCTTTTTATTCTTAATTTTATAATAAAATTTGCTGACCTGCCTTTTTTTATCTTTATTTATTTAAAACCCTAAGGAGGGCAAAAGCGATGGGTGTTAGCAAAGTCTACCTCTCTCTCGCTAAAGAGAGTGCCTCGCTTAGAGACGGGGGAGATGCCCCCCTCCTTTGGAGGCCCTCTCCTTTGGGGGCCCTCGCTTTGCGAGGCGGGAGGGCGCGAGGCGGGAGGATTTAGACAAAGCGAGACCTCCCTTTTTTATTCTTATTGTTAATTAAATAAGATTAAAAAGGGGAGGGTGCCTAAGCTAACTATAAATTTAGAAAGAGAAAGACTAGCACAGTTTCCACTTTAGCTTATTTTTCTATCTTAGCAGTCGGATGTTCTTGTTAAGCCCCTGCTTAGACTGATGAGAGTTAGGGTTGTTGCGTAAGAGAGACTTGTTTATATTCAGCAGATTAGGGTGAATTCCACTTTAAATTTAAATTTTGTCTCGGTTCCAGTAACCATTTGTTTCTCTCTCTTTTAAATTTATAATGCCTCCCTCTTTTCTCCCTCTTTGAGCCCACCCTTCTAACTCCGTAGGGGCAACCCATTTTTTTACCTCCGAAAGACTAATCTATATACTTAAATAAATTTTTAATCTAGCTGTCGAAAAAATGAGACTAGATTAAAAGATACAAAACTAAACAAATAGTGAAGGAAGGTGTCGCGCGCGCCTTGCGCCCTTTTCTTATTTTTATTGTTTATTAAATAAGAATAAAAATGGTCTCCTTTGCCTCTGCCTCTCCTTTGCCTCTGCCTGTATGGCACTCGGCCAAAAGGGAGAGTATGGCACTCGGCCAAAAGGGAAACCCGGGGGCGCGCAAGAGGCGCTAGGCGCAGGGGGTAAAGATCTGTTTAGACTAGGAAATAAGTGAGGGAGTTGTAATTAGCACCGCTATAGGGAATGGAAGGGTTAAGCATCCAAATTAGCAAAATTTAATATAATTTTTTACTTCTATCTAAGGTTGTAACCACCCCCCCTAGCGTTGGTACTAGACAGGTGCTAAGAATTAAATAATTTAAATTATAATCGCCCTTAGAACCGGCCGCAGCAAAACCCTAAGGGTGGGGCAGGACCTGGGTTTACTCTTTCTTGCGCAGCAACCCTAGATTTAATTTTATAATGCTAACTTAAATTAGAATATAGGTTGTTTGAAATTATATATGTTTTTTCCTGCTCCTAGCTTCGCAATGAGGTCTCCCTAGTGTAGATCCTTAGGGTGCCCTTAGGGCCTAGAGGATTAGCACACCTCTTGCTTTCTTATATTATAAAAAAAAGGCAGGGGTGAGGACAGGACGCACCCTCCCTTTTCTTATTTTTATTCTTAAATTAAAAAAAGAAAAGGGGGGGGCGTAGACCTGTTTAATATTAATATCAAATATGAATTTTAAATTTTTTGATTTTTATTAGAATCGAACTAATACCTGTACTTAGAAAGAGTACTGTTCTACCATTAAACTAAAAAACCTGTGCAAGGAGCGAGTGACTCTATTAATTTGTAACTCGCAACCTTATCTGCCCTCTCTTATATGCCTCGCTTTTGTCTTATTCCCCCCAGATTTATAATTTTCAATTTCAATTTGGAAGAAAAGCGAGGGTTGCTACGCAAGGGAGGGCCTATTCTTTTGGAGCCTTTCTTGCGTAGCTTGCCTTTAGTACCCCGGCTTGCTTGGTCAAACGCGGCGCCCTTTTTTATTCTTATTTAAAAAACAATAAAAATAAGGGCGCCCCCTCCTTAGCCTCTGTCTGTATGGCACTCGGCCAAAAGGGAGATCCGGGGCCGATGCCCCCCTCCTTTGGAGATTCTCCTTTGGAGGCCCTCGCTATGCGAGGCGGGTGGGCGCAAGGCGCGCAAGACGCGCGTGACTGTTTTTTTTCATTACCCTATTTATCTGGTCTAAACGACCTGCCCTAGTTTTTAATCTTTAAATCAGACCTTTTTTAGCGGAAAAGAGTAAAATTCTTTAAATATTAGATTCTTTAGGGAAAATTGGAGAGATCTGAGAGGCCCTTACTCTAAGGGCTACCAGCGACCTGCCAAAGGCAGTCCTAGCGCGTTTTGCGCCCTCCCGCCCTTTTCTTATTTTTATTGTTTATTAAATAAAAAGGATCTCCAAAGGAGGGGCTCTCCCTTTTTAGAGTGCCATACTCTCCCTTTTGGCCGAGTGCCATACAGGCAGAGGCTAAGGAGAGGCAAAGGAGAGGCGCGACTTTCTTATTTAAACCATATTTATTTAAAGAGGCAGGTCGCTAAAGCGAGGAGAGCGGAAATAAGATAACTCCTTTTTTTTCTAAAACTAAGTCTTATAAACATATTCTAAATATCTTTGATTTTTTATTTAAATAAGATTAAATTAGGATCACATAAGAGAATCGAACTCTTTACTCAGCATCCACAAAGCTGTGCTTTACCAATTAAACTAATGTGACCTTTAAAATAATAAGCCTTATAAAAAATATTATAAATATCTTTGACTTGTCTTGCAAGAAGGCCTTAAGATTTGCATTCGGACCTCTCTTTTGGCGCCCCCCCATAGGGAGGGGCCAAAGCGAGGCCTTCCCCCTCTGCACCCTACCTTGCTAGATAGGGAGGGCTAGAGCGAGGTAGATAGTAGACACCCGCCCCTCACAGCTGTGAGGGGGGCGGTTTGCGCATTATTTTTTAATTTCAATCCTATATTCTCTTCCCTGTTTTAGTAGAACCTCATAGGGAGTCCCTCCCTCTAGCATACTAAGCAGTTCTACTTCTAGAGATAGGGTATCTACTAGGCGCACTCCCCTTATTCTTATATTTTTTATTTTTTTATTCTTATTTACTTTTTTTATCTTTATTTATAATACAAATAAAGAAACAATAAAAATAAAAACTAAATAAAGATATCGCAAAGCGAGGAGGGTTGCTGCGCAAGAGTTATTTAAGAGAGGAGCTATAAAATTTTAAATTTTAACTTTATAATCTTAAATTGAGTGTTTTTTTACGGAATAAAAGCGAGTCGAACGCTTAAGGGAGCTTTTCCCAGACGATTAGCAATCGTGTTATCTTACCAATGACGATTATTCCTTTTTGCTCTTCAAGATTCTAGGGTTGCCTAATTAGGTAATATTTATAATCCCTCTGTCTTTGGCCACTCCTTTGGAGAGCCCCTCCTTTGCCTCTGCCTCTCCTTTGCCTCTGCCTGTATGGCACTCTAAAAAGGGGAGAGTCGCTTTGCGAGGCACTCTAAAAGGGGAGAGCCTCCCCTCTCCTATGGAGGCCCTTTTTATTTAATAAACAATAAAAATAAGAAAAGGGCGGGAGGGCGCAAGGCGCGCGCAAAAAGACGCGGCTTGTAACCCTAAGAGTCATTTGCTAAAGTAGAGGAGATAAAGAGCATAAATTTAAACATAAGCTGAAAGAAAGAATCGAACTTTCATTATACCGTCATGAATGGTATGTTTTAACCTTTTAAACTATTTCAGCTAACAATATTATATTTAAACTTCTATTTATATTTCTTTAGTCGCGCCCTTGCTTGCAACCTCCCTCGCTTTTTTTATCTTTATTTAGTTCTTATTTTTATTGTTTCTTTATTTGTATTATAAATAAAGATAAAAAAAGTAAATAAGAATAAAAAATAAAGAATAAGGGGAGGGCGCCCTAATGGGAGGGCGCGCGACTAATTATTGTATAATAATATATATACGTATTATTATTTTATATTTAAAAATTTTTATTTAAGAATAAATATAATAAATACCTTCCCAACCAAAGATATTGTTTTCGCTCATTTTGTTTAAATTGGTGATCCTGTTTATCTTATCCTCCTCCCTTAGGGCCGAACTAGCGCTCTCCAAAGGAGACCATCGCAAAAGCGACCACCCCTTTTATTCTTATTTAATAAACAATAAAAATAAGAAAAGGGTGTTGCTACGCAAGGGCGGAGACGCGATGGCTTGAACTGTATTTTAATTAATAAAGTAAAGAAAAGAAGAGATTCAGCTGCTTTTGCAAAGCATTATACTTTTTTGTTAGCTAATTTAAGCAGGTCTGCTAAATCAGAAAGGTGGCTCTCCTGTCTTTGATTGCTCCACCTACGCTTTTTTTATTCTTAAATTTGCCTCGCTTTTTTCTTATTTTTATATTTATTTATTTAAAATTAAAGAGGGCGGAAGGAGTAAGAAAAAGCGAGTACTTTAGCAGCAACCTTTCAAACCTAAGCATTGGCTTTATTTTCTTAATTTTATACTAATAATAAGAATGGAGCTATCCAAAGTGAAGGTGGTGATAGATAAATATGGGAAATTTAACTCTATTGGACTAAGACAGGATACTACTAAATTTAACTATTAATAATTAAACTTAATAAATTTTACAGCTCTTTTTTAAATTTATAGTTCTCTTCCGGACTCGAACCAGAATAAACACTTTAGAAGAATGCTATTCTAACCATTGAATTAAGAGAACTCAAACTATTTAAGTAATATTAACCCCTCGCTTACGCGGCTTACGCGACTGCTTATTTCTAAAAAAATTGAAGCAAAATAAAAAGGTGCCCAGCTTTAATAGCTCCAATTTTTTAATAAGAATGATGCTAATAATAAAAAGAGCTATCTATTTAAAGCTTTCGCCTCTTTTTCCAAATTTAGAGTTACGAAATTAGGCGGCCCTTTCCTCTATCTTTAGAGAGAGGGAGACTCCTGCGGATGGAGATATAGGCCCTCTCCTTTGGAGACTCGCCAAAGGCGACCTCTTTAATTTGAAAGAAATAAAAATAAAATTGCTGCGCGCCCTCTCCTTTGCCTCTGCCTCTCCTTTGCCTCTGCCTGTATGGCACTCGGCCAAAAGGGAGAGTATGGCATTCGGCCAAAAGGGAGTTGCAAGCAAGGGGGCGCCCTTGCAAGGAGGCGGTGGGGGGGGGGTTTCTAATTTATATTTTCCAGCAGCACTTTCCAGTACAGCTACCTTGCTATGACTTTTGAGATGTCACTCAGAAGGGTTAATTGATATTAATAAAATTCAACAAAACAGTTGAGATCTTTTCTTTAATTATAAATAAATATAAATAAGGAAATAATCTAATCTATAAAAATATATTTATTTAAAAATTAAACAAAATATTTTTAAGAATAACGACACCTCCCCGCTCTTAGGGCCTTGCTACCCTCTGGGTGAGGTATAGCGGGTATTTACTCCATTCTTTATATTTAAATATTTTTAGCAGCCCTCCCTGCTCGCAAAGCGAGATAAAGAAGAGCTCTTTTAGGAGTAGTAGGGGCCTCATTCCTTTGGAGGCTAAAGATATAGATAAAAAAAAAGGAGTTGCTAGCTTGCTTTGATACCCACCCTCTCACTATTGGAGAGGGAGGTCTTAGACAGGTTGGAGGATTCCTTGTTTTACTTTTTATTAATTGGCAATTTCCCCCTTTCCGAACTCCTCCCCAGCGACAGACAGTTAGTTCATCACGGATTCATGCTTCACCGTTGCGTGGCTAATCAACGATTACTCGAAATTCCTTCTTCATGTTGCCGAATTCCAGACAACAATCCGTTAAAATATTAATAAATGAACTTTTTTTATTGATTAGCTAAACCTACCTAGCTTTTAAAGCTAAAGTTTTGCATCACATTGTAAAAGTTTTAGCAGCACGTGTATAGCCCAGTTCATGAGGGCCATAACGACTTGTCTTAGCCCCAACTTAATAATTGTTTTATTAAATAATAGTTAAGTATAAATTAACTACAGGGATTTCGTCCGTTAGTGGAGTTAACCTGACTTTTCACAATACGGACTGACGACAGCCATGCAACACCTGTAAACGAATTTCTAACTAAATAAAGATTCAAATTCTATTAAGCTTATTTTTATTTTATCCCTCCAAAATAGGAGGGATAAGAAAAAAAGAGCTTTAGTTTAAAATTTGAATTTTACTCTAGAAATTACTCAATTTAGATTCCTTTATAAATAAAAGAGCTAAATTGGATATGCAAGAACTGGTAAGATTTTACGCGTACTTTCGTATTAAATAACATGCTTCACTCCGTTTGCTCCGAGACCGACTAATTTTTTTGGTTTCAGTTTTGCAACCGTACTCTCAAGGCGGAATGGTTATCGCGTTAACATCGTCACTAATTAAATTAAATTAACAACTACCATTCATCGTTGACGGTGAGAGGTAACTGGGTATCTAATCCTATTCCCTGTTCTCACTTTCGTACCTCAGCGTCAATCATTACCAGATAAAAAGTTTTCACCGTTAGTATTCTACTTAGTATTTTCAGATATCGCCCTTACACATAAGCATTATTTGGTTTATCTCAATTAAGATTCTAGCTTTAAGTGTATCTATTTTTGTCCTGTTAATAATTAATTATTATAAGTTATGCGGATCTAATAATAATCCCTATTTTCAATTAATTTAGCCTTAAATTTAAGGTCTGAAAATCCATAAAACTTATAGACGGGGTCTTTCCCCCTGCCTTTGGCAGCAAAGCGAGGGCTTCCTTTTTTATTCTTATTTAATTAACAATAAAAATTAGAAAAGGGGTACTCGCTTTATGATAAAAAATAAAGCGAGGCCCTATTGCTAGGGTGGGAGAAATATTATTAACTAGCTTATTTAAAAATAGACTTTAAAGCTGCCTACTTACCCTTTACGCCTGTTTAAGACGACTAACGTTCGCGTTTCTGGTGTTACCGAGTCTTCTGGCACCAGTTATTTAGACAACACTAATAGTAAGGTAATATCATTTTTTTCCCTTACGTTATCACAATAAGCACATTTTGTGATTTTGTGATTTCAGTTAGCTAGTTCACTCTTGCGAGCATTGACTAATATTCTTGACTGCAGATTGCTTATGCAATTTGGGGCTTTTCATTCCCAATGTGGCCATTTGTTCTCTCAAATTTGGCTATTGATCGTAGGCTTGGTAGGCCTTTACCCCACCAACTACCTTTAAACAAAATAAATAGACTCTTATAATAGAAAATTTCCTTTCTTATAATTAAGCTCAATTATATTATATATTTATTATATAACTATCCCCTATTTATGAGGACTATAAGGTATCTTATTTACCATTACTCACCTTTACACCTTATTCTATACTTATTATCTTTCTAGAATAACGATTTGCATGTCTTAAAACTACTGAAAAACGTTCAATCAGAACCAAAATTAAATTCTTCTTTTAAATTTAAAATTTCTTTTTTTCCTTGCTCCCCCTGCCTTTGGCAGCAAAGCGAGGGCCTCCCTTTTGTATTCTTACTTAATTAACAATAAAAGTCAGAAAAGGGGGCGGGGCTACTCCTATTTTTATAATCGCAGCAACCCACTCTCTTTAAAGAAGAGATAAAGACAGAGTGTTTTAGCAAAAGGAGCGAGAACTAGGGGTATTTTTATTATGTTTTGTTATGTTTTTTTGTTATATTTTGTTATTAGTAAAAAAAAAATTTTGTATTGTATTTGCTATTTGCAATTTTTATATATCTTCTTTTATTATATTTTTTTTTGTTTCATTTAATTTTTTTTATTATAGCTCCTTTTTTTTTATTTAACTTCTATTTTTAATAAAAAATTTTTTGCGATTAAATTTTATATGTCTTGTATTGTAACCATCTTATAAAAAATTTTGTCTCCTTTGGGGTTATAGTAAACAGGGAGCTAAACAAAAAGGAGCGAAAGCCAGCCGTCTTCCAACGTTTAGAAATATGCTAAGCTGCCCCCCTTTTTTATTCTTATTTAATAAAAAAAGGGCGGGAGAGGTTGCAAGGCAAGAGCGACCCTGGCGGCTAAAGCGAGGGAGGCTTTACGACTACAACTCTCTAAAGCAGCCTAAACAGAACCTGATAAATTAAGAGTCCCCATTGGAGAGGGGCTAAGCAATTTACTTATTAAATTTAATAAGCTGATGTTAATTATTGGGGAGAAACACAGGGTCTTACAGAATGGGAATATTTATAAGAGAGAAGAAATTAGGGTTAAACTAATTCTATAAACCAAATTTTGTTGTTTTAGTCCTTACTCTCTTTTGGATAGTCTTAGACACTTAAGATAAAATTAGGGAGATTACCGCCCCTTCGTTTGTTAACCTTTGACAGGTCGCTCTAAAGAGTGAGTCGGCCCCTCCTTTGGCTTAAACGAGAGAGGGTTATAGTATCCAGTCTCTCTCTCCAAAAATGGAAGGAAGGGGAGGTAAGTAAATAAAAGAATCTAAAATTTTATACTATTAGCTCTAATTAAATGGCTCCCTTAAGTTTATTTCTATCTTTATTTTTGTCAGAAGAATCTGACTTAGCTACCATTCTAGCTTATCGCTACCGCCAAGTTAGACTGACGAGGCATCCTGAAAGTCTGGTCTTTAAGAGGTGGAGACAACACTTTCGCTAATTAGCTTTGAGCCATTTAATTAGAGTGATCCCGCTTTCTTAGCCTCTCTAATTTAAAAAAAAGAGATAAGAGGGACTACTACTTAATTTAATATAAATATTATTAGTAAATATAGGTAGTTTTATTTTCTATTACTCTAAGTAATTATATCTATTTATTTATTCAAATTACTACTTTAATTTTAACAAATTAGGCCTCCAGTTTTGCATTAGACCCGGCCTCCCTTAGAAAAGAGAAGTTGACTCCCCCTTAGGGCCTAATTCTTTATTTTTAATTTTTATTCTTATTTAATTAACAATAAAATTCAGAAAATAGGAGGGCGGAGAGGGAGGCAGATCTTACTGACCCTCGCTTAAGCGAGGAGTCTAAACAGAGGTACAAATAATAATATAAATAAATTGAATATATTAAAATAAATATAGTATGTAACAAACTAAAGTGTTAACTTTTTAAATTTTAATTTCCTACCACTTAGGATAGAAGAATACGAAGCGAGTAAAAATTTTCCATATAAATTTACCACAAAATCAAATTTGTTATATAAATTATATTTACAATTACCTAAGTTTTCCTTAATTATTTAATAATTATTGTATTTTTATCTTTATATTCTTTAATAATGCCTACTCCTCTCCTTTGTAGAGAGCGACCCCCCTCTTCTTTGCCTCTCCTTTGCCTCTGCCTGTGTGGCACTCTAAAAAAGTATGGCACTCTAAAAGGGAGACTAATTTTTATTGTTAATTAGATAAAAAGAGGGGCTCTTCTTTGGATAATTTTATCTATAATTAATTTTAAAAAAGAGGCAGAGGAGGGGCGCGAGGGCCTCCTTTGGAGAGGGTACGCAAGTTGCTAAAATTGGAGATATAATAATCAAATTACTTTTAAAAATATAATAATTAAAGTGTTAGAATTTTAACCCTCTTTTATTAATTTAAATAATTCTTGTCGCTATGCGACTCCCTTATCAAAGCAAAGCAAGGTTAGATTCAGAATATCACCTTGCTTTGAAAGGCTTGCGGGGCGTTGTAATTTAAGACCTAGGGGATTTGAACCCTTATAATATCCATTATGAGCGAACTGCATTAACCGTTATGCTAAAGTCTTTTATTGAATTTTCTGCTTTTTCTTTTTTAATAGAATATATTTTTTTTTCTCTTTCTGCTAACCATCCCTGGTTAATATAATTAGCTAGAAAGACCTGTCTAGGCTGAGGTTGAATTTATGTTTTATTAACGTTCAGATTTATTAAAATTAAACGCTCCAAATAAAATAGCGAAAACCTCACCCTTTTAATTAATAAGAGAGAGGCAATCCTCTTTTTTGGTGTCGACCCTTAGAGTGGCAGAAAAAAAACCACGCCGCCCTTTTTTATTTTTATTTAATTTTTGTATCTTTATTTATAAGGTACAAATAAAGAAACAATAAAAATAAGAACTAAATAAAGATAAAAAGGGAGGGTATTATTTGCAATTTTACTTTTTTAAAAATAAATACCGATGCAGTATGCGTATTTCATATCTCCACCAAATTCTTATCTTAATAATCCCGTTTTAGATACTCCACCTATAGACAGCACATCTGTTAATTATGATGATTTTGATTTACCCAAAGTTTATCTAATTCAATATTAAAGTAAATTTTCCTGAAATGATTTTGAAGAAAGGGCTATTTCTGAAGTAGATAGAACACCTAGAGCTAGAAATATAGAAATATAGAAATAGATGAATTTCTATAAGAATATTAAAATATTTAGCAATGATTGGAAATATTTCTCCAACTATTCATAAAGGAAGAATTATCTCTACAAAATTTAGTTTAAAAGATAGTCCTTATCAAGTAACATTTATATTACCTTATTAATACTACCCTCAAGTTTAAGGGTCTTATGTAAAAGTTTACCTAAGAAAGAGATACAATTAAAACAAATTTTCCTTTTAAATTAACAGATATAAATTATAAAGGACCTGTTTCTGATATTAGATCTTTTACTAATAATTCTAAGGAGGAGTACGAAAAGTATAGAGATCTTTATAATAATAAAATTTGGAGTTTTAAAGAAGAAGATTGTATATCTTTACACAGGTTTCTAAGTAAATTTAATCAGTTAATCTTTAAAATTTTTAAATTAAGTATTACTAAATACCCTTATTACTCCCCAGCTTAGCATTTAATTTATTTAAAAGTAATTACCTAATAGAATACTATTCATATACTAAGTGGAGAAATAGCAGTAATATTAGACAAGGGTATAGTGGTGGAGCAACAGATATGTATCTAACCAGGCCTTTAAACATTAATAAAATTTACGCTTATAAATGCTTTATACTCTTTTGTTATGAAAAATTTTATGTTTCTCTTTTTAAATTTTTAAAGAACGAAAAGACTACTATTCTTTTATTAAAAAATTTATTAATTTATTTTTAAATTTTAGATTTATAATAACTATTTGTCTAAATATAAAAGAGAAGCTAATTTCAAATTGTATTTTTATACATAAGTTT
>JGI25616J43925_10000702_pt1 | contig 12321 bp, 11 predicted proteins | sample GraSoi2013_100cm_FD_43925 | JGI IMG/M metagenome (IMG submission 43925) | reverse complement strand
GGCAGCGATTTGATCTTCGCACCGATCAATAGCAGCCGCTGGATGACTTGGTGCAGCGCCATAGGCCTCAATCGATGATTTCGTAAGTAGTGGCGAAGATCGGTTGCGACACGATCCCGAGGCTCCCGTCGCCATAATCGACCAGCCACTCGCCGGCACGCCCCGTCAAGCGGGACACGCCATCGGCCAGCAAAACTTCGAACGCTTCGGTCATCGGCACCGCAATGATCTGGTTGGGCAGGCTGATGTAGCGTCCTGCCTCGCCGGCGACCGTCGGCGGCACGGGCCGGTATTTATCGCTGAACCGCGCGCGCGAGACGCGCCAGTGTTCCCCCGCGGTACCGGTGATGATGGCATCGCCGGGTCGTGCATGCACCACCCCTTCGGAGGTTTGCACGGTGCAGGCGATCGGCGTGAACCGCACGTCGATTTCACGCGCCAGCTTGCGCGCAAAGACTCGCCGCGGATCGTTGCTGACCACACTCGAGAAGCCGCGTTGTGCGCTCGAGCGAAACAGGGGCAACGACTTCTGGCTCACCCCGCGCTCCGCTCCCCCGCAGGAGGCGCCAGTCCCGCCGCATCTTTCTGTGCCTGCTGGATGAGATCGCGCCATAACCGCACATCGTGCAGAGCGCGTAATGACGGCAGCAATCCGTCCACGAGGCCGGCGGCCTCTTGAAGCAGAGGCTCTGACTGGCGAAGCTTGTTCAAAAAGGGCGCACCCTTGGCCATCGTCGCGGCCGATCCGGCCGCATCGCCGATCTGCGCCTGGCGGAAAGCCGTTATCGCCGTATCGTAGGAGTGAATGACGACGAATCCCGCGCCACCGGCCGCGGCGCCTGCGTACTCGTCCAGCGATTTCAGGTAGTAGGGAATCGCTTCGTGCACCTTCATATAATGCTGCCGGTCAACGGTTGGGTGCCGCGGGCTTGACTAATTATCGTTGCAGTTTGACGCAGCGCAGTGAACACTGCAAGGCAAGTCGTTCGCCGTGACCGCGGATACCGTAAACTGCGCTGCCCATGACCAAATTCTTCTCCCGCCTGCCCCTGCGGGCGCTCTACGTATTCTCTTCGTTTCTGTACCTGTTGGCGTTTTATGTCGTACGGCACCGGCACCAGGTGATCCGCGGACAGCTGGAAAAGGTCTTTCCCGAGGCGAGCGACGCGGAACGCGAGCGCATCCACAAGCGATTCCTCAAGAACTTCTGCGATGTCGTGGTCGAGGTGCTGAAGTCGGTGTCCATGACCGAAGCCGACATGCGCGCCCACGTGAACATCGTGAACCTGGATGTGGCCCGGCGGCACTTGGACGCCGGCCGATCCGTGATGTTCGTGACCTCGCACCTCTGCAATTGGGAGTGGCTGTTGCACGGGGTCACGCTGCAATTGGGCTACCCCGTTGACGCCGCGTACAAGCCCTTGCACGATCAATGGGCGGAGCGGCTGATGCTCAAGATCCGCTCCCGCTTTGGGGCCCGGCTGGTGCCCGCCAAGGAATTGCTGGCGGATTTTCTTCGGCGGCGGGGCATCGTGCGGGCGGTGGCCATGAACGCCGACCAGGCTCCGGTCTCGACGGACAAGCGCTACTGGACGCAGTTCCTGGGGCAGGATACGGCGTTCTACATCGGTGCCGAGCAAATCGCGCGCGCGACGCGCCTGCCCATCTTGTACGTGGCGGTGCGCCGGATTCGGCGCGGCTACTACGAAGTCGAGCTGAGACCGTTGTGGGACGGACGCGAAGTGACCGAACCCAATGCGGTGACCGAGCGCTACGCGCGCGCCTGCGAAATCGACGTGCTCAAGAGTCCCGCCGACTGGCTCTGGTCTTATCGGCGCTGGCGATTGAAAAAGCCCTTGTACGGCGCCGAATGATAGCATTGCGCCCGACTCCTCCCCAGCATCAATGCCGGAGTGTCCGGCGCGGAGAATTCCAATGAAACTGGACGACAGCCGCCGCAGCGATAATGTCGAAGATGACCGCGGTCAGGACGGTGGTGGGGGCGGTATCCGCGGCATCCATCTGGGATTGGGGGGCACGCTCGCGGTCATTGTCATCGGCTATTTCATGGGCGTGAGTCCGTCGACCTTGTTGGGCTTGTTGAACGGCGGCGGCTCCCAAGTCACCGCGCCGCCCGCTCCGGCGGACCCGGCGGCATCGGCCAACGACCCGCAGGTCGACTTCGTCCGGGCCGTACTCGGCGAGACCGAGGACGTCTGGGGCGCTTATTTCAGAAACATGGGAAGGACCTACGTTCGCCCCAAGCTCGTGCTGTTCAGCGGACAGGTGTCATCGGCCTGCGGCTTCGCGAGCGCCGCGGCGGGACCGTTCTATTGTCCGGGCGACCAGAAGGTGTACATCGATTTGTCCTTCTATCGGCAGCTCGCGACGGAATTCGGTGCACCGGGCGACTTCGCGCGCGCCTATGTCATCGCGCACGAGGTAGGACACCATGTGCAAAATCTATTGGGCATCACCGACAAGGCCGATCAGGCCGAGCAGCATGTCGGGCGCGTCGGAGCGAATCGCGTCTCCGTGCAAATAGAGCTGCAGGCGGATTGCTTCGCCGGAGTGTGGGCCGCGCAGGCCAACAATGCGCGCAAGATTCTCGAGCCCGGCGATTTGGAGCAGGGACTGAAGGCCGCGTCGTCCGTGGGCGATGACACTCTGCAAAAGCGCGAGCAGGGAACGGTGGTTCCGGACAGCTTCACGCACGGCACATCGGCGCAGCGCGTCGGCTGGTTCCGCCGCGGCTTCGGCTCCGGAAAAATCGACAACTGCGACACCTTCAGGGCCGGAATGTCGCTCTAAGCCCGAGACGTCCCTCTAAGCCGGGACGCTGCTTCCGGCGGCGGGCGCTGCCTTGAGCTTGGCGTCGAGATGCCTCGCCAGATCGGCGATGGTCGGGTGATCGAACAGCTCGGTCAGATCGATGAGGCCGGGGAAATCACGGTCGACGTTTTCGTGAATCTCGATCAGCTTGAGCGAGCTCGCGCCGATCTCGAACAAGTTGTCGTTCACGTCGATTCTCTTGCCCGGCAGCGCCGCTTCGCAAATCGATTGCAGACGCGTTTCGAGCTCGGTGCCGGACACGTGAGCCGCCGCTCCCGGCGCCTGGCGCAGCGCCTCGAGCTCCTCGAGTTCCGCGTCGAACTCGCCGTCGATGTAGGCCTGTTCCAATAAATGCCGTTGCACCTTGCCGCTGGTGGTCTTGGGAATGCGCTTGGTCGGGATGACTTGCGCGACCTCGAGACCCGTGTGCTCGTTGATGAGACGGCTGACCGCTGCGGCGGTGGGCAGAAAATCCGGCATGCTGCCGCGATGGAGCACGAACACCACCAATTCCTCGCCCTGGGAACTTAGGCGGGCGACGCCCGCGGCCACCAGCTTGTTGAGATCCAATCCCGGCGCCCGCTGTGCGATGTTCTCCAAATCGTAGGGATAGTAATTCTGGCCGTTGACGAAAATGATTTCCTTGCTGCGCCCCGCGATGTACAGCGAGCCCTCGTGCATGAAACCAAGATCGCCCGTGTCGACCCAGCCGTCGGCGCCGATGGCCAGCGCCGTTGCCTCCGGGTCGCCGAAATAGCCGCGGGTCACGCTGGCGCCGCCGATCAAGATGTGTCCAACGTCTCCGTTCGGCAATGGGGCGCGCGATTTGTCCGCGATGCGCAACTCGACGTTGGGCACCACGCGCCCGACGGACATGAGCTCGAGCGCATCGCGCGCGTCGGCGGGGTTGAGGTCGATCCGCGCACCCACGCCGAGCTTGTGCCGATTCACGCGAACCCAGCGATAGTCCAGCCCCGGTTCGGGAAACGCCACGGCCAGCGAGGCTTCCGCGAGGCCGTAGACCGGGTACATGGCATGGCGCTCGAGGCCCGTGTACGCGAGGGTGCTCATGAACTCGTTGCAGAGCGGCACCGAGATCGGTTCGGCTCCGTTGTATATCTGGCGGATGGACGACAAGTCGACCCCGTCGAGCCGGCGATCTCCCAGCACCTTCAAGAAATGCCGATACCCGAAATTCGGCGAACAGGTAATGGTGACCCGCTTTTTTGAGGCCACTTGCAGCCAGAGCAGGGGCCGCCGCACGAACAACTCGGTAGGCATCAGATGGATGTGTGCGCGATTGGTGAACTGCATCAGAAAAAATCCGATCAATCCCATGTCGTGCGTCAGGGGCATCCAGCTCAAGGTGACATCCTGTTCGTTGTACTTGCCGATGGCCGTCGCGCCATCGATGTTGGCAATCAAATTGCCGTGGGTAAGCATCACTCCCTTCGGTTCGCTGGTGGAACCGGAGGAGAACTGGATGAAAGCGAGATCATCCGGCGCCGGCCGATGCAGCTTGCCCGGCCTCGAGATGTCGGTGATGGATCCGACCAGGAAGGCGCGCGATTTCAGCTCGTTGAACACGGCGGTCTCGCCCACCTGGACGGCGAGGGCTTCCAGGCGCTCGAGACTCTTGGCGTCCGTGTACAGAAGGGGCCTGCCGAGCTTGCGCGCCACTCGCAGGAGCTTGTGCCGGTGCTCGTCGCTGATGCCGACGGCGAGCGGCACCGGGACGATGCCGCCGCAGACCGCGGCCCAGAAGCCGTCGAGGAATTGCTCGTTGCTGCTCAAGAAAATGATCATCTTGTCGCCGCGCTGCGCGCCCATGGCCTGCAGGTGGTAGAGGATGCCGAGCGCGCGCGAGTGAAGGTCGCCGTAGGGCACGCGCCGCTCGGAATTTTCCCCGTCGACATAGGTGACGGCGCGATCGACGCCGCGGTTGTTCTCCAGGATGTCGACCAGGGTCGTGTAAGTCATGTTCTCGCTAACGTCATTCATCGTGCTTCTACCGTCATCATGAGGTTGGATCGAGGACGCAAATTGATTTGCGCCTCGAGTTCAATGGGATCGTCGCCGGCGCGAGTCAGGCGAAAGCGGCGTGACATGGCCTGGACATGGACCAGCATTTCGAACATCGCGATATTCTCGCCGATGCAGTGCCGCGGTCCCACTGCGAAGGGTATGTAGGCAAACCGATGCCGTTCTTCGGCATCGGGGCCGGCGAAGCGCTCGGGCCTGAATTCTTCCGGCTCGCTCCAGAAGGCCGGATGCCGATGCAGCATATAGGGACTGATGAACACATCGGTGCGCGGGGCAATGGGGTAACCGCCGAGCTCGTCCGCCTGGAGCGTGCGCCGCGTGATCAGCCAGCCCGGCGGATAGAGCCGCAGCGCCTCCTGCAGCACCTGGTGAGTGAACTCGAGCGACTCTGCGGCGTCCAGCCCGAGCGTCCGATCGGGACTCATGCGGTCGGCTTCGGCGTGCAGCCGCGCCTGGGTTTCGGGATGCTGACTGATGAGATACCAGGTCCACGTGAGCGCCGCCGCGGTGGTCTCGTGCCCCGCAACGATCAGCGTCAATACCTCGTCGATCAGCTCCTTGTCGCTCATGGCTTCGTCGGTCTCGCGATCGCGGCTTGCCATCAGCATGCTCAGGAAATCGAAATGCTCCTCACCCGTGCGGCGCCGCCGGTCGATGAGCTCGGCGACCAGCTTGGTCAGGGAGCGGAACCGGAATGCGAATTTCAGGTCGCGGTTCTGCTCCTTGGCGACGACCTCGAAAGGATTCGCGCCGAACTGCGCTTCCAGGCGCGCAAGGTCCTTGCCGAATATCGAGCGCAGCACGATTTCCAGGGTCAATTCGCTGGTATCGTCGCTCAAATTGACCGCTTCGGCGCGCGCCGCCTTTTCCGCCCAGCGCACGGCGAACTTGTCGTTGACTTCGCGTATCAAAGTGCTGAATTGATCGATGACGCGGCGGTGAAACGAGGGCTGCATCATGCGCCGCTGCCGGCGCCAGAAATCACCTTCGCTGGTCATGATCCCGTTGCCGAGCAGGATCTTGACGCGATCCATTCCTTCGCCCTTGGTGTAATTGCGATGGTTCGACAACAACACCCGCTTGATGTCGTCAGGGTGGTTGATCACGTAGTTATAAACGCCTCGGCCGGGCGCGAAGACTCGATAGATGTCGCCGAACTCCGCGAAATAGCGGTTCAAGCGGGTGAGCGATTCGTCGTTGCCGCCGAGATCGAAGCCTTCGGCGGGGCCGGGGGGCAGTGCCAGGGTTTGCATCGTCATATTGTAACGTAGGAGGGGCGCGGACACCGGGCGCGGGCATCGCGGGCCGGACGTGGCTAGCGGCGCTTTCTAAGCTTGCGGAGCGCAGCGGTGTTCTCGACAATGCCGGTCGTGGAAGAAAAACCCGGTGGCGGCCTTCGCAATACCATTTACGAACAGCAGACCCGTTCCGGCAGGCGGCTGACCCGCGGCCGCCTGTTCTTGTACAAGATTCTCGTGCCCGTGGGCGTGTCTCTGCTGCGATTGGTGTGGCGCTGGTCGCGGATCATACAAGTCACTGGTGCGGAGCACATTACCGCGGCGCTCGAGCGCGCGCCCTCGTTCATACCGGTCTACTGGCACCAACACACGCTTTTCTGCGTGAAACACCTGCTGCGCGAACGCTCTGCCGGGTTGAAATTGGGCTTCTTGATCTCGCCGTCGGTGGACGGCGAGATCGGCGCGATGATCGTGCGGAATCTGGGCGGCGAGGTGATTCGAGGCTCGTCCTCGCACACCGGGGCTCGGGCGCTGCGCGACTATTATCAGGCGCTGGCGCACGACGGCGTGTCGCCCGCGATCACGCCGGACGGTCCGCGGGGTCCGCCGTGGAAGTTCAAACCCGGGGCCGTGCTGCTCGCGCAACTGTCGGGGCGGCCCATGATCCCCTTGAGCTACGCCGCGTCGCGCGCCTGGAAGATCAAGTGGGATCGCTTCGTGATTCCATGGCCGCTGTCGAGAATAGTGATCGCCGTCGGCGAACCGGTGTATGTTGCCAAGGGGTTGAGTGCGGATGGCCTTGCACGTCTGCAGTTGGACATGGAGCATCGCCTGCGGACGCTGTTCGAGGAGGCAGAAAGCGCTCTCGGGTAGGGTTTCATGGTAAGACCTAACAATACAATCGCTTAGCTTGTATTCCTTATAACTTATGCGAGAATCCAGGTGCATGTCCTACAAGCGAAATCAACGGAACTGTGTGCCGCATTCGGTTTTTCGCTTGAATCCAGTGGCAAACTGTTGATTCATAACCGCAACATTTTATCTGGGACCTCCGAAGGCGCATGGCAATAGCACCCCACGATCCCCGCCACCCAGACTTGACCGCCTCGGACATATTGTCGCCGCAGACATGGCCGAAGCGCGGCATGCGTCCGGCGGTGGGGCTCGACGTGATCTGCACCAAGATCGCCGTTGATTTCCAATCGATGACAGCGGTAACGGCGCTCGAGGTCATCGGCGCCAATTTGGAACTGCTGCGCGAGGCGACGCGCACGGACGCTGCCTTCCATATCCACCTCGACGCGGAGTCGGGGATGTTCAACGAGATTCAGGTGGCGCGCGGCATGCTCACCACCGGCAACCCGGAACAGTTGCACGGTCAGTCCTTGGATTCCTTCCCGTGGCTGCAATCGCGCCTGGCGCCGCTGCGGGTATCGGAGCTGCGCGATACCGCCAAGCCGCGCGGCGATCAGACCAATGACGCCGCCGTGTGGAATCAGCTTGGGTTGGGATCGGTGCTCATCATCGGCTATTTCATCGAAGGCCGGGCGGCCGGCCTCTTGGGGATCGCCGGCGCACAGCCGCGTGAGAACTGGGAAGTTCAGCTGCATCTCTTGATGAAGCTGGTCGGCAGCAGCATTGCCACCGGCCTCGAACGCATCGAGATTCAGCACCACCTGCGCGACCTGGAAGAGCGCAATGAGCTGGCCTTGTACAGCGCGAACGACGGGCTTTGGGACTTCGACACNATCAACAACCGCGTCTATCTCTCGCCGCGCTGGAAGNCGATGCTGGGGTACGACGAAGCCGACGTGGGGCAGGCGCCGGACTGGCGAACCCTGGTGCACTCGGACGACATGTCGCGCGTGCAGGCCGCCATTCGCGATCACGTCGCGGGAAAGACGCCGATTTTCGAGAGCCTGCACCGCATGCGTCACGCCACCGGCGAGTGGCGTTGGGTGATCAGCCGCGCCAAGGCCAAGGTCGACGACAAGGGCCGCTTGCTGCGCCTGGTCGGAGTCGAGCTCGACATCACTGAGCGCAAGCTGTACGAGGAAGCGCTGTTTCGCGAGAAGGAGAGCGCGCAGATCACTCTGCAAAGTATCGGTGACGGTGTCATCACCACCGATGCCAAAGGGGTGATCGACTACGTGAATCCGGTNGCGGAGGCGCTCACGGGGTGGCGTCTNGAGGACAGCCAGGGCCGTGCCATNGAAGAGATNTTCCGTGCCTTTCACGAGGAAACCTGCGAGCCGCTNGAGAATCCGCTGGCGGTGGCGATTCGGCGCACGCGATCGATCAAATCGGTGAGGCCGATGTTGCTGATCCGGCGCGACGGCAACGAAATCTACGTCGAGAGCACGGCATCGCCCATACGCGACGGCAGCGGCGCGGTCTCGGGCGGGGTGCTGGTGTTCCACGACGTGAGCGAGGCCCGCGAGCTCAACCGGCGCCTGAGCTATCACGCCAGCCACGACGTCCTGACGGGGCTGGTGAACCGCCGCGAGTTCGAAAACCGCATGGAGCGGGCGCTGAAGAGCGCCAAGGCGCGCGAGACCTCGTATGCGCTCTGCGTCCTCGATCTGGACCAGTTCAAGATCGTCAACGATACCTGCGGGCACAGCGCCGGCGACGCCCTGCTCGGGCAGGTGGGAGGGCTGCTGAAATCCAAAGTCCGCTGGCGCGATACGCTCGCGCGTCTGGGCGGCGATGAATTCGGCATTCTGCTGGAAAGCTGTTCNCTGGATGAGGCCATGCGCACCGCGGAAGCGCTGCGCGAGGCGGTGCGCAACTTCAAGTTCACCTGGGAGGAGCGCACCTTCCGCCTCGGCGCGAGCATCGGCGTGGTGCCGATCTCCGCGGACAACGCCGACGTGGCGTCGGTGCTCTCCGCCGCGGACAGCGCTTGTCAGGCGGCCAAGGAGGCGGGCCGAAATCGCGTCCACAGCTTCGAGGAAAACGACATCGACCTGATGCGCCGGCGCCGCGAAATGCAGTGGGCGGCGCGCATCAACAATGCCTTGGAGGAGGGTCGCTTCGAGCTCTTCAGGCAGACGATTCTGCCCCTGCAGACGACCGAGGTGGGCGCGCATTACGAACTCCTGCTGCGCATGCGCGACGAGGCGGGCAAGATCGTCGCGCCGGATCAGTTCATGACGGCGGCGGAGCGCTACGGCATCACGCCGAGCATCGATCGCTGGGTCATCGAAAACGCGTTCCGGTGGCTGGTCTCCGAGGCCGACGAGCGCGAGAAATTGACCATGTGCTCGATCAATCTCTCGGGGCAGAGCCTGGGCGACGATAAGTTTCTGCCCTATGTGATCGATCAATTTCACCGCAGCGGCCTGGATGCCACCAAGATCTGCTTCGAAATCACGGAAACGGCGGCGATCGCGAGCTTCTCGCAGGCGAATCGCTTCATTCAGGCGCTGAAGGAATTGGGCTGCAAGTTCGCGCTCGATGATTTCGGCACCGGGCTGTCATCGTTCGGCTATCTCAAGCACTTCCCGGTCGATTACCTGAAGATCGACGGCAGCTTCGTCAAGGAGATACTGCACGATCCCATCGACCGGGAGATGGTGCGGTCGATCAATGAAATCGGGCATCTGACCGGCAAGCAGACCATCGCCGAATTCGCGGAGAACCAAGAGATCATCAACATGCTGCAGAGCTTGGGGGTGGACTACGCGCAGGGGTATGGGGTGTCGCAGCCGCAGCGGGTTTTGAAGGCGGCTAACAGCGCTTGAGGATTAGGCCCGACTGGTACTTCGGGACGGGGAGTGCGACAGGCTGGAGGTAGCAGTCGCGTGGTGGGGTCGGGGAGGCCTGCTGGCAACGAAGAACGCAGTTGCCAGCAGGCCTCCCCGACCCCACCGCGCGAATACTCGAACCGGTCGACACTCGGTGCCGAAGGTACCGGTGGGCGCTGGACACTCGATCTTCTGGCACTGGATGTTGAGCGATCCAGCGCGAAAGGCCTGGGGGGAGAGGGAGCCCGAAGGCAACTGCTCCCCTCGTTGCCTTCGGGCTCCCTCTCCCCCCAGGCTATGCGAGCCGGTCAATATCCCAGTGCCGAGATCCTAGGTCTTCCAGTCGAAGCGCATCGAGAGATCGACGGCGCGCACGTGCTTGGTGATGCTGCCCACGGAGATGAAGTCGACGCCGGTCTCGGCGATTTGACGGATGGTGGCGGTGGTGATTCCGCCGGAGGCTTCCAGTTTCAGCGGCTTTGCGGCGTTCGCGTTGAGGGCTACCGCTTCGCGCATCGCGTCGAGCGAGAAATCGTCGAGCATGGCGATGTCGGCGCCGGCGGCGATCGCCTGCTGCAATTCCGATAGATTTTCGACTTCGACTTCCACCGGAACTTGGGCGGAGCCGAGCCTGGCGGCAGCTACCGCGCCGGCGATCGAACCCGCGGCCATGATGTGATTTTCCTTGATGAGGATGCCGTCGAACAGGCCCATGCGGTGGTTGTGGCCGCCGCCGATTCGCACCGCGTATTTTTGCGCCGTGCGCAGGCCGGGGATCGTCTTGCGGGTGTCGAGCAGGCGGCACTGCGTGCCCTCGAGGAGCACGGCATAGGAATGCGCGGCCGTGGCGGTGCCAGAGAGCATCTGCAGGAAGTTGAGGGCCGTGCGCTCGGCCGTCAGCAGCGCGCGCGCCGGACCTTCGACGGTGAACAGGAGATGATTGGCGGCGACCGAATCGCCTTCGGCAACGCGCCATTCGAGCCGGACCCGCGGATCTACCGCGTGGAAGGTGGCGTCGACGTAGGGTATGCCGCAAACGACGGCCTGCTCCCGCGTGATCACGGTGGCCCGGCCGACCCGATCCGCGGGTATCAGCGCAGCCGTCAAATCACCGCTGCCGATGTCCTCGGCCAGAGCGCGGGCGACCTGTTGCGGCAGGTCGGCGGGTACCGGCACCGATTTAGAACGGGAGTCCGTGCGACGGTCCGATCATGCACATCAGCATGGGAATGGACAGTAAGAAATTGGTGCGCGAGGCGTACAGGGCGACCTTGCGCGCCGCGGCCTTTTGCTCGTCGGTCGCGGGCACTATGCCCAAGATCTTCTTTTGGTTGGGCCAAATGAGCGCCCAGACATTGAACAACATGATGGTACCGAGCCAGGCGCCGATCCCCATGATGATATTGGAGTCCTGCACCGGACTCTGCAGCAGGCCGAAGGTAAAGGTGTCGACGAAGCGGCCATGGGTCAGGGACAGGAGCCACGCACCCATCAGCCAGGTGGCGAGCGCCGACCACCGAAACCACAGAAGGGCGCGAGGCGCGACGTATTTGTTGATGCCGGCGCCGCCGGGGCCGCCCTTATCCGCCGTGGCGGCCGCCAAAGCCGGGGTCTGTACCGCGTTGAAATAGTACAATAAGCCGATCCAGAATATGCCCGACACGATGTGCAGCCAGCGCGCGAAGCTCATTTCGTTGAAGGCGAAGCCGCCGATCAGGCTGGCAATGATCACGGCAACCGCGAAGCCGATGATGAGTGGCCATTTCACTGTGGTTAATGGGTTCATGCGATTCCCCTTCTATGTGAGTATTGCGTCGGACTTGGGCGTAGCCAGACCCTGGGTGTTGCCGCCGCGCGGATCTTGCACTGCGGCGGCCTGGAAGAATAGGGGAGTAACCCCAATAATTCAACGATGTCCGGCGCTTCCCTCAAGTCCTCCCCCGTCAATATTTGCATTTTGGGGGCTTACGGGCGCCACCCGGGCTGCTATCGTAGGCTTAAGGAATATGATCAACCTGGAGATTGTCGATTATGAACGCTATCGAACGGATCAAGAACCAGCTATCGGCCTCGCCCGTGGTCCTTTACATGAAGGGCACTCCCGATTTTCCGCAATGCGGATTTTCGGCGCAGACGGTGGCTGCGCTCAGAGCCTGTAAGGCGAAGTTTGCCCATGTGAACATATTCGAGGATCCGGAAGTGCGCGAAGCACTCAAGACCTATTCCAATTGGCCGACTTTCCCGCAGCTCTATGTCAACGGCGAGCTGGTGGGCGGCTGCGACATCACGATCGAGATGTACAAGAACGGCGAGCTCAAGCAACTGCTGGCGGAAGCCGGCGCAGTACCGGCTTAAAGCCGTCTCGCCGGCTTAAACCTTGCTGGCTTGAAGCGGAGCCGCAACCACCCCTTTGGGAGGAGCCGCTCCCGGTGGGTTGTACCAGCCTAGGGCGCCCCGCA
>JGI25616J43925_10000701_pt1 | contig 12322 bp, 10 predicted proteins | sample GraSoi2013_100cm_FD_43925 | JGI IMG/M metagenome (IMG submission 43925) | reverse complement strand
GCAAGATCCAGAGCAGCGTACGACGCAAACATGGCGATCAACACCGAAAGTGCCACGAGTGCGTAGTTGTACGAGCCAATCAAGTTCACGGCAGCCATGTGATTCAATCCGCTTGCCGCGCGGAACAGCCGCGCCGCGCTTCACTTAAGAATTAACCGTCGGGGCTCATTCCCTTGCCTCGATTTTCGTCGGTAGAGCGAAATGAAAACTTGCGCCGCGCGGAGAGTTTTCGGCAGCCCACAAGCGCCCGCCATGCGATTCTACGATAGAGCGGCTGATGCGAAGTCCCATGCCGGTCCCATGAGGTTTCGTTGTAAAAAACGCGCTGAACATCTGATCCGCCTGCTGCGGCGGAAGTCCTACACCGGTATCGCTGACGGACACGAGAACCTCTTCTTTCTTCGTCCTCTGCGACTTGACGGCCAATTCGCGCGTCCCATTCACTTCCTTCATCGCGTCGATGCCATTCATCATGAGGTTCATCAGCACCTGTTGCAATTGCACGCGATCCGCCAGAACCCGGGGACTGTCTGTCTCCAGCTCGGTCCGCACTAAAACGGAGTATCGCATTGCCTCGCCGCGCAGAAGAACGGTCATCTCTCGGATAACTTCGTTTACGTCCACCAACTCCTGTTGCAGAGCTCCCTTTTTGAAGAGCAAGCGAATTCGCTTGATAATTTCTGCCGCACGCGTTCCGTCTTTCACGATTCTCATGGCCGCCGCGCGTGCTTCTTCCACATCGGGGTCATCGCGCGTAAGCCAGCGCAGGCAGGTATTGGCGTTGGTGACGGCAGCGGCAATCGGTTGATTCACCTCGTGCGCCAGGGAGGCAGTCAGCTCTCCCATGGNGGTCACGCGGTTGACGCGTGCGAGATCCGCTTGCGCTTGGCGCAAAGACTCTTCCGCTCGCTTGCGCTCAGTGATATCCGTCGAGCTACCGACGAATTGCACCAGGTCGCCGGATCCGTCCAAAACAGGATGGCCAACGGTGTGGATGTATTTCACCGTGGCGCCCGGAAGAAGAATTCGGAATTCCACGTCGTAGTCCGACTTTTCGCGCACTGCTCGGTCGATTGCTTCCTGCCACTTGCCTCGGTCCTCCGGATGAATGCGCTGCAGTCGTTGTTCGAGAGTCGGTATGCCATCTTGCAGGTCGAAGCCATATACCCGATACCATTCGTCGGACAAGTGCACAGCATCTCTTCCTGCTACCTGCCAGACCCAACTCCCCGTATGCGTGAGCCTCTGTGCTTCTGCCAGATACCCCTCGCTGCGCCGCAAGGATTCTTCCGCACGCTCCCGCTCACGGCTCTCTGCTTCCAGCGCCTCATTTGTGCTCCGAAGTTCTTGAACTGTTTCTTTCAGGTCATCGCGCGCGCGCCTGAGCGATTCTGTGGCGCTCCTTTGCGCGACGCTCAGTGAACCGACAAATAGCGCTGACACCATGAAGACGAGAAGGCGTGGTATTTCGTCAGGCTTTGCAGCCAACGAATAGATCGGAGGCAAGAAGAAATAATAGAAAGTTAGAGCGGAAAGGGCCGCCGCGAGCAATCCCGGCCAAATGCCACCGAACCATGCACTCAACATGACAGCGCAAAGAAAAAGTGATACGGGAGCGTCCNGCAAATGAAGCGCCGGCCATCGTGAAATTGTCAGGGCCCCTGCAACCGAAAAAACCGCGACCGAATAGCTCCAAATCGCAGGCGGTTTGGACCCGAGAAGAGGATCTGACCTCGGCATACTTCTGCTCCTACAAAGCAGGCTGTTTGCTCTCTACAGTCGAAATCTTAGCACCAGACAGTGTCAAGCTCTGGCCAGGTCGGTCATGTGGCGCATGCCAGCCTTCTCTCGCAGAGAGGTAGCAGCCCTCAGCTGGTCCAGCCCACTGGACGGAATGCCAAGACTCTGACAGGTTCGCGTTTCGACTAAAGTCGGCAAAGGGCTCGTGAATCGACGCATCTCCCACTCTGCCAGCAACTTCCAGGCCGCATTAGTCACTCACAGTCTCCGGCACGCAGATTGCTTTTCTTAGTGGCGGCTAGCATTTTCCCGGTGAATAGAATTCGCAGCGAGCAAGCGTCAACGTCATAGCGACGCCAGATCAGGAGACGGGACGCAGACAGGAGTACAACGATGAAACCTATATCCATTCTCGACTGGTATCGCATTCTGCGCGCGCACCATGAGTGGACGATATTCCAGTCCATTCGATATGCGCTTTGGCTGGCGCGCTAGTTCGTTTCTTTTACCTTTGTGTCGAAACAGCGGGGGAGGTTCGGATTCATGGGAACGTCTTTTGGAATCGGCATAAACAAAGACTCCGACGGCGCGCTTGTGGCTGCCACAAAGCGCGGAGATACGGAGGCCTTTGACGAGTTGGTTCTTCGTCACAAGCAGAGAGTTCTCGCCGTGGCGCAACGGATAACGAATAATAGGGAAGATGCGGAAGATGTGGCGCAGGAGAGCTTTCACAAGGCCTTCCTGCATCTCGACGCCTTTCAAGAAAAGTCGCGGTTCTCTACTTGGCTAACGCGCATCGCCATGAATGAGGCGTTCATGCTGCTCCGTAGAAGGCGAGGAGCGGTCGAAGTCTTGCGCGAGAACCCTGACGACGGCACGGAGTCTAGTTCGGAGGCGTTCGTTGACCAGAGCCCCAATCCCGAAGAGTCCTGTTGGCGACGCGAGCGCACGCAACTCTTGACCGAGGCGATCAATTGCCTAAGTCCGACAATTCGAACAGCGATATTGCTTCGCGACATCGAAGAACGATCTGTCAAAGAAACGGCTCAGATTCTAGGCGCCTCAATTACCGCCGTGAAAGCACGTGTCTTCCAAGGACGCCGGAAGTTACGTAGAACGCTGAATCCTGGATTCCTGCGCGGACTGTACTCAGCCGGTCAACCGGAGGCACGGCGCTGTTAACATGTGGAGTGGACCGTTTTGCGAACTCTCAGGAAGTNACAAATCCCTTCACCGTGATGCAACAAGCTCGGGAACTCTGGAAAGCATTTGGTAGTCTTCGTCAGTTAAGCATAGAGAAGCCGCCACAACGTTCTGATCGAGATGTTCGATCGATCGAGGAAGTTCCTGGGATGGGCAGCATAATGGGAGATCGCCGCAGCAGCCAAGCGAGTGCTACTTGCGTGGGGCTCGCACGGTGCGCCTGCGCGATGCGGCCAAGGATTTCTCCAGCAACTTTGCCTGCTCCCAGCGGGAACCACGGAATGAAGGCAATTCCGTTGCGCTCACAATAATTCACCACATAGTCCCATTCGCGGTCTGCAAAGCTGTACCGGTTCTGTACGGACACGATAGGGACAATTTTTCGTGCTCGCTCAATGTGCTCTTGCGTAACGTTGGACAAGGCGACTAGGCGAATCTTACCTTCGTTGCGCAGCTGAGCCAGAGTTTCCACCGACGCCTCAAACGAGACAACGGGATCCGGGATGTGCANCTGATAAACGTCGATGCGATCTAGGCGCAATCTCTTGAGGCTTCCCTCAACCGCCTCGCGAAGGTGCGAAGGAGTTGCATCGTGAGTCCATTGGTTGGGGCCCGGGCGGTTCCAGCCACCCTTAGTCGCGATGACGAGCCCAGCCGGATAAGGAAACAGCGCCTCGGCAATCAGTTCCTCGCTTACATTTGGACCATAGGAGTCCGCGGTATCGATAAAATTGACATCAAGCTCCGCAGCTCTACGAAGAACCGCCAAAGCTGCCTTGCGATCTTTCGGCGGCCCCCAGATGCCTTCGCCGGTAAGGCGCATGGCTCCGAAACCGAGACGATGCGCTGAAATTTCTCCGCCAAGCGAAATGTCTCCTGCGGCGCTTGCAGAAAGTTCCTTCTTGTTCATGACTGACCTCCAAAATTCTTCTCTCAGATTCATTCCACGCTGACGGTCACGGGCTCAGTCGCCTCGCGGGNCGGCGGCGCCATGAACTCCGGGCCGACCGGATTGCGAANACTCTCGCGGAGAATGCCATCGATCGCCGCGAAATCACCTTTTGTCAGCGACAAGCCGCTTACCTCATTGATTGGCGCGAGCTGTTCCGGACGACGCGCGCCCCAGAGTGCGATGCCAACGCCCGGTTGGTCGAGTAACCAGCGAGCGGCCAGGTGAATCACGCGCTTGCCAAAATGCTCGCGAGCATAAACATCGAGTTTGTTCGCGGCATCCAAGTACTCGGCGAAATGCGGCTGCTGAAACTTGGGGTCAGTGGTTTTGCGCATGTCGTCTTTGGCAAATTGACGATCGATACGTATGGCACCGCTCAACAATCCGCGGCAGAGTGCGCCGTACGTGAGCGCGGTGATTCCGCGCCTCAGCGCGTATGGGAGAACATCGCGTTCTATTTCGCGTTCGAAGAGATTGTAGGGCGGCTGAATCGTATGAAGGGGGCGAGACCGCTTCGAAGCGCGCCATCTCTTCGGGCGAATAGTTACTGANGCCGATAGCGCGAATCTTCCCTTGTTCGTAGAGTTCGCCAAGAGTGAGGGCTGTCTCTTCGACTGGGACAAGAGGATCGGGCCAGTGCACCTGATAGATATCGATGTAATCCGTTTGGAGGCGACGGAGCGAATCCTCAAGCTCCCCGAGAATACGTTGGCGCGCGGAGTTGCGTTCGATTTTGCCATTCGTCCAGTCGATGCCGACCTTGGTGGCAAGTATAACGCTCTCCCGCCGACCGCATTGGTGTAGGGCCTCGCCAACAATCTCTTCCGAACGCCCATAGCCGTAAATAGGCGCAGTGTCGATCAGGTTGATGCCCTGGTCGAGTGCGGCATGAATGGTGCGGATGGATTCCTTCTCGTCCGTTCCGCCCCACATCCAGCCGCCGATCGCCCAAGTGCCGAGTGCGATTCTGGAACTAACGAGATTTGTACCATCGATGTTGATGTATTCCAGCATAGTTTGTCGTTATCTCCCTGCTTATTTGGAACTCGTTGTGTTTCTAGCCAAGCCACTGCGGGTTGGCGTAGGTGCCGTCGAACCGATGACTTGTTTTATAGAGCTCGAACTGCCCCGCTTCCGCAGCCTTTGCCGTTTTTTCGAGAAGCATAGCAACTTGAGAAGAATTCATAGGCTGAAAACTGCGTGCAGCTTGAAGAGCTTGCTGAAGAATCGGGAGCGAGTCGCAGCCCGTGATAACCACGCTAGTGGGAAGATTCATAGCGTAGTGCAGGCACTCCACCGGTGTGGCTGTTTTGCTCTCGAGAATAATGTGATCACCCATGGACTTCATGCCCAGCACGCCGATGTCGTTTTTGAGTAAGATCGGCAACACTTTCTTTTCAAAACTGTTGAAGTGCGCGTCCATCACGTTGAGGGGCATCTGAACGGCATCGAATGTGAATGCGTGCTTCGAAGCAGTGGCCAGCATTTTCAAATGGATGTCCGGACCCTTGTGTCCTGTGAAGCCGATGAAGCGGACTTTGCCCGCCTTTTGCGCCTCCAGCATCGCCTCCATCCCTCCGCCTTCGGCAAAAATGCGATCCGGGTCGGTGTCGCGAATCACTTCGTGGAATTGGAGCAGATCGATCCTGTCAGTCTGGAGTCGGCGGAGAGACTCGTTGATTTGACTCGCAGCGGCGGCTTTGGTGCGCCCGTCGATCTTGGACATTAGAAAAGCTTTTTGGCGGTAGCCGTCCCGCAGCGCATTGCCCATGCGGATTTCACTCTCGCCGCCGTTGTAGTCCCAGCAGTTGTCGAGAAAATTGACGCCCGCATCGAGGCCCGCGCGAATGATGCGAATGCTCTCCTGGGGATCCGCCTGTTTGCCAAGATGATAGCCACCGAGCCCAACGAGTGAGACTTTCTCTCTGGTGCGGCCCAGCGTTCGATAGGGTATGCCATTCCTGGATTCCGATTGCTGAGACTGCTGGTCCGCGTGCGCCAGGAGAATGGACGCTGCCGCAAACCCGAGGAATTCTCGGCGCGAAATGCCGGTGTCCACGGCGTCGTTCGTTCTCGGAACTGGCGCGAGACATGCACGGAGTAGATCCTCATGGCTTGGTTGACTTTTCTTGTTGTTCACGACGGGCCTCCTTTTCATGTGCCCAGCGCTTGAAGCAACGGAATCCATTTGCGGTGGGAGACCGCAGTGTGCAGATTCCGAGCTATTTCTTTTGATGCAGAGAGCGAATGTGCGCCACCAGGGAATGAATCTGATNCTCGCTAAGCGAACTCTTGAAGGAAGGCATTCCGCCCTTGCCATTGGAAATGACCTGAACCAATTCTGCATCCGGGAGCTTTTGGACTACCGGTGACCGAAGGTCCGGAACGTTCATGCTCTTTCCGACCTCAGAACCGCTTCCGTCTTGACCGTGGCACATCGCGCACTTGGCACGAAACGTGGCACTGCTGGCCGCGTTGTTTGGAGCGGGGTTTGCCTGCACGATCGAGACAACAAACAACGTGAGACCAACAAATAGTGCGAGCAACATTGCAGAACCAAAAATCATATGTTGTTGAAGTTTGTCTTCTTTCATAGCTTTTCCTTTACTCGCAATTTTTCCTTCCCGACCCTCAACTAAAGCCAAGCTTTGTAATCGGCAGATTCCTCACTCGCTTGCCGGTTGCGGCAAAAATAGCGTTGCAGAAAGCGGCAACAAAGGGCGGCACCCCTGGCTCACCAACGCCTGCCGGCGGAGCGTCGCTATCGACGATGTATACGTTCGTCTGACTAGGGACCTCATTAATTCGAGCTACTGGATAATCTTGAAAATTCGATTGGTCGATTACGCCTTTGGTAGCNGTAATCTCTCCGGTTCGCACAACGCTGGTCCCGAATACCGCTGCGCCTTCAAACTGGGCGCGAGTCGCTTCCGGGTTCACTACCAAGCCTGCGTCCAGAACTGTATCCACGCGAGGAATCCGCACTTCACCCTGATCATTGACTTCGACTTCAACGACCGTTGCCACGTAGGTCAAGAAGCTACGGTGCGCCGCAATCCCCACACCAGTGCCCTTANGGTGCTTGCGCTTTCCCCATCCAGATTTCTCGGCGACTATCTCCGTGACACGTCGCAGACGACCGGTTTCCCATGGATNAGCGTCCATCGAAGCTCCGTAGTTGGGGTATTCCACACCCTTGAAATCGATCGTGCGCGGGTTCCCGATCAGGTCGAGCAAGTAATCAAGCGGATTGCGCTCGGCTGCATGTGCTAGCTCATCCGTGAAGCATTGAATGGCAAACGCGTGGTAGATGTTGGCCACCGAGCGCAACCAGCCGATGCGGACGTGAGCTTTCGCCGGGCCATTCTCGATGCGAAGATTCGGCAGGTCGTAAGGAATGTCTGTCCAGCCCTGCTGCAGATGGGCAGGATCGCCGTAAACCGTATTCACGTCAAAAATAGATGGAATCGGAGGGAAGACCGACCGTTGGAGCCAGGCGGTTGGTTTGCCCTTGGCGCCCAAAGCCGCCTTCATGTACATGGACGCGACAGCATTATAGTAGTCGAACTTGATATCGTCTTCTCTTGTCCAGACCACCTTCACCGGCTGACCCACTTTCTTGGACAAAACTGCAGCCTCAGCCACGTAATCAGGTTTCGACTTGCGCCCGAATCCTCCGCCAAGCAGGGTTACATGGCAAATCACATCTTCTTTCGCGATCCCTAGCTCTTTCGCAACGATATCCTGCACAGCTTGAGGATTCTGGGTCGGAGCCCACAGCGTCGCTTTCCCGTCTTTGAATTCTGCCAGCGCGACCATCGGCTCCATCGAAGCGTGCGCCAGAAGTGGAACGTAGTAGTCCGCCTCATAAATCTTTCCTCCTTTGGCGAACACCGCATCCGCATCACCAATACTGCGCACCACTTTGCAAGGATTGTGGGAGGTCTCTCGCAATTCGTTCTTGTACGCGTCCGAGTTGTAGGTTTCGTTTGGTCCGTTGTCCCATGCGATGTTCAGCTTCTTGCGGCCTTGAAACGCCGCCCACGTGCTATCCGCAATCACCGCGATGCCACCGAGTGGCTGAAACGCCGGTGCCTGCTGGAATGGATCAATCGGAACAGTCTGACGCACACCTGCGACCTTCAAGGCTTCCTTCTCGTCGTACGATTTCACTTTGCCGCCGAGAACGGGCGGATGCTCCACAGACGCGTACACCATGCCGTCCACCCGAGCATCCATGCCGTAGATGGCCTTCCCAGTCACAAGTGCTTCGAGGTCGTAGCTCACTTCCCCTTTGCCTACATACCGCCAAGCACTCTTTGGTTTGAACTTCAGCTCTTCTTTTTTGGGGACCGGCAAATTTGCCGCAGAGGTCGCAAGCTCGCCGTAGCCTGCTCGGCGGTTTGTCGAACGATGAACAACAACATGCAAATCAGTTTCGCACTCGGTCGCAGGGACACCCCACTGTTGAGCCGCCGCTTGAATCAGCATGAATCGCGCCGTTGCTCCTGCTTGGCGCATTGCGTCGTAGAAGGACCGGATCGAGTGCGATCCATCTGTATTCTGGTCGCCGTATCGGCTGTCACCAATCGCCTGCTCGATTTTCACTCGCTTCCAATCGGCGTCCAGTTCATCGGCGACAACGAGGGGTAGAGTCGTACGGCTCGTCGTGCCCATCTCTGAGCGATGAGCCACGATCCACACCGTTCCGTCTGGGTCGATTCCGAGGTACACGCTGGGATGTAAGGTGGCGTGGTCCGCTTTGGTATCGTGTGGAAGTTTGTCGCCGGAAGATAGCTTGTGATAATACCGCACACCGAGTACAAGCGCTCCCGCCGCGATAATACCTCCCGTCAAAAATCTACGACGGCTGACATTCTCAATCTGGCTCATGTCATTTCTCCCGCCGCTGTTTTGATCGCCGCGCGAATCCGCTGATACGTTCCACAACGGCAAATGTTCCCAGACATGGCCTCATCGATTTCATGATCGGCAGGTTTCTTTTTGCCGTTCAACAGTGCCACTGCCTGCATGATTTGCCCCACCTGGCAGTAGCCGCATTGTGGCACGTTGATTTCCATCCAGGCCTTCTGAACCGGATGCAATCCATTCTTGTCGAGACCTTCGATCGTCGTGACTTCTTTTCCGGCCGCATTAGCCATGGTCGTTACGCAGGATCGCGTCGCTTGTCCGTTCAGGTGGACCGTGCATGCCCCGCAAAGCCCAATGCCACACCCAAATTTCGATCCCGCCAGTCCCAAAACGTCGCGCAGATACCAGAGCAGCGGCATTTCCGGCTCACCGCCGAAAGATTGCTCAACACCGTTCACCTTAAGTTGAATCATTTTCCTGCCCTCGCCCGGAACGTGTGCAAAGGGAATAAACTTCAGCCAACTACGTCATTACCCGGCCAAATCGGCGCCGGATCACGTCCGCTCATTGCCGTTACAACCCAAATGCGCGCGTTTTTCCATTTGCAGTATCACCGCCGAAAAATCTTGCTCCGCTCCTTCGTCCGATTGCCTTGCATTGATCTCAAAAGCAGCTCCCGCTGCGGGCATTCGCGCGCCAACAGTAGACGCGAGATCAAGAATCAACCCGAAATCCTTGTTCATCAGCCGAATCGGAAATTGTGGGGTATAGTCGCTCTTCATCACTCTTTGGAGTTTGCCCATATGCGCTGGAGCGACCACTGCTGTCTGGGACAGCACGTCCAGTAAGCGATTGCGATCAAGACNGGCCTTCTCACCGAGTGCAACGGCTTCGGCAATCGCCTGCATTCCGATTCCCAGTAAGGTGTTCACCACAAGCTTCATCGTCGCTCCGGACCCGGTCGGCCCGAGATAAAAATACCTTTGGGCGATAACGCGAAAAATCGACTCGGCGCTGTCGAAGCATTCCTTGTCTCCGCCCCCGAAGAGAGTCAGCAACCCCTTTTCGGCGGCAGGAGTGCTCCCCGATATAGTCACGTCGAGAACCTCAACTCCACGCTCTAAGCCAAGTCTCGATAGTTGCCGCGAAATGTCTGGATACACCGTGCTCAGGTCGATAAGGAGCGAGCCACGACGCGTATTGGCGAGAATGCCTTCTGGTCCTCTGTAAACGTCGAGAACCGCTTCATCGCTCGGTAAGGAGGACAACNCAACGTCACAACTGGAGGAAAGTTCCGCAATGCTCTGCGCGACGTTGCCGCCGTACGGAATTAACTCCTCCGCCTTGGCATGGTTCCGGTCGTACGCTGTCAGCTTGAATCCGGATTCAAGCAACCTCCGCGCAATCGGGCGGCCCATGTAGCCGATCCCGACAAATCCAAGCCTGCTGTTTTCCTGCGTGATTGGTTTCATGAGTATCGCCCTTAGGCCGAGTTGCGACTTCGATTTCAACTTCCACATTGGTGGAAAGCACGTGTTGTACCGTTCGCGAAGGGAGCCGAATGTTCATGCAAGATATTGGAGGCAAGGAGGATACAGAGTTAAGCAGGGAGGACTTGACCCTCAGCTGACGGGAGTTGTCTGTCGAATCCCTTGGACACTGTCAGTCTATTGGAAATTGGCTTGCATCTAGAGGTGATTGCGTGCGCGGCGGCTGTGGAGGTCTAACCTTATTCCGGCAAACGTGGCATTCGGAACACTNNGCTCCGGTAAATTATTATAGAGTACCTATAGGGGGTTGTTAACCGAAGGGTNGATATCACCTGTCTATTTTTCACTAGACGATTAAAAACGCAAATTGAGAGACACTGTTACGTGCGGGCTGGGCCGAGTGCGTGATTCACCGGATTTGCATTTTCAAAGGTTGATGGGGCCAGAAATGTACAGGGTCCCCTGAATTTCCCCCATACTTGCCAGATGGCGTGCGCTTAACTTGCCTCCGTTCAATGGTTTCTGAATAGCACACCTGCCTCCCCGTGTTTTTGCAAATTCGTCATGCGGCGAACTCTCGGGAACTAAATGACTTGCGAATCCAGACCTCCTGTCTGGCGGATTTCCACAGTTGGATTTTCAGTGAAGGGAGCATTCAATAAGCTAAAGAAAACACGCGAGATGTTTTGGTCGGGGCGCCGAGATTTGAACTCGGGACCTCCTGCGCCCAAGGCAGGCGCGCTCCGTCAAGTTCTTTGGAGGCTCCAAGCTAAGCTAATTGGAAGACAAGAAATCGGCTCGACCTGATGTTTGTTACAGTAATTTTTACTCTATGAGCAAAAACTATTTGATTGAAGCGATTGCGGTTGAGCTTGCGACACTCACGTGCGCGAGGGGTTGAAATCCTCAACTGTCACCAATTTGTCACTAAAACCGGCGCAAAACAGGGCAAAATCAGCAAACTCAAAAAGATCGCGAATGGTGCTATCTGATGGCTGGCAAAGGGATTTAGTTGAATTTTGTATCAGATAGCGAAGTGGCCCATTGGCGTTAGCAAACCGCCGCATTCAGCCGCTCTGCCACCTCTCCGCGGGCGGTTCGGCCGAAGCAAATCGGCCCGAATGGCCCGAGTATAACATTAAACCGGGCTAGTAAATGGGGACAGTTTTTGGGAGAGTGAGTGGTTCCGACTGACCATTTGACCTTTCTTTGCGTCAAAGAGAGTGGGTCGGTCGTCAGCGGGGACTCCCGCTCTGGCGGGACGGGAATTCTTTTCTTTCTAGTGTTTTGAACATACAATGGGGTTTGCGGTCGCTGCACCTCCGTTTAGGGAGGCGGCTGATGTTGGCGGACCTGCTGGTTCCAGTAAGTCCCCTGCTTTGAAGCCCGAACCGCGAAAGTGGAGCAAACCTCCCGCGAAACATTTCGACCCGAATGGGCGTATGTAAGGTAGAGGCAGTTGGACGGACATCTGTGTCCCCGCGGGATTGATCGTTCTTGGGGTGTACGGAAACAAACCGCGCGGCGGAAGTTTGGAAGTACGACGGCAAAGTGGTAGTTCGAAGGGGAATCGAATGAAGACGTGGCATAAAGTCGCAATTGGGGCGGGCGCCGTGGCGGTGCTCGGGGGAATTGTACTGTTCAGCGTGAACCAGGCGAACAAGGGCGTGGTCACNGTTCAAACGGCCAAAGTGGCAAACCAGGAGAGTCTGGTGTCATTGGTGACAGCCTCCGGCGAAATCAANCCGACGACCTATACAAACGTGAGCGCGCAGGGATACGGCAGAATCACCGAGATATTTGTCAAGGAAGGCGATCACGTCAAGAAGGGTGACAGGTTGCTCCTGCAGGAAAATATACAAGCCAATGCCGACGTCCAAGCGCAGTCAGCGGCAGTCAATTCGGCAGAGTCGGGCGTGCAGGTTGCGGAAGCCGGCTTTAAGGTAGCACAGGCGGATCTGCTCTCTCAGCAGGCTAACTTGGAGAAAACCAGGCTGGATTACGACCGCGGACAGGGTCTTTTCAAGGATGGCCTGATCCCTAAACAGGATTTCGATCAGCGCAA
>JGI25616J43925_10000697_pt1 | contig 12343 bp, 13 predicted proteins | sample GraSoi2013_100cm_FD_43925 | JGI IMG/M metagenome (IMG submission 43925) | reverse complement strand
GCAGGAGAACTCGAACGACGGTTCCACCGCCGCCCACCCGCCGTCGTCCCATGCCCCCACGGAAAAGGAGGACGAGCCGACGATGCAGGGGAGCTCCGCCCATCGCGCCGGAGCGATCGCGGCCTCGCGCCGCAGGTCCTCGGCCACCGAACGCGCGATGGTTTCGGCGCGATTTCTCCAGTCCCTCCCGGAGATCGGGATCGCGAAATAGGGCCAGGCTCCCCCGACTCTGGTGTCCCGCGCCGGGGCGACGGGCGCGCCCGCGAGCCGCTCGACGGCCCGCTCGAGATCCGGTCCCAGCGCGCTCGCGAGCGCGGCGGCGCGCACGAAAGCTCCGCTCATGCGCGATTCTGCAGCAAGTAATCCGCGAGATTGCCGACGCAGGCGAGGATGCGCCGCGTCTCCTTGCTGTCGGTGAGGCGCACGCCGTAGCGCTTCTGCAGGGCCATCGACACCTGCAGCGCGTCGAGAGAGTCGAGCGCGAGCCGGGTCTCGGTCCCGAAAATCGCTTCCTCCGGCGACAGAGGCGGCGCGACCTGCGTTTTTTCCGTCGCCTCGAGGATAAGCGCCGTCAATTCGGCAATCATTGCATCACGGGTGGTCATTGCGCGGGAGCCAGGACGCGGCGCCGGTGATGCACCCACAGGGCGGCGGCAAAGAGCGCTGCCGCGAGCGCGAGCAGCTTCGCGCAGGGCGCGGCGATGTCCGCCGCCCCGCCCTGGCGCAGGATCACGGCGTGGAACCCGTCCAGGGCCCAGGCCATGGGCGAGGCCTCGGAGAGCTTCTGCATGGCTTCGGGCATCACGAAACGCGGCACCATGACGCCGCCGACGGCTGCGGCGAGAATGTTGCCGACGCCGCCGATCACGGTCGCCTGTTCGAGCGTGCGCGAGCACACCGCGACGAGCAGCCCCCAGCCGATGGCGGCGAAGCTCGTGCACGCCGTCACCGCTGCGAGCAGGTCCCAGCGCGCCGGGAGCGCGAGCGTCTCGCCGCCGAACCAGGGCACGAGCGTCCGGCCGGCGAGCAGCATCAGCGCCGCCTGCGTGAGATTNACCACGAAATACGGNCCCACCTTGCCCAGGAGCAGCATCGTAAACGGTACCTGCTGGCTCACCAGCCGCGCGAGCGTGCCCTCGCGCCGCTCCACGATGAAGAGCGAGGAGATCGGCATTACCACGAAGAACATCCCGAAGATGAGCCAGGCGGGCACGTTCTGCTGTACCGAGGACGGCCGCGCGGTCCCGCCGATCGTCTCGACGTTCAAGGTCGCCGCGCGCTTCAGATCCAGCGCGTCCGCGCTCGCGGCGATTCCGGCGCGGCGCATCAGCGCCGATACGCGCAGGCTCAGCGTCACGCCGAGGACGCGCTGCCGGAAGGCGAGGAGCTGCGTCGGCGGCAACGCGGGATCGGCGAGGAGAGTGAGCTCGGGCGGGGCGCTTTTTCCGTCGAGCGGCGCGGCCAGGGCGCGCTCGAAATCGCGCGGCACGAGGAGGACGAGCGAGGGCGTTCCGCGGCGAACGCCGTCGCGCGCAGCGGCTTCGTCGGCCGGCGCCGGCGCGGAGCGAAAACCGTCGCCCGACAGCTTGCCCGCAAGACGGTCGGCGAGCTTCGGATCGGCCGCCATGACGGCGAACTCGGTCCGGCTCGTAGGGCCGCCCTTGAACGCGTCGCTCAGGGCGAGCGACATCACCACGATGAACGCGGCCGGCATCAGAAACAGCACCGCGAGCCCGAGAAGGTCGCGCGAGAGCGCGAGGGTTTCCTTCTCCCACAAGGCGAGCAAGCGGCGCATCAGTCTCTGAGCGACCGGTGGGTGAGGCGCATGAAGATCTCCTCGAGGCCGGAGCCGTCCCGGACCACGTCCGACAGCGCGCCTGAAACGAGTACGCGGCCGCGGTCGATGATCGCCACGCGGTCGCAGATCGCCTCGACNTCCTCCATGTAGTGACTGGTGTAGACGATCGTCCGTNCCGCACCGGCAAGCGAGCGGATCGACTCGAGCAGGAAGGCGCGCGACTGCGGATCGACCCCCACGGTCGGCTCGTCGAGGAGCAGGATCTCCGGCTCCGTAAGCACGCCGATCGCGAGGTTCAGCCGGCGTTTCAGGCCTCCCGAAAGTCGGCCCGCGCGGCGCGCGAGCACGCTTTCGATGCGCGCGAAACGGGCGGCGGCGGCGACGCGTTCCCCGAGCCGCGCTCCGCCCAGATCCTGCACCGCGCCGAAAAAGCGCAGGTTCTCCGCGCAGGTGAGCATCGGGTAGAACGCGTATTCCTGCGGCACGAGTCCGAGGCTGCGCGGCCGACGGCGGCGCAAGGCCTCGAGCGGTTCGTCGCCGGCGCTGATGCCTCCTGTCGCCCCGCGCAGTTGCCCCGCGAGGATCGAGATCAGCGTGGTCTTGCCCGCGCCGTTCGGTCCGAGCAGACCGAAAATTCCGCCCGCGGGAATCACGAGCGTGACCCCGTCCAGCACGGTTTCACCCCGGCCGGGGTAGCGAAACGACACGCCCTCGAGGTTCAGCGTGCCCATGCGCGCTGGGCGCGGTGCAGGCTCTGGAAGAAGAGCCTTTCGTCGGCGGCCAGAGCCCGCAGGCGCTCCGCCAGGGCCCCCGGCGAGAGCGCGTCGCGGCCGCGGATCATGCGCGCCGCGGCGAGCGCGAACTCGCGCCAGCGGTCGCCGATCTCGACCAGGCGCGACGCGAGCCCGTCGAGCGCCGCGTAGCCGGTCTCGGCCGCCAGCTCCTGCAGGAACGACGCATAGAGAAACCGGAAGCCGCCGCCGCCGGTCCCGATCTCCTCCTGCATGCGGACGATGTTGCCGATGTAAAGCCGCGCGTGCTCCCCGCCGCTCGAAGCTGAGAGGCGCTCGACGCGGTTCGCGAGCATCCTCATTCCGCGCACACCGACGAAAGGCAGCGGCGCGAGCATGATGCGGGCGGTGCGTGCGAGCGCCCGTTTGCCCAGGCGCGCCCAGTCGGGCGCGGCCGGCGGGGTGGTCAGGTAATACAGCAGCCCTCTGGGCGCAAGCGCTCCCTTCGCGAAGCGCGCCTTCTCGAGGTCTTTGCGCGCGCAGCGAACCGGTGTCTCGCCTACCGGGTCGCTGATGAGGTATTCATCGCGCTCGCGCCCGTAGACGAGCAGGTTGTGCGCGTTGAAATGAAATCGCAGATCGGGCGGGAAGTACGGGAGCCAGAACACCGAGGTCTGCAGGCCGACGAGCTTGCCCGCATCGAGCAGCGCGTCGAGCCGCTCCATTCCGGCCGGGGGCGAGCCAAAGGTCTCGAAGCGCATGTCCAGGTCCAGGCTGCGCTCGAGGCCCTTGATCACCGCGCGCGGCGGCATGCGGTAGGACACGAGCGGCAGGCCGTTGATGCGCACGAACGGAAGGTAGGCGAACGACAAGGCCGACGCGAGCCCGAAGGCCATGGCCTCGGAAATGGGCAAGCCGTGATGGCGCAGGAGCGAGGACATCACGCCGGACTCGCAATGCGAGGCGTGCGCGTGCACGAAACGTTCGGGCATCGCTAATCGACCCGGTCCAGGGCCTCGCTCGAGATGCCCAGAGCCTCCGCGTACCGCAGCTTGAGCGCGCGCGGCAGGCGCGCGAAACCCGCCGGCCTGAGATGGCGCCGCACGCGCCAACGCCACACTCCGGTGACTTGCGACAGCAGCTCGACGTCCATGCGCGCGCGGTACATGTGGTATTCGAGCGGCGAGGATTCGCCGGCGAGCGCCCGCGCGCGAGCCTGCGTCGCGCGCCTCTCCAGATCCTCGACAGCCTGGCGCGTGACGATCTCCTCGACCTCCCAGCCGCGCGAGGGCACGAGCCGCAGCTTGCCGTCGTCGGCAATCGCGTAGACGCCTTTGCGGTGCCCCGCGAGGGTCGCGTTGCCCTCCTGTGGCACATCGCGCTCACGCATGCGCGGCGACGGTGAGGTAGATGAAGCCGCTCGAGAAGCGCCCGCTCTCCGGCACCCAGCACAAGACGTGCTGCCCGTCCCGCAGCCTGCCGCTCTTGAGCAACTCGTCGAGCATGATGTAGATGGAGGCCGATCCGACGTTACCCACCCATTCGAGATTGGTGAACCAGCGTTCCTGGGGAATCGGTAGCCCCGCGCGAATGAGCCCGCCCGAGACCGGGGCGCGGAAGTATTCCGATGAATAGTGGGGCAGGAACCAGTCGACATCTTCAGGCGAAAGCGCGCGGTGTGCGATGACGCGCGCGAGCGGCTTGACCAGAGTGTGCTCGACGACTTCGTCGTTGAGGAGCCTCACNTCCTGTTTCAACGCGAATACCGAATTCGTTTCGCGCTCGCGCGCGGAATAGAGCATCCAGCCGCGCAATGCGCCGTCCGCCTGCTTTTCCGCGCCCACGTACATGCAGGGCGGCAGCAGGTGCGCGTAGGAGAAAATGTCCACCCATTCGACGCGCAGATTCAGCCCGGGGCGCGGCTCGGGCTCGAGAAGCAGGGCCCCGGCGCCGTCGGACAGCATCCAGCGCAAGAAATCCTTTTCGAACGCCAGCTCTGAACGCGCCTCCAGCACTTCCGCGCCGTTGGGCGGCTCGGCGTCGTAATTCTGCGCGAGCAAGCCGAGCGACGCTGTTTCCGACCCGGTTACGACGGCGTTGCGCGCGTCGCCCGACATCACCGACATCCAGCCGTACTTCAGCGCGGTGGCCCCTGAGACGCATACCCCCGCGGTCGCCACGACTTCGCACACGGGCACGCCGAGCTCACCGTGGACCATCACCGCGTGGTTGGGCATCAGCTGATCGGGATTGGAGGTTCCGCACACCAGGCACGCCAGGTCATCGAGGGCGAAGCCGTTTCCGGCCAATCCCTTGACTGCGGCAGCCGTGAGGCTTGCGTTGGTGTAATTCGGCTTTCCCGTGACCGGATCGATCACGTAGTAGCGGCGCCGGATGCCGTTGCTTCGCTGGACGACGCGGCGGGCGCGCGATGGGCGCTCGCCCACCTGCCCTAGGATCGCTTCGACCTGGTGGTTCTCGACGGGGGCATTCGGCAGGCAAACCGAGCTTCGCGTAATGTAAGCGGTACGGCGATTCATGTCGGGATTCTGCCTGCTCATCAGCGCCCCGATGGTAGTTCGTAGTACGCCTGCAGCGATCGCAGCCGCGCCGCGAACAGGGGCCGCGTGATCCGCTGCACTAGCAGGCTTGTCGGGACGACGGTGAGTATCATCGCAACGAGATAGACGGAAAACAGCGCGAGCATCGGCACGCGTGCGATCGAGCCCGGAGCGCCGCCGAGGCGAATAAGCCGCGACCATGCCGAAAACGCCCGCTGCGCCGCGCGCTCGCTGAAGATCAATCGCGGATCGACGCGCGCAGCGCCCAGCCCGGCGAGCATCGGCGCGTCCTCGCGTTCGCGGTCGGCGCGCAGCGCGTTCAGGAGAGCCAGGCCGAAGCGATCGGCTTTCGCGATCTCCTGCTCGGCCACACCCGCCGCCGGCAAGCCCCAAAAGGCGTCGCGCCGTCCGGTCAGGAGCCAGCGCGGCGTCGTAACGAAGGTCGCGAGCGTTCCGCCCTGGTCGGTGAACGCGACGTTGTCGAGCAACCGCCCGCCCGCTTCCCGGATCAGTCGCTTGACCGTCTCTTGGGCGAGCAGCCACATGTTGCGGCACGCGATCACGGTCACGACCGGTCGCCCGCGGAGGAGCCGTTTTCCCGCCTCGCTTTTCAGGAATGCGGTCATCGGACCCGAGGGCGCCAGATACCAGACCTGGTACGCCAGGATGATGAGATCGAACCGGCCGTCCGCGCGCACGGAGTATGGCTCCAGCGCCGGCGGCTCAAGCAGCACCGTCTCCGGCATCGCATCGAGAAACCGCCAAAGCGGCCATGGAAAGGGGTACGGCGGGCGCGGACGCAGCGTTTCTTCCACGAGCTCCACGTTGTTCGCATCCGTCAGCGGCGAAACCAAGCGGCGCGCGACGCGGGCGAGCTGCCCGGTTTGCGAAAAATGCACGACCAGGACCCGTTTCATTCACCCCCAAGGCGCGCGCGTCGAATGCGGTGCATCTGCTGTCAGCCTCCCCTGAAAGAATAACCCGCGGGGCGCCGGGTGTCATCGGATTTTCCGCGAAGCCCTCGAACTTTGCCTGTTTCAAGCCTGCGCCGGGCCGGGCGGAGGCAACGCGCTCTTGCGGCGGCGGCGTCGACGGCGGCGCTTTTGTTCGCCCGGTAGTGGCGCCATAAGCATCGCCTGCCGCTCGGCCTCGCTTGCCTGCTGGAATTTTTCCCACCATTGCGAGGGTTCCTCGGGCGCCTCGCCGCTCCCGCTCCTCAGCACGAGGAAGTCGAATCCGGCCCGGAATCTTTCGTGCGCGAGGAGGCCGAAGGGACGGCGGCCGCTTCTCTGCTCGAAGCGCGGCTGCAGAGCCCAGATCTCCTTCATCACGGCGGTGAGGCGGCGCGGAATGGCGAGCTTGTCGGTCTGGATGTCGAGCACGGCGTCCATCGCCTCGTATAGAGCCGGGATCGGCTTCTGCCCGCGCTGCTGCGCTTTTTTCCACGCCGCGAGCACCTCGTGCCACAGGAGCGCCGCGAACAGGAACGCGGGCGACACGGACTTTCCCGAGCGCACGCGGCTGTCGGTCTGCTCGAGCGCGAGAGTGACGAAGCGCTCGCCCATCGGCTGCTCGAAGATGACGTCGAGCAGGGGCAGCAGACCGTGGTGCAGGCCTTCGCTGCGCAGCTGGCGCAGGCCCGTCGCCGCGTGGCCCGAGAGCAGCAGCTTCTGCATCTCCTCGTAGACCCGCGACGGGGGAACGTTTCCCAGCAGGTGAGCCAGCTCGCGTATCGGCTTTCGCGTGCGCTCGTCGATGGAGAATCCCGCCTTTGCGGCAAAGCGCACGGCGCGCAGCATCCGCAGCGGGTCTTCCCGGTAACGCGCGCGCGCGTCGCCGATGATGCGCACGGATTTCCGCTGCAGGTCCCGGAGGCCGTTGTGGTAGTCGAGGAGAGTCTCGCTCGCCGGGTCGTAGTACAGCGCGTTGATCGTGAAGTCGCGCCGGATGGCGTCGTCCTCGCGCGTGCCGTAGGTGTTGTCGCGCACCACGCGACCATGCTCGTCGACGACATGGTCGCGTTCGGGAAATCGGTCGCCGCCATGCTTTTCGGTCTCCGCGCGCGCGCGGAAGGTCGAGACCTCCACGGTCTCCTCGCCGAACATCACGTGCACGAGCTTGAAACGCCTGCCGATGAGGCGCGAACGCCGGAAGACCTTGTGCACCTCTTCGGGATAGGCGTCGGTGGCGACGTCGAAGTCCTTGGGACGAAGGCCGAGCAGCAGGTCGCGCACCGCGCCGCCCACGACATACGCCTCGCGACCGTGGCCGTGCAGCACCTCGCAGACCTTGCGCGAGCCCTGCGAGATCGCCTCGCGGCCGATGCCGTGCTGCTCCTTCGGGACGGTTCTCGGCTCGGAACCGGAGCCTAACCGGAGGACGCGCCGGATGAATTTCTTGATCAAGAGGGAAGAAAACTCCCGGTGCCTGCCGCTTCCAGCCGGCACTGGTACAGCGCTTCGAGGTTGGCTTGGGTGAGCATGTCGCTTGAGCGCCCCAGGCTTGCGCGGCCCGCATCATACAGTAAAACCGCAAAGCCGCAGTGCCGGGCGGCGTGTCCGGGCTCGTGCAGCGCCGCGAGCACCGTCTTTCCGCCGGACGCGCACCGGGAGAGCGTCCGCATCACCTGCGCCTGGTGGTTCAGGTCGAGATGCTGCAGCGGCTCGTCGAGCAGCAGGATGTCCGCGTCCTGCAGGAGGACCTGCGCGATGCGGGCCCGCTGGCGCTCCCCGCCGGAAAGCGTGCGGTAGCCCTGAGCCGCGCGATCGGCGAGGTCGAGCTCGGCGAGCCGGCGGCGCGCGAGCCCGGCGCCTTCCTCGTCCCGGCCCCAGGCGCTCCTCGAGAGCGGATACCGGCCGAGCATGACGTAATCGAGCACGCTGCCCCAGAAATCGGTTTCCTCGTCCTGGAGCAGCACGGCGATGCGCCGGGCGAGTTCGCCGCGCCGGTGCGCGGCCAGCGCGACGCCGTCGAGCGCGATCGTACCGGCTTGCGGTGAACGTAGACCGGCAAGAGCGAGGATAAGGCTCGTCTTGCCCGAGCCGTTGCGCCCGAGGAGCGACCAGAACGCGCCCGGGGCGAGCGAGAGATCGAGCGCGCGAACGAGCTCGCGCCCGCCCGCCGAGAGTCCGATTCCGGCCGCTTGCAGCATCAGCGCAGCCTCCCGAGGAGGAACAGCAGCACGGGNACGCCGATCATCGCGGTGAGAACGCCGACCGGGAGCTCGGCGGGCGCCGCCACCGTGCGCGCGAGCGTATCGGCGAGAGCAAGCAGGCTTCCCCCGAGGCACGCGGAGAGCGGCAGCAGGGCGCCATGGCGATGGACGCCCGAGAGCCTCAGCAGGTGCGGCACCACCAGCCCCACGAAGCCGATCGAGCCGCCGAGCAGGACCGCGGCGACCGTGGCAAGCGTCGCGCAGCCGAAGGCGATAGCCTGCAGCCGCTTCACCGCGACGCCGAGCGAGCGCGCCTTGTCTTCGCCGAGAATCAGCACGTCGAGCGCGGGCGATTGCGAGAAGGCGAGCGCCGCGCAGGCCGCGAGCACGATGAGCGCGGCGCCCGGGTCGCCCGCGGGCGAGAGGTCCCCGAGCAGCCAGAAGAGCATTCCCTGTACCTGCGAGGTGGGCGCGAGCGAGAGCATCAGCCCGACGAGCGCGCCGAATCCGGAAGCGAGCGCGACGCCGGTGAGCAGCACCCGGTACGGGTTCCATCCCGAACGTCCCAGGGAGAATGCGAAGACCGCGCCGGCCGCGATCGAGGCTCCGGCGAGCGCGGCGAGATTCAAGGCCGCCGCGCCCACTCCGAGCAGCATCGCCGCAAGCGCGCCTGCCGCCGCCCCGCCGGAAACGCCCAGAATGGTGGGATCGGCCAGCGGGTTTCTGAGGAGCACCTGAAGCAGCGCGCCCGCCAGCGCGAGGAGCCCGCCGCAGGCGAAGGCGGCAAGCGCCCTGGGCGCGCGCACTCCCCAGATGATTTCGCGCGCGATCTCGTCGCCGCGGCCAAGGAGCGCGTCGGCGAGCTGCCCCGGGCCGAGATCGACGCTGCCGAATGCCGTCGCGAGCGCAAGGCTCGCGGGAACGAGCGCGACGACGAGAACCGGGACGAGCTTCATTCCAGACTGACGACATGCCAGCCGCGCGCGCTCGCTTCCCGGCGCAGGATCTCGTCGGGGTTCACCGCGACCGGGTTCGTCACGCGCTCGAGCAGCGGCAGGTCGTTCTGCGAGTCGCTGTAGAACCAGCTCGCGGAGAACGACGCGAGCGTCCGGCCCTGGCTGCCCAGCCATTCGGCCAGCCGTGTCACCTTGCCCTCGCGGAAACAGGGCACGCCCGAGGGCTTGCCCGTGAACCTACCGTCCTCGACTTCGAGCTCGGTCGCGAGCAGATGATCGACGCCGAATGCGCGCGCGATCGGCCCGGCGATGAAGGCGTTGGTGGAGGTGACGATCGCGCAGAGATGGTTGTCGCGGAGGTGCCGCTGCACGAGATCCTTCCCTTTCGCGCGGATGATGGGCGCAATCCTGGTCCGCATAAATTCGCCGTGCCATTCGTCCAATTTCTCGCGGGGGTAGCGCGCGAGCGGGGCGAGCTGGAATTCGAGAAACTCGTCGATGTCGAGCCCGCCCTCCTTGTACTGGCGGAAGAAACGGTCGTTCTTCGCCTCGTATTCGGCGCGCTCGAGCACGCCGCGCTCGACGAGGTACTGCGCCCACTCGTAGTCGCTGTCCCCCGATAGCAGCGTGTTGTCGAGGTCGAAGAGAGCGAGTTCCAAGTTCCCGTCCTTTGCGTCAGCGCCTGGCGGCGTCGAGCAAGCCCAGCGCTTCCTTGAGGAGGGGCAGCGTGATCGGGCGCTTGCGCTGCAGCGAATACCTGTCGACGGCGTCGAGCGCCGCGATCTGGGTGCCCATGTCGCGATCGAAGTGCGTGAGGAGGTAGCGGATCAGCTCGCCGTCGAGCGCGATACCGCGCGCGGCGGCGTGCACGTGGAGGGCGGCGGCCTTGTCCGCGTCGCTCAAGGGGTGCAGCTGAAGCACGATTCCCGACGCGAGGCGCGAGCGCAGGTCCGCCCGCAGGCCGAGCTGCGCGGGCGGCGCCTCGCCGCTCGCGACGAGCGCCCCGCCCGAGCTGCGCAGCCGGTTGCACAGGTCGAACAGCGCGACCTGCTCCGCTTCGCCGAGGCGGGCGACGTCGTCAACCGCGGCGGCTTCGAGTTTCGCGGCCGCCGCCGCCTCGGAAAAAGCGCGCAGGAGGTGGGTCTTGCCGCTCCCGCCCGGGCCCCAGAGAAAGACGAAGCGCTCGCCGTCCTCGATCGCTTCCCGCAGCGCCTTCAGCGCGGCGCCGTTTTTCCCAGGGGAAAAATTGTCCAGGGTCGGGGGCGGAGGCGGAGCGAGCTCGAGCAGGAGTTGTTGCATCAATCCANGCCGCNGAGGCGGGCGGCGGACATTTCAATTAAAATTCGGGGGGCGAAAACACGTCACTTTATCTGCAACCCCCAGTCTTGACCAGCAAGAAGCCGATCACCTACCGCGACGCCGGGGTGGACATCGACGCCGGGGACGCGCTGGTCGAGGCGATCAAGCCGTTCGCGAAGAGGACGCTGCGCCCGGAAGTGCTCGCCGGAATCGGNGGATTCGGCGCGCTTTTCGAGGTCTCCAGGAAATTTCGCGAGCCGGTGCTGGTGTCGGGCACCGACGGTGTCGGAACCAAACTGAAGCTCGCGTTCCAGCTCGGGGTGCACGACACGGTCGGCATCGACCTCGTGGCGATGAGCGTCAACGACATCCTCACTCAGGGAGCAGAACCGCTCTTCTTTCTCGATTATTTCGCCTGTGGCAAGCTCGACGTGGCGGTCGCCACCGAGGTCGTCAAGGGCATCGCGCGCGGCTGCGAGTTCGCCGGCTGCGCGCTCATCGGCGGGGAGACCGCCGAGATGCCGGGAATGTACGCCGCGGGCGAATACGACCTCGCCGGGTTCGCGGTCGGCGTGGTGGAGAAAAGCGCAATCGTCGACGGCCGCGATATCGTTCCGGGCGACGCGGTGCTCGGGATCGCCTCGAGCGGCGCGCATTCCAACGGCTACTCGCTGATTCGCAAGATTCTCGAGCGCGCGAAGCCGCCGCGCGGGGTCGACCTTCTGGAGCCGACGCGCATCTACGTGAAACCGCTGCTCGCCTTGATGCGGCAATTGCGCGTCAAAGGCATGGCTCACATCACCGGCGGCGGTCTGATCGGCAACGTGCCGCGCATTCTTCCGGAAAAGACCAGAGCCGTCATCGAGAAGGCCTCTTGGCCGCGGCCCACGGTCTTTGAGTGGCTGCAGCGCGAAGGCAAGGTCGCCGAAGCCGAGATGCAACGCGTGTTCAATTGCGGCATCGGCATGGCGGTCGTGGTCGCGGCGGGGGACGCCGATGCGGCAGTCCGCGCGCTGTCCGGCGCCGGGGAAACGGTGTTCCGGATNGGACGCATCGAAGCGAGCAAAGGCGCCGAGCCGCAGGTGCTGATAGCCTGAAAATGGACAAACGCATCGAGCGGATCATCCAGGTCGCAGCGGGCATCGCGCTCGCGATCGGCTGCTTGATGGTGCTCAAGCCCTTCCTCGCGGCGCTGCTCTCGGCCGCGATCCTGTGCTTTTCGACCTGGCCGCTCTATCGGCTGATCGAGCGCAGGCTCGGAGGCCGGCGCACGCTCGCCGCGCTCGCCATGACCCTGCTCATGATCCTGGTGCTGGTGCTGCCCCTGGCGCTGATCGCGGGATCCTACGTGGACGACGTCCCCCAGCTGCTCGAAGGACTGCGCGACACGCTCGCCCAGGGTCTGCCCAGGCCTCCAGCCTGGGTCGCCTCGATCCCGCTCGCGGGCGAGTCGCTGGACGCCGGCTGGCGCGAGATCGCCGGCAGCAAGGCCGCGCTCGCGGAAGCGCTGAAACGGATCGCGCAGCCGGCGCGCGCGCTGCTGGTGCAGGCCGGCATCATCGTCGGCGAGGGAGTGCTGCAGTTCACCCTGATCGCCTTCATCGGCTTTTTCTTCTACCGCGACGGCGCGGCGCTGGCGCGGGCTCTGCGCAACGGCCTCCACCGCGTCGCGGGCGATGTTTCCGGTCGGCTGCTGGAGATCGTCGGCGGCACCATCAACGGGGTGATGTACGGCATCGTCGGCACGGGGCTCGCGCAGGGCCTGGCGGCGGTCATCGGTTTTCTCATCGCCGGCGTGCCCGGGGCGCTGATGCTGGGTTTCGTCACGGCCTTTCTTTCGATCG
>JGI25616J43925_10000696_pt1 | contig 12360 bp, 9 predicted proteins | sample GraSoi2013_100cm_FD_43925 | JGI IMG/M metagenome (IMG submission 43925) | reverse complement strand
CTCAACACCGCGGCCGAGTTGGTGCAGCACGTGGCGCACCCGGTCCGGCGCGAGCGCAAGCGCGAGCTGCTCGCGTATCTCGTGCAGTCGCGCGATTTGCGCCAAGTATTGGTCTTCACTTCAACCCGCATCGGCGCCAATCGCCTCGCATACCAGCTCAACCGTGACGGCATTCATACCTCCGCAATCCACGGCGACAAGAGCCAGCCGGAACGCCTTCAGGCGCTCGCCGACTTCAAGGCGGGAAAGGTTCGCGTGCTGGTGGCGACCGACGTCGCCGCGCGCGGGCTTGATATCGAAGACTTGCCCCACGTCGTGAATTTCGAGCTGCCCGGCGTGCCGGAAGATTATGTCCATCGCATCGGCCGCACCGGCCGGGCTGGGGCGAGCGGTGAGGCGATTTCGCTGGTTTGCGCCGAGGAGCATGAACGCCTCGATGCGATCGAGAAGACCATCCGGCTCAGCATCCCGAGAAAGATCGTTCCGGGATTCGAGCCCGACCTGAGCGTCGCGCCCTCGATGATGAGCAGGTCAACCAGCCGACGTGACCCGGCGGCGCGGGAGCGCCGCCCGCGTCAAGGCGATCGAGATCGCGACCGATTGACACGAGCAGCTCAGGGCCAGAAGACTGTCGACCCGATTTTCAGCTCTCCCTACAAGCCGGCCCTTGCGGCATCGGTTGCGACCGGGCCAGCGCCTGCTCAGCGGGCACCGCGCCAAGTCGCAGCGCTGCTCTGCGGCCTGCCCAAGAACAAGTAGGCGCTTCTAGTTTTTTGCCCGGAACGGGCTCCGTTCGTTGAGCTCGTCCACGTAACGCTCGATTCCCTCCGACTCCCGCACAAGGAACTTTTCCACCGCGCCCGCGAACTCCGGATGGCGTAACCAGTGCGCAGACCACGTGGGGTTCGGCATGAAGCCACGCGCGAGCTTGTGTTCGCCCTGCGCGCCTCCCTCGAAGACCCGGATGCCCCTTTCCATGCAGAAATCCAGCGCCTGGTAATAGCAGACCTCGAAATGCAGCATCGGGACGTGGCCGACCGAACCCCAGTAACGGCCGTACAGCACTTCCGACGAGAAAATATTGAGGGCGCTCGCGATCGGTTTTCCGTCGAGCTCGGCAAGTACCATGAGGAGGTGTTCGGGCAGCGTCCTGCCGAGCCGCCGGAAGAACTCCAGGTTCAGATAAGGGGTCGAGAGATGCGCTCGGTAAGTGCTGTTGTAGCAGCGCGTGAAAAAGGTCCAGTGCTCGTCGCGGATTTCGGTTCCGACCAGCCGTCGCAGGTGCACGCCTGCTTCCTGCACCCGTCGTCTCTCCTGTCGGATTTTCTTGCGCTTCGCGGAAGCGAGATTGGAGAGAAACTCATTGAAATTTGCGTAGCCACGGTTTTCCCAATGAAACTGGACTGAGCGGCGCAGCATCATTCCCGCGGCCTCCATCTCGCGTGCTTCGGGCTCGGTGGGGAACAGCACATGTAGGGACGAGACTTCGAGCGAGAGCCGCAGGGCGGCACGAACGAGGAGTGCCCGGGTCTCGCCGTCGCGCGCAAGCAGACGGGGCCCGGTGACGGGCGAAAATGGGATTGCACCGAGCAGTTTGGGATAGTACGAAAGTCCATGACGGTGATAAGCATCGGCCCATGCCCAGTCGAAGACGTACTCCCCGTAGGAATGCGACTTGGCATAGAGGGGCATGGCACCCAGGAGCGATGCGCCCTGCCAGAGCGTGAGATAGCAAGGCGACCAACCCGTGCTCTCGCAGGCACACCCCGTCTCGTGAAGCGCATGCAGAAATTCGTGGCGCAAGAAGGGATGTCCTGCGGCAAGCGAATTCCATGCTCGCGGGTCAACGGCCCGGAGCGTATCGATAACCTTGATCGAAGGCGTGTCTTCCTTCAATCGACCCGGTCCGAGGTGGTGCTCACGGTTGCCGATTATAGAATCGATTGAACCGTCCTGGAGCGAGGGCTCATCCGTCGATGGTAAACTTGCCGGATGTCGAGCATCGTCAAGATCGCGATTGCCCAGATCAACTGTGTCGTCGGCGATCTCGCCGGCAATACGAACAAAATCCTCCGATATTGCGAACGTGCGCGCACCGCCGGTGCGGACTTGCTGCTTACCCCGGAGCTCGCGCTGTGCGGCTATCCCCCCGAAGATCTTCTGCTGCGCGGAGGTTTCTATCGCGACTGTAACGCCGCCCTTCAGCGCCTGGCGCGCGAGGTGGGCGGCATCACGCTCGTCGTCGGGCATCCGCATGAAGATCAGGGGAAACGCCACAACGCCGCATCCGTCGTAAAGGACGGGCGGGTAGTGGGGACCTATTACAAGCACGTCCTGCCGAACTACACCGTGTTCGACGAGGAACGCTACTTCGTGCCCGGCGACCTTCCGTGCGTCTTTCAAGTGAGAGAGACCCGCTTCGGCGTAAACATCTGCGAGGACACGTGGGGGCCGCAGGGGCCGCTTACGACTCGGCCGGATGCCGTCAGCATCGGGATCAACATCTGCGCGGATGCCTGGGGGGCGAAGGCGCCGCAGGCGGCCCGTGAGGCGGGCGCGCAGGTTCTGCTCGTGCTCAACGCCTCGCCGTATCACATGCGCAAACAGGAGTCCCGCTACGACGTGATGCGCGAACGCGTGATCGAGACGGGCATGGCCCTTGTCTACGCCAATATGGTGGGAGGGCAGGACGAGCTGGTGTTCGACGGCGCCTCGTTTGCGCTCGACCGGCGGGGGGAGGTGGTATGCCAGCTCCCGGTTTTCGAGGAGACACTGGAATTCGTGACGGTGGCCGATGGCGAACCGCAACGAGGCGGGATCGCAGAGCAGGCGTCACTCGAATCCGAGGTCTACAAGGCGCTTTGCCTCGGGGTACGCGACTACGTCGGGAAGAACGGATTTCCGGGAGCGCTGGTCGGCCTCTCGGGCGGGGTCGACTCGGCGTTGACGCTGTGCATCGCTTGCGACGCGCTCGGATCAGACCGGGTACGCGCGGTCATGATGCCTTCGCAGTATACGTCCCAAATGAGCCTCGAAGACTCGCGCGAGCTCGCCAAGAATCTCGGGGTGCGCTACGACGAGATCCCCATTGGCCCCGCATTCGACGCTTTTCTCGCGCTGCTGGCAAAGGAGTTTGCGCACCTTCCCGCGGACGCAACAGAGGAAAATCTTCAGGCACGAATCCGCGGTACTTTGCTGATGGCTTTGTCGAACAAATTCGGAGCGATCGTGCTGACCACCGGCAACAAGTCGGAGATGGCGGTCGGCTACGCGACCCTCTACGGGGATATGGCAGGTGGTTTCGCGGTGATCAAGGACATTCTCAAGACACTTGTCTACCGCCTATGCCTGCATCGGAACGGCGTGAAGCGCGTCATTCCGGAACGCGTGCTGACCCGAGCACCCTCCGCCGAGCTGAGGCCCAACCAAACCGACCAGGAGAGTCTTCCTCCCTATGATGTTTTGGACGCCATCGTTTCGGCTTATATGGAAAACGACTTGAGCCCGGCCGAAATGGTGGCGCGGGGCTTCAGGACCGAGGACGTGAGGCGTGTTGTCGAGATGATCCACCGCAACGAGTACAAGCGCCGCCAAGCCCCGATCGGCATCCGGATCACCCACCGCGGTTTCGGCAAGGATTGGCGCTATCCGATCACATCGCGCTACCGGGAATCGTACGAATAGTCGGCGATGGCGCGCGCGTCTCGTCGGGTAGGTCGCGACGCGCGTTTGTTATACTGGCAACAGAAGTCAACGCGGGAGAATGGCCATGAAGAAAATCGAAGCCGTGGTGAAGCCTTTCAAGCTCGACGAAGTTCGCGAGGCCCTTGCCGAGGTCGGAGTCACCGGACTGACCGTGACGGAGGTGAAAGGCTTCGGTCGCCAGAAGGGCCACACGGAACTCTACCGCGGCGCCGAATACGTCGTGGACTTCCTGCCGAAGGTCAAGATCGAGGTCGTCGTGACGGAAAAGATGCTCGACGGCGCGATCGAGGCTATCGTCAAGGCGGCGCGCACCGGCAAGATCGGCGACGGGAAGATTTTTGTGAGCACCGTGGAGCAGGTGGTGCGTATCCGGACGGGCGAAACCAACGAGGCGGCCGTCTAGCCGCGGCATCGCGGATCAAGGGTTCGAAGGATCCAGGGGAAAAAAGGGTACTCGACTTGCCCCGATTCTAGGCTTTCAGCAGCACCAGCAGCGCACCGCTTCCACCCTGATTTTTCGGGGCCTCGCAGAAGGCGAGGACTTCGTCGCGCTGCGCCAACCATCTCTGCACTTTTCCCTTCAATACCGGCTCTCGTCCCGGCGAGCGCAGGCCCTTTCCATGGACCACGCGAACGCAGCGCAGTCCGCGCTTGAGGCACCCGCCGAGAAACTCCGCCAGCAACAACCGGGCTTCCTGCCGGTTCAACCCGTGCAAATCGACGAGGTCCTGGACGACCCAATGCCCTCGTCTCAGCTTGCGCAGCACATCGCGGGCGAGCCCGCTTCGCAGGTAGGAGGGCTCCTCCCCGGTCTCCATCGATTGATCCCAGGAAAGTGCACCGGCCAGACTCTCGACGAGCGCGTCATGCCCGTCGAGCAGCGATTGAACCGNCACGGGCGGCGGCGCCTGGGTCCTGGGCTCTACCTGGGCTGACGATTCGAGGGGCGTTGCACCGCGCACCGCGTCGCGAAACAGGGCGGCTTCGTCTTCAGGAAGCCCGTTATTCGTGCGTTTGCGCATGATTTCGTCCTCGGCGCGGCATCCGGGGCTTGTTGCGCGACTCAGCGGAGACCGTCCAGATATTTTTCCGCATCAAGAGCTGCGATGCAACCGCTGCCCGCACTGGTTACTGCCTGCCGGTAGACGTGGTCCTGCACGTCCCCTGCGGCGAACACTCCCTGGACGCTGGTTGCGCTGGCGTTACCCTCGCTTCCGCCGCGGGTGACGATGTACCCGCCTTTCATCTCGAGCTGACCTTCGAAAATGCCCGTATTCGGGGTGTGACCCACGGCGATAAACAGCCCCTGCAGGTCGATCTGCTGCGTGGAGCCGGTCTGGATGTCCTTGATGCGGACGCCAGCTACGCCCTTTGCATCGCCGAGGACTTCGTCCAGAACGTGGTTCCAGCGCGTCGTGACGTTGCCTCTATCGAAGAGTTTTTTCTGAAGGATCTTCTCCGCCCTGAATTTGTCTCGTCGGTGGATCACGGTGACGTGACGCGTGATATTGGAAAGATAGAGCGCCTCCTCCACTGCGGTGTTCCCGCCGCCGACGACGGCGACATCCTGTCCCTTGTAGAAGAATCCGTCGCAGGTCGCACAGGCGGAGACGCCTTTTCCCATGAACCTCTTCTCGGATTCGAGCCCGAGATAGCGGGCAGAAGCGCCGGTGGCGACGATGAGCGCATCGCAAGTGTATTCACCCGCGTCACCCTGTAGCCGAAGAGGCCGCTCGTGGAGGCTTACGGCGTGAATATGATCGAACACGACTTCAGTTTCGAAACGCTCGGCGTGCTTCTGGAAACGTTCCATCAGCTCGGGACCCTGCACTCCCTTCGCGTCAGCCGGCCAGTTATCCACGTCGGTCGTCGTCATGAGCTGCCCACCGGGGGCGAGGCCCGCAATGACGACTGGCTTCAGGTTCGCGCGCGCAGCGTACACTGCGGCGGTGTAGCCCGCCGGGCCGGATCCCAGTATCAACAACCGAGAATGTCTGGTTTTTTTCGACATGACGGAATGATGGGGACGAAGATGCGCGAATTCAATTCAATCGTCGCGGTTCCAAATTATAACCCGGTTGAATCGCTCCTCCGCCTGACGCAGCCGCGTGAAGGTTTGCGACTTCGACCGGGACCCGCAGCGTGAGGTGGTCTTCGCGAGTCTGCTAAGATATGCTGGTAAAAACCAGGTTTCCTGGGAGGACAGACCATATGACTGCCCCGCCTAGCGTATCGATGCTGCTCCTGCGCAACGTTCCCCTGTTTTCCGCGTTGCCCGAGCAGCAGCTGGCTCTGCTCACGAGCGTAGTGAGCCGCAAGAGCTTTCCCCGCGGTGCCACCATCATTGCCAAGGACGACATTACGGAGTCGCTCTATGTAGTGATATCGGGTCGGCTCAAGGTCATGATGAGCGATGAGGAGGGGCGCGAAGTGATCCTGGCGATCCTGGGACCGAACGAGTTTTTCGGAGAGATGGGCCTACTTGACGATTCTCCGCGCTCGGCAAGCGTGGTTGCACTCGAGGCTTGCGAGATGCTGAGTCTCTCGAAGCGCGATTTCAAGAAATGCCTTGCCGAAAATTTCGAGATGACCATGACGGTCATGCGAGGGCTGGTCAAACGGCTTCGAGAAGCCGATCAAAAGATCGGCAGCCTCGCCCTGATGGACGTGTACGGCAGAGTGGCGCACTTGCTGCTCGAAATGGCGGAAACCGTGAACGGCCAGAAAGTGGTCACAAGGAAACTCGCCAAGCAGGACATCGCCAAGATGATCGGAGCCTCGCGCGAGATGGTGAGCCGGGTGATGAAGGACCTCCAAGCGGGGGGCTACATCGAGGTGCGCCCCGGTTCGATTTTCTTGCATGAGACCATACTGACAATCGATTGAGGGGCGCAGCGGCGTTTTTACTCAATCAGAGCCTCTTTGAAACGGAACCAAGCACCCCTTCCCGGCAAGGTCGCCGCGCTGCTGCGCGAGTCGAGGCTGTTCGTTCTAGTCGCAGGGGCGCTCTATCTTTCCCTGGTCCTCACCACTTTTAACCGGGCAGACCCCGGGTGGTCCCACAGTGTGGCGGCAGGCGAGGTCCGCAACCTGGGGGGGAGGGTAGGCGCTTGGTTGGCGGATATGCTGTTGTATCTGTTCGGCGTTTCGGCTTGGTGGTGGGTCGCGCTCCTCGCGGTGACCGCGACTTGGACCCTGCGGCACTTGGAGGGCAGCTCGATCAGGGACCGGCGTTCATCCTTCATTGCGCTCGCCGGATTTTGCTTGCTGCTGGCCGGTTCGAGCGGAGTCGAGGCGTTGCGCCTTCACTCNTTGAAAGTCGCGCTGCCGCACGCCCCCGGGGGCCTGGTCGGTGATGTCGTTGCGAAGGTGCTGCAGTCGGGGTTCGGCTTCACGGGCGCCACGCTGATCCTGCTTGCGCTTTGCGCGATGACTCTGTCTCTATTCACCGGTATTTCCTGGCTGGCTGTGATGGAAAAGCTGGGAGGAGTACTCGAGAGCGCGTACCTGTGGTCCCTGGAGAAATGGCAGGGGTGGCAGGATCGCAAGGCAGGAGCCATCGCCGCGGAGCAGCGCGAGGCGTCGGTGGGGGAAAAGCGTGAGTTCTTGATCGACGAGCACGCGCCGATCCGCATAGAGCCCCCGGTGGTCGAGATTCCAAAATCCCCCAGAGTCCAGAGAGAAAGGCAGGAGCCGCTGTTCCGCGAGCTGCCCGACACTCCGTTACCCCCGATCAAGCTCCTCGATGAGGCGGCGAGCGATATCGAAGTCTTGTCCGCCGATACCCTGGAATACACCTCGCGGTTGATCGAGAAGAAGCTCGGCGACTTCGGGGTTCAGGTCAGAGTGCTCGCGGCCTACCCGGGGCCCGTGATCACGCGCTACGAGGTGGAGCCCGCCGTCGGGGTGAAAGGCAGCCAGATCGTCAACTTGGTGAAGGACCTCGCGCGCGCGTTGTCTGTCTATAGCATCCGCGTGGTCGAGACGATCCCGGGCAAGTCCTGCATGGGACTGGAGATCCCCAATCCGCATCGCCAGATCGTGCGGCTTTCCGAGATCGTCAGTTCGCGGGCTTACCACGAGTTGCACGCGCCGCTCACACTCGCGCTCGGCAAGGACATCGCCGGCAACCCGGTGGTTGCCGATCTCGCCAAGATGCCGCACCTGCTGGTCGCAGGCACGACCGGTTCGGGGAAATCGGTCGCCCTCAACGCGATGATTCTCTCGATTCTGTACAAGACCGAGCCGCGCGAGGTGCGGCTCATCCTNGTCGACCCGAAAATGCTCGAGCTCTCCGCTTACCAGGATATCCCGCACCTGCTCACGCCNGTNGTCACCGACATGCGGCAGGCCGCGAACGCTCTGGTCTGGTGCATGGGCGAAGTGGAACGNCGCTACCGGCTCATGACCTGGATCGGAGTGAGGAATCTGTCCGGCTACAACCACAAGGTCGCCGACGGCGAAAAATCGGGTAACCCGCTCAAGGACCCGGACACGCTCGACTCGGCTGAACCCCAGGCGCTGGAGAAGCTTCCCTACATCGTCGTCATCATCGATGAGCTTGCCGATCTGATGATGGTATCGGGCAAGAGGGTGGAGGAGCTGATCGCCCGCCTAGCGCAAAAGGCGCGCGCCGCAGGCGTGCACCTGATTCTCGCGACGCAACGTCCGTCAGTAGACGTGATTACCGGTCTTATCAAGGCCAACATTCCGACGCGCATCGCCTTCCAGGTCTCGAGCAAAGTGGATTCGCGCACCATCCTCGACCAGCAAGGCGCGGAGTCGCTNATCGGCCAGGGCGACATGCTCTACTTGCCGCCTGGCAGCGGAATGTCACAGCGTGTGCACGGTGCTTACGTCGCCGACCAGGAAGTGCACAAGGTTGTCGCCTATCTCAAATCGCTCGGACGCCCCGAATACGTGGGGGGGCTGCTCGAGGGCGACGAAACCGACGGCGGTGCCGAACTGGGCCTCGGCGAACAGGGTGCGGAGGCCGATCCGCTTTACGATCAGGCGGTGGAGATCGTGATGCGCACGCGGCGCGCATCGATCTCGCTCGTTCAGCGCCATTTGCGGATCGGCTACAACCGCGCGGCACGTCTCATCGAGCAGATGGAGCAGGCGGGGCTCGTGTCTTCCATGCAGTCGAACGGCAATCGCGAGGTGCTGGTGCCCGCGAAAGTGGAATAGCCGTCCCGATGGACTTGCGTTCCGGGTCAGTGGCGGTTTTCCTGGGAGCACTTCTCGCAGGTGCGGGGTCGGGCGCTGGGGCATCGAGCCTGGAGCGCTTCGCCGAGTTCATTGCCAAGACCCTCACCGCAAGGGGGCAATTCGAGCAGAAAATCTTCGATGGCAACCTCAAGCTGGTGCAAGAGTCGCGCGGCGCTCTCGCGTTTTCGCGGCCGGGGAAATTTCGCTGGAACTACGTGAAGCCTTATGCCCAGCTCATCGTCGGTGACGGCTCCAGGGTATGGATCTACGACGAAGATCTCAAGCAGGTCACGGTGAGGAAACTCGACCAGGCGCTTGGTTCCACGCCGGCCGCCCTTCTCGCGGGAAATAACGAAGCCATGCGGGCCTTCANGCTCGCGGACAAGGGCGTGAAGGACGGTCTCGAATGGCTCGAAGCGCTGCCCCGGGGCAAGGAAGGCAATTTCGACAAGATCCGCATGGGTTTCGGTCCTGCCGGTCTCGAAGTCATGGAGCTAGTCGACAGTTTCGGTCAGACCACTGTGCTCAGGTTCGAGTCGCTCGAGCACAACCCCGAGCTGGATCCCGGGCTCTTCCGATTCTCTCCTCCCCGAGGTGCCGACGTGATAGGCGACGTCAATTAGCCCTCTTCGCTTGGCAAGCGAGTGACCGATCTATTCCCCGCCCCTGCCCCCGTGCCGCCGATGGCGGAAGCCCTGCGGCCCAGGTCGCTCGACAAATTCGTCGGACAGCAGCACCTGCTCGGTCCGGGCAAGCCCCTGCGACTCGCGTTCGAATCGGGCAAGCCGCATTCGATGATCCTGTGGGGACCTCCCGGGGTCGGCAAGACGACCCTCGCACGTCTGATGGCCGACGCATTCGACGCACAGTTCATCGCGCTTTCCGCGGTATTCTCCGGCGTAAAGGACATCAAGGATGCCGTGCGGCGCGCCGAGGAGGCGCTTGCGACATCCGGGAAACGCACTATCCTCTTTGTCGATGAAGTGCACCGCTTCAACAAGGCGCAGCAGGACGCGTTCCTGCCTTACGTCGAGCGCGGGCTGCTCACTTTCGTGGGCGCAACGACCGAGAACCCTTCTTTTGAAGTGATCGGCGCGTTGCTTTCGCGCACCACGGTGTACGTGCTCAACAGTCTGTCACAGGCTGAGCTCGGAGAGCTGTTCGACCGCGCCGCGCGGGAAGTACTCCCGGGGCTCGCGTTCGACCCCCACGCGCGCGAACGGGTGATCGGACTTGCTGACGGTGACGCGCGCCGTTTGCTCAATTTGCTTGAATTGATCCAGACGGCCGCCGCCCAGTCCGGGGCGAGCAAGATCGGCGGCGACTGGGTGCAGAACGCGCTCGCGCGCAACCTGCGCCGCTTCGACAAGGGCGGTGATGCGTTTTACGACCAGATTTCTGCTCTGCATAAATCGGTGCGCGGCTCGAGCCCCGACGCGTCTCTGTACTGGCTTGTGCGCATGCTCGATGGGGGCGCCGATCCGCTCTACGTCGGCCGGCGCATGGTCAGAATGGCGGTCGAGGACGTCGGCCTTGCCGACCCGCGCGCGCTGCGCGTCGCGCTCGACGCGTGCGAAACCTACGAGCGCCTCGGCACTCCGGAAGGCGAGCTCGCGCTCGCGCAAGCCGCAATCTATCTCGCGTGCGCAGCGAAATCGAACGCCGTGTACGACGCGTATAATCGGGCGCGCGATTTCGTCGCGCAGGACCAGTCCCACCCCGTGCCCATCCATCTGCGCAACGCCCCCACCAAGCTGATGAAGGACCTCGGGCACGGGCGCGATTACCGCTACGCCCACGACGAGCCGGACGCTTACGCCGCCGGGGAGAGCTATTTTCCGGAAGGGATGGAGACGCCGGGCTGGTACGTACCGACCGAGCGCGGGCTGGAAGCCGCGATCCGCGAGAAGCTCGCCGAGCTGCGCCGCCGGGATGCGGTCGCCGCGAAGAAGAAATGATCGACATCCAGCTGCTGAGAGCGGATATCGACGCGGTCGCGAAACGTCTCTCGACGCGTGGCTACACCCTCGACGTCGCCGGCTTCAGGTCGCTCGAGGAGACGCGCCGGCGGATCCAGGGCGCCACCGAGCAACTGCAGGCCGAGCGCAATGCCCTCGCCCGGCAGGTCGGCCAGGCCAAGGCGAAGAAGGACGAAACGCAGGCGGCAGCGCTGATGCGGCAGGGCGCCGAGCTCGGCGAGAAGCTGAAGCAGATGGAAACGGAGAACGCCGCCGTGCAGGAGAAGCTGCCCGAGTTCGTCTCGCTCATCCCCAACCTTCCGCACGCGAGCGTCCCGGTCGGCAGCCGGCCCGAGGACGCGGTCGAGCAGCGCCGCTGGGGCGAGCCGCGCAAGCTCGGCTTCCAGCCGAAGGACCACGTCGACATCGGCGCCGGTCTCGGCGGCCTCGACTTCGATACCGCCGCGAAACTCGCCGGCGCGCGCTTCGTCGTGATGAAAGGCCAGGTCGCGCGCCTGCACCGCGCGATCGCCCAGTTCATGCTCGACACACACACCGCCGAGCACGGCTACACGGAGGTCTACACGCCCTACATGGTGAGCAGCGCCTGCGCCGACGGCGTCACCAGCCTCGCCAAGTTCAAGGGCGACCTGTTCAAGGTCGAGGACCGCGACCTCTATCTCATCCCGACGTCGGAGTACTCGGTCACCAATTTCGTGCGCGACGAGATCGTGCCGCTGGAGAAGCTGCCGCTGAAGTTCGCTTGCCATTCGCCCTGCTTCCGCTCGGAGGCGGGAGCCGCGGGCAAGGACACGCGCGGCATGATCCGCAACCACCAGTTCGACAAGGTCGAGCTGGTGCAGATCGTCCATCCCGCGAAATCGTACGAAGCGCTCGAGCAGCTCACCGGGCACGCGGAAGCCATTCTCCGCAAGCTCGAGCTCCCCCACCGCGTGGTCACGCTGTGCACGGGAGACACCGGTTTCTCTGCGGCCAAGACGTACGACATCGACGTCTGGTTGCCGGGGCAGAACGCCTACCGCGAGATCTCCTCGTGCAGCAATTTCGAGGCGTTCCAGGCGCGGCGCATGCAGGCGCGCTTCCGCAACGAGAAGGGGAAGCCCGAGCCGGTGCACACGCTGAACGGATCGGGGCTCGCGGTGGGGAGGACGCTGATTGCGATCATGGAGAACTATCAACGCGCCGATGGCGGGGTAGATGTTCCTTCCGTGCTGCTGCCTTACATGGGTGCCTTGAAGGCGATCGTTCCGGCGAGCTGATCCTCCGCGCTGGTAAAATCCGCCACACCGGAGAGGTGACGGAGCGGTTGAACGTGCCGGTCTCGAAAACCGGAATACGCGCAAGCGTATCGTGGGTTCGAATCCCACCCTCTCCGCCAACCCATAGATCTCAGCGGCACCCCGCGCTTCGCCCGGGTCGGACTTGGAGGTACCGAGGACCTCGGGCAGTTGGTATTTCCCCTCAT
>JGI25616J43925_10000695_pt1 | contig 12361 bp, 7 predicted proteins | sample GraSoi2013_100cm_FD_43925 | JGI IMG/M metagenome (IMG submission 43925) | reverse complement strand
ATCGCCGACGCCATGCGCCTGGGCGCGCAGGATGTGGTGACGCTGGCCAACCGCAGCCGCCTGCAATCGGTTGCCACCCGCGAGCTTCGCGCCTACCGCCTGGAACGCGCGCTCTCGACCACGCTGTCCTCGGCCCGCGAGTATCGCGAGCAGCTGCAAAATTTTCTCGAAGGTTCGGCCGACGCCATCACGCATGTGCAGGAAGGCATCATCGTCGATGCGAATCGCGCATGGCTCGAGCTCTTCGGCTATTCGGGCGACGACGCGCTCACCGGCACGCCGCTCATGGACTTGTTCGAGCAGGAGACGCATCCCGCCCTGAAGGGTGCGCTGGTCGCGTGCTTGCAGGGCAAGTGGTCGGGCCACGGCCTCAAGGTGCAGGCGTTGCTGTCGGACGGCTCGAGTCTGGCGCTCGAGCTGCTGCTCACCAAGGCCGACTACGAGAATGAGCCCGCCATCCGCATTGCGATATCGGCGGCGCACAAGAAGGACCACGATCTCGAGGTGGAGCTCGCCGATGCCGTCAAGAACGACGCCTCGACACGCTTTCTGCAGCAGCGCTATCTGATCGCCGCGGTGCGCGAACGTTGCGCGCACACCATGAAGGGCGGCGTGCGCCAATTCGCCCTCATCAAGCCGGACCGCTTCGTCGAAATCCAGAATTCCATCGGCGTGCTCGAGAGCGAGGATTTCATGACGCAGCTCGCCGACCTGCTGCGCACGCAGCTGACGCCCACTGATCTCTGCGGCCGCTTCGGCGGCAACGGCTTGGTTGTCTTGCTGGAACGCGGCACGGCCCGCGACGTCGAGACCTGGGCCGAGAATGTCGTGAAGCGCGTGCACGAGCATGTGTTCGCGATCGAGGACATGACCCTGGCGGCGACGGTGACCGTGGGATTGGGGCTCTTGCCGGCGACCAACCCCGACGCCGGGAGCGGGGCCGCTCCCGATGTGGGTGGGGCGATCACCGACGCGGTCAGCGCGGTGCGGCGCGGGCGCGAACTCGGCGGCAATCAGATGTACGTGGTGGACAAGTCCGACACCGACACTCGTGTGCAGGCCTACGACAAGATCTGGGTCAAGCACATCAAGAGCGCCCTGATGGAGAACCGCTTCCGCCTGGTGCAGCAGCCGATTGCGAGCCTGCTCGGCGAGGACAAGGGCATGTTCGACGTGCTGGTGCGCATGCTGGACGAACAGGGCACGGAAGTGTTGCCGGCGGAATTCATGAAGGCCGCCGAGCGCAACGACTTGATGAAGAACATCGATCGCTGGGTGATCGGCGCGTCCATGTCCTTCGCCGCCAACCGCAAGGCCTCCTGTATTTTCGTGCGCGTGTCGAAGGACACGGTGCTCGACAAGAGCTTGCTCCCGTGGCTCGATACCCAGCTGAAATCGCTCAAGATCGAAGCGAAGCGCATATGCATCCAGGTGACCGAGGATCTCGCGAATCAGTATGTGCGGCAGACGAAGGAGCTGGCGGAGAGCTTGCGCAAACTGGGGTTTCGATTTGCTCTGGAGCACTTCGGCACAGGCCGCGATCCCTTGAAGCTGCTCGCCGACATCGACATGAACTTCATCAAGATCGACGGGTCGTTGATGCAGGGGCTATCGACGAATCAGATTCAACAACAACGCGTGAAGGGCCTCGTCGAAGCCGCGAAACGCAGAGGCATGGAAACCGTGGCCGAGCGCGTGGAAGACGCCAACACCATGGCCGTGCTGTGGCAGCTCGGCATCGAATTCATCCAGGGGTACTTCGTCAATGCTCCGGAGGATGTGACCATGTCGTCGAACGATAAACGCTGAACGAGATCATTTGCGAACTATTAGCGTGTTAATGCACGGAGGCAGTCGTTCAGATTTCCGGCTTGCCCGCGCCGCTTAGTGGTCACGCGGGGGCGACTTCGAGCCTGTCGACCTGCTTGTAGGCGCGGGAAAATCTTTGCCGCCGCTGGCCTTTTTTGTCTTGGAACTGTTTGAGGTCGTCGTACTTGAGCTTCATCGGCGCGCTGTTGCCGCTGTAGATCGTCAGCACTTCGCCGGGGGTGACGACGGCCATGGCGACCAGGTATTCGTCGCGGTCGGCGGATTTCTTGCCTGGAATGCCGAATAGGTTCTGGCCCTTGCCGGCGGTCATTTCTTCGATCGCGGCGGTCGGCAGCGCCAGTACTTCGCCGCTGTTGTTGACGAATAGGGCGAGCGCCGCCTTGTCGGCGATCGGCTGCGCCGGCAGAACCCGCGCGTTTTCGGGAACCTTGAGGACGGACTTGCCCTTCTTGTTGCGTGCATACAGCTCGCGCAATTTCACGGCGAATCCGTAGCCTGCATCGCTCGCGAGCAGCCACAGGTCGTCGGGCTCGCCGATCAGCACGGCGGCAAAGGTGGCGCCGTCCGGAGGATCGACGGTGCCCGACAGCGGCTCGCCGTAACCGCGCGCCGCCGGCAGCTGGTGGGCATCCAGGCTGTAGGCCCGGCCCGTCGAATCGATGAACACGGCTTGTTGCAGGTTGCGGCCGCGGGCGGCGGCCTGGAACTCGTCCCCACCCTTGTAGCTCAAGGAGCGGACATCGATGTCGTGCCCTTTCGCGGCGCGCACCCAGCCCAAACGAGACAGCACGACGGTGGTCGGCTCGCTGGTGAGAAGCTCGGTCTCGGAGATGGCCTGGGCGGCCTCCCGCTCCACCAGGCGGGTACGCCGCTCGTCGCCGTACTCTTCCGCGTCGCTCAACAATTCGTCGCGGACCAGCCGGGTGAGCTTCGCCTTGCTCTTCAATATGCCTTCGATTTCATCGCGCTCCTCAGCGAGCTCCTTTTGCTCGTCGCGGATCTTCATCTCTTCGAGGCGCGCGAGGTGCCGCAGCTTGGTCTCGAGAATGGCTTCCGCCTGTTCGTCCGACAGCTTGAAGCGCTTGATCAGCTTAGGTTTAGGCTGATCCTCGGTACGCACGATGCGAATCACCTCGTCGAGGTTGAGGTACGCGATCAGCAAGCCGTCGAGGATGTGAATTCTCGCCTGCAATTTCGCGAGCCGGTGGTTCAGCCGCCGGGTGACCGTGGATTTGCGGAACTGCAGCCACTCGACCAGCAATGCCTTCAGGGACATCACTCGCGGCCGGCCGTCCAGGGCGATGACGTTGAGATTCACCCGGTAATTGCGCTCGAGGTCGGTGGTGGCGAACAAATGCGCCATCAGCGCCGCCGTATCGACGCGATTGGATTTCGGCACGATGACGAGGCGCGTGGGATTCTCGTGATCCGACTCGTCGCGGAGGTCCTCGACCATGGGCAGCTTTTTCTGCTGCATCTGGGCGGCGATCTGTTCCTGCACCTTGGCGCCCGATACCTGGAACGGCAGCGCATCGATCACGATCTCGCCGTCCTCGATCTTATAGGTCGCGCGGGCCTTGAAGCTGCCGGATCCCGTCTCGTACATCTGCACCAGCTCGTCGCGCGGCGAAACGATTTCCGCGCCGGTCGGCAGATCAGGCCCCTTGATGTGCGCCATGATCTTGCGCGTGCTCAAATCCGGGTCGTCGAGCAGGGCCACGCAGGCCTTGATCACCTCGCGCAAATTGTGCGGCGGGATGTCGGTGGCCATGCCCACCGCGATTCCGGATCCGCCGGTGAGCAGCAGATTCGGCACCCGCGCGGGCTGAGCAGCAGATTCGGCACCCGCGCGGGCAGCATGGTGGGCTCATCCAGCGAGCCGTCGAAATTCGGCGCCCACTCCACCGTGCTGGATCCGAGCTCCTGCAGCAGCAGCGTGGCATAGCGCGTCAACCGCGATTCGGTGTAACGCATGGCAGCGAACGACTTTGGATCGTCCGTCGAACCCCAATTGCCCTGGCCGTCGACGATGGGATAGCGGTAGGCGAAATCCTGCGCCATGTGCACCATGGCCTCATAGCAGGCGGAATCGCCGTGCGGATGGAACTTGCCGATCACGTCGCCGACCGTGCGCGCCGATTTCTTGTGCTTGGCGCCGGCGGCGAGGCCAAGCTCGCTCATCGCGTAGACGATGCGCCGCTGCACGGGCTTCAAACCGTCGCCGAGATGAGGCAGCGCCCGGTCCAGGATCACATACATCGAATAATCGAGATAGGCGCGCTCCGCAAACGACTTGAGCGGCTCCTTCTCTACGCCTTCGAAATTCAGTTCTTGGTCTTTCATCGCGTTGCCGTCACGGCGCTAAATGTGCGCCAGATTACCTTTGGTTTCGAGCCATTCGCGCCGATCGCCGGCCCGTTTCTTCGCGAGCAGCATGTCGAGCATCTGGTCCGGGCTGTCTTTCGCATCGATGGTCATCTGTACCAGCCGGCGCGTCTGCGGCGCCATGGTGGTTTCTCGCAATTGAAGAGGGCTCATTTCACCCAGTCCCTTGAAGCGCATCACCACCGGTTTGGCGCGGGGATTTTCCGCGGCAATGCGCTTCAGCGCCTTCTCGCGTTCCGCCTCATCGAGCGCGTAGACCACTTCCTTGCCCACATCGATGCGAAACAGCGGCGGCATGCAGACGTACACATGTCCGGCCATCACCAGCGGCCGGTAGTGGCGCAGAAACAAGGCGCACAGGAGCGTGGCGATGTGCTGCCCGTCGCTGTCCGCATCCGCCAGGATGCAGATCTTGTGATAGCGCAAACCCGACAGATCGGTGGCCGAGGGATCGACGCCGATCGCAATACTGATGTTGTGCACTTCTTGGGATTGCAGGACTTCGCTGGTGTCCGCTTCCCAGGTATTCAAGATTTTGCCGCGCAACGGCATGATGGCCTGGGTCACGCGATCCCGCGCCTGCTTGGCCGACCCGCCGGCCGAATCGCCCTCGACCAGGAAGAGCTCGCCGCGCGCCGGATCCTGGCTGACGCAGTCGGCGAGTTTTCCGGGCAGTGCGGGCCCGGCAACGATGCGTTTGCGTGCGACTTTCTGGCTGTCCTTGAACCGCTGCTGCGCATTGGCGATCGCCAGCATGGCGATTTTCTCGCCCTGATCGGGGTGCTGATTGAGCCACAGGGCAAAGGCGTCCTTGATCACGCCCTGGACGATCCCGGCCGATTCGCGCGACGAGAGCTTTTCTTTCGTTTGTCCCGCGAACTGCGGCTCGCGCATTTTCATCGAGAGCACGAAGCTCACGCCGTCCCAGACGTCCTCGGGCGTCAACTTCAGCCCGCGCGGCACCAGGTTTCTGAATTCGCAGAACTCGCGCACCGCGTCGGCGGCTCCCGACCGCAGGCCGTTGACGTGCGTGCCGCCCTCCACCGTGGGAATCAGATTGACATAGCTCTCGGTGATGCCGTGCTCGGACTCGAGTACCCAGGCGAATGCCCAATCCAGGGATCCGCCCTCGATATCGCGCTTGCCGTAAAAGGTCTCGGCCGGCAGCCATTCGCCCTTGCCCAGCTCCTCCGCCAGGTATTGATGCAACCCGCCCGTATAGAACCATTCATCGCGTTCGCCCGTGAATTCGTTGGCCAGCGTGACGCGCAGGCCGGGACATAGCACCGCTTTCGCCCGCAGCACCTGCTTGAGCTTCGGGATCGCGAATTTATCCGTATCGAAGTATTGCGGATCGGGCCAGAACCGAATGGTGGTTCCGGTCTTCGATTTCGGCACCTCGCCCACGACCTCGAGCTTGGATTTCAGGCGTCCGCCCGCGAAGCTCACGTTGTATTCCTTGCCGCCGCGGCGCACCCAGCACTCCAGGTGCTTCGACAGTGCGTTGACCACCGACACGCCCACTCCGTGCAATCCGCCGGAATGCTGGTAAGTCTTGTCGTTGAATTTTCCGCCTGCGTGCAGGCGCGTCAAAATCAATTCGACGCCGCTGATCTTTTCCTTGGGATGAATATCGACCGGCATGCCGCGGCCGTCATCCTCGACTTGCAGGGAGCCGTCCTTGTACACCGTCACATTGATGTTCTGGCAGAAGCCCGCGAGTGCTTCATCGACGCTGTTGTCGATGACTTCGTGCGCGAGATGATTCGGCCGCGTAGTGTCGGTATACATGCCCGGGCGCCGGCGAACCGGGTCCAAGCCGCTCAATACCTCGATGTCGGAGGCCGTATAAGAAGACGATGCCATCGTTTCCTCTTCAAGCGCTACGCGCTGAATCTACGGGGTCGAAGCGACCCCGGCCTAGGTTGTTTAAAGCCATGTCATGCTCGCTGACGAAGGCGGCGGAGTCTACCATGCGGGTCCCCGGCGAATCAGCTGGCAGCCCACTCGCGATTCGGCTATCTTTCGCGAACCATGGGAATCGCAAGCGTTCAGAATCTGATGCGCACTCTGCCGGTGCTGCCGCGGCCTTACGGCATTCGCGTGCGCCTCAAAGCAGGAGATCCGTTTGCGAAACTGCTCGGCACCGACTGGCAGAAGACGCACTGGTTTTTCACCGCGGCGGAACGCGACCGCGTCATGGAGGACATGTCGCGCAAGCATGAATATTCGCGAATCGGCGACCAGCCGGCGCTGGTCTTTGAAAAAGTGGAAAAGCTCGCCGAGAGCCGTAATTTCTAACTCCTAGCGCGCAAATTTTCAACGGAGCTGCTCCGAACCCCCAAAATCGGGGTCGCCTCGACCCCGTTGAAAGGTGGCGCGTAGCGCCTAAAAAGTGCGGCCCAAGAACAAGTAAAACGCCGCCGTCCCGGATGTATCGTACCCGGTTCCCAGATAAACGGGCCCGAGAAAGGTGTCGAACGCCACGAACAGCGACGCATCCTTGCGCGCCGACGCAAAGCTCATGTCGCCGCGGTGCTGCCAGGTATTGCCGAGCTCCAGCGACGCGCCGATATAGGCGGGAAACTCGAAAAAGCCCTCGCCGCCCCGGCCGATTTTACGAAAGTAGATCGCGCGGGCGATCGCATAGTGCGGACCGATGAGCGAAGTCGGCGCGAGACCCGACAGATTGAAAAATCCGCCCAGGGAATAGAATTCGGGCAAGGCGTTCGGTTTGTAGTCGCCGTCCAGCGTGCTCCCGGCCGAGGTCCACAGCACAACGGTGTTGCGCCCGCTCGAGCGCGCCATCAGCCAATCGGCCGTTACCTTGTCGGACGCCACGTCCGCGCCCAAATTGGTGCGATTGGCGTCCCACTGCAGAGTGAATGTCTGACCGTCGCGCGGGAAATGCACGTTGTCGAGGCGATCGTAGCTGAACTTGAAGAAGTACTCACCATTGTTGTACTGCTGTTCCACCAAGGTGGGGTCGCCCAATCGCACGCGCGTCAGGCCGTTGATCCTATGGAGTCCCGCGCGGATTTCGCCCCAATTGCCGAGGTTGCGTCCGACGTCGAGATCGGCTTCCACCTCGCGGTCCCGAAAATCGGCAACCAGGAGATTTTTCGTGTAAATCGGCAGATCGCGCGCCTCGATGCGCGCGCTAGGCGCCACGAACCACGTGCGCGATGCGGTGAGCGGCTGATAGAACTCGCTGACGATCTTGGGGTCGCTGCCGATCTGCAGATCCGTCAAGTTTTCCGCGCCCAGATCGTTGATTTCGGTCAAGACGAAGCGCACGGCTGCGTTGTAGCGGCTATTGCCCTGGAAATCATCCTCCAGATTCAGGCCGAACCGCAGATAATTGGGACCCCAGGATTTGCGCCGCGCCCGCACTTCGAGGCCGGATTCCTCGTCGGCACCCTGGCCTTGCTCGACCAAGGTGTAGTCCAGAGTCTCGAAATTTCCCAGTCCGTACAACTCCGTGATGCGCTTGCCCACTTGATCGAGGTCCAGCGGCTTTCCCACCAGCGGCTGCATCTCGGCCAGGATGGTTTTTTCATAGCGCTTGGATTGCTCGTCCACGCGCACGAACTTGATGGCCGGGAGGCCCGGCTCGCGCGCGGCTCGCCGCGCCAGGTAATCCCGATACGCGTTGTCGGCGACGGCATACGCCGAGAGTTTGGCGATGGCTGCCCGCGCCCCGTCCTCGCCGCGGGCGATGACGGCGCTGGGAGAGGCAAAATCGGTCGCGGGCGCCGAGCCCAGATTGGGCTCGATCAAAATATCCTGCGGGCTCAAGCTGGCCCGCTGGCGGTCGGCGTCCTTGCGGACCAGAATCGCCAGCATCTGGTTGGAAATCGACAGCGCGGAATCGAGCGCGGCGCGCGGCTGCAATGGAAAGCTCACGTCGGACACGATGAGAATATCGGCATGCATTGCGCGCGCCACGTTGACGGGTAAATTCTCCGCCAGTCCGCCGTCGACCAGCAGGCGACCATTCAATTCGACCGGCGCGAACACGCCCGGCGCCGACATGCTGGCGCGCATGGCGATCGCAAGATCGCCCTTGTCCATCACCACGGCATTACCGGTCTCCAAATCGGTTGCCACCGCGCGAAACGGGGTGGGCAGCAAATCGAAATCCGTGCTGTTGCTGAACGGCAGGGTCAGCTGGCGCAGCGTCTCCTGCAGCTTTTGCCCTTGAATGAAGCCCTTCGGCAGCAGGATTTTCCGGTGCTGCAATCCCAGCGGCAGCCGTACGAGGAAATTGCGGTCGTCTTGTTTGCGCCTGAAGGCGAGGTCCCGGCGCGGCGGTGCGTCGCGAAACGCCTCCTGCCAATCGAGCGAGCGCATGGTGGCGTCGATCTGCTGCGCCGTCATGCCGCTGGCGTACAGCCCGCCGACGATGGCGCCCATGCTGGTGCCGGCGATGCAATCGACCGGAATCTTCAGGTCCTCGAGAACCTTGAGTACGCCGATGTGCGCCATGCCGCGCGCGCCGCCGCCGGACAGCACCAGGCAGATCCGCGGACGAGTCGCGGGCTCGGCCGCCCAGGATCCGGCGGACCACAAGCAACCCGCGCCGAGGGCGCAGGCCAGTGCGAATCGTAAAATGAGCTTCCCCATGTTGGGGAGCTAGTTTAGTTCACGACGTCGATACTGGAAGCAGTAAAGGTATTGTTGCCCCGGTTGTACACGCCCGCGGCAACGAGGTGCAGGGCCGGAGTCGCTGCAACGATGGACAGGGGCACCTGGGTCGCGAAACTCGAGAAGGTGTTGAACACGGCAATGGCGGTCGTGTTCGCGGTCGATGTGAGGTTGCCGATGGCAAACGAGGGCAGGAACTTCGCCGGCACGCCCGTATCTCCGATCGGCGTCGCCGGAACGATTTGCGGAGTCGCCGCCAGAGACTTGAGGTCGATGCTCTCGGAGCCTATGCGGATCGCGCCGGAACTGTAATTCGCATTGCTGAGGTCGATCGTCAGGCCGGTGCTGGTCAAGGTGGCGAACGGTGCCGTCGTCCCAGCGCTGCTCCAATCCACCTGCAGGCGGGCCGGAACGGACAATTCGGCGTTGATGGCGGACGCGTTGAAATCCGGCGGCGCGGAGCCGAAGCGAGTGGTGGTGCCGTCGATCCACAGCGGGCCGCCGACTGCGACGCCGGCGGGTATCGCGAGGCTGCCGGTGTTCACGGCGTAACCGGCCGGCGTCACGGCGCCCGCACCAGCGCCGGTGAAGTTATAAATGCTCACCGGCCAATTCTCGATGGTTTGCAGATTCAGTACCGCGCTGCCCGACGCCGACGAGACCAGCGAACCCCAGAGCTGCGTCGACACGAGGCGCACCGACCCCTCGTTGGTGACCGTGCCCGTGGCATCCAGCGTGCTGACTCCGGATGCCGGCAGTGAGTAGACGCCGCGGGCGACGATGTGCTGGCCGACGGACACCGAATTGTAGTCGAGTCCCGTAAGAGTCGCGTTGTCGTCGGCGGTCACGATGGTGCCGGGTCCCAGCAGGACCACGGCGTCAGGAGTATTGATGTAAGCGCTGTTAGGACTCGTTCCGTAGAGGTACTCCAGGGTCGCGCCGCGCACTGTCAGGGTGTTGCCGCTGCGCGCGATCACGTCGCCTTCAAGACCGGTAGTGTAATAGTCCTCGAGTGTGGCGCCTGCAACCACGTAGGTTGAATTGAACTTTCCCGCCGTCACGGAAGCATTCAATGTCGGAGTTGGTTGGTAAGTAGTGTAGGCCGCGGTCAGGGTGCTACCTGCGGACGTTTGCGACAGCGCGCTGAGGCCGCAGCTGGTCGATCCGGTGCAGCCCTGGGAGCCGACATAGGTTTTTCCATCGATGGTGTACACCGTCGCGTTCGGGTCGTTGAAAATCGACAGCGTTCCCAAACTGTTCGCTTCGTCATAGAAAGGCCGCACGTACACCGTGTAAGTGCCGACACCGATGCTCGAGTTGATCAGAGGGCCGCGAATGCGGATCGGCTTGATATCAGGCGCGCTGGTGGCCACCGTTATGAGTGGCTTGATAGTCACGGTGGGCGGGCTCGTGGCCATGTTCACCACGTTCGAGGCGGCAAGATCGAAATTGAGAGCCAGACGCAGGGCGCTGCTCGACCCATAGGTCGGTTGGATGGTCGGGCGATAGCTCGGGTCGAAGGTCACGTTGATCGTCTGGGTGACGTGCGCGCCACCGGCAGTGGTCACGTCGGCACCCGTCGTATCCACGACCTTCGCCTTGGTCGGCACGCCGTTGACCATGACGGAGATATTGGCACTCGTATAATCGAGAACGATGGTGGCTGAAGTGTAGGTGTCGTTCGGTATGCTCGCGGAAGCCACCAGCTCGGAGATATTGCTGAGCTTCGCGAAATCGACGGTTTCAATCGCTTGGACGGCGGGATAGCCCGAGGTGACCGCGCCGGTCAGAGTCACGGAATCGACGTTGACGGTGTAGCTGGTGAAATCCGCCGGCGTGCCGCTATACGAGACCCAGGCGATGCCGTAACCGCTGTTGTAACTGTTGTGATGGCAGCCGGCCGCGAGAAACGCGGCGGCGCAGAGGAGAGCGCGGGAATGTTTGCGAGCGTATCGACCGAACGATGGGTGCACTACAGCTTCCAATATTGTGGGAGGTTAGGAGGATTTAGGCCGCGTAGAATAAAGGCTTTCGAGAGCGTCCGCGTAGCAAAGTTCCATTTGGGGGGCATTAACGGGGCGTTGGGCGGGGGACTTGCTGGGTTATGCAATGAATATTGCCCCCGCCGAGCAGTACCTCGCGGGTGGCGACTCCCAGCACCCGGCGAGTGGGAAACAGGCGCTTCAGCGTAGCTCGTGCCGCCGCGTCGTGGCGTTTGTCGTACAGCGGCATGACCACACATTTGTTCGCGATATAGAAGTTGATATACGACGCCGGCAAGCGGTCGCCGGCTTTACGGGGATGGCTGCCGGCACGCGAGTCGATCCCCGCCGCCTCCTCGGCAGTCATGTACAGCGGCCCCGGCTGGTGGATTTTGTGAATGGTGAGCTCCCTGCCCCGCGCGTCGCGGGCCTTTTTCAAGCGCCGGTAGGCATCGTGGGAAATCTCGTATTGCGGATCTTTGCGATCCAAAGTCCAGGTGAGCGCGACGTGCCCGGGACTGGTGAAGCAGGCAAGCTCGTCGATATGGCCGCCGGTCTCGTCGAGGTACACGCCCTTACCCAGCCAAATGACGGTCGTGATACCCAGATAGCGGCGCAACTGCTCCTCGACCTCCGAGCGCCCGAGTTGGGGATTGCGATTCGGATTGAGTAAACATTCTTCGGTGGTCAGACACGTGCCCTGACCGTCCACGTGGATGGCGCCGCCTTCGAGCACGAACGGCGTGCGGTACCGCTCGGCGCCCTCGATTTCCAATACCTTTTGCGCGACCTCGTCATCGCGGTCCCAGGGGAAATACAAGCCGCCGTCGAGACCGCCCCAGGCATTGAAGGTCCAATCGACGCCCCTGCGCCGACCCCTGCCATCAATGACGAAAGTCGGCCCGCAGTCCCGTATCCAGGCGTCATTGCTGCTGATTTCGACGATGCGCACCTCGGGCGGCAACCGCGCACGCGCGTTTTGGAATTGCGCCGCCGAGACGCCTACGGTCACCGGCTCTCCGTCGGCGATGGCGGTCGCGATAGCCGCGAATGCCGCCTGTGCCGGTTTGGCCCCTGAACGCCAATTGTCCGGGCGCTCCGGCCACAGCATCCAACAGCCCGAATGCCGTTCGAACTCCGCGGGCATGCGGAAGCCGTCCTTCGCGGGGGTTGATGTGAGTGTGCGCAATGCGTGAGTCTCTGGTCGCGCATGCTAGCATTGCGATTGAATTTACAGGAGCGATGAATGTCCGACGCAAAACCGGTGCACGTGCAGGTCCCCGCCGGGGGCGAGAAAATCACCATCTCGAACGGCAAATTGCATGTCCCGGACCAACCCATCATTCCGTTCATCGAAGGGGACGGCACCGGCCGCGATATCTGGCGCGCGAGCGTGCGGGTGTTCGACGCGGCGGTACAAAAAGCCTACGACGGGAAGCGCAAGATTCATTGGATGGAAGTGTTCGCAGGCGAGAAGGCGAACAAGGCCTACAACACGTGGTTGCCGGACGAAACCG
>JGI25616J43925_10000692_pt1 | contig 12366 bp, 9 predicted proteins | sample GraSoi2013_100cm_FD_43925 | JGI IMG/M metagenome (IMG submission 43925) | reverse complement strand
GCTCAAGACAAAGGCGGCAAGCCGGCTCGCTCGAAAAACGCTGCGGGGTTCGCGATGCTCGGCATTCGCGCGCGAGCGCATGACGATGACGCCGCCGTCACCCACGTGCTCGAAGGCGGCGCAGCGCAAGGAGCGGGCATCGCTGCCGGCGATGTGATCGTCGCCGTCGATGGGCTGCGCCCGGGGCAGGCCGGATTGGATGCAGCGCTTGCGAAGCGCAGCCCCGGAGAGCGGGTGACGATCCATGCCTTCCGTCGCGACGAGCTCATGCGCTTCGACGCGCAGCTCAGACGCGCGGAAGCCGATACTTGCGTTCTTACGGAGGCGGCCGGTGCACATCGGGGGCTGCTTGAGCGCTGGCTGAGACCGCGCCGCGGCTGAAGCGCCAACCCTAGCTGCATTCCTCACGGGCAACTCGTGCTTGACAAGGTCGCCGTTGCCGGGTAATACTAAACCTTATGGTTAAGTATTCAGAGAAAGGGCTCGACGCGGTTTTTGCCGCGCTTGCCGACCCGACGCGGCGCGAGGTCGTCAAAACGCTCGCCGACGGAAGCCGCCCGGTCACCGAGCTGTCCCGCCCGTTCGACATGTCCTTGCCGGGATTCATGAAGCACCTGGGCATTCTCGAGAGCGCGGGCCTGATCAGGCGCGAGAAAGAAGGCAGGGTGGTGAGCTGCACGCTCTCGGCCCGCCCGATGAAGGAAGCGTCCGAATGGCTCACCCGTTACCGCGAGTTCTGGGAGCGGCGGCTCGACGCGCTCGCCCGATTCCTATATCACCAAGAGGAGACCCAAGCATGGCAAGCACCAAAACCAAGGAGCAACCGTCGCTCTCGATCGTCCGCAAGCTCGATNCAGGGCCAGCGAAGGTCTGGCGCGCGATCACCGAACCGGAAATGCTGAAGCAGTGGATGGCCCCGAGCGATGCCTTCAAGGTCCCCGTGGCGGAGACCGACGTGCGCGTCGGCGGGCGCTATCGCATCGTGATGAACGCGCCCGACGGCGAGGTGCACGACGTAAGCGGCGTCTACCGCGAGATCGTGCCGAACAAAAAGCTCGTCTACACCTGGGCGTGGAAGAGCACGCCTGAGCGGCAGTCGGTCGTGACGATCGAGCTGCGCGCCGCGGGTAGCGGCACCGAGTTGACGCTCAGGCACGAGCAGTTCGCCGACGCCGATGCGCGCGACCACCATCAGCAGGGCTGGATGGGCTGCCTCGCNCGGCTGGAAAAGGCCGTTGCCTGAACGAGGGAGTGAGAGCTCAGCCGCCGCAGGCCGATTTGANTGCCTGCTCGAAAATAATGACCCAACCCGAACCGTAGCCACTACGCATCATTTCGGCCAGCTCGCCAAATGCTTCCCAGTTGCTCTGGGTTAGTTCGACTCGCGTTCGCTCGCGCCCAAGTGCCGNAAACCGCACTTCAACGAGGCTTGCAGATTCTGCCGGCATACCGATNTGAAAGTCCATGCTGATCGAGTCATTCGGATCGTATGACCTGATCGTGCCCCACAGGTGCTCTGTGCCATCGTGACCGACCTCCACGATCTTGCCACCCTGCTTCGGCTCGATACGCAACGACTTGGCGGGCTTGCCGCTGATCATCGATACCGAGCGCTTATGCAGCGGCGACCAACTGCCCACGTCGCCTCGATGGTCATTCAGGGAACGATCCTTTCCTATCTCTATTCGCGAAGGGCCGCGCCACGCCGCTCCATCGGCCATGCCGTAGGATTTTCATGGCTCGCCGGCAGCGTGCTTGTCAGTTATATCGCGTTGGCCGAACCGGCGAAGTATGTCGTTCCCGACGTCGCTTCCTGGATTGCAGTCGAGTTGCTCGCGGGCTTCGTGCAGTTCACCGCCTTCGGGGTTCTTCTTGGTTTCGTGTACCGCGAAGAGGCAACGCTGGCGTAGAATTCCGGGCTGAGTCCTCCGAATTCAGCCCATGAACGCTCCCGATCGTCCTCTCGCAGTCAGATACAGCGACGTCGCCGACGCCGCGGAGCGGCTCGCCGGCCACGCGCACCGAACGCCGGTGATGACCTCGCACACCGTGGACGAGCGCACCGGCGCGCAGGTGTTCTTCAAGTGCGAGAATTTCCAGCGCATGGGCGCGTTCAAGTTTCGCGGCGCCTACAACGCGATGTCGCGGCTATCGTCCGATGAGCACAGGCGCGGCGTGCTCGCCTACTCCTCCGGCAACCACGCGCAGGCGGTGGCCCTCGCGGGGAAGCTCCTCGGCATCCGCGTCGTCATCGTGATGCCGGCGGACGCGCCGGCGGTGAAGCTCGAGGCGACCCGCGGATATGGCGCCGAGGTCGTGCTCTACGACAAGCACAAGGAAGTGCGCGAGGAGGTCGCCGAGCGGGTCGCGCGCGAACGCGAGCTTCCCGTGATCCCGCCTTTCGATCATCCCCACGTGATCGCNGGGCAGGGCACGGCGGCGAAGGAGCTGATCGAGGGCGCGGGGCCGCTCGATTATCTTTTCGTGCCGTGCAGCGGCGGCGGGTTGATCTCGGGCTGCGCGGTCGCTGCATCTCATCTTTCGCCCGGCTGCAAGGTGATCGGCGTCGAGCCCGAGGCGGGCGACGACGCCACGCGCTCCTTCAAGACGAAGACGCTGCAGAGCTGCCACAACCCGGATACGATCGCCGACGGGGCGCGTACCCACTCGCTCGGGCGGCTCACCTTTCCCCTAGTGCTGCGCTACGTGCACGATATGGTCACCGTGAGCGACGCGGAACTCGTCCGGGCGATGTCTTACCTGTGGGAGCGGATGAAGATCGTAGTCGAGCCAACGGGCGCGCTCGGCGCGGCCGGCCTCTTCGAGCGGAGACTGCCGGTGACCGGTAGGCGCGTGGGCGTGATCCTCTCCGGCGGCAACGTCGATCTGAAACTGCTCGCCCGGTTCTACCAGTAACTCAACGACTTCCCCGCACCGGTCCGGTCGCTATCGGGTGGATCCCGATATCGCGTCCAACGCGGCGGGAGCGCCGCGCTTGACTAGCCGCGCCCGGCGACGGCATGATTTGACGCCTCAGTCTCGCCAAACCCGGAGGTAACTATGAATCGACGCTTCTTTGGCGGTTTGCTGGGCGCAATCTTCTCCACCGCGCTCTGCGCAGGCACCCTCGTCAACAACTCGGACGGATCCCCGCAGGCCACCGGCGTCGCCGACGGCTACGGGCTCGTGATCTTCTCCCAGCCGCCGCTTGCCGACTGGCCCAACGCCGCGCGATACAAGAACGGCAAGCTCGACTTCACGGCGGGGGCGAACGGCCAGTACCAGGCGTCGCTCGCCCACGCGCGCAACGACTTCCGTCAGTGGCTCAGGTCCACCGGTTTGCTTGCGCAGGTGATCCGCGAGTACGACACGGTGTTGAATGGCGTCGCGGTGCAGCTCAACGGCGCGAGCCTGGACTCCCTTAGAGCGGGTCCCGGAGTCTCGCTGGTCGAGCCCAGCCTGACCTACGCGCCCACCATGAACCGCTCGGTCGGCGTGATCAACGCGCCCGCCGCTTGGACGGCGGTCGGAGGAGTCGCGAACGCGGGCGCGGGCATCAAGATCGGCGTCCTCGACACCGGCATCGACCAGACCCATCCGTTCCTCACCGACAATACGCTCTCGCCGCCGGCGGGGTTCCCCAAGTTCGATCCGGGCAACCAGCAATTCACCAGCAGGAAGGTGATCGTCGCGCGCGTCTACTTCACCGGGAAGCCGGGGTCGTTCACCGCGCAAGCGCTTCAGGACCATGGCACGCACGTCTCCGGCACCATCGCGGGCGTAAACGGCACGAACGCGCCGGCGACCGCCAGCACTCCTGCGGTCAACGGCCTCAGCGGCGTCGCTCCCAAGGCGTTCCTCGGAAACTACAACGTATTCCCGGGGCAGACGGGGAATGCGACGTCGCACGACATCGCGCAGGCGATCGAGGACGCTGTCAAGGACGGCATGGACGTGATCAACATGAGCCTCGGCGGCGGCATCAACGGCTTCAAGGACCAGCTCACCGTCGCGAGCAACCGCGCGGCGAATGCGGGAGTGGTGGTCGCGATCGCCGCCGGCAACTCCGGGCCCGGCGTGAACACGGTCGAGAGTCCCGGCCAGGCCGCTGACGCGATCACGGCCTGCGCCTCGACGAACAATCACTTCTTCGGGGTCCCAATCATGGTCGCTGCGACGACGTTTGGCGCGGCCGTCGGCGCCTTCGGCAGCTTCAGCCCGGCCGTCACCGCGCCCCTGGCGAACTGGAACAATCCTGCCGATTCGGCCGGCGCCACCAGGGCCTGCGTCGCCGTGACCGGCACTCCCTTCGCCGGCNGCATCGTCGTGCTCGACCGCGGCACCTGCACGTTCTCGACGAAGATCCGCAACGCGCAAAGCGCGGGGGCGGTGGGCGCGGTGGTGGTGAACAACGTGGCGGGCGACCCGAGCGCGATGGGGCAGGACGGCACGCCGAATCAGCCCACGATCTCCGGCGTGATGGTCGGACTGGGCGACCGCACCGCGATTCGTGCGGACGCCGGGCAGAACGCGACCGCGNACGGCNCGACGGTCATCGANGTCCTGACGAACAACCAGAACTTCCTCGCCGGCTTCTCCAGCCGCGGTCCGACCAACCTGCTCGATATCAAGCCCGACGTCTGCGCCCCGGGCGTGAACGTCCTGTCGTCCGTCCCGGGCAACGGCTTTGCCATGTTCCAAGGAACGAGCATGGCGACCCCGCACGTGGCCGGCTCGTCCGCTCTGTTGCGGCAGCTGCATCCGGACTGGACGCCGGCGATGATCAAGAGCGCGCTGGTCGACACCGCGACCCGAGCTGCCAACCTCCGCACGACCAACCCGCAGAACATCGGCGGCGGTGTCATCAATCTGGCGGCGGCGACGACGACCAAAGCGGTCCTCGAGCCGGCGACGTTGTCGTTCCGCAAAATCGAGCCGGAGTCGGGGCAGTCGAAGACCATCCCGGTGACACTGACGAACGTGAGCAGCGTGCCCCAGACCTACGCGGCGACCGCCGCGGTGACGGTCGGGGCGAGCACCGGGGTGGCAGCCTCGGTATCGCCGGCTTCGGTGACGCTGGGCGCCGGTGAATCTGCGACGCTGAATGTGACCGTCGATGCCGACAAGGCTGCGGCGAGCGGCCAGTACTGGGGCCGCCTCACCGTGACGCCCGCCACCGGCGCGGCAGTGGCGGCGCCGCTCTGGGTCGCGATCCGCACGTTCACAGACGCGGGACCGCTGCAGTAAGAAGGTAACCAGCGAGCAACTCCGCAAACGAGGGCTCGGAGCGTTTCGCCCCGGGCCCCTCGTTCGGCATACGAGCGGGATTCAGCAACTTCTACCACCGCGACCAGATCTGCCAGCGCTCCTTTCCGGCGAATATCGGGATCGAATCGCCAACCTCGGCATCGGCGATTCGTTCGAATAGGTCGCCGAGTAGCGTTTCGAGCTCCCCGACTTTGAGCCCAAAGGGCGGGCCGCGCTCGCCGTCCTCGAAGAAGAAAAATCCGGCGATCCTGCCTTGCGGCCCGAGCAGCTCGAGCACGCGTTGCACATAGCGCGGCCGCAGCAGGCGCGGAAGCGAGCACAGGAAGGCGCGCTCGTACACGAGGTCGAACGGCCGGTCGAATTCGAATTCAAAGAAATCTTCGAGACGAACGAGGTGTGCGATCGGCCCTAGGGTCCGTTGCGCACGTTCCACCGCCGCAGGCGCGAAGTCGATCGCGAGCGTCTCGAGCCCCGCTTCGGCGAAAGCGCGCACTTCGTAGCCCGAGCCGCAGCCCGGAATCAGGACGCGCTGGTCTCGCGGCTCAGTCTTCAGGAATTGCTCGAGCGCGGCGGGTACGCGCCCCGCGTCCCAGGGCGTAAAGCCTTCGCGGAAGCGTTTTTCCCAGAATTCGGGCCGTGCCGCATCCTCCTTCGGCATCCGTTCAACCCTTGACGCAGACCACTTGCTTGAGGGTGTGCACCACGTCGACAAGATCGGTCTGGTCGGCCATGACCTGGTCGATGTCCTTGTAGGCGCCCGGGATCTCGTCGAGCACTCCCTTGTCCTTGCGGCATTCGACGCCCTGGGTCTGCGCGATGAGATCGGCGCGCGAGAACCGCCGCTTCGCCTCGTTTCGGCTCATGCGGCGCCCGGCCCCGTGGGCGCAGGAAAAGAAGGACTCGGGGTTGCCTTTGCCGCGGACGATATAGGACCGCGTTCCCATGCTGCCAGGGATGATGCCGAGCTCACCTGCGCGTGCGCTGATGGCACCCTTGCGGGTGACGTAGACGCGCTCGCCGAAGTGCTCTTCCTCCCGCACGTAGTTGTGGTGGCAGTTGATCGCCTCGCCGAAGACCTCGAACGCCGGGAGGTGGCGATGCAGGGCCTCGAGGATCAGCTCCAGCATTTCGCCCCGGTTGGCAAACGCGTAGTCCTGCGCCCAGCCGACGGCCTCGACGTAGTCGGCGAAAGACTTCGAGCCTTCACTCAGCCAGGCGAGGTCGCGATCGGGGAGGTGCACGTCCGTCTTCATCATCGCCTCGCGTGCCGCCGCGATGAAATACTGCCCTATGCGGTTGCCGATGCCGCGGCTGCCCGAGTGCAGCATCACCCACAGGTGCTCGCCTTCATCGAGGCAAAGCTCGATGAAGTGATTGCCGCCGCCGAGCGAGCCCATCTGCCGGATCCACTTTTTCTCGTGGTCGCGCTGCATCTTCGCGATTCTCGGGTGCNTGCGCACGATTTCCGCAAGACGGCGCGCAAGCGGAGCGCAGGCCTCGCGGCGCGCGGCGGAATCACGGTGTTCATCGAATCCCACCGGGACNGCGCGCTCGATTGCGGTGCGAATGCGCGCGAGACTGTCCGGGAGCTGCTCCGCTTTGAGCGAGAGCCGCACGGCATTCATGCCGCAGCCGATATCGACTCCCACCGCTGCGGGGATGATCGCGCCGCGTGTCGGTATCACCGACCCCACCGTCGCGCCTATCCCTGAGTGCACGTCGGGCATCGCAGCGACGTGCCCGAACACGATCGACAGTTGCGACGTGTTCGCGAGCTGCGCTCGAGCATGGGCCTCGAGGTCGTCGGTGAAAACCTTGACCGGGACGCGGCCGCCTTCGATGATTTGCCTGATCGGCATGGATGGCATTTTACCGGCGCGCNACGGGACGGACCGGGGCACGGTAACATCTTGTTGCAAATGGTTGTCTTGCGAAATGGGGAAGTTACATTTCTCTGCTGTAATCGGCGCGAGGCTCGCCGGGTAGGGAGCGGGCCTGAAGCGGGCGGTCCAAATGAAAATTGAAAGCCAGCTTTTGATGACCGAGAAACGCCGCTCGCTGCGTGGCGCGTGGGTTGTGATCCTGGTACTGCTGCTGGCGGCAGCGGGAGCGACGGTCTTCTTTCTCCAGCCGAGTGCCCCCCAGCTCCCGGCGGGTCGGCGCGGCATCGATCCCACGCGCCCGACGCCGGTCGTCGCCGCGGCGGCGCAGGCCGGAGACGTCAATGTGTATTTGAGCGGCCTGGGTACCGTCACACCGCTCAAGACCGTGACCGTGCGGAGCCGGGTGGACGGGGAGCTGCTCAAGGTCTTGTTCAGAGAGGGACAGGTNGTGAAAGAGGGAGATCTCCTCGCCGAGATCGATCCGCGTCCCTATCAGGCGCAGCTCGCGCAGTTCGAGGGTCAGATGGCGCGTGACCAGGCGCTGCTCGCCAATGCCCGCATCGACGTGGAGCGCTATCGCACCCTGTACGCTCAGGACTCGATCGCCAAGCAGCAGGTGGACACGCAGGAGGCGCTGGTCCGTCAATACGAAGGCACGATCAAATTCGACCAGGGGCAGATCGACAACGCCAAGCTGCAGCTGATCTATTCCCGTATCACCGCGCCGATCACGGGGCGCCTGGGTTTACGCCTGGTCGACCNGGGCAACATCGTGCGCGCCGGCGACGCGAACGGCCTCGTGGTCATCACGCAGCTTCAGCCGATGACCGCCATCTTCACCATCCCGCAGGACAACTTGCCGGGCGTGATGCAGCGGCTGCGTTCGGGCAAAAAAGTGCCGGTCGAGGCCTACGACCGCGAGCAGAAGAGGAAGCTCGCCTCGGGCACGCTCGTGAGCGTCGACAACCAGATCGATCCCGCGACGGGCACGATCAAGCTCAAGGCGCAGTTCCCGAACGAGGATGCAAGCCTCTTTCCCAATCAGTTCGTCAACGTGCGCATGCTGCTCGATACCCGGCGCGGGGCGACGCTNGTTCCGAACGCGGCCGTCGTGCGCGGNGGGCAAGGGACCTTCGTCTACGTCATCAAGGAGGACAGGACGGTCGAGCTGCGCAAGGTGGGCGTCGGCATGGCCGAAGGCGACAGCGTGTCGGTCGAGTCCGGCCTCGCTCCCGGTGAGCTGGTGGTCGTCGAAGGCAGCGATCGCCTGCGCGACGGCGCAAAAGTGGAGATTCCCGATCGTTCGGCCCGCGCGGCGCCCGGCGAGGGCAAGGCGCCGGCGAAAGGCGAGGGCAAGCGGCGCCGCAAAGAGGGCGCATGAACCCCTCGCGGCTGTTCATCCTGCGGCCGGTGGCGACGTCGCTCTTGATGGTCGCGATCCTGCTCGCCGGCGCGATCGCCTACCGGCTGCTGCCGCTCTCGGCTTTGCCCGAGGTGGACTACCCGACGATCCAGGTCGTCACCTTTTATCCCGGCGCGAGCCCGGACGTGGCGACTTCCTCGATCACCGCACCGCTCGAGCGCCAGTTCGGGCAGATGCCGGGGTTGAAGCAGATGTCCTCAACGAGCTCGGGTGGCGCTTCGGTGATCACCTTGCAGTTCAGCCTTGAGCTGACGCTGGACGTTGCCGAGCAGGAAGTGCAGGCGGCGATCAACGCGGCCTCCAACTTCCTGCCGCCGGACCTGCCCGCTCCTCCCGTCTACAGCAAGGTGAATCCGGCCGACGCACCGATCTTGACTCTAGGCATCACCTCCAAAACGATGCCGCTGCCCCAGGTGCAGAACCTCGTCGACACGCGTCTCGCGCAGAAGATCTCGCAGCTTCCCGGGGTGGGCCTGGTCACGCTCTCCGGGGGCCAGCGCCCTGCGGTGCGCGTCCAGGTGAATCCTCGCGCGCTTGCTTCAAACGGCCTGAACCTGGAGGACGTGCGCACTGCGATCGCCGCGGCCAACGTCAACCAGGCGAAGGGCAGTTTCGACGGCCCGAGCCGCGCCTACACCATCGACGCCAACGATCAGCTGCGCTCGGCCGCCGACTACGGCGCCGTGGTCGTCTCCTTTCGGAATAGCGCGCCCATCCGTCTCGCGGATGTCGCCGACATCGTCGAGGACGCGGAGAACGTGCGGCTCGCGGCGTGGATGAACGACGTTCCCGCGGTGATCCTCAACATTCAGCGCCAACCCGGAGCCAACGTGATCGAGGTGGTGGACCGCGTGAAGCAGCTCCTGCCCCAGCTCACCGCTTCNCTTCCGGCGTCGGTCGAGGTCGCGACGCTCACCGACCGCACCGTCACCATCCGCGCCTCGGTCAAGGACGTGCAGTTCGAGCTGATGCTCGCGGTGGCCCTGGTCGTGATGGTGATCTTCCTTTTTCTGCGCACCGCTGCGGGCACCCTCATCCCGAGCATCGCGGTGCCGCTTTCGCTCGTCGGCACCTTCGGCGTCATGTATCTCGCNGGGTTCAGCGTGAACAACCTGACGCTGATGGCGCTCACCATCGCCACCGGGTTCGTCGTGGACGACGCGATCGTGATGATCGAGAACATCGCGCGCTACGTCGAGGAAGGCATGCCGCCCCTGGAGGCGGCGCTGAAGGGCGCCGAGCAGATCGGCTTCACCATCATCTCGCTGACGTTCTCTCTCATTGCGGTGCTGATCCCGCTGCTCTTCATGGGGGACGTGGTGGGGCGGCTGTTCCGCGAGTTCGCGATCACGCTCGCGGTCGCCATCCTGATCTCGGCGGTCGTGTCGCTCACCTTGACGCCGATGATGTGCGCCAGGCTCCTGCGGCACAGGCCCGAGTCCGAACAGGGCAGGTTCTACCGCGCCGCGGGGCGCTTCATCGACGCGATGATCGTGCGCTATGGCGCGATGCTCAACTGGGTGCTCGACCGGCAGACGGCGACCTTGTGGGTCTTCGTCGGCACGCTCGCGCTGAGCGTGATTCTCTATGTCGTCGTGCCGAAGGGCTTCTTCCCGCTGCAGGACACTGGCGTCATCCAGGGCGTCTCCGAGGCGCCGCAATCGGTCTCCTTCGCCGCGATGGCCGAGCGCCAGCGCGCCCTGGCCCAAGCGATCCTGCAGGACCCCGCCGTGGAAAGCGTTTCCTCCTTTATCGGTGTGGATGGAGTGAACACGACGCTCAACAACGGCCGCGTCTTTATCAACCTGAGGCCCAGGTCTGAGCGCGGCGCCGACGTCGCGGAAGTCATGCGGCGCCTGCAGCCGCGGATCGCTCGGGTCGAGGGGATCTCCCTCTACATGCAGCCGGTGCAGGATCTCACCATCGAGGACCGCGTCAGCCGCAACCAGTACCAGCTCACCGTCGAGGATGCGAATCCCGACGAGCTCGCCGTGTCGGTGCACCGCCTGGTCGATCGGCTCGCGCAGCTGCCGCAGCTCGTCGACGTGGCGAGCGATCTCCAGGACCAGGGCCTGCAGGCGTTTCTCTCGATCGATCGCGACACCGCGGGGCGGCTCGGCATCACGCCCGGGGCGATCGACACCGCCCTCTACAACGCCTTCGGGCAGCGGCTGATCTCGACCATTTTCACGCAGTCGAACCAGTACCGCGTGGTGCTCGAAGTGAAGCCGGAATTCCGCCGGGGCCCGGACGCGCTGAAAGACATCTATGTCGCGTCCTCCTCGGGCGGCCAGGTGCCCCTGAGCGCGATCACCACGGTCACCGAGCAGCCGGCACTTCTCGCCATCAATCACATCGGCCAGTTTCCCGCCGCGACGATCTCCTTCAATCTCGCGCCGGGCGTTTCGCTCGGCGCGGCCGTCGCCGCGATCGAGGCGGAGGCAAGGGCGCTCGAGCTGCCGCCTTCGGTGCGCACGGGCTTCCAGGGCGCGGCGCTCGCGTTCCGGGCGTCGCTCGCCAACGAGCTCCTCCTCATCCTCGCGGCCATCGCGACCATGTACATCGTGCTCGGGGTGCTCTACGAGAGCTACATCCACCCGCTCACGATCCTCTCGACGCTCCCCTCCGCGGGCGTGGGCGCGCTTCTGGCGCTGATGCTCACGAAGAGCGATCTCGGCATCATCGCGGTGATCGGCATCATCCTTCTGATCGGCATCGTCAAGAAGAACGCCATCATGATGATCGACTTTGCGCTCGACGCAGAGAGGAAGGACGGCATGAGCCCGCGCGACGCGATCTATCACGCCTGCCTCTTGAGGTTCCGCCCGATCCTGATGACGACGATGTCGGCGTTGCTCGGCGCGCTGCCGCTCGCGCTCGGCACGGGCGTGGGCTCGGAGCTGCGCCACCCGCTCGGCATCACCATGGTGGGCGGGCTGATACTCTCCCAGGCCCTCACGCTCTTCACGACGCCCGTCATCTACCTCTGGTTCGATCGCCTCGCGCGGCGCGTGGGCGGTGAAGGAGCCGCGGGCGCAAAGCCCGTCGAGAACGGACGGCCATGAACCTTACCGAACCCTCTATCCGGCGCCCGGTCGCGACTGTGCTGCTGACCGCCGGCGTGACGCTCGCCGGCGCAGCGGCCTTCGGCCTCCTGCCCGTGGCGCCGCTGCCGCAGGTGGATTTTCCGACGATCTCGGTGCAGGCGCAGCTTCCCGGCGCGAGCCCCGAGGTGATGGCGGCGACCGTGGNGACCCCGCTCGAGCGCGCGCTCGGCCGCATCGCCGGCGTCACCGAGATCACCTCGTCTTCCTCGCTCGGCAATTCGCGCATCACCCTGCAGTTCGACCTCGACCGCGACATCGACGGCGCCGCGCGCGACGTGCAGGCCGCGATCAACGCGGCGCGCAGTCAGCTGCCCACCAGCCTCCCGCGCAATCCAACCTACCGCAAGGTGAACCCGGCGGACGCGCCGGTCATGATCCTCTCCCTCACCTCCGACACGCTGGATCGCGGCGAGATGTACGACGCGGCGTCGACCATCCTCGCGCAGAAGATCTCCCAGGCCGAAGGCGTCGGCCAGGTGACGGTGGGCGGCGCGTCGCTCCCCGCGGTACGCGTGGAACTCAATCCCATGGTGCTCAACAAGTACGCGATCGGGCTGGACGAGGTGCGCACGGCGCTCGCCGCCGCCAACGCCAACCGCCCCAAGGGCTCGGTCGAGCTGGAGGATCGCCACTGGCAGATCATGGCCGACGACCAGGCGAAGAAGGCGAGCCAGTACATCCCGCT
>JGI25616J43925_10000685_pt1 | contig 12440 bp, 10 predicted proteins | sample GraSoi2013_100cm_FD_43925 | JGI IMG/M metagenome (IMG submission 43925) | reverse complement strand
CGCTTAAGTTTTCTCAAAGGAGGTGCGGACGGGGGCGCTGTGAGTCCTGACGAAGAGCGGCTCATGCAGCTCTTCCAGAACCGTGCGGGCCTCAAAAAGGCCTACGCCGACCTCAAAGACGAATTTCATCTGCTGCGCGATCGCCTGAAGCAGCAGGAAGGCGCGACCATACGCGTACAGGAGCAGCTGGACGCACTCGGCGATTTGCTCGGCGATCCAAAGACCGGCTTCGGCGCCTTGGTGTTCTTTCAGCTGCGCACGCTGTGGAAGACCTGCCACCAGCAGCTGTCGACCTTCGCCACCGATCTGACCCGCCAGCAAGAGGCGCGCGAGCTGGCGAAACACAAGGCGGAAACCGAGGCGGCGAAGAGCGCGCGGCTCGCGGATGTCGATCAGCGCCTGCAACAGGCGGCGGCCGAGGCCGACTTGCAACGCGGGCATCTGGCCGCCGCGCAGAGCGAGATCGGACGCTTGACCGCCTTCTGGCACTACTTCAAGCGCCGCCGCCGTCAGAAATCTCTGGATCTACTGCGCCATCAAGTCGTGGCGGCCGATGCCGCGGTCGGCGATCTGCACGCCGAACGCAGCGCCATCGACCACGAGGCCGCGCCTGAATTTCCCGGAATCTCGCTGGCCGCACGCCGCAACATCAACCTTGCCATCATCAGTTTCGCCGAATTGCTGTGCGAACATGTCGACGCCTATGGACTCGCGGCGCGCGCCAAGGAGGCCGTCGCGCGCAGAGTTCACGAGATGAGCTTCGGCACGCGCGCCGACTGCGAGGGTTACATGCAGCGCGTGCAGCAGGCACAGACCGCCGTGGCCAATCAGAAGCAGATCACCGTCGCGCTCAAGGTGAAGTTGGACCGCCTGCGCGCCACTTGCGAATACCGCAACAACGCCGACACGGTACCCACCGCGGATTCACTTGCGCCCGCGGCCGCCGATGTCGAGCTCGGCAAGATCGCGAAGTCCCAAGCCGCGCCGACCTGGAACGTATTGGCCGAGGATTACTGGGACCTTTACACTCTTCTGCTGCGTTAGGAGCCTAGTGAATGTCGTTGCGCCGCGCCTGCGTGGGCGCGGTTCGATGCGCCGCCGTCACCGCGAGATCCGCGGCGATCTGCGATGCCTCATCGAGCAAGATGCCCGCAGCCGCATCGTCCTTGATTTCCTCGGCGGACTTCACCGGTTTGACATCGTGCGCGGCCCGCCAGGCGTTCTCCCGCTCGAGCCGCTCGTTCTCCAGGCGTTTGCGTTCCGCCTCGCGTGTCTTGATACTCAGCGAGAGCGTCTTCTGGCTGCGCATCGCCTCGAGCGCCGCGATGTCGTCGTGTAAATAACGGAAATCGGCGCTGTTCGCAGTGCGCTCCTGGTGCAGCTTCTCCAGGGTAGCCGCCGTCGCCTTCAGGTCGCCCTCCACCCTGAACGCGGCGGGTTCGATGTGATCCCAGGGCAGGGCGCGGTCGCGCGTGCTCTCGCCGACTTCATTGGCGTCGATCAGCGAGGGCAACGCGATGTCGGGGGTCACGCCACGGTCTTGAGTGCTTTCGCCGGTGATCCGATAGTACTTGCCGATGGTCACGTTGAGCTGGCCCAACTCTGGCTTGCGTCCGAAAATCGTGTAATTGAGCGGGTGCGCGTTTTGCACCGTGCCCTTGCCGTAGGTCTGTTGACCGACGATGAGGGCGCGGCCGTAGTCCTGGATGGCGCCGGCAAAGATTTCCGACGCCGAGGCGCTGAACCGGTCCACCAGCACGATCATCGGGCCGCTGTAGAAAATCGCGGGATCGGGATCGTCGTCGACCTCGATGCGTCCGGTGGTATCGCGCAGCTGCACCACCGGCCCCCGGTCGATGAACAGACCCGTGAGCGACTCGGCTTCCGGGAGATAGCCGCCGCCGTTCGCGCGCAGATCCATGATCAGGACGTCGGAACCGTCTTTGCGGAGTTCGGTGATCAGGCGCTGCACGTCGCGGGTGGTGCTGCGGTAATCCTTCGCCCCGGCGCGGCTGGCGTCGTAGTCCTGGTAGAAGCTCGGCACCGTGATGATGCCGACTTTCACATCNTGGCCGTTGCGCTGCAGGACCCGCATCGCCTTGTGCGCGGCCTGAGCCTCGAGCGACACGCGGTTGCGCGTGAATTCCACCACCTTCTGCGGCGAACCGGGCGCCGCGCCCGCCGGCAGCAATTGGAGGCGCACCAGCGTGCCGCCGGGCCCGCGAATCTTCTGCACGACGTCGTCCAGGCGCCAACCGATCACGTCGGTCAGCTCTCCTGTCTTGCCTTCGCCGACCGCGGTAATGCGGTCGTTGGCGGCGAGCTTGCCGCTGGTCGCGGCCGGACCGCCCGCGATGACGTCGATCACCGTGACGTAATCGTCCGTCAGCTGCAGCGAGGCGCCGATGCCCTCGTAGCTCAAGCTCATTTGGATGTTGTATTCCTCGGAGTTGCGCGCCGAAAAGTAATTCGAGTGCGGATCCAGGGACAGCACGAAAGCATTCATGAACGCTTCGAACACATCCTCGGGTTTGCTCTGATCCATGCGTTTCGCGACATGCTCGTAGCGTTTGCGCAAGACATCGGCGGCTTCGGTCCATTGCTTGCCGGCGATCACGAGCGACAACGCATCGTTCTTCACGCGCTTGCGCCAGAGCTCGTTCATTTCGGTGGTGTTCGCCGGCCAGGGTTCCTTCTCGCGATCGAAATTGAACGATTCGTCGACGTCGAAGTCAGGCTTCTTGTTCAGCAGCTCGATCGCATAGGCCATGCGCTCGCGGCTGCGCTGTTGATAGCGCCGGAAGATCACGAATGCGGGTTCCACGTCGCCGGCTTTGATGGCATCGTCGAGCTCNTAGCGGTAGCGCTCGAATTCGGCGATGTCGCTCGCGTAGAAATAGCTTCTGCCGCNGTCGATGGCGTCGAGGTAACGGTCGAGGATCAAGCTCGAGAGATGATCGTCGAGCGGCGCCCGCCGGTAGTGTTCACGCGCGACGATGTCGGCCACGCGGCGCGCGACGTAGTTTTCCTGCTCCGTGGGCGCGAGCACCGCGGTCGCTGNCGGAACGGCGGGCGAGGGCGTCATGGCCGCGCCCAACAGGGCGGCAAGCCCCACTGCGCTCGCGCAGACGGCNATGCCGGTTATCCAGCGCGAACGATTGGCCNAAGGCCTATTAGTCATCACCGTACCAGTTCTCCTGTAAACTCCGGTCCCCAATTCCCTTCAAGGCTAGAGAAGCCCGCCCCCGCTAGCAAGTGTATATGAGCCCTAAGGTATGCGTCCGTTCACTGTTTTGATCGGTATCGTGCTGGGGTCGGCGGCATCGATCACTTTCGGCCTGGGCGCCGTCCTGATCGTGTTCTGCGTCCTGGCCGGCGAGCACCCCGATTTGTCGCATGAATTGCCGCAGCTCGTGGCGAGCTTGATTGCATTTGGCGTTTTGACCGCCGCCAGCGCGGGGAGTTTCCTGGGGCAGGTCAAGGCACGTCCGTGGCGCGGCTGGGCGCACCTCGCCACCGCCGCCTGCCTGTGTGCGGTGATTTTGCTCTATTGGCCGCGCCGCAACTGAACGAGGAGTGGGCTGTATCATGCGAATTCGGGGTTATTGGGGCGTCTTGGCGTCCGCGGGCCTGCTGCTGTCGGCTTGTGCGGGTGCGGGACGCAAGGTCCCCCCTCCTTCCACCGATATCGACGAAACGGTCTACCGCAACCATGTCCGCGTGCTGGCTTCGGATGACTTCGAGGGCCGAAAACCCGGCACCCCCGGCGAGGAAAAGACGGTCGCGTACCTGGTCGAGCAGTTTCGCAAACTGGGCTTGAAACCGGGAAACGGCGAGAGTTTCCTGCAGCAGGTGCCGATGGTCGAGAGTCTGGCCGGCGCCGATGCGTCCCTGTCCGCCGCGGGCCGTAACGGGACCCTCACGCTTGCCTACGGCAAGGACATGGTCATTTGGAGCAAGCGCAGCTCCCCGCAGGCGGAGCTGCGGAGCAGCGAGCTCGTGTTCGCCGGTTACGGCATCGTGGCCCCGGAGTACGCCTGGAATGATTACGCCGATATCGACGTGCACGGCAAGACCGTCGTGGTCCTGGTCAACGATCCGGGATACGCCACCAAGGACCCCAAGGTCTTCAGGGGCGGCACCATGACTTATTACGGGCGCTGGGCCTACAAAATCGAGGAAGCTGCCCGGCAGGGGGCCGCAGGCGTGTTGCTCGTCCACGATGGCGATGCGGCCGGTTACGGCTGGAGCATCGTGCAGAGCACCTGGACCGGGGCGCAGCTGGGCCTCTCGACGGCGGATGGCGATGCGGGACGCGCGGCCATCGAAGGCTGGATCCAAAAGGATGCGGCGCGCGCCTTGTTCACCGCGGCCGGGCTCGACTTCGCAGCCACCACGGCGGCGGCGGCCCGTGCGGGATTCAAGGCGGTGCCAATGGGTCTCCGCATCGATGCCACGCTCCATAACAGCGTTCGCCTGTTCACCTCCGCCAATGTAATCGCGCAATTGCCGGGCGGCAGCCGCCGCCGCGAATATGTCGTGTACAGCGCGCACTGGGATCATTTGGGCCGCGACCCCGCCCGCCCGGGCCACAATATCTTCAATGGCGCGATCGACAATGCGTCCGGAGTGGCAGGCCTCCTGACATTGGCGCAGTCCTTCGTCCGCACCAAGCCCGTCGCGGACCGGTCGATCGTGTTTCTGGCCCTGACCGGCGCGGAAGCCGGCCTGTTGGGGTCCGAATACTACGCTGAGAACCCGGTTTTCCCCTTGCGGGACACGGCGGCCGTGCTCAATCTGGATACGCTGCACTTCGGCGGACCCACGCGCGATGTGACGGTGTTCGGCGTCGGGAACACTGATCTGGAAGAGTACGTGCGGGCGGTGGCGTTGCTTCAGGGCCGCGAGATTACCCCCGAACCCACGCCGGAACGGGGACTCTATTTTCAGTCGGACAATTTCAGCTTTGCGAAGGCCGGTGTGCCGGCGCTGTATGCAAAAGGCGGTCTCGACGACACCGCGCGCGGGCCCGTCTGGGGGCGGGCGCGACTCGACGACTACATGGCGCATCGCTATCACCAGCCGAGCGATCAATACTCGCCGGACTGGGACGTGCGCGGCACGCTCGATGACCTCACGCTATATTACGATGTCGGCAACCGGGTGGCGCGCACCCGGAGATTCCCGCGCTGGTATCCCAACAGTGAGTTCCGCGTCAGCCGCGATCACAGGGCGCCGACGTAGCCGGCTAGCGTTTGCCGACCCGCGTCCAGTTTTTCTTGCGATCGAAGCTGCCGGAGGTGTTGTAGGGATCGAAGCCGCGCTTTTCGTTCGCCGCCTTGAGCGGCGCGGCATCCACGCTGAGCTCCTGCGCTACGTTTGCCTGCCGCAGCTCGCGTACGCCGAAACTGAATTTTGAATCCGGATCATTCCCGGTCTTGTCGTCGCTCGCCATCGTCTTCCCTCTCCAAAAAAAACCAACTCGTCAATAGCTCTTGCTGTGTTTTTGATTCTGCCGTCCCGCACATGTTCCCAAATTGCGACAGCGAGAAGCCGGCGACGTCGCAAAACTGTGACGCAGCTCAAGTCGATGACGACATAAGGCGGCCGCGCCACGACATAAGTCCCGTGAGCAGGGCGAGTCGCCGTGAGCAAGACGCCGGCAGGGAGCCCGCGGCGAATGGGCTCAACCTATGCGGGCAAGCGCCGCGGATATCTGCCGATCGAAGGGCACTGAACGGTTGCGGCCGCGCGATTTGGCGGTGTACAGAGCCTGATCGGCGGCTTTGACGAGGTCGGAGACGTCGTTGAAATGCGTCGGAGTTCCGTGTGTGGCGCAGCCGATGGAGATCGTCACCGTGGCGTGACCGGATCCGATGACATGCCCGGTATTGCGAAACGCCATCACGATGCGTTCGCAAATGCTGCGCGCCGTCTCGGCATCGGTTGCCGGCAGCACCACGACGAACTTTTCTCCGTCGTGGCGCGCGATCAGATCGGACTCGCGGGTGTTGCCGCGAAGTATGCGCGCGGTCGCCTGCAGAATGCGATCTCCGGCCTGGTGACCGAAGCTATCATTGATGGCCTTGAAGTTATCCAGATCCGCGAAGGCCACGCTCAAGGGCCATTTGTGGCGCGTCGAGCTGTCGAATTCGCGCCCCAGGAATTGATCGAGATAGGCGCGGTTGTAGACGCCGGTCAGCGCGTCGCGGCGGGTCTCTTCCTCGAGCTCGAGCACCCGCGACGAGGAGCCTTCCGCCGCCGCCCGCAATGTGTTGATCTCGCGAAGCGCATGCAGGCTGCGCAGCATCAATACCTCGCGCGCCTGCTCGAGAATCAATTCCGGATGCTGTCTGGCCAGCAAGTCGGTCTCGAAGATGGCTTCCGTCTCGGGAATCATGGCGCCGATGGTGCCCAAGACCTGGCCGAAGGACATTTTATCGAGCCCGAGGCTCCGTTCGGCGCACAGCGCCGTCTCGGCGAACTGCCGCTGTTCGGGGTCCAGCAAGAATAGATCCGCCACGGGTCCCGAGAGGGCGACGCAGCGATCGAAGATCTGCGCGGGGTCGCTGGTGAAGCTGAGCTCCAATTGGTGGCTGTGCGCGATCGCACGATGCAGGCGCTCGGGTAGATTCCAGCCCTTCATCAACCAGCCGCCTATCTCCGCATGATCGACTTCCAAACGTTTCTTTTCGTGCTCGGCCAGCGCGACATGGTTGCGTTGCAGGGCTTCTCCCTGGGAGTACAAATCGGGCACCGTCTTGTCCAGCGCCAACATGCCCACATCCTGGAGCAGTGCTGCCAGGAATATTTCTTCGGCCAATGATTGATGCATGGCATCGCCGAGCGCACGCGCCGCGGTCGCCGCGAGCAGGGCGCGGCGCCAATACAGGCCGTAGTTGAGGCCGTTCGGTTTGCCGCCCCGCAGGGACTTCACCAGGGAAAAACTCAAGGCAAGGGTCAGAGTGGCATTCAATCCCAACACCACCAACGCTTGACGCAGATTCTCGCTCTTGCGGCGCTGGGCATACAGCGGCGAATTGGCGATGCGCAGAATTTTCGTCGAGAGCGCAGAGTCCATGCTCAGGGCCTTGGCCACCTTGCCCATCTCGATGTCCGGATCTTGTGCGAGCTCGATGATGTGCGTCGCCACGCCCGGCGGCGAGGGGAAATTGACGGACATGCGAAGATGAGCTTCGATCTCGGGATTCACGCGCGGCTCCAACAGTCAAAATCGGATCAAAATCCGCCTATTTGCCAGTTAGCGTCCGCGCCGCCCGGAACTTGAATCGCGAATTAGGTTAAGTGCGCGCTGGCCCGCCACCAGGCTCGAAGGCCCTTGAAGAGAAGGTAAAGCCCATAGGGGCCGAGGAGCACCACCCAGGAAGCAATGGACCCTTCTCCGAAGCCCACGAACAGGCTGTGATACAGATGCTTAAGGGTGGCACCCTCGTAGCGGCCGAGCGTGGCGACGCCGGCGTAGAAGATGAGCACGGGCATGATACCCACACCGGTCAGCAGTCCGAGGGCGGCCACCCCAAGTTCCATGGACCACGGACTGCTCAGCCCCAGGCTCTGAAGGATTCTCCGTATCATGCGCCCGATTGTAAACGAATCCGGCCCCCGGCCGCCCGGCGCTGTAGAATCACAGTATGCGATCCTGGACCCCTCAGACACTGTACGAGGCAAAGCCCTGGGCCTTCATCGGCATCGGGGTGATATTGGCGATCGGGTCGATGCTGTGGTCGCTGTGGGCCGGACTTTGGACCGTCTGGCGCGGGCTGCTGTGCTTTGGCGGAGCCGCGCTCGCCATCGTCGGCGGAGCCACCTTGCAATTACGTCAGGATTACCGCGCCCGCAGCAAGTGGCGACGAGACGCGCCGCCTTGATACGCACGGCGGTGGTCGGGGTCGGCTACTTGGGCCGATTCCATGCGCAGAAATACGCGAGCCTGCCCAACTCACACTTGGTGGGCGTCGCTGACCCGTCCGCGGCGGCGCGTTCGGCGGTGGCCGCCGAATTGAGCGTTGCGGCCTATGCCGACTATCGTGAATTGCTGGGCCATGTCGATGCCGTGAGCATCGTGACCCCGACTCCCTTGCACTACGATGTCGCCAAGGATTTTCTCGACGCCGGCGCGAACGTGTTGGTCGAGAAGCCGATGACCGTGACCGTGGAGGAGGGCGAAAGCCTCATCGAGCTGGCGCGCCGCGCCAACCGCGTTCTGCAAGTCGGTCACTTGGAACGATTCAACGCCGCGGTTCAGGCGGTACAGCCCAGCTTGACCGTTCCCCGTTTCATCGAGTCGGCGCGGCTGGCGCCGTTCAAGTATCGCGGCACGGACGTCGATGTGGTGCTGGATCTCATGATCCACGACATCGATTTGATCTTGAGCATCGTGCGCTCTCCGGTGGTGGCGGTCGACGCGATCGGCAGCAGCGTATTTTCCAGGGAAATCGACATCGCGAATGCGCGCTTGCGTTTCGCCAACGGCTGCGTTGCGAACGCAACTGCCAGCCGTGTGAGCTTGAAGACCGAGCGCAAGCTGCGCCTATTCCAGGATGACGCCTATATCTCGGTCGATTTGCAGCAGAAGGTGCTGACCGTGATTCGCAAGGGCACCGGCGTCGGCGCAGACGGCATGCCGCAGGTCGCCATTGAGGAAAATACCTACGAGCAGGGCGATGCGCTCAAAGATGAAATCGCCGCCTTCCTCGAATCTGCGGCGACCGGCTGCGCGCCTCCCGTGAGCGGCGAAGACGGACTGCTCGCGCTGCGTACCGCCGTGAGCATCGCCGAGCAAGTGGCGAGTTCGGCGCGCCGGTTTTCCTAACGCGGGGGCGCAGTCGGCGCAGGAGCGGGGGCGGACGATGGGGCGGCCCCCGGAGCACTCAGGGCCGTCGGCGACGGTGCGCCCGGGGCGGCGCCGGGCTCGTTGTCGGTCACGGTCACGCGATCCACGAAGAAACGGGTTTCTGCGAAGCAGGGGGTGGGGATCCCGGGATGCTCGGTATAGTGCAGCTGAACTCGGTGACCCACGGCTTTGCTGAGCTGGTCCGCGACCGTCTTGTCGCGCACGCTGAAGTCCCATAATTGAGGCGATATGCCCGCGCCCATGTATTGGCCACCGCCGTAGTACAGCGCGATTTCACCTTCCCTGGTTTTACAAATCCAGCCGCGGCGTACGAATTTCTGCAGTACGCCGGCGCGCTCTCCCTCGGCATACGCCCACGCCAGTGTCAGCCACGTCCACAGTCCGCTGCCGACAATGAGCACCAGCAGCAATATCATGAACCAACGGCCGAGACGGCCGGTCGACCGGCGCCTTCCCGTGGAATTCGGAACTTCGATCCGGGTCATGAGTTTGAAACGCCTCAGGCCACGATTGGCCGAAAAATTGGTGGGCCGGGCGTCAGTCCTTTGCGCGTGACCGCTCAACCGGCGTGTGAATTCCAGATTACTCCAAGAGGACGGGGTTGTGCCAGCGAGTGGCGATTGTCTCGGCAGATGGCCGCGCGCATTTTTTCGTTGGCAGCAGCGTTCTCGTGCCCGAGCAGTAGCGGCCCCCGGTGCCCGGGATAACGCGCAAGCGGTTCATGGGCGCGTGTCGTTTTGCGTCGGCAGATCTGCAACATCGTGCAGGGTTTCGATCGGCGGTGGCAAGCGGCGCATGCAGCGCCGCTTGCCCCGGGGTAGCCGCCAGGGCCGTATCGCGCGGCGGAACTTTCGTGCCGCGGACGAACAGCGAAAAGTGATCGATGTCGGCCAATCCCAGCTCATCGGGAACATCTTCCGGATCCGGCGTAACCTTCCCTATGGTCGTCTCGTCCTTCGGCCGCAATCGGTTCGTGACTCCCATTTCGTTCAGGTAGGCGTCCCCGATGAACGAGAGCAGGCTGCTGTGCTGGTCTTTCCACCCAAAGCGGCACCCCCTCAGAGTTTGGTCCGCTACAGTGCCCGTCTCGCGCGGCGAGAAACGGTTCTTGCCATCGACGTTGGAAAAGACTGAGGGCGGGCGCGCTTTATTCCCGAAACGGGTTAGGAATTCGTGTTAAGAATTCGTGACAGCTGGAAAGCGAGGTAAGGGGCGATCTGCTATGTTTCACCCCGCATGACGAAGACCAGCAAGGGTTTCACCGCAGCCGCCGCCGCGTTTGCGATGTGGGGCGTATTTCCTCTCTACTTCCACCCGCTGCGCCACGTCTCACCGTTCCAGGTCATCGCGCATCGCGTTGTCTGGTCATGCGTGTTCGTGCTCGCCTGGATGGCAATGCGCGGTGAGCTGTCCAGTCTCCGCGCCACGCTCGCGAATCGCAGCGTCGTCTGGCGACTCGCCGTCACCGCAACGTTGATAACCATCAACTGGATCGTTTATGTCTGGGCCGTCATGAACGGCCATGTCGTCGAGAGCAGTCTGGGATATTTCATCAACCCGCTGGTCAACGTGTTGATGGGAGTGGCCCTACTGTCCGAGAGGCTTACCCGCGCGCGATGGACGGCCGTTGCGCTGGCAGCAACCGGTGTCGCCTATCTCACCATCGTGGCCGGCCGCCCGCCGTGGATCGCGCTGGTTCTGGCATTCTCGTTTGGAACTTACGGCCTGATCCGCAAGGTCGTTAAGGTCGAATCGCTGCCCGGACTCGCGACCGAAACGCTCGTGCTCCTTCCCTTCGCCGTGGCGTATCTCTTCTGGTGTGAGTCTGCGGGCACCGGCGCGCTGGGTCATGCGGGACCCGCGATCCATGCACTCCTGATCGGAAGCGGGCCGCTGACCGCGATCGCGCTCTTCCTGTTCGCGTACGGAGCGCGCCTGCTTCGGTACTCAACCGTCGGAGTACTTCAATATATCGCGCCGACATTGCAGTTCGCTTGCGGCGTGTTCGCGTTTCACGAGCGGTTCGACCGCACGCAAGCCATCGGCTTCGCGCTCATCTGGGCGGCGCTGCTGATCTACGCGGGCGAGGGTCTGTGGTTATCGCGCAAGGAGCAGCGCGCATTTGCCTGAGGTCGCAGCGGCGCCGCCCGCCGTCCCTTCGCTGATTCGGGGGGTGAGGCTGCGAGCCCCGCTTCGCGATCAGGCACACGGCCTGGCCCAACACGGGTTCCACCGCCTTGGTGCCGCGGATCCGCCGGAAAATCACCTCTGACCTCGCAACAGAGGCGTTCAGCCATGCCGTTATCGCGTGGGCGGCCGGACCGACGAGGGGCTTGTCGGCATTCGGGTTGAGAGCTCTTGGACTCGCTGTGCGACTGAGGCCGCCCTGGGTGAAAGACGCTTGACGATTGCTATGAGATGATATATATCATCTCAAAAGGCAATCCGATGCGATATCCAGCCGAACACAAACAACAGACGCGGGAGCGAATCGTCCGCGCAGCCGCGAAGCGGTTTCGAAAGCAGGGCGGCGAGGGGCCGGGCATCGCAGCGTTGATGCGCGACCTTCGTCTCACGCACGGCGGCTTCTATCGGCATTTTGCCGGCAAGGAGGAGCTTTTCCTCGAAGCGTTCGAGCTCGCGCTTCAGGAACCCAACCAACGAATAGCTTCCGCAATCGAGCGCGCTCCGCCGGAAGAGAAGCTGGCGGCGTTCATCGAAGGGTATCTCGACTCCGAACACTGCAACGATATCGCCGACGGGTGTCCTGTTGCGGCCCTCGCTTCGGAGTTGGTGCGGCATCCGCGCGGGACGCGGGCTGCCCTCGAGCGAGCGGTGCGGGGGCGCATTCAGCGGCTCGCAAAGCTGGTGCCCGGTACGACGGAAGAGGACCGCGAATCCCAAGCGAACGTGCTGTTCTCCGGCATCGCGGAGCNCGCCTGAGCGACTCGCATCGCCTCCAATGNGCCGNTGACAGAGCNGCGTCNGCGCTTCGTTCTCCGGCATCGCCGGCACGCTGACACTCGCTCGCCTCATGACCGATGACGAGCGGCGTCGGCGCTTCCTCAGGCAGGCGAGTCAGTTTTATTTGGCCGCTGTTCGCGGCTGATTTTTTTTTTGCCACTATGAGATGATAGATATCATCTAATGACGACCAAAAACCGATTGCCACTTCCCGCACGCGGAATGCCGCGAACCGGTCGTTCGTGTGAGGAGTATCCATGACTGCAGTAACCATCGTTTACCACTCCAACTCAGGGCATACCGCAAGGCTCGCCGAAGCCGTCGAGCACGGTGCAGCCTCGGTGCAGGGAGCCAGGGTTTCCAGATTGGAGATCGCCGGTGGTGACATCGTGAATGGTCGCTGGGAGAACAACGAGATCATGACTTCGCTGGATGCCAGCGACGCCATCATCTTCGGTGCACCGACAAGCATGGGTGATGTCTCCGGCCAGATGAAATGCTTCATTGACGCCACCAGCGGACGGTTTTATCCGCGCGCCTGGGCCAACAAGCTTGCGGCGGGATTCACGTGCTCGTTCTATCCAAGCGGCGACAAGTTACA
>JGI25616J43925_10000683_pt1 | contig 12450 bp, 15 predicted proteins | sample GraSoi2013_100cm_FD_43925 | JGI IMG/M metagenome (IMG submission 43925) | reverse complement strand
AAAGGAATACGGACCCCCCGGCAGGTGCAGCTTGAATTCCTCGCTGAACAGGAGCACGGCGGTGTCGTTTAACTGCAGGAAGCCCGACCACTTCAGTATTCCCGACCGCCAAAACGGCACCGCCAGCGCAATCCGCAGCACCAGCAGGACGAAGGAAGGCTGGGCAATGGCACGGATAAGTCCGATCGCCCTGTCGACGATACCGAGGAGCTGAAGCTTTCCGGTGCCGCGAACGATGCGCGGTTGCGTCGCAATGTTCATGATGGTTCTCCAGCGTGTACTGCCGCAAAGACGCCGGCTTCGATCATGCCGGCGATGTTGGTCGGTAAATCGAACTCAGCCGACGCCTCGAGCGCGGCGGCGGCAGCCTCTCCAAACGGGGTGACCGAGACGAGTTGGGTCAGAAATTCCGCCCCGCCCGGCGGAAGGACCCGCACGGCGACGTCTTGGTCCGGCCGGGTGATCAGCGCATCCTCCGGCACGACGTTCCGGATGGCCTGAACGGGTCCGTTGCCGCGGTTCATGACGAAGATCGACACGGCAGGAAACTCGGACCGGACGATCCGCGTCGCCGGATGCGGCTCGAAGACGGCACTCGCCAGGGCCTCCGGCGGGATCGCAGCGAGCTCCGGCCCTGCCAGGGGCGGCAGGTCGGCGGCATGATAGGCGTCCAACCAAGCCCGCTCGACGCGCGCGACGTCGGCCAGCCATGGCATCGGTTGGGCGTACTCGTAGGTCTCGATGAAGCGCGGAAAGTCGCGGCCGTACTCGAACAGCAATGGCGAGCGCGGCGGCGTGGCTCGGATGTGGAAGCGGGCCATCGCGCGGAAGAAGTCCACGCCCGTGATGCGCTGCGTCGCCGGAAAGACAGCCGCGAGCGCGTCGATCAGACTGACGGTGACGTTGTTCCGATACACATTGTATCGCTTGACCGCGCCCTTGCCGTTGGGCCCGGTCAAGTCGGCCGGTGTCCCGTAAGCCGGATCGAACAAGCCCGGGGACAGGACATCGGCATAGGATGGCAGGCCGTGGCCGCCCGCGCGCGCGCGTTCACCTGACAGCATGGGCGGGCTCGCGGATAATAGGAACGTGGCGGTCGAGAATCGCCTGTGCCGCCATGGCTTCGGCCTGCAGCGCGGGCCATTCGGGGATGCTGCCGTCCCGCTCGACAATCGTTGGAAGCGGCCCCTGGCGCCGGACGACGATCTCGAACAGGTTCCAGACGCGCTGCGCCACCGGCCGGTCATGGCTGTCGATAAGGAGGGGGTCTCCTTCGTCATCGGCCTGCTCTGTATGACCCGCCAAATGGATCTCGCCCACGTGCTCGAGCGGGAAAGCGTCCAGATAGTCGAGCGGGGAATAGCCGTGGTTGGTGGCCGAAACGAACACGTTGTTCACGTCGAGAAGCAGCCCGCATCCGGTGCGCCGGACGAGCGCGCGGACGAAATCCGTCTCAAGCATGGTCGACGCGCGGAACGCGACGTAGGTCGACGGGTTTTCCAGGAGGATCGGCCGGCCGATCGCGGTTTGGACCTCGTCGATATGATCGGCGACGCGGGAGAGCGTGGCCTGCGTGTAGGGAAGCGGCAGCAGGTCATTGAAATACGTGGTCCCGTGCGTCGACCACGCCAGATGCTCCGAAACCAGCGCCGGTTCGTAGCGCCGGACCAGCGAGCGAAACCGGGCGAGGTGCGCAAGGTCGAGCGCCTGCGGGCCCCCGATCGACATGCACACACCGTGCAGCGAGACGGGATAGTCGGTGCGGATGCGCTCGAGCGCACGGTGGGCCGGGCCCCCGGCGCCCATGTAATTTTCGGCATGCACTTCGAAGAAGCCGTGCCGGCGTGCTTGCGCCTGGATGGCCGGCAGATGCTGGTGCTTGAAGCTCGTGCCGGCCAAGCCGGTCACGGAAAATGCCGGAAAGCGGAAACCGTCTGTGCGGAGCGAATCTCCGATGCGTGTGATTGCGTTCATTCTCGTCTCCGCTTTCCGGCTGGGCGTTATTCGGTTAGGCGGGCCGATCGCGCGTCAGCGGTGTCGGGGAACCATGCCGGCCGCCCGGCAGCTGCAACGTCGTGCAGGTCCCGTGCTGCACGAACCTCCAGGAATTTCCCTGGAAGTCGATGGTCGAGGTGCCCTGGCAGCTGGTGCCGGCGCCCGCGGCGCAGTCGTTCTGTCCCTTCAGCGAGACGCCGAAGCATTTCTCCTTCCCGGCGGCCTGGGCGGCATCAGCTTCCGCCTTGGTGAGCGGGCCGGCGATTGCGGCCGAGCCCAGTGCTGCCGTCACGGCAGTGGCCAGAAGCGCCGCGGACAGTTTGTTTCGTACTGACATATCTCTCACTCCGGTTGGTTGTGGTCGGTCCGTGCGCCGTGTGGCGCACAGTCTGACTTTCGGGCCTCGTGGTCGTTCGGTTACAGCGCATGGATCGCGATCGGTTCCACGTTTGTAATTCTCTGCCACTATCGACGGAGCAGCCCGATGGGTGTTGGGCTTCTTGGGCGAGCTTCGCTCCATGGCGACCAGCGGGCCGCCAAGCGCAGATCAAACGCAGCCGAGAAATATCCGCCGGACCTCCGGCAGCCCCGGGTCACCAACGGGTCAGGCGCGGCAGCGTAAATCGAGCGAACAGCGTGATGGCGCCGCAGGCGAGCGAATACCAGACCGCGACATAGAGAGGATCGTCAAAAGGGCAAGCGAACACGAACACGAAGGCCCCACATGCCGCACCCGCCAAACCCGCGGCTAATGCGGTTCCGTCGAGATCGGTCGGCGCGCCGCGCTGCATCAGGACGCCAAGGCCGATGACTGGTGGCACGGAAAGAAGCACGACATTGTAGAGACATTGCAGGCCGTGGACCCAATCGAGGCGGCTCATCAGGGCCGAGAACCCATCGCGCGACGCGTCGAGGAGCCATCCGCTCGCCAAGCACACCGCGATCAGCGCTACGGTCCGGCGGAGGCCCCGACGCGGCGAGCGCGCCGGATCGAGCGACAGGATTGCGACCGTGCCGCTGACGAGCCCGATGAGCCCGAGACTCGCGAGCTTCCACCAGAATGACGGGAGGTGCATCGCCACCAGCATGTCCGACCGCATCATGCCCATAACGAAAAACAGGCCGAGCTCGACGGCGCACAGCACAACGAGTGCGAGCGCGTCGCGTCGGACTGACCGGCGACGCACCGGTTTCAGCTCGTTCGCAAGGCGGTCAATGAGCGAGTCAGTCCGCATCGGACTCGCTCCGAAGGAGTGAGGTCAATCGTTTAAGCCCTCGGTGGATATTCACCTTGACGAGCGCAGCGGACTGGCCGGTGGCCTTGGATGCTTCTTCGATGCTGAGCCCACGCAGTTTGACGAGGCGGATTACTTGAGATTGTGCCGGCTTGAGCGTCGCCAGCAACCGTTCGAGAGACCAGGCACTCGTAACGGCCCCTTCGTGATCAGGGACGGGAATGTCGTCGTCCAGTGCCTCCGTTGGTTTCATCTTCAGGGACCGCAGCGCATCGATCCACTTGTAACGCGCTATGGCCGCGAGCCAGGCGCCAAACGGGCGGGTGGGGTCGTAGGTGTGTCGCTTCTCATGGATCGCGATGAGAGTGTCTTGGATCGCATCATCGATCATCGCCTGTGGCAATCGCCGCGCATAATAGCGTTGCAACCAGGCGGCCACCTCGGAGAGGAGGCGATGATAGGTTGACCCATCGCCCCGCTGAGCCGCGGCCATCATCGCGTCCCACGCGCGGTTATCCGCGCCGGAGCCGCGGGCACTCAACGGCTGCACCACGGCGCTGTAGTTTCGAGGCTGCAATGCCATCGCCGCACTCCGCAAGTCCCCCTCCTCCCCCCGGATGCAAGGAGTTCGGACGGGGCGCAGGGTTGGTTACGTCATGGCCCGTAATATAGAATTTACCGCACGCCCCGATGGCGAGCAGACCGCACTCGCAATCAGCGATGCTGGAGTAGGCCGTTCGGTCGGCGTGGCTCGACGCCTGAGGGGCGCTGAACTGCCAGCCGCGAGTGACGTGCTCATACGGCGTTCGCGCAGGGTCAGGACTCTAGCGCCCCAGTGCTCGAATGACCGCTCCTGCAACGTGACTGACGATCCGCGTGCCAAAGCTGAAGTTCGCTAGGTGCAAAATAGGCACTATGGGCGATGTTGCGGTTTGATGTCATCGGCATTGACGCAGTGAAGCGCGATGGAGCCCGCTGTTGCAACGCGATCTGTAACCGTACGCGATCTCTGAACGTATGTACTAAAACACGCCGTGCGGCCCGACCAGGAGGCTTACTTGGTGATCAGCAGACGACTGCTTATGACGAATGCTGCCGTAGCACTAATGGCGCTCCGCGCCGGTCATTCCAGAGCCGCCGAGGTATTTGCCGTTACCTACAGCGACGCCGAATGGCGCAAGCGCTTAACCGGCCATCAATTTGCGGTGTTGAGGCGATCCGCGACGGAGCACCCATTCACGAGCCCGCTGCTGCATGAGAAGCGCCAGGGCAATTATGCCTGCGCCGGTTGCGACCTAGATCTGTTCTCCTCTGAGACGAAATTCGAGAGCGGCACGGGTTGGCCCAGCTTCTGGGCACCGCTGGAGAACGCCATCGGTACCACAGAGGATAGATTGTTCTGGATGGTGCGCACGGAAGTCCATTGCCGCCGCTGCGGCAGGCATCTCGGCCATGTTTTTGACGCTGGCCCAGAGCCGACCGGTCTCCGATACTGCATAAATGGCGTCGCTTTAAGCTTCAGGCCGACGAGCAGTGATGCACATCCGCCATCGTCATAGTGCCCACGCTCCTGTAGCAAGACAACGGCCCGATAGCTAGCCAGGGGTAAAAATGACACGCGGCGCCATGATTGCCGCCGCCGGACTCACAGCGGTCGCCCTTCCCGCGCTCGCGCAAGCGCAAGTCAATCAACACGGCTACTCTCGGGCGCCAAGCCGCAGTCATCGGACGTCCGTCAACGCGCAGCCGGCGCGTTCTCCCAACACGCGACCGTGATGACGCGGCCGCGTAACGTCCGCGCCGCGCTCGCGAATGACGGAATGAGGTCGTGATATCGACCAACATCCCATGGCGATAGGAGGGAACGATGACGGAAATCAGCGAGCTCTCGCGACGAGACGCCGTCGAAGCGTCGCTTACAAAAAAATTCGCGGCTGACGAGCGCTGGCCCATCGGTAGGCCGGCACTGGCAGCCCTCGTTGACATGGGACTTTCGAACGAGGCGATCGCTGCCTACTTCTCTGTTGGCGCTCCGCTCGTGGCTTCTTTGCGGCAGGACTACGGCCTGTAGTTAAGTGACAGCCCCATTCCGGCCTTTGGCGGGCCGATCGGTTCGGCGCGGCTTATCCCTCGGCCGGATCTGCTACGTCGGTCGATCTTCCGACATCCGCTCACCGATTTACCGCCCCACTACTTCGGTCAGTCAGCGCCCGCAATCGGACGAAAACAGCGCCGGTCACCAGTCCCACCCTACGGTTTGGAAATCTTGGCATCGCGGTGTATTTCAGAGAGTGCCGATGCCGAAACCTACGGACCCCTGGAGAGGATCGGGCGACCCGGTGAAACCGATCGAGGCGGAGGCCATCCTGGGCCAGGTCCAGGCCTTCGCCCGNCAGGCCCGCGTCGCCACGCCCACGATCGACGTCATCCTGCCGCTGCTGCGCGGNCTCGACCGGGCGCTGCGCGGCGGAGGTTGACGGCGCCGCACTGGAGTCGCCGCTTTGCAAGCGGTTTCGCTAGGGCGCGTACTCATTAATTGAGGCTGCCGGTGGCTGTTCGCCAATGTCCGTTATTCCAGTCACGGACAGGCGATAACGGAGCTGTAGGTCCGCTAGTGCCAGTAGCGACATTCGAACGCTAGCGAGCGGCCTCGCCCACGTGCACCGTTCTTGATAAACTGAGGCGGTCTGGTTGATTCAGAGACCTGGGACGGCACTTTGTCCGCTGGTGATCGGGTCCCAATGGTGCTGGCGATAAACGACCTGCTCACCGTCTTATGCTTGCCTCGCCGGCGGCGTTTTAATCGAACACGATCCAGCCAACAATCGAACCTAAAGTCCTCTGGAAAAATCAGTCAAGGCGGCGACGGTAGGCGGCGAGGGCGAGCGAGGCAGCCGCAAGCGCAAAAAGCGCCACCGGCACCATCTCATGCCCGACGACCGCACTTCCCTCACCCTTCAGGAGCACGCCGCGGGTTGCGCGAACGAAATGCGTCAGCGGCAGAATCTCGCCGATCGTGCGCGCCCAGCCGGGCATGCCCTCGAACGGGAACATGAAGCCCGACAACAGCATCGACGGCAGGTAGAAGAAGACCGCCCCCTGCATCGCCTGCATCTGGCTTTCGGCCAGGGCTGACAGCAGGAAGCCGAGGATCAGGTGGGCACCGGCGTATAACGGCAGCGCCGCACACAGCGCCGCCACGCCAGATGGCAGCGGCAGATCGAACAGGAGCCGCGCGATCCCGAGAACGATCGCGCCCTGCAGCGTCCCGATCAGCACGTAGGGCGCCAGCTTGCCGACGAGCGCGTCGAGCGCCTCGACCGGCGTCGCCAAGAGCGCCTCCCATGTGCCGCGCTCCCGTTCGCGGGCGAGCGTCAAGGCCCCCAACATCAGAGTGCAGCTGTGGGTTCGTCGAGGAGCGCGAGCTGCGGCGAATGAACCAATGACGCGGCGAGCTGAAGGCGCCGCGCCCAGCCGCCGGAGAGCGAGCCCGCCGGGCTGCGGGCCCATGGTGAGAGCCCGAATTTCCCGATCGCGGCCTCGGCTGCCCGACGCGCATCGCTCAGCCCGGCTTGATGCTAGTGAAACCAACCGAATGGTTTGGGAAGCTGGATGCCGTACGCATACTTGAAGGCGATCACTGCCAGGCCATAGATGATCAAAGGTGCGAGGAGATAGCTCAATACAGCGAATGGCGCCGCGATTAGTTGTAGCAAGTTGCTTTTGGCTTCTTGCCCTTCCTCGGCTCGTTCCTGTCCAATTCGCTCCACCCGCCGCTTCTCGCAATCAAGGTTAATGTCGCGCCTCGATCACCATGACTCATACCCGGCATCCTCGCCACTCGGGCCGGCAGAGTCCGGTAAAAGTAGCTTGACAGATAACGTAAATTATCTTGACTCTGAGTCAAGGTAATTGACTAAAAGCACGTGAATGTGAAGTACCAGCCACCAGGTAATATCGCGCCAGTCATCGGCGCCGCATCCCGCAGCATCATCTCTGCGATGATGCTAAGGCTGACGGCGCGCGGCTTTGACGGTCTGACCCCGGCGTTTGCGGGGCTAATCCCTCTCCTTGATGCCGACGGCGCCCGCCCTACGGTACTGGCCCAGCGCGCAAACGTGACCAAACAGGCTATTAGCCAGCTGGTTCGTGAATTGGAGACGCGTGGCTATACCGAGCAGCTCCCCGATCCAACCGACACGCGCGCCAAAATCGTTCGCCTAACCAAGAGAGGCGTTGCGCTGCGAGCAGCCTGTGTCCAAGTCAGAGGCGAGATCCAGGCCCTGGCCTCGAAGACCCTGGGCAAGGCCCGCTTGGCTCAGTTAACGCGCGACCTGACGCGACTCACCACAACGCTCAATCAGCCGTCCGGCGACTGAAGTCTCGCGGCCTCCTCCGCGATGCGATGCGTCCGCCGCAGCCATTCACTGATGGCAAGGCGATCATCGGGAACAATGTCGTGATCGCCTTTCACCATGTGATGGGAGACTTTGCCTCCGGACTCCCGACAAAGCTCGACGAGCTCCGTCACTGCCGAGAATGGCACGATTGAATCTGAGGCACCCGACAACACCAAGATCGGCAAGCCGCGTAAATTTTCCACCGGACGCGGATCAGCCGCCATGAAGGGGCGGATTAGTATCGCGCCCGCCAGGACATTCGGCTGCCTAAACAAGACCGACCAGGCGATGTTTGCACCATTGGAATGGCCGACCGCGATTGGACGCCCAATCCCATAGGTGCGGCACGCATCCCGAATGAACTGAGCCAGCTCGGCGGACCTGGCGCAAAGGTCTTCGGTATCGAATTCGCCGCGCGCGATCCGGCGAAAAAACCGTGGTCTCCCGTCCTCTAGCACTTTGCCTCTAGGCGCGAGAATGGCAGCGCCAAGCCATGCCTCCTCAGCTAGCGGCAAGAGATCGGTCTCGCTGCCTCCTGTCCGATGAAGCAGCAGCAGAGGTATCCCGGCTGTAGTCCCTGGCAGGAACGAAGCGATGTATGAAGGCTGACACGCTCATCGGCCGACATCGTGTGGGACAAAACCTAAGCGCCCGACCGTCGACCAAAGCGCGCGAACGCGAGACAACGTGCTCATTTCAGCTCGTCGAAAAGCCGTTCCGCACAGCGGTCCGACGCCGTGGCAGCCACCTCGTGGTATGAAGGTCGGCCGGCAAAGCTGAAACCGTGACCGGCGCCTGGATACACGTGCACGTCGACGCGGGGATCACGTGTGAATCGAGCGCGAATAGCCTCGACCTGCTCAATGGGCACCAATGGATCGTTGTCGCCATAATGCAGTGTCGCCTTGGCAGCCAGCTGCGAGGCTTCATTGAGGTGGCGATCGATATGCGTTCCGTGGAATGCGGCAATTGCCTTTACGCCGAGGCGAACTCCGGCGAGAAAGGCGAGCTCACCGCCGGCGCAAAACCCGAGAGCGGCAATCTTCCCGTTGCAGGATGAACTTGAGCGCAAATAAGCTTCCAGCCCTTGCATGTCGGTGACTGCCCGATCGACGTCCAAGGCCTGCCACCGCTCCATGGCGAGAGTACGAGCAGGCTCCGCACGATCGAGAGGGCCTGGCCTGACACGGAAGAAATAGTCCGGGATAGCGGCTAGAAAGCCCCGCGCGGCCCATTTTTGCGCCTGCGCCTTCATGTCTTCATCGATCCCAAAGATCGGGGAAAAGATCATCAGGCCAGGGCGGGACGGCGACACGTCGCCGGCGATGTACGCTTGAAAGAGCGCACCGTCGGGCGCACGGATGCTCACGAATCTCCCGCCCATCGCCCGCGCCCTACAAACGCGCCGAGTGGGTCGAGCTTTCCAGGACGACGGGATCGCCGTTACTGTCGCGACCGTGCTTCAACGCGAAACCAAGCTTCCTGAGCGCCGGCTCATCGCTGCTCACAAATAGCACCGCGTCCTCGGACGTGGGATTGCTGTGGGTGTACCAATGCCCACCCGGGATGCAGAACGTGTCAAACGGTTCCCACTCAAACGTCCTACCGCCGACGATCGACGTCCCCCGGCCCGAGAACACAGTGCAGATCTGGCTCGAATTTTGGCGGACCGGCAGGAGCTTTTCGCCCGGTCGCAGCATCTGGATGAAAAACGTCATCGTCTTATACACGGGCCCGCCCGTGACGGGATCCACATATTCGACGATTATGCCTTCATAGGGCGAGCCTTCATGGTCGTGGATCTGGCGGAGCATTTTCTCGGTGCTCTCCCACCGATATGCAAACATTGGTGAGCTGGTACCGGCGCCGCGGCGATGATCGACAAAGCGAGGAAGCAGTCCGCCGGTTCCGTAGCATTGCTGCGAATAGCCCTCCGGAACTCTGGCACTTTGAACCTTCTTCGCGACTAGCGTTTCTCCTTCCAGCTCTCGATAGTCGAACTGGAAATAGGTAGCGTTGAGCATGTTGACCAGCGGCATGTCCAGAACGCTGAGATTCACGGACGCGTTTTCCGGGCCGTTGCCGTGATTGTGCCAGGTGTCGTGCGGGGTCAGAACGAGATCGCCTGGGCCAAACGTAATATGCTCGCCATTGACGCTGGTGAAATTCGTATTTCCTGTGAGGCCAAATCGAATGGCATTAGGCGAATGCCGGTGCGGCGGCATCATTTCGTGCGGGCTGTTAATCCGGTAGGCCGCGAAAAGCGTGCTCACGGTTGCGACGACCGGCCTGAGCGCCGGGTTCACCATGATAATGGACCGCCGCTCTGACATCTCCATCGGCACAAGTTCGGCCGCCTCCAGCAAGCATGGATGGATCTCGCGGTACTTCCAAAGGTATGGAATGGCGGGCGTACGGTCGGCTTGTAGCCTGTTCGTGGCTTGATGCTCGTCAGCCGGGTCCTCGCCCCAGAATTCGAACAAGTGCAGGGCGTCAGTTTTTTCGTGAAGCGCCGCGAGGCGCTGCTTGTGGTTGGCTCCCAATACGGGTTGGGCAATCGCGGCGTCGCTCATGGATTGGTCCTCGGAATGGATTAGGAGTCGCTAACGGCTATCGGCCGCTAAATCGAGTCTTCGGATCAGGCGGAGATATTTTTCGACGTCCTGCTTTAGGATCATGGCGTGGACATCGCGGGTCGTGAGCAGCTCGTCGACGCCGGCGATTCGCATTCGTTCCGCGATCGGCTTGCTCTGTACGATGGACCGCACCTCTCGATAGATTTGTTCGAGGATGACGGTCTGGGTTTTGGCCGGAGCCATAAGTCCGAACCAAATATCAAGGTCGTAGCCGGCGAGGCCGGCCTCGGCAAACGTCGGCGCGCTAGGCAATGTCAGGCTGCGATGTGCTGCCGTTACCGCGAGCGCCCGGAGGGCGCCGCTCTGCACGTGCTGAGCCGCTTGAGATGCCGTCGTCGCCAGCAGCTGCACCTGACCGGAGATCGTATCGGTAACGGCCGGAGCGCAGCCGCTGTAGGGCACATGCAGCATCTCCGTCCCGGTCATCGACCTATACAGCTCTATAGCGAGATGTTGGGGCGTACCTATGCCGCATGATCCATATGCGAGACGCCCAGGATTCTGCTTTGCGTAAGCCGTAAGCCCGGCGACCGTATCTATCGGCAAAGAGGCCGTCACAGTCACGACCATCGGCGTTGATCCGATCAGGCCGAGAGGCTGGAAGTCCTGAATGACATTGAATCCCAGCTTGGGAAAAAGGCCGACATTGATAGCCACCGCGCTGTTCGTCATCACCAGCGTGTAGCCGTCAGCTGGAGATTTTGCGACGACCTCCATCCCGATGTTGCCGGACGCACCAGGCCGGTTCTCGACGACAACCGGCACGCCCCAATTCGTTGACAGTTTCGGCGCGACGAGCCGTGCCAAGAAATCAGATGTGCCGGTCGGAGGGTAAGGCACAACGATTTTGACGGGACGATTCGGATAGCTCTGGGCCGCCGCAACCGACCCCGTCAAGGCGGCAATGACCGCGACGAAGCATCGGCCAACGGTCATGAAGCGGCGAATGTTCATGGCCAGACGCTATGAAAGGCCGACCTAGTCGTCCAATATATAATATGCATCTTGGCCATATCGCTTCGGTATACATCGCTTTAGGAACAGAGAAGAATGAGGCTCAGAGATGGAGTTGCGCCAGCTTCGCTACTATGTCGTCATCGCTGAGGAATTAAGCTTCAGTCGCGCTGCCGTACGGCTGCGTGTTTCGCAGCCGCCGCTCAGTCGGCAGATCGCAAACCTCGAGACTGAGCTCGGGACGCGACTGCTCAATCGCAACAAGCACGGCGTTAGCCTGACGGAAAGCGGCCGGGTCTTTTATACGGAGGCGTTGAAAAGCTTGGCAGCTGTCGAGCGAACGGTCCGTCTCACCCAGCGGGCTGCGAAGGGGCTGACCGGCTCTTTATCGCTAGGGTTTGGCGGCTCGGCTGCCTACACGTTTGCGCCCAGCCTATTGCGCCGGTTTCGAATCAAATATCCCGAAGTTGAGCTCTCGCTACACAGCATTCCGATCACCGGGCAACTCAAGAGCCTGCGGGAGCAAACAATTGACATAGGCTTCTTGATCCTCCCGGTGAACGATGACGACATTTCAACCAAATTGCTCTTGCGGGACCCTCTCGTCGTCGCAGTACCGACCGCCCATCCTCTCGCACAGTCCTCGGTTGCTCCGTTGAGGGCCATCGAGCCCTATCAACTCATTACCTTTCCTCGTTCGATCGAATTCGGCTTTTTTGCGCACATCGTTTCGATGTGCAAACGGGCAGGTTTTGTGCCGACGGTCGCGCAGGAGGTTGCACCTATGGAATCCGTGATCGGGCTTGTTGCCGCGGGCGTTGGGGTGGCTGTGGTTCCATCCGTTGCGCGCCGGCTTCGGATCAGCGGTGTCGAGTATCTGCCGATACGTGAGCGTTATGCGTTCGTCGAGTTCGCTATGGCTTGGCGTAAGGACAAGACATCGCCGGTTGTGAGCGCCTTTCTGAATCTCGCCAGAGAACGGGCAGCGCCCCAAAAGACACAGGCCTAGACCGGAATCGCATCCGGTATGCTGCGATTCCCCGCAAGCAGTAGTGGAGCGCGGTTCCGCGTGGTGGCCACAAACAAATGATCGTCAGGCACGAGGCTCACCGCGGGGGGTCAGCGCGCATTCGGCGAGGCACGTAGGGGCTTGGAGAGGCCGTTTTTCGCTGACGCATACCTCGGCGGCACCTCAAACCGGCGGCCCTTCCGTGATGATCGTCCGGAACC
>JGI25616J43925_10000679_pt1 | contig 12478 bp, 13 predicted proteins | sample GraSoi2013_100cm_FD_43925 | JGI IMG/M metagenome (IMG submission 43925) | reverse complement strand
GCGGGCTGGGGCCACAGCACCATCGAATACGCGGTCGACATGGCCCGCGTCGCCAACGCGAAGCGGCTGGTCCTGTTCCACCACGACCCGAGCCGCGACGACGCCGGGGTCGACGCGCTCGTGCGCGCTGCCCGGGCGCGCGCCGGCGGCATGGACGTGGTCGCCGCGGCGGAGGGCGACGAGCTCCTGTTGCGCGAGACGGCGCCCGACGCGACCGGCGTCGCCGAAGGCCCCCACGCTCCCCGGATCCAGACCCGGGCCCGCATCCTGGTCGCCGACGACGACCGAACGATCCTTCAGGTGCTCGAGACCGTATTGGCTGGAGATGGGTACCAGGTGGTGACGGCCCAGGACGGCGCGGCGGCCCTCGAGCTGGCCCGCGCCGACGCCTTCGACCTGATCCTCCTCGATGTCCAAATGCCCCGCCTCGACGGGCTCGCCGCCGCGCGGCAGCTCCGCCTGGACTCGCGATTCGCGGACGTGCCCATCGTCATGCTCACCGCACGCACGGCCGACAAGGACATCGAGGCCGCGTTCGCCGAGGGCGTGACCGACTACATCACGAAGCCGTTCGCCGTGTCGCAGATGCGGGCGCGCGTCCGGTCGTGGCTGTCCAGATCGGCGGAGGTGCAGCAGCCGTGAGCCGGCAGTGGACGGATCTCCAGCGCTACGTGATCGAGGAGCATTTCGAGGATTACGCCGAGGGGCGGATCTCACGCCGCGAGATGCTGAGGCGGGTCTCGTACGTCACCGGCGGCGTCGCGGCATCGCTGACGGTGCTCTCCGCGCTCGGCTGCAACGTCGATCAGCCGATCAGCCCCGCGCGGCGTCGGGAGGCGCCGCCGCGAGCGCGAGCGCGACCGTGAAGCCGCCATCGCCGCAGCCGCGGGTGCCGTTCGCCACGCCGCCCGCGTCGACGACGGCCGGCGCGAGCCCGATCACGGTCAAGCCCGACGACCCGCGGCTCCTCAAGGCGGGCCCGGTCACGACCCCCTCGGCCGACGGGAAGGACCAGCTCCTCGGCTACGAGGCGTATCCGGCCGTGCCGTCGGGCCACGGCGTCCTCGTCATGCACGAGAACACCGGGCTCACCGACCACATCCGGGATGTCATTCGGCGCGTCGCGACCGCGGGGTACCTGGGCTTCGGCATCGACCTGCTCTCCCGCCAGGGCGGCGCGGAGAAGCTCGGCGGCGGCTACTCCGGCGCGCTCGCGAACACCACCGTCGATCAGATGAACGCGGACCTCCGGGCCGCCGTCGGCTACATCCAGTCGAAGGCCGGCGACGGCTACGCACCGGTCCGCGTCGGCGCGGTCGGCTTCTGCTTCGGCGGCGGCACGACCTGGAACATCGTGATCGCCGGGCTGCCGCTCGCCGCGGCCGTCCCGTTCTACGGCCCGCTGCCGTCGGACCCCTCCGGCCTCGCGACGACGAAGACCGCGGTGCTCGCGATCTACGCCGAGCAGGACACCCGTATCACCGAGTCATGGACGGCGGCCGAGGAGCAGCTGAAGAAGAGCGGGGCGCCCTTTGCGCAGAAGACCGAGTCCGGCGTCGGGCACGCCTTCCACAACGACACGAACGGTCCGACGCGCTACGGGGCGGCGCAGGCCCAGGACGCCTGGGTGCTCACGATCGAGTGGTTCCGGACATACCTCGGGACGTAGCTAATTCGGTTTGGCATCCCGTTGCCGGTGGCGCTCGATCATCTGGAGCAGCTCGTTGACGTCGAACGGCTTGGCGATGTAGCTCGTCGCACCGATCTCCTCGGCCCAGCGCCGCGCGCTCTCGGCCGCGGTCATCACGACGATCGGGTACCCCAGGTGACGTTCGCGATACCGCTCGGCGAAGCCCCAGCCGTCGAGGACCGGCATCCGCATGTCGAGCAGGATCAGCGACGGCACGCAGTCGTTCAGCGCATCGAGCGCCTCCGCGCCGTTCGTCGCGGTGCAGACCTGAAGGCCCTCGCTCTCGAGAAAGTCACGCAGCATCGCGAGGATCTCGGGATCGTCGTCGACGACGAGGATCGGGCGCTGGCTCGCGATCCCGCGATCGCGGCGTGGCTGTTCGCGCGCGCCACCTGCGGGCCCGCCCGGCGAGTCGGGCGAGAGGACGATGCGCGCGAGGGCGATCGTCAATTCAGCCTTCCTTCTTCAGCCGGCAACGCGACATGGAACGTGCTGCCGAGGCCGACGGTGCTTTCGACCCAGATCCGGCCGCCGTGTTCCTGCGCGATGCCGCGGCAAATGTACAGGCCGAGGCCGATACCGGCATAGCGCCTGGCGTCGACGTTCCCCGCGCGATGGAACCGATCGAACACGCGCGGCAGGTCCGCCGCCGGGATGCCGATGCCGTGATCCCGGACGCTGATCCGGATCTCGCCATTCTCCCGCCAGGCCCGCACCTCGACGGGGCTGTCCTCGTCGCTGTACTTGAGGCCGTTGTCGATGAGGTTGTCGACGAGCTGTTCGATACGCCGATGGTCGAAGCTGCCGGTCAACGGGTCGCGGGCGTCGACGATGATCCGCTCCTTCTCCGGCCGGGTGCGCTCGCCGGCAGCGCGCACGACGGCGGCGAGATCGACCGGCTCGCGCCGCACCTCGAGCTTGCCCTCCTCGATCCGCGAGGCGTCGAGGAGATCCTCGACCAGGGTCGAGAGCCGGCGAGCCTCGCGGGCGATCCGCCCGATCGCCGGCTGGTGCTGCGCCAGTCCGGGGTCGCGCGCGAACCGCAGCTCGAGGATCTGCGCCTGGCCGAGCAGCGTCGTCAGCGGTGTCTTGAGATCGTGCGCGGCGGCGGAGACGAAGTCCTCCTTGAGCTTCGCGGCCTCCTCCTGGGCCTGGACCTTCCCGGCCTCATCGATGAGCGCCCGGCTCTCGAGCACGACCGCGGCCTGGTCCGCGAGGAGCTGGACGAGCGCGAGATCGTCGCCGCTGAAGATCGGGCGATGGGCGGCGAACGCCTCGAGGATCCCGATGCGCCGCTCGCCGGCCGTGATCGGCGCGACGAGGACCGGCCCGACCTGGGCCGCGCGGTAGGTGGCCGCGTGCTCGGGATGCGCCCGCGCGGCGTCGGGAAAGAACGCCGCGCGCTGCGAGGCGAACACGCGGGCCGCGAGGAACCGGCTGTCCGCGGCGACGGCCGTCGGCAGCGCGCCCTGGGCGTTCGCGAACAGCAGCGCGTGTGTGACCGGGTCGTACAGGCCGATGGCCGCACGCGCGCCGAACGACGCGCCGGTCCCGCGCTCGAGCTCGCGCAGGATCGCGTCGGTCGTGGGCAGGCGCGGCAGCGTGCTCGCGCGTTCGAGGAACGCGCGCAGCTCCGGCTCCTGCCACATCCGGCGAAGCGGGGCCGGCGGCGCGAAGCCGAGGAACCACGAGAGCGCGGCGCCGAGCACCAGCACCTGGGTGACCCCCGAGATGGTGTCCGCCACCGCCGGATCCACGATGCTGCCGCCGGCGACGAGGAGTGCGATGCCGAGAAAGCCCATCCCTGCGGCCACCGCCTGGGTCCGGCGCTGGGTGACCCCGGACGATCGCCGGCTGAGGCCCACGAATCCGAACGCGGTGTAGAGCGCGACGGCGGCGAAGTACCCGATGAGGAAGAGCGTCGCCGCGGGATCGAGCGGCGGTTCGTCGGTCAGCACGACGACCACCGAGGCGATGAGCCCGCCGAGCGTCGCCGCGCGGACGAGGAGCGGCACGTTCGTGAAATCCGCGAGGAGCCGCAGCATCAGGTACGGCAGGGACATGACGAGGATCGTCACCACGAGTCCGGCGATCCGGGTCGCGCCGACGCCGAGGATCTGGAGCACCGGCGTGAGCAGCACGGCGACAGCGAGCGCGCCGAAGAAGAGCGCGACGTCGAACGAGGCGCGGCTGCGCTGGCGGAAGGCGCTGAGGGCGACGAGGACGAAGATCGCCACGAAGAGCACGTTGTTGAGCGCCTGGATGAGCTGCAGCGCCGTCATTGGCGCGGAATGCTACTGGTCCTTGAGGAGCGCTCGGATGGCCTCGCGGCTCTCCGCGGACGTTTCCGGGACCGCCGCCTGCGCGGGCGGCACGATGATCGCTTGCTCGCTCGGCTGGTCCGGATGGGGCAGCTCGAGGTCCTCGGGACCACCGGCCGCCTGGATGAGCCTCCGCTCCGCGTCGGGCGTGTCGAGGCCGATCATCCGGTCGACGAGCTTGCGGTTGCGCATCGACCGCGCGAGCGCCCCGAGCACCGCCGGATTGCGGAGCGCGTTCGGGTCCTGCTGCGCGAGCGGCGTGAGCGCGACCTCCTGCGCGAGCTCGGTCGAGGAGATGGTGACGTTCTCCTTCTTCGCGAGCGCATCGAGGACGAGCAGTGACTTCGCGCGGCGCTCCGCCGTCGGGCGCCAATCGGCGCGGATCTCGTCCTCGGTCTTGCGCGCCTGCAGCGTGAACTGCTCCCAGCTGAGCCCCTGATCCTTCACCCGCGCCTTGAGGTCGGCCATGAGATGGTCGAGCTCGTCGCCCACGAGGATCTCGGGCACCTCGACCGTCGATGCGTCGAGCAGCTGGGCGAGGAATTTCTCGGCGGCGTCGTCGCGGGCCTCATGGAATGCCGCGTGGGCGAGCTCGCCGCGCACGGCCTTGTCGAGATCGACGACCGTCGCGACGCCGACGGTCTTCGCGAAGTCGTCGTCCAGCGGCGGCAGGATCTTCTCGGCGACCTGCAACACCTTCGCGGTGAACCGGCCGGTCTTCCCGCGCAGATCCTCGTCCGGGTAATCGTCGGGGAACGCGAGCTCGAACGACTTCTCCTCGCCGGCCCTGGTACCGACGAGGGCGTCGGCCAGACCGGGGATCGCGTAATCCTTGCCGAGCTCGAGGTGCGCGTTGCGGCCCATCGGCGGCATCTGCTTCCCGTCGAGGACGACGTCGAGATCGATGGTGAGGACGTCGTTCTTCTCGGCCGCGCGCTCGACAGGCTTGAGCTCGGCATGATGCTCGCGCATCCCGGCGATCGTCTGCTCGACCTGCTCCTCGGTGATCGGCGTCGGCTGCACGGTCACGTTCGCGGCGGCCGGGTCCCCGAGCGCGACATCCGGCCGCACCGGGACCGTCGCGGTGTACTTCAGCGACTTCCCGGGCTCGAGCTGGCTCACCTCGACCTCAGGCCGGTCGAGCCAATCGATGCTCTCGAGATCGGCGATCTCCTTGAACGTCTCGTCGACCACGTCCGCGGCGGCGTCGTCCCAGAGGTGCTCGGCGCCGTAGGTGCGCTCGTAGAGCGGGCGTGGCGCCTTGCCCGGGCGGAAGCCCGGGATCTTGGCGTGCTGCACGTGCTTCTGGAACGCCCGCTCGCTCGCGCGCTCGAGCCGGTCCGCGTCGACCTCGACGGTCAGCGAGACGATCGAGCCGGGCTTGCGCTCGATGGTGTGGGTGAAGGACCGCGCGGGCGCGGCCGTCCCGGGCGTGGCGGTCTCGGTGGCGGGCTGTTCCGTCGTCATGGAAACTCAAGTTTAGGGCTCGGCGGCCTATGCTGCGAGCGCCGCCATGTACTTCTACGAGATCCACGAAGGCGACGAAGAGCTAGGGACGGCGGTCCTGCTCGCCCATGAGGACCGGTTCTCGCCCGAGGACTTCTTCCGGCTCGTCAAGAAGGCGCGCCTGCTCGTCATGGACAGCTTCGAGGAGCCATCGCTCACCGAGGCCATCGCGAATGAGCTCGAGCGTTCGAGCGGGTTCGTCCACGTCACCGACGAGCGGCTGCTCGTCTCGGTGCAGGTCGGCGAGACCGAGGAGGACACCTTCCTCGTCGCGACCGACGAGGGCGTACGCACCGTGTACGTCGAGGGAGACGGGCCGCAGGCGAATGGCGACCGACAGAACTAAGCAGCGCATCGGCTTCGTCGGCCTTGGGATCATGGGACTCCCGATGGCCCGGAACGCGCTCAAGGCCGGGTTCCCCGTCACGGTCACGAACCGAACGCTCGCGAAGGCCGACGCGCTGAAGGCCGAGGGCGCCACCGTCGCGATGACCCCGCGCGAGGTCGCGGAGCGCTCGGACATCGTGGTGACGATGGTCACGAACGCGCCCGACGTGGACACCGTGACGTTCGGCCCGGACGGCATCGCCGCGGGCGCACATCCCGGGCTCCTCGTCGTCGACATGAGCAGCATCTCGCCGGTCGCGTCGCGCGCGTTCGCCGAGCGGGCGAAAGAGAAAGGCTTCACGACCCTCGACGCGCCGGTGTCCGGCGGCCAGCTCGGCGCGATCGAGGCGCGCCTCTCGATCATGGTCGGAGGCGACGACGCCGACGTCGAGCGCGCGCGCCCGCTGTTCGAGGCGCTCGGCAAGACGATCGTCCACATCGGCGGGCACGGCGCGGGCCAGGCCTGCAAGCTGGCGAACCAGATCGCGGTCGCGATCAACAATCTCGGCGTGTCGGAGGCGCTCGTGTTCGCCGCGGCGATGGGGATCGACCTCGAGCGCACCCGGCAGGTCATCGCCGGCGGCGCGGGAAGCTCGTGGGCGATGCAGAACTACGCCCCCAAGATGCTGGCCGGCGACTTCAAGCCGGGGTTCCTCGTCGACCACCAGCAGAAGGACCTGCGCAACGTCCTCGACGCCGCGTACTCGGCGCACCTCTCGCTGCCCGGCACGTCGCTCGTGCACGCGTTGTACGGCGCGTTGCAGGCAAGCGACGAGGGGCGCGCCGGCAATCACGCGATCATCAAAGTGATCGAGAAACTCTCGGGCACCGAGGCGCGCACCGGCTCCTGACGCGGTGCCCGAGGTGGGACTCGAACCCACACGAGGTTTCCCCCATCGGCTCCTAATACCGACGCGTCTACCAACTTCGCCACTCGGGCCGCGACGTCACGATGTTAGCGAGCGGTCGGCACCAGGTGCGCATGACGGCCGGCGTAGTCGTCCCAGATCGCGCGCTTTCGCAGGAGGCACGGCGCCTCACGGTCCGCGTAGATCCAAGCCAGGAGGCGTATGGAATCGTGCTTTCCGAAGACGAGCTGGTAGCTCGGGTGGCGACCGGGCGCCGATCTTGTGCAGATCCAGCCATGCAGTCCGAGCGCCGAGCGCAGGCGGCAGTGAAGCCACTGGATATGCTCTGCGCTCCCTGAGACGAATTGCGCACGAAACCACTCGTAGAAGTAGTCGGACCGACGAGACGTGTCGGCACGCCAGACCTTGTCGATGATGCTGCCTCGCCGTCCAGCAGCCCACGCACAACGTGCGCGAACAGATCATCGGGCACGTGTATCGGACCCAGAGTCAGGCTCTTGCGAGGTGTGAGCCCAGCCCTCTCCAGCCACTGATAGAGGACGCGGTCGTTGATCTGGAACCGATAGAGCTCGCGCCCGAGGCGGGTGTGGTCGATCCGGAGCTTCGGCTCTCGGCCGATACACCGCATCAGCGTTTCGACGAGCTGGCTGTCCTTACTGACGAACGCTACCGAGCGGCCGCGCTCGATGAGACAACCATCCGTGGCGATGAGGCCAACTGCATACGCCATGTCCGGTGTCCAGTCGAATGATGCCGGTCCTCGTGCACGCCGTGGCGTCCGGCGTTTGTAGGTGAGACCGGTGTGCGCCGCAGCCGCGCGCGCGATGCGTGGATCAGATGCGGCGGTCTTGCCTCGTGCCCAGCCTTTGCCGGCGCCCGTAACCATGCGCGCGGAACGTGATGAATTGCGCGCGTCGTGTCCATAGGACGAGGGTTCAAGTCCCTCCTCGCCCACCGTCGCGCGACCCGGACGCGACGTCACCGCCGCCGCGGATGCGCGGGTGCTACGGTCAGCGAGCCAGGAGCGCGAACCGACGGAGCGCGCGACCGGACACGGGCACCGGGGACGTGCCCGTCAGCTCCACCCGGACGCGTCCCATGCCGGGCCGACCGAAAAGGAGGCCGCATGGCGACAGCGCTCCTCGTCTCCGCGCTCGACGAGAACCGGATCCTGCGCGCGCTGCCCGAACAGGACCGGCGCGACCTCGCTTCGAAGTTCGAGCCGTACGTGCTCGAGCACGAGATCCTCGTCAAGCCGGGCGGCACCATCGCGATGGCCTACTTCCCCTCGGAAGGCCTCATCTCGGTCGTCGCCGCGCTGAAGGATGGACGCCGNGCCGAGGTCGCGACCGTCGGCTGCGAGGGCATGACCGGCCTCCCGCTCGTCCTGGGCTCAGGCACGAGCCTCTACGAGATCGTGTCCCAGGTGGCCGGTCACGGCCTCCGGATCAGAGCCGCCTGGCTCATCGACGAGGTCGAACGGCGCCCCGCGTTCAAAACGCGGCTGCTCCGCTACGCCGAGGCCCGGATGGCGATGCTCGGCCAGACCGCCGCCTGCAATGCGGCACATCGCATCACCGAGCGGCTCGCGCGCTGGCTGCTGATCAGCCACGATTCGGTCAGCGGGGACACGTTCGTGCTGACGCACGAGTTCCTCTCGCACATGCTCGCAGCCGAGCGGCCGAGCGTGACGGTCGCGGCCGGCACCCTGCAGAAGAGCGGTGCGATCGCGTACCGGCGCGGCCAGGTCCGGATCAAGGACCGCGCGCAGCTGGAGCGGGCCGCCTGCGAGTGCTACCAGATCGTCCGGCGCGAGGTCGACCGCCTCGTGGACGGCAACGGCACCGTCTGAACGGCCACTGGCCGAACGACCTCGCCATCCGTCAGGTCGCTGACAGACCACCCACGCAACCGATCTACCGTAAATGACCGGGCGGTAATGAAGTCCAGTAATCTGCGCCGCCACGGGGGACGCGATGGTCATCAACTGGACCCGGCTGCTCGGCTCACCGCGGATCGCGATCCACACGCAGGATCCCGCGGTCGGCCCCATGGTGGAAGAGGCGCTCGCCGACCGCTCGTTCGAGATCGTCACCGAGCGCGGCACCCGGCGGCACGACGGCGTACACCCTCCGCACATCGTCTTCGTCGACCTGGCGACCCCGCATTCGATCGAGATCCTTCGCAGCTACACCCAGGGGCCGAACGCGGTACCAGCGATCGCGGTCCTGCGCGCCGGCGAGCTGCAGCCGCGGCTCGCGGCGTTCGCCAACGGCGCCGACGACGTCGTCACGTTCCCGATGGCCGCGGCGGAGCTCGGCGCGCGGGTCCGCGCGCTCCTGAAGCGCTGCTACGGCGAGCGGCTGTCATATGTCCCGGCGGTCAAGGTCGGCGACCTCGAGATCGACGTGATGCGGAACCACGTGAAGTGCGGCGAGACGCGCCCGGATCTCACCAGCACCGAGCAGGCGATCCTGTTCGTCCTCGCGTCGAACGCCGGCCACACGGTGAGCCGGGAGTCGATCCGCCACGCCGTCTGGGGGAGCGCGGAGGCGCCGCCGAGCAACATCGTCGACCGTCACGTCCGCTCGCTCCGCTCGAAGCTCGGCGATTCGTGGCGCGCGCCCCGCTACATCGCGACCGTCCGCCAGCACGGCTACCGGCTGGTCCCCGCGTGAGCGGAGACCCGATGAAGCTCGTGCGGTTCGTGTGCGTCGCGAAGGCGCACGCGAACGGGCACAGCGACTCGGCCCTGACGATCCGCGAGGGCGCCTGGGCGTTCTGCAGCCAGGGCGCGGACGCCACGGGACACGAGTGGAGCCCGACGGATGGGCTACCGATAATGGAAGCAATGCGGTTCCCGCCGCGCCAGCCGAGCGCCACACCGCCGGGGCCCATCCTGGCACCAGCGGTTGCCGCGCCGGAGAAGCCGAAAGGCAAAGCGAGGTCGCGCTGAGGCAGCTCCGCCGTCCGGATGGGGACGGCCGCGGTACCCGGCCCCGAGTCCTCATCATCGATGACGACGACCAGCTCTGCGAGACGCTGCGCGAGGCGCTGCGCGACGACTATGCCGTCGCGTCCGCGCCGCACGGCGCCGCGGCGCTCGACCTCGTCAAGGTCCACGAGCCCGCGCTCATCCTGCTGGACCTGCGCATGCCGATCATGGACGGCTGGTCGTTCGTGCAGCAGTACCGCCGGCTCGCCGCCGCTCCGGCGCACATCGTCGTCATGAGCGCCGCGGCCGACGCGCCGAACATCGCGACCCAGCTCGGCGTCGACGGGTACCTCCGCAAGCCCTTCGATCTCGCGTCGCTGTTCACGTGCGTCGCCACGCACGTGAACGGAGGGATCGCTCCCGATGCGATACAACAGCCGCCGCCGCGCACTGACCGCCCGTCATCCGCGCCATTGAACTAGCGGCCGGGCGCGGTAGGGTCGCCCCAGGGGGAGGCGATCATGGGCGCGCTCATCGAATTCGTCTGTGTCGCAGCGGCGCATCGGCCGCGCCACGAGGGCGAGCACGCGAGCACGGTCACGGTGCATTTGGGACGCTGGGCCTACTGCGATTCGCCGCACGAGGATGGCCACGACTGGGTGGCCAGCGGTGGCGTACCGCTCGAGATGCTCCGCCACCATCCGACGCAGTCCGTCGCCTGAGCGCGCACCGCACGACCGCCTAGATCTCGACCTCGGCGCCCTCGCGCGCGACGATCACCCGCAGCCCGCCGCCCCGCCGGTCCGCCTCGCCCTGGGCCTCGATCGCGATCTCGTCGAGCGCGTCGTCGGTGCGGTCGGGATCGTGGTGGTACAGGATCAGCCGCTTCGCCCGCGCGCGGCTCGCGACGTCGATCGCGCTCGCCACGGTCGAGTGACCCCACCCCGGCTTGAAGTCGCTGTCGAGGAACTGGCCGTCGTGGATGAGCGCATCGGCGCCCCTCGCGAGCTCGACGACCGGGTTCGCCTGCCCGCTGAACGGATCCTCGGTGTCCGTCGCGTAAACGAGCGACTTGCCGTCGGCCTCGATGCGGTACGCGAGCGCGGGCGCGGGATGGAAGATCTTCGCCGCGCTCACGTCGTACGGCCCGATCTTCCGCTTCGAGCCGCTCTCGATCTCGTGGACCTCGAGGTGCACCGGCAGGCCATCGAGGTCGACCGGGAAGAATGGATCGTCCATCCCGAGGCCGAGCAGCTCCTTGAGCGGACGGTGCTGCGTCGGACCGTAGAGGCGAAGCCGGCTCTTCGGGTCGTACGCCGGCCGGAAGAACGGGATCCCCTGGATGTGATCCCAGTGGAGGTGCGAGAGGAGCAGGTCGACGATGAGCGGCGACGCGCCGTCGAGCTTGAGACCGAGCTCGCGGAGGCCGGTCCCCGCATCGAGGACGAGCAGATGGTCCGACGCGTCGCGGATCTCGACGCACGCGGTGTTGCCGCCATAGCGCACGGTCCGCTGGCCGGGCGTGGGGATGGAGCCGCGCGTGCCCCAGAAGCGGATCTTCATGCGGACGGCGCCGCCGAGCGGTCGCGCTCGGACAGGCCGCTCGCGGCCTCCGAGATGCTGCCCATGCCCTCGTCGCCGGGCTTCGGCCAGGTGCCCCTCAGGTCCTCGATCGTGCGCTCGAGCGCCGGCAGCGCGCGGTGCACGGCGGCGATCACCGTCGGATCGAGGTGCGCCCCGGCCATCCCGTCCATGATCTCGAGCGTCTTGTCGATCGGATAGGCCGGCTTGTAGTAGCGCGGCGCGGTGAGCGCGTCGAACACATCCGCGGCGGCGACGATGCGCGCGCCGAGCAGGATGGCGTCGCCGCTCAGCCCCTTCGGGTAGCCCTTGCCGTCCATCCGCTCGTGGTGCTGCGCCGCGATCTGGGGCACCTCCCGCATGTCGGGCGGGAACTCCAGGTAGCCGAGGAACTCCGCGGTCTTCTCGGCGTGGGCCTTCATGTACGCGAACTCGGCGTCGTCCAGCTTCCCGGGCTTCTGCAGGAACTTGTCGCGCACCGCGATCTTGCCGTAGTCGTGGAGCAGCGCCGCGGCCTTCAGGCGCTCGAGATCGTCGTCGGAGAGCCCCATCTCCGCACCGATGACCCCGGCGTAGCGCGTCACGCGCTTGCTGTGGCCGGCGGTCTGCTGGTCGCGGGCGTCGACGGTCGTCGCGAGCGTCTCGATGAGCGACAGCCAGAGCCGCTTCTGCGCGTTCACGAGCTGGGCGTTCTCGACCGCGACGGCGGCCGATGACGCGAGCGACCCGAGCGTGACCTCGTCCTCGATGGTGAACTCGCCCTCCTTCTTGTTGACCGCTTGGAAGACGCCGATGACGGCGCCGTCGTGGCCGGTCATCGCGAGCGTGAGGAGGTCCCGGGTGTGGAAGCCGGTGCGCTTGTCGCTCTCGGGATTGAAGCGGGCATCGGCATACGCGTCGGGGATGCTGATCGTCTCGCCCGTCTTCGCGACGGTGCCGGCGATGCCGACCCCGATCGGGAACCGGATCTCGCCCACGCCCGTGCCCGTCGCGACGCGGGACCAGAACTCCTGACGCTCCTGATCGACGATGTAGATGGTCGCGCGCTCGGCACCGACCATCGTGACGGTCGCCTCCGCGATGAGCCGGAGCAGCGCGTCGAGGTCGGTGACGGTCATGAGCCGCCGCGTCACATCGAGGAGCGTGTCGAGGTCGCGGCGGCCCGCGCCGCGCCGGCGCTCGGCGGCCC